>VFQU01000230.1_pt1 | contig 59884 bp, 62 predicted proteins | sample 3512311 | NCBI WGS metagenome assembly VFQU01 (sample SAMN10412377, study PRJNA504923) | tailings metagenome | isolation source: Relicate 3 Philex TSF3 active mining site | place: Philippines: Tuba, Benguet | collected 2017-08-29 | reverse complement strand
CCTCAAGCCTGGAGGAGCCCGACCTGAACAACGTCCCTAGGAACTACAGCTAGGCCCCGGTGCTACGTCATCGACGAGCGTCGAACCCGCTCACTCGATTCCCGCAACCAGCAGATTCGCGGCGCTAGGCTCTCGCCCATGAGCACCGTGACTCTTCCCCGCTGGCACTGGGGCGACCCCGCGAGCCCCCGGCGGGCGCTGCTCGTGCACGGTCTCGGCTCGTCGGCACAGACCACATGGCGCCTGAGCGAGGGCCTCGCCGATGCCGGGTGGTCGGCGACAGCCGTCGATCTGCGGGGGCACGGCGACGCGCCGCGGGCATCCCGCTACCGCATCGAGGATTTCGCGGGCGATCTGCTCGGCACGCGGCCGTCGGGCGGAGGAGCCTGGCAGCTCGTCGTGGGGCACTCGATCGGCGCGGCCGCAGCGGCGCAGGCGGCGGGCACCGACGACGGCTGGGCCGAGCGCCTCGTGCTGCTCGACCCCGCGCTCGCGCTCGACGCCTCGGCGCGGCAGGCCGTGCTCGACGGGCAGCTCGCGAACTTCGACGCGGCGACCGTGGCGAGCATCGCCGAGCAGTTTCCGCACTGGCACCCGCTCGATGTGGAGTTCCGAGTGCGGGCGGTGAAGGCGGCCTCGCGGTTCGCGCTCGAGCGGGCCGTGCTCGACAACGACGACTGGGACGCTACGGCGTTCGTGCCGCACATCGCCGCCCCGACTCTCGTGATCGCGGCCGACCCGGCGCACGGCTCGATGTTCGCCGGCGAGCACGCGGCCGCCGTGCTCGCCACGAACCCGCTGCTCGAGGCCGTCGTCGTTCCGGGCGCGGGCCACAGCGTGCACCGCGACGCGCCCGAGGCGACGCTGCGGCACCTGCTCGACTGGCTGCGCGCGAGCGAGACGCCCTAGCGCTTCCAGTAGCCCTTCACGACGGCGCGCTCGACGTCGATGCCCCAGCGGGCGAGCAGAGCGCGGGTGGGAGCGACGAGCGACTGCTCGCCGCACGCGAACACGAAGCGCTCGAGCGGGTCGACGGGGGCGGGCAGCGCCGCGAGGGCCTCCGCGAGCGCCGCGCTCGGCCGCTGCGGGTCGGGGCTCAGGATGCTCACGCGCACCCCCGCGGGCGGCTCGATGCCGAGCGATGCCAGGTCGAACCCGGTCTCGAGCAGCAGGTGCCCGGTGATGCTCGGGCCGAGCATCCGCAGGTAGCGGCGCACCGCCGGCAGGGCGCTGTCGTCGCCCGCGAGCACGACCTCGCCGGGTGCGCCGGACATCACGACCGAGCCCTTGGGCCCCATCATGACGGCGGGCGACCCGAGCGGCGCTCGCGCCGCCCACGCGCCGATCACTCCCGCCTCGGCGCCGGAAGCCCCGTGCACGAGCACGTCGAGGTCGATCCACCCCTCGTCGACGGAGTGGTCGACGACGGTCTCGGTGCGGGGCTCACCCTCGACCACCTCGACACGCACGTGGTCGCCGCCACCGGGGCCGACGAAGCCGGCGAGCTCGCCCGGTGCCGCCTCAATGAGCCGGAGGCGCACGTACGCGTCCGTTCCCGCGACCGCGAGCGTCGTGCGCGCGCCGAGGCGCAGCTGCCGCTCCGCGGGCGGGAAGGGGTGGCGGGCGAGGGAGTAGGGCACGGCGGCTCGATTCACGCGGCGGGCATGACCGGCACGGCGCCGGTCGCGGGCGGCGGGGCATCCCCGTTGTCGATGTCTTCCGGGTTCGGCAGCGTCATGAGGAACCGGTAGAAGACGAGCCCGAGCACGGTGATTCCGGCCCCGCCGACGATCCACGGCACGGTGAGATCGATGAGGGCGAGCGCGCCGCCGATGAGCGAGCCGATCGGCATCGTGCCCCACAGCAGCGTGCGCCACGTGCCGTGCACACGACCGAGCAGCCGGCCCGGGATGATCGCCTGGCGGAACGACATCATCAGCACGTTCCAGATGGTCGTCGTCGCGGCGCCCAGTGAGAAGAAGATGATCGCCGCGATCGGCACCGGGAACAGCCCCGTCAGCAGCACCAGGATGCCCGCGAGCACGTTCATCGCCGCCATCACCGGCCCGAGCCCGAAGCGGCGGGCCAGGCGCGAGGCGACGACGGAGCCGAGCAGCCCGCCGATCGCGCCGGAGAGCAGGAAGAGCCCGAAGCCCGCTTCGGGGATGGCGAGGGTGTCGAGCACGAAGAGCACGAGCGTCGCACTCGAGGCCGAGAACAGGATCGCGACGGGGATGCTCACGAACCACAGCGTGCGCAGCATGCGGTTGCCCATGATGAAGTGCCAGCCGTCGGCGAGCTGTCGCCGGAACGGCACGACCGGCTCGGTCGCGGCCGCGTGGAACTGCCGCCCCGACGCGACGGCGGGTAGCAGCACGGCGAGGAGGGCCGCGAGCCCGAAGGCGGCGACGAGCCCGCCGATGGGGATGAGCACGGCGACCGCGAAGAGCGCCGAGGTGAGCGGGGCGGCTGCGAAGTTCTGCACGACGAGCTCGGCGCCCTCGATGCGCGCGTTCGCGCGCGGCAGGTTCTTCTTCGGCACGACGCTCGGCACGACGGCGCGAATCGCCCCGTCGTAGAGCGTCTCGCACACCCCGTAGACGAAGATCACGAGGTAGAGCCACCAGATCGTGAGCGCGTTCGTCGCCACGAGCACAACGAGCGCAACGGCGAGCAGCGTGCGCACCCCGGCGGCGAGGGCGAGCGCCTGTCGGCGATCCATGCGGTCGACGAGGATTCCGGCGGGGAGGGCGAAGAACAGCCACGGCAGCATCGCCACGGCGCCGATCCCGGCGATCAGCACGGGGTCATCGGTGAGCCGCGCGGCGAGCAGCGGCGAGGCCGTGCGCGCGATGCCGTCGCCGAGGCTCGAGGCGAGGTTCGCGGTGAAGACGTTCGCGAAGCTGCGGCCGAGCCCTGCGCGAGGGGCCGGGTCGGGGGATGCTGCGCCCGAGGTGGAGCCGGCGCTCACGCCACGCTCGCTACCAGCGCTCGTGAACGGCCGCGCGGAAGCGGCGGTCGTACAGCTCGACGACGCGGGCGTGGAACTCGGCGCCGAGCTCGGCGACCTCGCCCGCGGCCGCGTTGGCGCGCGCCTGCTCGGGCGAGCGGGCGCCGGGAATGACCGTGCTCACGCCGGGCAGCTGCGCGAGCCAGGCGAGCGCGGCCGTGGCGGGCTGCAGACCGTGCTCGGCTGCGAGCGCCGAGAACTCCTGCGCCGCCTCGACCCCGGTGGCGTAATCGACGCCCGCGAAGGTTTCGCCCTGGTCGAAGTGCGAGCCGTCGCGGTTGTAGGTGCGGTGGTCGTTCTCGGCGAAGACGGTGTCGGCGGTGTAGCGGCCGCTCAGCAGCCCCGAGGCGAGCGGCACGCGCGCGATGATGCCGACGCCCGCGGCGATCGCGGCGGGCAGCACCGCGTCGAGCGGCTTGAGCCGGAAGGCGTTGAGCACGATCTGCACGCTCGCGACGTTCGGCCGGGCGATCGCGGTGAGAGCCTCCTCGGCGGTCTCCACACTCACGCCGTAGTTCTTCATGACACCCTCGGCGACCAACTGGTCGAGGTCGTCATAGACGCGGTCAATCGAGTAGACGGGCGTCGGTGGGCAGTGCAGCTGCACGAGGTCGAGCGTGTCAACGCCCAGGTTGCGGCGGCTACGGTCGCTCCAGGCGCGAAAGTTTTCGGTGGAGTAGTTCTCGACCGTCTGCGGCACGCGGCGGCCCATCTTGGTCGCCACGAACACCGAGACATCGGGGCGCGACTGCAGGTATCGGGCGATGAGCTGCTCGCTGCGGCCATCACCGTAGGCGTCGGCGGTGTCGAACACGGTGACGCCCGACTCGACGGCGGCGTCGAGCACCGCGAGAGCATCCTTCTCGCTCACATCGCCCCAGTCGGCGCCGAGCTGCCAGGTGCCGAGGCCGATGGAGGAGACGGTGGCGCCAGTGCGGCCAAGAATCGCGGTCTTCATTGCTTCAGCTTATTCGCCACTGGTCGACACCCACTGCGCGGGTGGTTCGGCGATGACGCGCGCAACGGCCTGTGCGAGCTTCGGCCGCACGAGGTGTGCGACGCCCGGCACGCGGTGAGAGCGCACGTGCCGCAGCTGCTGCACGATGGCGAGGCCGCCGGGCGCGAGGAAGGGGTCGAGCGCTCCGTAGACGAGGTCGACCGGCACCCGCACGCGGGACAGGTCGGCGAGCGTCGTCTGCGATTCGATGGCGTTCTGCAACGAGAGCATGAACGGCTGCCAGTTCTTCTCCGTGAGCTCGAGCACATTCTTGATCGGCGCCACCGTCGCCAGCGCCGCGGCGGTGCGCTGGGTGAAGGTGGGGTTGCTGCGCAGAAACTCGTAGACAGTGAAATACGCGCCCATGCTGGCGCGATCAAGCGCGTCGCCGAGGAGGGCGGGCGGCAGATAGATGGGCAAGCTCACGAGCACGAGCCGCTCGAGCTCGCGCCGGTGCGTCGAGGCATAACGGGCGGCGATGAGGCTGCCGAGCGAGTGGCCGACCAGGGTGAAGGGCTCGCGCAGGCCCAGTGAGCGGATCGTGCGGTCAAGGGCGGCGGCGTGCTCGTCGAGCGTGTAGGTCGCCCCGTCGGGGCTCGGCGAACTGCCGAACCCCAGAATGTCGATCGTGATGACGCGGTGGTCGCCCTCGAGCAGCGGCACGAGGTTGACGAAGGTCACCGACGACGACGCGATGCCGTGTACCAGCACGACGACGGGGCCGGAGCCGGTGTCGCCGGTGATCGACAAGAGCGGAGCATCCCGTCGCCACCATCGCCAGCCTGCCATGCCCCGATTATGGCGGATGCGCGCGTCGGTGCACGTGCTGAGCGGGGCCCGGAAACGAGAGGAGGGGGCCGGCTGAGCCGACCCCCTCGTCCTTCGCGTCCACCCCTAGTCGCGTAGGAATATCTAGACGCTATCCGGCAGTCTCACCTCGCGGAGGATTTCTCCCTCTTCGCTCTGGGTTCTCACGGTTTCGCCACAGGTTCACCGCGTGGTCACGATCGGGTATCGGCGTGAAACGTGGGGTGGTGGCACGCCGGGTGGCGGGTCTACCGTGTGCGGCATGAGCACCCTTCGCGCCACCCTCGCCCTTCCGACCATCGCGCTGGCGGCCCTGCTGCTCAGCGGCTGTGCGGCCGCGAACGAGGCGAGCGATTCGGGCGGCATGCCCGGGCTCGGGGCGCCTGACGTCGGCGAGGAGGCCCCGGTTGCCGAAGACGGCGGCGCGATCGGCGGCGATCTCGGCAGCGATGCGAGCGGCGATCCGGATGCGGGCGACCGGTCGATCGTCACCACCGGCTACCTCTACCTGACGGTCGAGGCGCCCCTCGACGCCGCGGCCGAGGCAGTCGCCATCGTCGAGCGGGCCGGTGGTCGGGTCGACGGGCGGCAGGAGTACGCGCCGCGCGAGACCAGCTATGCAAGCGACGCGGGCGGCGCCGAGCTGCTGCTGCGCATCCCGTCAGAGAGGCTGACCGCGACGCTGGACGACCTGAAGGCCCTCGGCGAGGTGGAGGAGCTGCAGCTCAGCTCGACCGACATCAGCCGCGAGGTGCAAGACATCAACGCGCGTGTCGAGGCGCTGCGCTCGTCGATCACCCGCTTGCTCGCCCTGCAGGGGCAGGCGGGCACGGTCGAGGATCTCATCGCGCTCGAGACGGCGATCAGCGACCGGCAGGCGCAGCTGGAGAGCTTCGAGGCGCAGCAGCGGCTGCTCGACGATCAGGTCAGCCTGTCAACCATCACGCTCGTGCTCGGCTCGCTTGAGGTGGCCCCGCCCGACGAACCCGACACCTTCCTCACCGGGCTCGTCGCCGGCTGGGAGGCGCTGGTCGGCTTTGGCTCGGCGCTGCTCGTCATCGCCGGCGTGCTGCTGCCGTGGCTCGTCGCACTCGGGCTGATCGGCCTCATCGTGCTGCTGATCGTGCGGGCAGCGGTGCGGCGGCGCAACTCGAACGCCGAGCCCCCTCAGTCGTAGACCTTCACGACGAACCAGCGCGCGGGGTCGCCGTCGTCGCGCACGTCGAGCACGCACGTGCGGCCATCGTCGGCCGTGGCCTGAAAGCGCCAGCCGGTGCAGCTGCGGGGGGCGAGATCGAGGGCCCGAGCATCCGTATCGAGACGACGCCACCACGAGACCGGCTCGGTGATGACGGTCGGGCGATCGGTGACACGCCAGCGCGCGCCCGCCCAGACGAGCCGCATCGGGCGGCCGTCGGGGTCGGCCCACACGATGGCGACGGGGTCATTGTCGTCATCACGCGAATCATGGTCGGGGGTCGAAAACGAATGAGCACGGGCCGGCACGGCAGTCTCGCATTCAGGGGTCGCGCGCGCTCCGGCCCGGCGCTGGTCTGACAGGAATCACTCGAACATACGTTCGAGCGCCGACACTACGCCGCTCGACAGCGACACGTCAAAAAGCACCCGATACGCTCGACGCATGCCGCTGACCGGAGAGTACGCACCGAGCACGTCTGCCTGGGCCCGCGAGCAGGCCGAGCTCTACGAGCGCACAAACGGCGCCGAAGGCAACGACCTGCGCGGGCGGCCCATCATCGTGCTCACCACGCTGGGTGCCAAGACGGGGATGCTGCGCAAGACGGCCCTCATGCGCGTCGAGCACGACGGCCGCTACTGCGTCGTCGCTTCGAAGGGCGGTGCCCCCGAGAACCCGGTGTGGCACCACAACCTGCGGGCGCACCCGCTGTGCGAGCTGCAGGACATGGCCGAGAAGCACGACTACCGTGCGCGGCTGCTCGAGGGCGACGAGCGGGCCGCGTGGTGGCAGCGCGCGTGCGCGGTCTGGCCCGACTACGCGGCCTACCAGCAGAAGACCGAGCGGCTCATCCCGCTCTGGGTTCTCGAGCGCGTCTAGCCGGCGCGCCCCAACCCGCGAGGCGGGCCAGATTTGCCCCAACGCGGCGGAACCCGCCCTGCGATGCGCCCGTTTGCCCCAGATCTGGGCCTAAGAGGAGCCGCGGCGCTGGAGGAGGTCCTCCGCGGCGACCCAGGCGAGCATCGCGCATTTCACGCGCGCGACGAACTTCGAGACGCCGCTGAGGGCGGCCGCGTCACCGAAGCGCTCCTCGTCGAGCGGGGTCGCCCCGCGCGAGCGCAGGGCCTCGCGGAACTCATCGATGAGGGCCTGCAGCTGCTCGGGCGTCCACGCGGCGCCGGCCTCCGCATCCTCATCGGCGAGGGTCGACAGCAGCGACGCGCTCGCCTGCGAGATCGAGCAGCCGGAGCCCTCCCAGGCGACCGACTCGATGCGCGTACCGTCCGCGCTCCAGCGCAGGGCGAGGGTGATCTCGTCACCGCAGGTCGGGTTCAGCTGGTGGCTGGTCTCCTCCCCCTCGGCGAGACCGACCCCGTGCGGATGCTTCGAATGGTCGACGATGATCTGCTGGTACAGCGACTCGAGACCGCTCATGATTCGTCCTTCCCGGCATCGTCGACAACGGAGTCCAGCCCGAAATACGTGCGGATGCCCGCCACGGCCTCGACCGCCCGATCGAGCTCGTCGAGCGTCGTGTGCACCCCGGCGCTGAGGCGCAGGCTCGCGGTGGCTCCGAGGCGGCGGTGCAGCGGCTGGGCGCAGTGGTGGCCGACCCGCACGGCGATGCCCTGGTCGTCGAGCACCTGCCCGGCGTCGTGGGCGTGCACGCCCTCGACGACGACGCTCGCGAGCGCGACCCGCTGCCCGGCGGGCACGGCCGAACCGCCGAGAACGCGGATGCCCGGGATCGCCGCGAGCGCGGCGTGCAGCCGCTCGGCGAGCACGTGCTCGGTGGCCGCGATGCGCTCCATGCCGATCTCGGTGACGAAGCGCACGGCCTCGGCGAGCCCGATCGCGGCGGCGATGCGCGGCGTGCCCGGCTCGAAGCGCTGGGGGGCGGGCAGGAAGTGCGCCTTCTCCATCGTGACCGTCGTGATGGCCGACCCGCCGAACAGGTGCGGGGGCAGCGCGTCGAGCACCGCGGCCCGGCCGTAGAGCACGCCGATTCCGGTGGGGCCGTAGAGCTTGTGGCCGCTGAACACGGCGACGTCGACGTCGAGCGCGCGCGGGTGCAGCGCGAGGTGCGGCGCGGCCTGGCACGCGTCGAGCACGACGAGCGCGCCGACGGCGCGCGCGAGCGGCACGATGCGCTCGAGCGGCGTGACGAAGCCCGTCACGTTGCTGACGTGGGTGACCGCGACGACCCGCGTGCGCTCGGTGATGAGCGCGGGCACGGCGTCGAGATCGAGCATCCCGTCGTCGGTCACCGGGATGTGCCGCAGGGTCGCGCCGGTGCGCGCCGCCAGCTCTTGCCACGGGATGAGGTTGGCGTGGTGCTCGAGCTCGGTGGTCAGGATCTCGTCACCGGGCGCGAGGGCGTAGGTCGGGAAGTCGGCACCGGCGCCCCGGCCGGAGCTCGCGATGCCGATCGCGGTCGCGACGAGGTTGATGCCCTCGGTGGCGTTGCCCGTGAAGACGATCTCGTTCTCGTCGACGGCGAGGAAGCCGGCGATGGTGCGGCGGGCCTCCTCGTACAGCTCGGTCGCCTCGGCGGCGAGCGTGTGGGCGCCGCGGTGCACGGCCGCGTTCTCGTGCTCGTAGAAGGCGCGCTCGGCGTCGAGCACGCGTCGCGGCTTCTGCGCGGTCGCCGCCGAGTCGAGGTAGACGAGCGGGTGCCCGTTGACCTCGCGGTCGAGAATCGGGAACTGCGCGCGAATGGCCGCGATCTCAGCAACAGTCAGGGGTGCGGCGGTCACCTCTCCAGGGTAGTCGCGGGCACGGGATGCTCCCCCCGTGTTCGCCCGCGGCGCAGACCCGCCCCGCACGGCGCATCCCTATAGTGAAGGCATGATCCGCCACATCGTGCTGTTCCGCCTCGCCGCCGACGACGACGCGCAGCGCCGCGACGACGCCCACGAGATCGCCGCGCGGCTGACCGCACTCGAGACGCAGATCCCGGGCATCCAGAGCATCCGCGTCGACCGCGACCTGGGGCTCGTCGCCGGGCACTGGGACGTCGCCCTCGTCTCCGAGCACGATGACAATGCCGCCCTCGAGGCCTACCAGGTGCACCCCGCGCACAAGGAGGCGGCCGCGTTCATCGCGACCGTCATCAGCGACCGCGCCGTCGTCGACTACTCGATCTGACGTCCATGCCGGCCGAGGATGAGTCGGCACCGCGGTCGCGCGTGCCCGGCTGGCTCATGCCGAAGCCCGGCGAAGAACTGAGTATCGACCGTCAGCGGTTGCGGCTCGCTGCCTACGTCTACGGCAGCAGCTCGGGCGTGAGCGCAACGCTCACCGGCCGCACATGCGGCACGAGATGCGCGACGCCGTGCCGATTCTGGTCTCGGGCATCGTGCCGGCCGCGATCCTGCTCGTCGCGAGCCTGTCGATCGTTCCCACCCAGCTGGCCCAGCTTGCCGCGGCGGTCTGGGTGGTCGGTCGCATCGCGCTGATCGGCTTCCTCATCGAGCGACTGAGTGGACGGGCGGCGACCTGGCAGACCGTCACGGGCGGTGTCGCCCTGGCCCTCTCCTGCGCCGTGGTGGTCGTGCTGAAAGTGATCTTCGGGCACTAGCGCGCCTCGATCAGCCTTGCGCGATCGGCACCACCCGCGCGCCCGGCAGGCCGACGAGGTACTCGCCGGTCACCAGCAGCTTCGCCCCGCGGATGCCCGCGCCCACGATGAGCGGACCGCTCGCCGCCACGGCCTCGTCGACGAGGATCGGCCAGTCGGCCGGGAGGCCGAGCGGGGTGACGCCGCCGTACTCCATGCCGGTCGCCTCGATCACGAGGTCGAGGGGCGCGAAGGATGCCCGGCGCGCGTCGAGCATCCGCCGCACCGCCCCGTTCACATCGATGCGGTCGCTACCCCGGATGAGGCAGGCCGCGAGCGTGCGCACCTCGCCGCGCTTGGCCTCGACGACGACGCAGTTCGCACCCGCGGAGGGATCGATGCGGTACGCGTCGCAGAACGCCGCGGTGTCGGCGAGCTCGGCGTCGATCGCGCCCACCAGCACGCGGTTGTCGGGGTGCGCGGCGAGGAAGTCGCGCACCGGCGCGGCGAGCAGCTCGGGGTGGGCGGAGGCGGGCGCGAGGCTGAGCGTGCCGAAGGTGGTCATGCCCCCAGTCTCGCGCCTGCTGCGCCGCAGGAGCGGCGGCGCAGCCATCGATTCAGACGCCGAGCGCGGTGAGCCCGCCGTAGACGGCGTAGGCCGGCCAGACGATCGCCTGCAGCAGACCGAGGATGACCCCCCAGAAGCTGCCGTCGCTCTGGCCGATGAAGTAGACCGCCGCGCCGATGTAGGCGAGCAGGCCGGCGAAGCCCCACGTCGCGCCCTGCTGGACTGCCTTGCCTGCCATGGGAACCTCCTGTGGTTGTCGCGCCCCAGGCTAGAGGGTCGTGGCCGCCGACGGCGAGGGGGTTAACCCCCGACGTACCGCGCGAGGTGCTCGCCGGTGAGCGTCGACCGTGCGGCGACGAGGTCGGCGGGCGTGCCCTGGAACACGATGCGGCCGCCGTCGTGGCCGGCCCCGGGGCCGAGGTCGATGATCCAGTCGGCGTGGGCCATGACGGCCTGGTGGTGCTCGATGACGATCACCGAGGTGCCGCGATCGACGAGCCGGTCGAGCATGGCGAGCAGCTGCTCGACGTCGGCGAGATGCAGGCCCGTTGTCGGCTCGTCGAGCACGAGCACCCGCCCGGTGTCGGCCATCGCCATGGCGAGCTTGAGCCGCTGCCGCTCACCGCCCGACAGGGTCGAGAGCGGCTGCCCGATGGTGAGGTAGCCGAGGCCGACGTCGACGAGCCGCTCGAGGATGGCGTGCGCGGCGGGCACGCGCGACTCGCCCGTGGCGAAGAACTGCACCGCCTCGCTCACGGGCATCGACAGCACGTCGGTGATGCTCGCTCCCCCGAGGCGGTACTCGAGCACGGAGGCCACAAAGCGGCGGCCGCCGCAGTCGTCGCAGGGCGTGGAGACGGTGGCGAGCATCCCGAGATCGGTGTCGATGACGCCGGCGCCGTTGCACGACGGGCAGGCACCCTCGGAGTTCGCGCTGAACAGGGCCGGCTTGACGCCGTTGGCCTTCGCGAAGGCCTTGCGGATCGGCTCGAGCATGCCCGTGTAGGTGGCGGGGTTGCTGCGGCGCGAGCCGCGGATGGCGCTCTGGTCGACCGCCACGACCCCCTCGCGCGGCGCACCGCCGTCGAGCACGACCTCGCCGTGGATGAGCGAGCTCTTACCCGAGCCCGCCACCCCGGTGACGACGACGAGCACGCCGAGCGGCACGTCGACGTCGACGCTCTGCAGGTTGTTGGCGGATGCTCCCCGCACGCTGATCGCCCCCGACGGCGTGCGCACCGCGGGCTTGAGGGCCGCGCGGTCGTCGAGGTGCCGGCCGGTGAGGGTGCCGCTCGCGCGCAAGCCCGCGAGGTCGCCGGTGTAGACGATCTCGCCGCCCGCCGAGCCCGCGCCGGGGCCGAGGTCGACGACGTGGTCGGCGATCGCGATCGCCTCGGGCTTGTGCTCGACGACGAGCACGGTGTTGCCCTGGTCGCGCAGGCGCAGCAGCAGCTCGTTCATGCGCTGGATGTCGTGCGGGTGCAGCCCGACGGTCGGCTCGTCGAAGACGTAGGTGATGTCGGTGAGCGACGAGCCGAGGTGCCGGATCATCTTGGTGCGCTGCGCCTCGCCCCCCGAGAGCGTGCCGGCCGGTCGGTCGAGGCTGAGGTAGCCGAGGCCGATCTCGACGAACGAGTCGAGGGTGCGGCGCAGCGTCTCGACGAGCGGGCCGACGCCGGGCGCGTCGATCGCGGCCACCCAGGCCGCGAGGTCGCTGATCTGCATCGCGCAGGCCTCGGCGATGCTGACGCCGGCGATGCGCGAGCGCCGGGCGGGCTCGGCGAGCCGGGTGCCGCCGCACTCGGGGCAGGCGGCGAAGGTCACGGCGCGCTCGACGAATGTACGGATGTGCGGCTGCATCGCCTCGACATCCTTGTTCAGCATCGATTTCTGGATGCGGGGCACGAGCCCCTCGTACGTCATATTGATGCCCGCGACCTTGACCTTGGTCGGCTCCTTGTAGAGGAAGTCGTTGAGCATCTCGGCACTGAAGTCGCGCACCGGCACGTCGGCGGCGACGATGCCCGATTCGGTGAAGATGCGCACCATCCAGCCGTCGGGCGTGTAGCCGGGCACCGTGATGGCGCCCTGGCTGAGGCTCTTGCTGCGGTCGACGAGCTGGTCGAGGTCGATGTCGCTCACGCTGCCCATGCCCTCGCACCGCGGGCACATGCCGCCGAGGTACACCTCGTTCTCGATGACGGTGCGCTCGCCCGTGGCGCTCTCGCGCTCACCGCTGACCTTCGTCGTCGGCACGTTGAACGAGAAGGCGTTCGGCGGGCCGATGTACGGGTCGCCGAGCCGGCTGAACAGCACGCGCAGCATCGCGTTGGCGTCGGTCGCGGTGCCGACCGTCGAGCGGGCGTTGGCGCCCATGCGCTCCTGGTCGACGATGATCGCCGTGGTGAGCCCCTCGAGCACGTCGACATCGGGGCGTGCGAGGCTCGGCATGAAGTTCTGCACGAAGGCGCTGTAGGTCTCGTTGATCATGCGCTGCGACTCGGCGGCGATGGTCGCGAAGACGAGGCTCGACTTGCCCGAGCCGCTCACCCCGGTGAACACGGTGAGCCGCCGCTTCGGGATGTCGACGCTGACGTCGCGCAGGTTGTTCTCCCGCGCCCCGCGCACCCGGATGGTGTCGTGTGTGTCGGCGGGGTGCGGCGTGGTCATCCGGCCATTCTGTCGGTCAGCGCGTCGATGCACGAGGGGATGCGGAGCGTGCGCCCCACCGAGACTCTCATCTCGCCGTCACCACTCGGTGAGAGTCCACACCTCGGGGCGGAGGGCGGCATCGTGCACGTCGGCGAACGCGGCAGCCGAGCTCTTCAGCTCGACCATTGCCTCGTCATCTCGACCGGCGGCGTGCAGCAGATCGGCGAGGTGCGAGTGCAGCACCGCCAGTCGATGCCGATCACCCTGCTGCTCGGCTCGACGCACCGCCTCGCGAGCGGCGTCGAGGGCACCGGCACTGTCGCCGTCGGCCTGTCGTGCCCGCGCCGCGTTGTTGAGCGTCGCGATGAGGAGGTCGTCATCGTTGAGCTCGCGGGCGAGGTCGACCGCCTGCTCCAGAATGTCGAGCGCCGTTGGGCGATCGCCCCTCCCGAGCGCCACGACGCCCCGAACATTGCGCACTTGGACGAGAGCCTCCGCCTCGCGCAGGGCGACAGCTCGCCACTCGGCGGCCACCGCCGTCGCCTCGGCGGTCACCGCGTCGCCGAGACGGTGAAGCACCAGGGCGAGATCAGCCTCGATGCGAACCACGCGCACGAGGGCATCCTGGTCATCGGAGTCGGCGAGTAGGTCTCGCGCCGCCTCGAGGTGCGAGCGCGCGAGCACCGGCTCGCCCAGCCGATCGTGCACCCCGGCGATGGCGTGCTCGATCACGGCCAGTCGCTTCGCATCGCCGTGACTCGAGGCGGCGGCCTGCTCGTACGAGAGCAGCGCTTCGTCGTACCGTCCGAGTCGCACGAGAGCAAGGCCCGCCGCCTCGTGCAGCGCACTCGAGTGAGCGCCGAGAGCCATAGCGGCACGCAGGTGCTCGAGGCTCTCGAGGTGTGCTCCGAGCCGCGCCGACTGGTCGGCCGCCGCCGCGAACCAGCGGGCGGCAGCCGCGTCATTGCCTGCGCGCGCCCAGTGCTGGGCGATCGCTCCGGCCGACGCGCCGCGATCGTCGAAGGCCGACCGGCGCTCGAGCAGGTCCGCGGCGCGGCCGTGCAGCAGGCGCGAACGGGCGAGCGAAAGGCGGGCGAGCGCAGCCGAACGAACAAGCTCATGCGGCATGTCGTAGCCCGGGCGGTCACGTCGCTCGACGAGCAGGCCTCGCGCGACCGCGTCGTCGAGGGCATCGACCGTCTCGATCTCATCTCGGCCGGCGACGGCCCGCAACAGGTCGGGTTCGGCAACCGTGCCGATGATCGCGGCCGCGACGACGAGCTGTCGCGTGATCTCGGGAGCAGACTCGAAACGCGTGACGACGAGATCTCGCGACGCCTCTGCGTCGTCCGCGCCGATCGCCGCGAACTCGCGCACGAGAAGAGGAATTCCTCGGGTGCGCTGCAGCACCTCGTCGACAGAGTCGAGTTCGCCCCCGAGGGTCATGACCAGCTCTTGCACCGCCGGTGCATCGAGAGGGTCAAGGGAGAGAACGTGGCCGTCGCTCGCAACGATCGCTGGCAGCACCGCTGCCGCGCCGACGGGAGGCCAGGCGACGAGCGTGAGCAGGCCGCGCGGCGGTCGGCGCAGCACATAGGCGAGCAGAGCCGCGCTCGGCCGATCGAGACGGTGCGCATCGTCGATCATGAGCACCGCACGGCCCGCAGACGCGATCAGGTCGAGGGCCCCTCGCACCGCCTCGTGCAGTCGCTGCAGGTCGCCTGGTCCGTCGATGACCTCGGTCTGGCCGGCGGCTGCCCGGCCACCGAGGTCGGCGAGCAGCGCGAGTGCAGACCCGTGGTGACCGAGCTCGTCGACGAGCGCGGGTCGCAGATCGAGCATCCGGCGCACAAGATCGTGTGCCGCCGCGTACGCGAGAGATTGCTCGACCGCGTGACCGGCGACGCTGACGACAGGATGCCCCTCCGCGGCTACTCGATGCGCAGCACTCTCCATCACCGCCGTCTTTCCGATGCCCGGCTCGCCCACGAGGCCGATCACCGCGCCCCGCTCGTGCAGCTGCGCTTCGAGTTCACCGATCGCCGCGAGCTCTCGATCGCGGCCGACGAGGCGAATGGTTGCGGCAGAACCCTCCGCCCCGCGACGATCGACCAGTCGGAGCGCAGCACGCTCAGCGGCCGTCGTCTCGGCCCGGTGGGGTCGTAGACCGTCCAGGTGGTCGGCACGGATCGCCTCCGAGAGCGCCACCGTGGTGGGAAGCGGAGGGACGCCGAGTTCGACATCGAGCAGTCGGACGAGCGAGCGGTAGACCTGCAGCGCGCCAGAACGGTCACCCGCCAGCGCGAGAACTCGCATGAGGGCAGCGTGCGCGGGCTCAGAGAGGGGATCGACAGCGACACGACGCCGCGCGACCTCGAGCGCTTCGGCGAACTGCTCGCCGTCGAGGTGATGGGCGGTCAGACGCGCGAGCACGCGGGCGAGCTCACCGCGCAATCCTTCCGCGGCCGCGCGCTGCCAGTCGTCGAAAGCGACACTGTCGCGCAATGAGAAGCCCTCGAGCAGATCAGCCTCGGCGAGGGTCGCTGCGGTGACCCATGACGCGGCATCGTCGTTCTGAGCGAGCTCACGGAAGTCCGTGACGTCGCATTGCACTCGGGCGCGATCGAGTCCGATGAGGTCTCCGTCGATGGTCAGAGCCGGGCCGACGACGGCGGCGACCGAGAGCGTGCGGCGCAGCGCGGCCCGTGAGCGCGAGTGGTCGAGCTCGGGCCAGAGCAGCCCGGCAAGGGCATCCCGCCGCAACGGACGGCCAGCCACCGTCAGAACCGCCAGGAGGGCCGTCGCCTTGCGCGTGTCGAAGCGCACGGGCGCACCGTCGAGGGCAACACGGGGGGCGCCGAAGAGGCGCAGCTCGAGACTCACGATGACCTCCTGGAATCACCGTAACGCTCATCAGGTCGCCCTGACGTTCCGACCATGACGAATCGGTCGCTTCCGTAACGCTTTCCAAACGCTCGGCCGGGCACGATCGTTGCTGTACACCATCGAGGAGGGTCATGATCGAGCAGAGCGTCAGCCCGCGCCAGCGCCGGGCGGCGGAGCGCCGCGAGGCGCGTGCCGCCCGGCACCAACGCGTCGAGCCCACCGCGTCGCGCACCGAGCGCATCGAGGTCGAGATCGATGAGGGCGACCCGCTGCTCGTGTACCTGCGCGCGGCACCCGGCCCGGTCGAGATCGGGGCGCTGCCCGACTACTCCCCCGCGGTCGGGCGCATGCGAGAGCAGGGTGTGCGCATCGTCGTGCCGCTCGTCACCAGCAGTGAACTGGTCGGTGTGCTCGCGCTCGGCGAGCGGCTCTCTGAACGACCGTACTCGCGCAACGACCATCGGCTGCTCGACAGCCTCGCGCGGTACGCGGCGCCCGCCCTGCGTCTCGGTCAGCTCATGCGCGCACAAGAGCAGCAGGCTCGCGAGAGAGAGCGCATCGAGCAAGAGCTGCACATCGCGCAGCTCATCCAGCAGCAGTTTCTGCCCGCCGCACTGCCCGAGCTCGGCGGGTGGCATGTCGCCGCCTTCTACCGTCCGGCGCGCACCGTCGGCGGTGACTTCTACGACCTCATCGAGCTCGCCGACGGCCGGGTCATGGTCGTGGCCGGCGACGTCACCGACAAGGGGGTGCCTGCGGCACTCGTCATGGCGAGCACGCACGCACTGCTGCGCTCGACCGCCGGGGTTGAGACCGCCCCCGGCTCGGTGCTCCGTCGGGTCAACGAGCTGCTCATTCCGCAGATTCCAGCCGGGATGTTCGTCACCTGCCTGGTGCTCGTCATTGACACCGAGACGGGTCGAACGCAGTACGCGAACGCCGGCCACAATCTGCCGTACTTGCGCCGCGACGGCGCCGTCGTGCAACTGGAGGCGCGCGGCATGCCGCTCGGCCTGCTGCCGGGCAGCACCTACGACGAGCACGAGACCGTCATCGAGCTCGGCGACCTCGTGCTGCTCTACAGCGACGGCATCACCGAGCAGCACGACACGGAGGGCGCGATGTTCGGCTTCGAGCGCACCGCGGCGCTCGTCTCCGAGGCGCGGTCGGGAGACGACCTCGTCGATCGCGCTGTCGATGCTCTCGCGCGGTTCGCTGTCGGCGTCGAGCAGGAGGACGACATCACCCTCGTGACGCTGCACCGGGGCCGGTCGCGCGGCGACGTCGTCGCATTCGAGCTTCCGAGCGAGACCGGCAACGAGCGCGAGGCGATGCAGCGCGTGCGTGAACTGCTCGACGGCGCCCTTCCGCCCGAGCTCCTGGACGCGCTCTGCACAGCAGTGAGCGAGACCGTCATGAACGCCATCGAGCACGGCAACCGGGGGGAGCCCTCGCTCGCCGTTCGTATCGTCGTGCGACGCACCGTCGAGGAGGTCTCTGTCGAAGTGGCCGACTTCGGGCGCGGACTCCAGCAGCGAACAGAGCTGCCCGATCTGGAACGCAAGCTCGCGGGGCTGCAGACGCCACGCGGCTGGGGCCTCTTCCTCATCGAGCAGCTCGTCGATCGGGTGGTTGAACGCGTCGACGGAGAGCGTCACATCGTTCGCCTCGTCATGCGCGTCGACGAGCATCCCGACATCACCCCGACCGAAAGGACGACGCCATGAGCGTGACGACCCAGGTGCTCGAGCGCGACGGCGAGCTCGTCATCGCCCTGACGGGCCGCATCGATCGCGAGGCCGCGGCTGAGCTCGACAGCGCGTACGGCGCGGTACGCACTCATGCTGCTGTCGGGCTCGACTTCACGGCCGTGGACTACATCAACTCCACGGGCATCGCCCTCATCGTCGGCGTGCTCGCCCGCGCGCGCGCTGACGGCGTGCGGCTGCGCGCGAGCGGCCTGACGCCCCATTACCGCCACATCTTCGAGATCACCCGACTGAGCGACTTCATCGAGATCGCCCCGTCTGACACGCAGCAGAGCTAGAGGGAGACGACCATGGCGATACCGGCAGCCAGCATGGAAGTGAGCGCGGTCGAGTCTGGTGCCGCGGTGATCGCGATCATCGGCGACGTCACCTCGGCCTGCGAAGAGCAGCTCATGCTCGCTCATGAATCGGCGACCGACGCCGGAGCCACACGCCTCGTGCTGGATTTCGCGCGGATGGAGTACATGAACAGCGGCGGCATCGGCATGCTCGTGACGCTGCTCGTGCGAGCGCAGCGGCGCCAGCAGCGAATCGCGGCGATCGGTCTCACCGAGCACTACCGGCAGATCTTCCAGCTCACCCGGCTCGATGAGGCCATCAGCCTCCATGACGATCTCACGAGTGCCCTGCGCGCTCTCGTGCCCTGACCGCCGTTCCCACCACCCTGACCAGGATGACCGGAGAGTTCGATGACTGAGACTGCTGCCCCCGAGCCGCGCGACGCCGACAACTGGGCCGCCAATGTCGACCGGCTACGCGTGAGCGACCGCAGCAGCAAGCACGGCTACTCGGTCGACGGCCGGCGGGTCGCAGGCCCGATGAACGGGTTCGGTCGGCTCTGGCAGCGCACCTACTCGGCCTTCGTCGGCCCCGCTGTCTCACCCGAGCAGCTCGTGGCCGACTGGCGCCTGCACTTCGGCGAGTACTGGCCTCCGATGGGACGATTCCACGGCTCGGTCTCGAGCATCCAACCCGGAGACGTGACCACGCTGACGGCGGGGGGAGTGACGACGGGCATCCTCGTCCTCTACGCGGATGCCACCTCCTTCACCTTCCTGACGCCGGAGGGCCACATGTTCGCGGCCATGATCACGTTCTCGGCGGAGCGCGACGACCACGGAGCGACGGTCGCGCAAATCCGCATGCTGCTTCGGTGTTCCGATCCCGTATTCGAAGCGATGTGGCCCCTCGCGCGACGGGGTGAAGACATCTTCTGGCCGGGAGTTCTGCGCAATCTGGCCGCCGCTCACGGCACCGACCACGTCGAGGTTCTCGCAACGACCGAGTGTCTCGACCGGCGTCGACTGTGGCGCAACTGGACGAACGTCCGGTACAACGCCGCCCTTCGGTCGATCGCCCACGCTGTCGGAACGCCATTCCGACGCGATCGAGCGAGCATGCGGTCGGAGAGCACATGACGCATCTCCGGAGAACGGGTCTCTTGCTCGGGGTCGCCGCATTTCTCGTGGCCACCGGATGGCAGGCCATCACGACCGGGGCGATCACCGGACTGCTGGGCTTCTCGGGGTTCGCAATCGTCGGAGCGGTCATCCTCTCTTCTCGGCCGCGCAACGGCGTCGGCTGGCACCTGTACGGCATCGGGCTGCTCTGGACGACGAGCACGGTGCTATCGCTGCACGGCGGCCTCTCCGGCCTGGGCGAGGCAGGCACGGCAGTCGCCACCGGGCCCGCGTGGGCGGAAGCCGTCGTTTCGGGCCTCGCGTGGCCCGGCTGGGTGCTGCTTCCGGCGATCGGCCTGCTCTTTCCGACCGGCAGGGTCGAGTCGCGCGTCGGCCGTGCGATCGCGTGGCAGTTGCTCGTCTTCGCGCTGCTCGCTGGTGTCGCGACCACCGTCTCGAGCGCTCCGCTTCCGCAGACCTCGCGGCCCAACCCGCTCGCGGTGCCCGCTCTCGACGCGGTCGGCGAGCTCGTCGTGGGCATCCCCGGCACACTGTGGTTTCTCGCGCTGATCATCGGCATCGTCGCTGACCTCGCCCTCCGATGGCGGCGCGCAGGCGACCTCAGCAGGCTGCAGTACCGCTGGCTCGTCTTCGGCTTGACGGTCGCGATCGTCGCGATCTCGCTATCGGGCCTGTGGAACGCCCTGCAACCCGGCGAGCTATGGGTCGAGATCTGGTCGGGGCTGAGCGTGCTGTCGATCAACCTCATCCCGATCTCGATCGGCATCGCCGTGACGCGGCATGGCCTCTACGAGATCGGCCGCGTCGTCTCGCGAACGGTCTCGTACGTCATCGTGACGGCACTCGTCGCCGGCGTGTATGCCGCGGTGGTCACCTCAATCGCGGCTCTGCTGCCCGAGCTGACCACCGTCGGAGTCGCTCTGGCGACGCTCACTGCCGCGGCACTCTCGCTGCCGGCGCTGCGCGCCGTGCAGCGCCGTGTCGATCGGCGATTCGACCGCGAGCACGTCGACGCCGAGGCGGTCGTCGACGACTTCGGTCAGCGATTGCGTACGGGAGTGGATCCCTCCCGGGCGAGCCACGATCTCGCTCTGGCCGTCGAACGCACCCTGCAACCGGCCACGCTCGGGCTGTGGATCGCGGGAGGAAGCCGATGACCACGCTCCGTCGACAGGCGCGGCCCGGTGACGACTCTGGCGTGCGGTGGCCGACGATCATCGCCCACGGGGTCGCCGCCCTCATCGCCCTGATGCTCGCATTGACCGTTGTGGTGCTCGTCGATGCCGACGGCGACGTCGTGGGCGGCATCCCCTTTGTGGTCCTCCTCGCCGTTTTCCTGCTGGTCGGCTGGCTGATCGCCTGGCGACGACCCGAGAATCCTCTGGGATGGCTACTGCTCGCTGTGCCAGGACTGTTCACGCTGGGGGCGCCGGCCATGATGCTCGGTGAGGCACTCCTCGACACTGCTCCGGGTGTCGCGACCTGGCTGCTCTGGTACGGCTCCGACCGGGAGGACACCTGGGCCTGGCTCCCCCCGATCGGCCTCCTTCTGACCCAGATCCCCCTCCGCTTTCCCGATGGTCGGCTTCCGAGCCCCCGCTGGCGCTGGTTCTCGCGCATCACGATCGTCGTGCTCGTCGCGTCGAGCGCCCTTCTCTCCACGGCTTCGGTCGAGGTGTACCCGGGGGTCGCGAACCCCGTCGGTGTCGACGGCATCGCCGAGAGTCCCCTCGTGCTCGTCGTCTTCGCCGCTCTCGGAGCGAGCTTCCTGGGCTCCCTCGCCTCGCTCGTGGTCCGCTCGCGCCGAGCGGGTGCCGTCGAGGCCGCGCAGCTGCGCTGGATGCTCTGGGCGGTGGCGATAATCGTCGTCGTGCTCATCGGCAGCTGGCTGCTGCCGGACGATTGGACGGCGGTGCGGTCGACACTCCTGATCGTGTACGGCTTGATCCCGGCCGCGATCGCCGTCGCCGTATTGCGCTATCGCCTGTTCGAGATCGACCGCCTGATCTCACGCACCGCGTCCTATGCACTCGTCACCTCGATCGTCGTCGGGGTCTACGCAACGGTGGTCACCTCCGTCGGCCTGCTGCTGCCCGGGGCCTCCACACTCGGCGTTGCCCTCGCAACGCTCGCTGCAGCCGCACTCTTCCTCCCCGCTCTGCGGATCACACGGCGCGTTCTGGACCGACGCTTCAATCGCGCGCAGTACGACGCCGCGAGAGTCGCGGAGGACTTCGGCCAGCGCTTACGCACCGGTGCCGATCCGCACACGGCACCCGTTGACCTGCTCGTCGCAGTGGAGCGCACCTTGGAACCGGCGGTGGTCGGCATCTGGACGGCGCCGCAGCGCCGCCACGACTGACCGTGCGCATCGTGCGCACCGTGCAGAATCGAGCCATGCCCTCCCTGCGCTCTCCCGACGTCGACGCGGTCGTCGTCGGCGCCGGCCCGAACGGGCTGGTCGCGGCGGTGCGACTCGCCGAGGCGGGCCTGCGGGTGCTCGTGCTCGAGACGGCCGACCAGGCGGGCGGCGGGCTGCGCAGCGCCGAGGTGACCCTGCCCGGGTTCGTGCACGACCTCGGCGCGACCGTGCACGCGCTCGGTCTGGCGTCGCCGGCGATGCGGGCGCTCGCGCTGACGGAGCCCGGGCCCGACGGTCGCGCCGCGCTCGAGCTCGTGCATCCGCCCGCACCGCTCGGCCACGCGATCGACGCGGGCCGCTCGACGCTGCTGCACCGCTCGGTCGACGCGACGGCCGCCGGTCTGGGGCGCGACGGGCGCGCCTGGCGCGGGATGCTGGCCCGCCTCTCGGCGAATTGGCCGGGTCTCACCGCCTCGGTGCTCGACGCCACCCGGCTGCCGCCGCACGACCTGGGCGCGCTGCTCGGCTTTGGCGTGCGCGGGGTCTGGCCGGCGTCGTTCGTCGCCGGCACCGTGCTGCGCGAGGAGCCGGCGCGCGCGCTGCTCGCGGGCCTCGCCGCGCACGCCGCCGTGCCGCTCTCGCAGCCGCTGACGACGGGCATCGGCCTCATGCTGGGCGGGCTCGCGCACGGCGTCGGCTGGCCCGTCGCGCGGGGCGGGTCGCAGCGGGTCGCCGATGCGCTCGTCGAGCGGCTGCGCGCGGCGGGCGGCGAGCTGCGCACGGGGCACCGCGTCACCTCGCTCGCCGAGCTGCCGTCGGCGCGCGTGACGCTGCTCGACCTCACTCCGCGCCAGGTGCTCGCCATCGCCGGCGACGCCCTGCCCGCGCGCGAGGTGCGACGGCTCGCGCGCTGGCGCTACGGCGCCGGTGTCTTCGCTGCCCACTGGGCGCTCGATGCTCCGGTACCGTGGGCCGATCCGGCCCTCGCGGGCGCCGGAACCGTGCACATCGGCACGAGCGCGCAGATCGTCCGCACCGAGCGCGAGGCCGCCCGCGGGCGGCACGTCGACGACCCCTGGCTGCTCGCGGTGCAGGCGACGGTCGCCGACCCCTCCCGCGCACCCGCGGGCAAGCACACGCTGTGGGCCTACTGCCGGGTTCCGAACGGGTCGCCGGTGGATGCTCTGCCGCACCTCGAGCGCCAGCTCGAGCGCGTCGCGCCGGGGTTCCGCGACCGCGTGCTCGCGGTGCACCCCATGGGCCCGGCCGAGCTCGAGGCGTGGAACGCCAACCTGGTCGGCGGCGACATCGGCGGCGGTGCGACCGACCTGCGCCAGCTCGCGGCGCGACCGCGCCTGTCGCTCACCCCGTGGGCGATGAGCGTGCCGGGGCTGTACCTGTGCTCGTCGTCGACGCTGCCCGGCGGCGGCGTGCACGGCATGGGCGGCTGGAATGCCGCGGGCGCGGCGCTCGCGCGGCTCGGCGCGCGCCCGGGAGAGAGCGCGTAGGGGCTCGTCTCCGCGCGGCTGTTCTGTGCACGGCTGCTCTGTGCGCGGCTGCCTTGTACACGGCTGGCCTGTGCGCGGCCGGTGTGTGCACCGCTGCCTGTGCACCGCACCTTCCAGATCTGCGGATGGGACCGAACCGTCTTCAGGTTGATCCGCAGTTCTGGAAGTCACCCCGGAGCTCTGCGTCTCCTAGGGCGCGAAACGGACCTCTGACTCGCAGAAGACAGTCGAGCTCGCATTCGTCGTGCGGCACGCGCCGTCCACGAGCGGACGGTCGCCGAGCGGCTGCGGCAGACGCACGGTCGCGAGAACCTCGTCATTGCCCTGGCAGTCGGCGACCTCCGGCGTGCCGGGGCTCACCGTGATCGTGATGACCACCTCGCCGTCGAGCGCCTCGACCTGCGGCTCATCGACCGTGCCAGTGACGCCGCTGTTGCACTCGAGCCGCGTGACCAGCACGTCGATCGAGGTGGCCGCCGCATCGGGCTCGGCGCCGGGCGCGAGGCGCCAGGTCGCGGTGACCCCACCGGGAGAGAGCTGCGCGCACCCGGCGAGGGCGACGATGACCGCCGACGCAATGAGGGCGCGAAGAGCGAGAGCCATGGCCCCAGTATGCCGTCATGATGCGCTGCCGATCAGGGTCAGCGCACAGCCTCGTCCCACCACCGCAGCACGCGCAGCGCGTGGAAGGTCAGCCACGGGGAGGGCTCGCCGACGGGCACGTCGAGCGCGAACCAGACGCGGCCCGGGTAGTGGCGCTGCTGCGTCCACGTTCCTGGAAGGTACTGCCCGTCGTGGTTCTGGGCGGCACGGATGATCCCGATCGCGTCGGCGGCGCGCTCGTCGGGCGGCACCCCATCGTGCAGGGATGCCCGCCGCAGGTAGTCGAGGGCGTTGAGTGCCGTGTACACGTGCCGGAACGGGTAGCCGAAGTACTCGACCCACGGGCCGACGTGCTCGCCGGTCGAGGCGCGGTAGAGCATCCGTCGACTCAGCAGGTACTCCTGCGCCGTGTGCCGCACCGCGCGCAGACTGTCGTCGCCGGTGCGGATCTCCCAATCGAGGATGCCCTTCAGCGCGTTGAGCGTCGAGTGGAAGCTCGACCGCACCGAGCCCTCGACCCACTCGCAGTTCCAGCCGCCGTCGGGCAGCTGGTGCTCGGCGAACCAGCGCGCGATCGCGGAGACATCGGCCGCAGCCGCATCGCGCGGGCTCGCGCTGCCGAGCCAGGCGCCGTTGGCGAGGGTGAAGCCGTTGATGCACGCGTCGACCTCGCCGCCCCAGTAGGGCAGGTCGTCGTACTCCCAGCGCGCGTTCGCGGCGAGCTTCTCGGCCGTGCCGGCGAGCGCCGCGGCGTCGAGCCCCCACTCGCGCAGGGTGTTCAGCGACCAGGTCGTGGCCGTCCAGGGCTGGCCGTCGTTGGCCTCCTCGCTGTCCCAGTCGAAGTCGGCCGGAAAGTACGCGCCGCCCGCCCACTGCCCGTCGGCATCCTGGTGCGCGAGCAGGCGCGCCCCCATCGCCTCGGTCGCAACGCGGGCCCGCGTCGCCTCCCACACCGCGGGCGGCTCATCGAGCAGATCGCGCTCGACCTGCCAGCGCAGCGCGGGGTCGGTCTCGAGCATCCACTGCAGCACGGCGTCGGAGGGAGGCGGGGTGGTCATGCCGCGAGCGTACTCGCGACCGGAGACCGATCGGGCGGGAACGGGGTGGACCTGAGGGGATTCGAACCCCTGACCTCTTCATTGCGAACGAAGCGCGCTACCAACTGCGCCACAGGCCCGTACGGCTCGACCACATTACCACCGCGGCCGGGGTGCCTCGAAACGACGACGACAGCGACCGATGCCGCCGCGACGGGGATGCTCAGCCCGCGGCACGCCGCCGCTGCAGCACCTCGTCCAGGTCGGGGGCACGCCCCGGCAGCCCCTCGATGACTCCCATGCGCGCGAAGCGGCTCGCCGCCGGGCGCTCGACCTCCCGCTCCGTTCCGTCCGACGATCGGGACGCCGCCGTAGCCGGTGCCGCCACAGCCGGTGCCGTCGCCGCCCGCTGCGCGCGCTCGGCCTCGGCCGCCGCCGCGGCGAGCGCCGCCGCGTGGTCGAGCGCGGGCGCCGCGGCACCGGCGGGCACGACGGGCGCGCTCAGGTAGGTCGGCTTCGGCAGGGGCACCGGGGTCCACTCGCGACGCGCGGCCGATGGCACCCGCGGAGCCTGCGGGGCGAGGTCGACGAAGGCGGGGGCGGTGGCGCGGGTCACGACGTGCGCGCGACGGCGCTGGGCGCGCGCGAGGCCCGTGAGCAGCATCCCGCCGCTGACGGCGACGAATGCGGCCAGACCGATCCAGGCCCACGCGCCGCTCGTCGCGGCGACGGCCGCGCCCACGAGGGCCAGCAGCGTGGTCAGAGACGTGAAGGCGCGCGTGCGGCGAAGACGGCGCTGACCGCGGCGGGCGGCGTCCATCTCGGCCATGAGGCCCGGTGCCGATTCGGCGAGCCGTGCCCGCAGGGCGCGCTGCGCGGCAGCCTCGCGAGCGCGCTCGATCGCGGCCAGCTCTCGCTGCCGGGCCGCGAGCGACCGCTGCTGCGCTGCGACATCGCGCGCCGTCAGCTCGGCGCGGACGGCGTCGGGAACCTCCGCGGCGTGCGCCATGATGCGCAGCGTCTGCTGCAGCCGGATGGCGTTTCGCTCGGTCGCGAGGTACTCGCGGCGACGGCGCCAGATGGGCACCAGGTAGACCAGCCAGAGCACCGCGGCGAGGGCGATGAGCACCGTCGTGCCGCCTCCCGTGGTCTCCATGGCGCCAACCGTACGAGGCGTCGCGCGCGCCGTCGGGGAAGGCGGCGGAGTGTCTGTACACTCCGAGATTTGTGACCTCTTCCGAAACCCCTTCACCGTCCGCCCCTGCGCCGCTGTCGCGCCTGTTCAGCAACACCGAGCTGATCATCGTGATCCTGCTCGGCATCGTCTCCGTCGCCACCGCCTGGGTCTCGTTCCAGGCCGCGCTGTACGACGGCCAGACGGCCAAGGCGCTGTCGCAGTCGCAGAGCGCCACCGCCGAGGCCGAGTCGCTCTACCTCGAGGGCAACCAGGAGTACGTGCAAGACGCGCAGACTCTCGCCCGCCTCACCGAGCTGCAGGCGCAGATCGACTTCGGCGACCCCGCCACCTCCACCCTCGCCGCCGAGACGTACGACGCGCTCTTCTTCGTCGCGGTGAGCGAGCACTTCGGCGCGGCCATCGAGCGCGCCGCCGAGGCGAACGCCGCCGATCCGGAGTTCTACACGAGCCCGCTCGACGACGAGGAGTACCAGAACGTGCTGTTCGGCGCCTACGGCGAGAAGAGCGACGAGGCGGCCGCCCTCACCGCGCAGGCCGACGAGCTCGATGCGCGCGGCGACTGGCTGACGCTGACGACGGTGCTCATGGCGATCTCGCTGTTCCTGCTCGGTGTCGCCGCCGTCGTGCGCAGCCGCCGCGTGCAGTACAGCCTGATCGTGATCGGCTCGGCGATCTTCGTCTTCGCGGTCGGCATCATGCTGACCATCCCGGTCACCTGGGTCTAGTCGACCCGAGCCTGCCTGCCGTCGGCGCCGCCCCTTAGCGCGTCGGCGGCAGGCTGGTTCCCCGCCGCGCGGCAATCTGATCGACCTCGGGGATCGCCGCGGCGCCCGGCGGAACGCGCCCCGCCTTCCAGCGCTGCAGCACCCCCTGCGGCACCTCCTCGACCGTCAGCGCGAAGCAGAAGTGGTCGCGCCAGTCGCCGTTGATGTGGATGTACCGGCGCCGCAGCCCCTCGTACCGGAAGCCGAGCTTCTCGACGACCCGCAGCGACGGAGCGTTCTCGGGGCGGATGCAGATCTCCATGCGGTGCAGCCCGACGGTGAAGAACACGTGGTCGGTCGCGAGCGCCACGGCCGTGGGCGTGAGCCCGCGCCCCGCGAACCCCGCCCCCACCCAGTAGCCGATCGTCGCCGAGGCGAGCGAGCCGTACGTCATGCCGCTGACGTTGAGCTGGCCGGCGAGCCTCCCCTCCGTCTCGATGATGAACGGCAGGCCCGTCCCCGCGCGCGCGGCCGCGAGCAGGCTGCGGATGCTCGCCTTGGTATCCCACGACATCGGCGCCTGCGGGCTCGTGGCCTCCCACGGCCGCAACCACGCCCGCGAGGCGATCAGCTCGGCCTCGAGCGGGCGCGCGTCGCGCACCCGGATCGGCCGCAGCACCGTGACCCCGTCGCGCAGGGTCGGGATGCCCGCCACGGGCTACTCCAGGCCTGAGGAGAACTGCCGCAACCAGGGGCGCAGCTCGGGGCCCAGGTCGTCGCGCTCGACGGCGAGCTGCACGATCGCCTTGATGTAGTCGAGCCGGTCACCGGTGTCGTACCGCCGCCCGCGGAACACCACGCCGTACACGCCGCCGTGCTCGGGGTCGCGGGCGAGCTCCAGGAGGGCATCCGTCAATTGGATCTCGCCGCCCTTGCCCGGCGCGGTGTGCTCGAGGATGTCGAAGATCTCGGGCCGCAGCACGTAGCGGCCGATGACGGCGAGGTTCGACGGGGCCGTGCCAGGAGCCGGCTTCTCGACCAGGCCGGTGACGCGCACCACGTCGGCATCGTCGGTCGGCTCGACCGTCGCCACACCGTAGAGATGCGCCTGCGCGGGGTCGACCTCGAGCAGCGCGATGACGCTCGCCTGCCGCGCCTCGTGCACGTCGATCATGCGCCCCAGCAGCGGATCGCGGGGGTCGATGATGTCATCGCCGAGCAGCACCGCGAACGGCTCGCGGCCCACGTGCATGTGGGCGCGCAGCACGGCGTGCCCGAGCCCCAGCGGGTCGCCCTGGCGCACGTAGTGCATGTCGGCGAGATCGGTCGAGTACTCGACTTTCGCGAGCTTCTCGGTGTCGCCCTTCTTCTGCAGGGTCGCCTCGAGCTCGCCGACCCGGTCGAAGTGGTTCTCGAGCGCAGTCTTGTTGCGGCCCGTGATCATGAGAACGTCGGTGAGCCCCGCGCTCACCGCCTCCTCGACCACGTACTGGATGGCGGGCTTGTCGACCACCGGCAGCATCTCCTTCGGCATCGCCTTCGTCGCCGGGAGGAAGCGGGTGCCGAGCCCCGCCGCAGGGATGACAGCCTTCGTCAAGCGCTGGGTCATGGCCCCAGCGTATCGGGGCGGCTCTACGATGGGCATCATGTCCCCGCAGAGCGAGAGCGACCCGATCGCCGCCAAGCGCGCTCTGCGGGCGGAGCTGCGGGAGCGTCGGCGCATCCGCTCGCAGCACGAGCGCGACGCCGCCACCGACGGTCTCACCCGGCAGCTCATCGCGCTGACCTCGACTCTCGGGCCACGGGCGCTCTCGTGCTACCTCGCGACACGCGACGAGCCCGAGACCCGGCCGTTCCTGAGCTGGGCCGTCGAGCAGGGCATCCGCGTGCTGCTGCCCGTCTCGCGCGACGACGGGCTGCTCGACTGGGCGCCCTACGATTCCTCCAGCGCTGACGCGGCCGAGGGCTTCGACATCATCGGCATGCCGGTGCCGACCACCGAGCTGCTCGGCCCGATCGCCGTCAACGACGTCGGTCTGCTGCTCGTGCCGGCGGCGGCCGTCGACCGAACGGGCATGCGGCTCGGCTGGGGTCGCGGCTACTTCGACAAGACGCTCGGCTCGATGGATCGCCGCCCTCCGGTGTTCGCGGTCGTGTTCGACGGCGAGGTGCTCGATGAGCTGCCCCGCGAGCCGCACGACCAGGGAGTCGACGGCGTGGTCACCCCGGCAGCGATCCACCGCTTCACAGACTGACGAGGGGGATGCTCCGCCCGCCGTATCCTGGAGGGCGGAGGTTTCATCGATGCCCACGTACTCGTACCGCTGCACCGCATGCTCGACGGCGTTCGACATCCAGCAGGCCTTCACCGACGACGCGCTGACCGAGTGCCCGACGTGCCAGGGGCGCCTGCGCAAGGTGTTCTCCGCCGTCGGCGTCACCTTCAACGGCTCCGGCTTCTACCGCACCGACAGCCGATCGGGCGGCTCGGGCTCGTCGAGCTCCGGATCGGGCGGGTCGGGGGCGTCCGGGTCGGGGTCGGGCGAGTCGAGCGGCTCGAGCTCGAGCCCCGCATCCACCACCGCTCCCGCCGCGACCGGAGCCTGACCGGCCGCCGTCGCGCGCCGCGCACCCTGGCGGCCTCGCCGCCGCGGGCCTAGCATCGACGCATGCTCAAGGGTTTTCGAGAGTTCATCCTGCGCGGCAACGTCATCGACCTCGCCGTCGCCGTCGTCATCGGCACCGCTTTCACCGCTGTCGTGAACGCGATCGTCAACGGTGTGATCAATCCGGCGATCGGGGCGCTGTTCGACGCCGCGACGCTCGCCGAGGCCCTCCCGGTCGTGATCCCGACGATCTCGGGCGGCGAGGCGACGCTGTTCTTCGGCGCCGTGCTCGGCGCGGTGCTGAACTTCCTGATCGTCGCGGCCGTCGTCTACTTCGCGCTCGTGGCGCCGATGAACCACCTGCGCCGCGCGGCGGAGAGGAAGCGGCAGGCGGGCGAGCCCGACGCCGAGCCGGCACCGCCGACCGAGCTCGAGCTGCTCGCCGAGATCCGCGACCTGCTCGCCCGGCGCGACGCCGCGCCATAGCGGCGACCGGCTGCACGCGCGGGCGCGGAAAAGCAGGCGCTCGCGGAGGAGCCGGCGCTCGCGCGCGGAGCGGGCGTGGCGCCGGTCGGCTCAGTAGTGCGGCGGCTTCTCGGCGCGCAGACGGTCGTCGTTCTCGTCGGGCCGGTGCCGCGCGGGTTCGGGCTCGGGCGCGGCGTGCGACCCCGGCGGGGGCGACGTCGTGACCCGGCGCGGCGCACGTCGGCGCACGGGCGGCTGCGGCTCCGCATCCCGATCGGTCATGCCCTCACGGTACCGATCCCCCGCCTGCCTGTCACAACGCACGGACTCCCGGCCACGATCGGCGCTCCTCGTGCGGATGCGGAGGCCTCGGGCATCCGAGACTCCGTGATTCGTCGCACGCCGCGGCGGGGCGCGGCGCGCGGGTCGAGCGCTCAGCGGGTGATGGCGAGCTCGTCGGTCGCGTGATCGTCGGTCGGGCGCGGCGTGGCCGGGCGGGGCGCGGCCGGCGCCACGCCGGTGGCCGCGGCGGGATGCCCGCCCGGGGTTCCGCCGACGAGCGCGAGAATGCGGTCGGCCACGGCCTCGGGGTCGCTGAAGAGCTCGAAGACGTGCACGCGGGCGTAGTGCCAGCCGAGGCGGCGCAACAGATCGGGCCGCAACCGCAACGACTCGCGCAGGCTGAGGTGGCCGAGCGCGGCGTCGGTCTCGACCGCGACGCAGTAGCCGCCGCGGCTGGCGACCAGCGGCAGCTTGCCGCGGTGCCCGAGCGCCACCGTGAGCCCGCGGGCCTCGAGACGGCGGGCGAGGTCGATGAGCATCGGGTCGCTGTCGTCGGGCAGCTCGACCGCGGTGCGACGGGCCTCGATGTCGGCCAGCAGCTCGGCGAGCGCGCGGGCGCCGTGCGTCAGCCGGTCGTCGTCGAGATCGGTCGGTCGCAGGCAGCTGACGATGCGCAGCGATCGGCGGGCCCGCGTCATGGCGACGGCGAGTAGGCGGTCGCCGCCGGGCCGGCCGAGCGAGCCCAGCTCGCTGAGCACACGGCCGTGCGGGGTGCGTCCGAAGCCGATCGAGAAGATCACGCGGTCGCGCGACTGCGCCACCGACTGCTCGATCGTGAGCACGGCGAAGGGCTCGGGCCGGTCGCCGAGCAGCACGTCGTGAAGGTCGGGCCGATGCACGAGCGCCTCGAGCACGGCGGTGTGCACGCGCGCGGCGTGCTTCGCGCTCGCGGTCACGACCATGAGCGACTCCTGCGGGCGAGCCGTGGCGTGCTCGATGACGAGCTCGACGGCGCGCTGCACCTCGACGTCGACGCTCTCGATCGCCCCCGAGTCGTCATCGGGCATGCCGTGGCCGTCGGCCAGGTAGTCGACCGCGATCGACGGATGCCCGAGGAACGAGCCGGCCCACGGCAGCGACTCGATGCGGCCGGCGTAGAAGCGACGATTGACGAGTTCAGCGAGGTCTTCGCCGCCCGCGCGGTACGAGCGGGTGAGCGACATCGCCGGCAGCAGCTCGCTGAGCTGGAAGAGGGCGCTCGACGCGTGGCGGGCATCCACGTCGCCGTCATCGACCCGATCACCGACGGCGACCGCGAACGGTGCCGGAGCCTGCGTGACCGGGTCGCCCACGGCGACCACCTGACGGGCGCGACGGACCGCGCCGGCCGCCTCGGCGACCGTGATCGCCCCCGCATCGAGCAGGAGCACGGTATCGAAGGCGAGCCGGTCGCTCACCTCGTGCACGTCGTACGGCGACGCGAGCCAGACCGGCGCGAGCGGACGGCTCAGGTGCGGAGCCTCGTGCTGGAGTGCGGCGCTCGAGATCGAGCCCGACCGCAGCATCGCCTTGAGAGCGGCGGCCTCGTCGGGCCAGTCGGTGATGCCGATCGACCAGTTCTCGGCCAGCTGCCAGGCCAGCAGTTGCGCGCTGCCGGCGGCATGCGCCTCGTCGACGAGCCGGAAGTCGGCCTCGAGGCGCTCGAGCACGTCGGGGGCGGCGGCGAGCAGAGCGCGGTCCTGCTGCAGCAGGCTCTCGAGCGCCGACCGCCACCACGCCAGCTCGAGCTCGGCGGCGACCTGATCGTGCGGCACGTGGCGGGCGGCGAGGTCGCTCAGCAGCGGGCCGACATCCCACTGCTCGAGACGCTGCATGAGCGCCGTGCGCTCCTGCAGGTTGGTGAGCACATCGCTCTCGGCGGCGAGACCCTCGAGCAGGGCGTGCAGCTCGCTCAGCGGCCGGTGGGCCAGCTGCTGCTCGCGGCTGTGGTGCCCGAGCGGGCCGTCGAGCGCGGCGAGATCCTGCTCGACCTGCTGCAGGCCGACCGCGACGTCGGCGATGCCGACCGGCACCGACGGGGTCAGCCCGCTGGGCGCGAACCGCTGCCAGAGCACCCGCTGCTGCTGGATGCGCACGAGAGCCTCGTGCAGGTCGGGCACGCTCACCCCCGGCCGCAGGTACTCCTTCGCGAGGCCCTTCAGCCGGCGGCGGGTCGCGGCGGGCATCGAGCTCGACTCGCGGCGGGGCGCCGTCGCCGCGATGAGCTCGCTCAGCGAGCGATCGAACACGGCGGGCTGGAACTTGTCGAGCGTCTCGCGCAGGTCGGCCAGCAGCCGCACAGCCACGCTGAGCTCGGCGATGCTCTCGAACGGCCGCATCGGCGTCGCGGCGATGAGCGCGCGCCCCCGATCGACCAGCCGCGGCACCAGCTCGTGGTGGAGGCGGCGGGCGAGCAGCTGCGCGTTCGCGGCCTCCTCGGCCGTGCGGAACCGCGCGCCGTACCACGGGGAGTCTCCGGGGCCGTAGCTGAACTGCCCCAGCTCGGCGGCCTGCACCATCGCCTCGGCCGCCGCACGGCGGTCGGCCGCGAGCAGCTCGACCGCGGCGCGGCTCAACCGCGCGCGCGTCATCGGCGGGGTCGGCAGCAGCTGCAGGCGGCTCAGCTCGGCGATGCAGTCGAGCACGCTGATGCCCAGGTCGGGGTCGGGTGCGGTGAGGGCATCCCGGTAGTCGATCAGCACGGTGCGCAGACGCACGAGCGCGTCGTTGACGTCGGCCACGCGCGGCCGCTCGGCCTTCTCATTGCGGCCGATCGCCCGGATCAGGTCGCGGCGCAGCGTCGCCGACGACACCGCGGTGCCCGGCAGCCCGATGTCGGAGAGGCGACGGGCGATCGTGCGCAGGGTGGCCCGGCGCGGACTGACCACGAGCACGCGCTTGTTCTGCGCGATCAGTGCACCGAGAGCGTTCACCACGGTCTGCGTGGCCCCGGTGCCCGGCAGCGTCTTCACGACGAGCGAGTTGCCGGCGGCGATGCTCGCGACCACGGCCTCCTGCTCGGCATCCGCGTCGAGCAGCAGCAGGTCGGTCTCGGGCGGGCGGCGGTCGGCGGGCACCGGCGCGGCGTCGGTCGCGCTCTCGGTGACGGCCCAGCGGGCACTGGTGTTGCCGGCGAGCGCATCGAGCACCGGGTGGGCGAGGTCGTGCGCGTCGGCGACCAGCGCGGGGCCGACCTCGGCGAAGCAGCTCACCACGAGCCGAGCAGAGATGGTGAAGCCCTCGAGGTGCGCGGTCAGCCCGCGCAGCCGGTCGAGCGGCGGGTTCGGCTTGAAGGCCTCGCCGTCGTGCGCGAGGGCCACGAACGCGGCCTCGTCGAGGTGCAGCTGAAACTGCTCGGCGAGCGCGCGCACCAGCGCCGGATTCACCCGCACGGCTCCGGTGAGCGTGAGCTCGACATCCCGCCCCCGGCGCCGGAGGCGCAGCGGCCGCAGCAGGAGAGGCGCGCAGTAGTCGACACCCGACCGGTGCCACGACACCAGGCCGATGCCGAGGTGCACGGCGTCGATGCCGCGCACGCTCGCGAGCTCGACGCCGGCGTCGGCGATGCGCTCGGCGGCGACCCGCGCCTGCCGCAGTGCGAGGTCGTCGCGCACCAGGTTGCTGAGCAGCGTGGGGCTGCCCGCGATGAACCGGGCGAGCCCACCGGGGTGGCTCGTGCCGAGCTCGATGCGGCCCCGCGGGTCGTCGTCGAAGTGCAGCAGCGTGCTGACCCCGCCGACCCGGGCGAGCTCGTCGCGCCAGCGCTGCCAGATCGGCTCGGCGATGTTCATGGGCGCGACGCGGGGGTCGTCGAAGCGCACCGACGACGGCGAGAGGGGATTGACCCCGCCCGCCGCGGTCTCCAGAGGGTCGACGTCATCGTGATCGTCGTATCGGTCGGCACGCCACACGGCGTCACCCTATGGCGAGCGGGCCGGAAATCCGGGGATTTCCGCCGGTCTGCCCCCGAACAGGGTCGCCGACCTAGACTTCGGGCGTGGAGCTCATCGGCAGCGTGTTCTCGGGCATCATCGCGGCGGGCGGCACTCTGCTGGTCGTGACCGCCGCGGTGCTCGTCGGCGGCATCGTCGTCGTCGCGCGGCGGCGCACCCGACCGGCGCAGGTGGAGGCGGGCATCCGTCGTCGCGCCGGCTCGGCGCTCGTGCGGGCCGACGACCGCCTGGCCGAGGGCGAGGCCGACGTCGAGTTCGCGATCGCCCAGTTCGGCGAGCGCGCCGCGCAGGAGTACCGCGCCGCCCTCCGCCGGGCGCAGGCCGATCGCGACGAGATCTTCCGCCTGCACCGCATGATCGATGACGAGCCCGGCGCCGGCCTCGCCAACCGCGAGCGGGCCGACCGCATCGTGATGCTCGCCGACCGCATCGAGCGGCTGCTCGACGAGCAGTCGGGCGCGTTCCGCGAGCGACGATCGCTCGAGTCGACCGCACCCGACCGGCTCGCCCGCCTGCGCGTGCGGGTCGGCGAGGCCCGGGCGCGGCTCACGGCCGTCATCGGTCAGCGGGATGCCCTCCTCGAGCAGCACGCCCGCCCGGCGCTCGGCACCGCCGCCGACGCGCCCGAGCGTGCCGCCCGCGCACTCGATCGTGCCGAGAGCCTCGCAGCGGATGCCGCCCCCGGGTCGACCGCCGCCGCCAGCAGCGTCATGGCGACCATCGCCGAGGCCGAGCGGCTGCTGTACTCGGCCGAGGAGGCACTCGAGCAGGTCGAGGCGACGGCTGCGCGGCTGGCCGACGCGGTCGCCGCGCTCGACGCGCTGCGAGCCGACGCTCGCGACGCCCGCAGCGAGGCGCTCGAGGCGGCCGACGCGGCCCCCGACGGCGACACCGGCGCGGCGATCACCGACGCGGTGGCCGAGCTCGATGCGGCGCTCGCGGGCTCGGGCGGGGCGCGCGGCGCGGGGCGCGCGGCTGACCGGCCGACCGATCCGCTCGAGCAGCTCGACGCGCTGCGGCGCGCGATGGACGCGGTCGAGCTGGCGCTCGCCAGCTCGCGCACGCAGGCGCAGCGGCTCGCGCACGCCCGCGAGGCCTACCACGCCGCACGCGTGCAGACCGAGGCGCAGATTCTCGCCGCGCGCGACGCCCTCGGCTCGGGCGGCTCGGCCGGCGCGCGGGCTCGACTGGAGGAGGCGGTCGACGAGCTGCGGGCATCCCGCAGCCTGCTCGAGACCGATCCGGTCGGCGCGCTCGATGCCGTGCGCCGCGCGCTCACCCACGCCCGCGACGCCGAGGTGCTCGCCCGCTACTGACCCGTCGCCCTCGGAGCAACGACCGGGGAGGGTCAGCGGGCCTGCAACCAGGCCAACACGGCCAGCACGCGGCGGTGGTCGCCCGCGGCGTCGTCGAGCCCGAGCTTGCCGAAGATCGACGAGATGTGCTTCTCGACCGCGCCGACCCCGATGAACAGCGCGCCCGCGATCGCCGCGTTCGTGCGACCCTGCGCCATGAGCTCGAGCACCTCGCGCTCGCGCGTCGTCAGCGACTGCAGCGGGTCGACGCGGCGGGCCATGAGCTGCGTGACCACCTCGGGGTCGAGAACGGTGCCGCCCGCGGCGACCCGCTCGAGAGCATCCCGCACCTCGTCGAGCGAGACGACGCGATCTTTCAGCAGGTAGCCGACCCCGCCGGTGCCCGCCGCGAGCAGCTCTTGCGCGTAGGCGACCTCGACGTACTGCGACAGCAGCAGGATCGCCACCGCGGGGTGCGCGGCCCGCAGCGCGATCGCCGCCCGCACCCCCTCGTCGCGGAACGTCGGCGGCATGCGCACGTCGAGCACGACCGCGTCGGGCGCGAGGGCGGGCACCGCGGCGAGCAGGGCGTCGGCATCGCCGAACGCCCCGACCACCTCGACCCCCGCCTCCTGCAGCACGCGAACCAGCCCTTCGCGCAGCAGCACCGAATCATCGGCGACGGCGACGCGAAGGGCTGGCATGGGGTTCAGCCTAGGCACCCGGCTCGGCGGCCGGGGCTGCCTCGGCGGGTGTGGATGCGGAGCCCACGCCCGCCACCGGCACCGTCACGGCGACGCGGGTCGGGCCGCCCTCGGGGCTGACGAGCGCGAAGGTTCCGCCGAGGCCGGCCGCGCGGTCGCGCAGCCCCGCGAGCCCGTGCCCGGCCTTCTCAGCCGCGCCGCCCACGCCGTCGTCGGTCACGGCGATCGTGAGCTGATCGTCGATGTTCGTGACGCTCAAGGTGATCGCGCTCGCCTGCGAGTGCTTCGCCGCGTTGGCGATGAGCTCGCTCGCCACGAAGTAGGCGGTACGGGCCACCTCGTCGGGCAGGTTCGCGGTCGCGCCGAGCTCCGACTCGAGGGTCACGGGGATGCTCGACCGGGTGGCCAGCGACTCGAGGGCGGCGAACAGTCCGCGATCGAGCAGCAGCGGCGGGGCGAAGCCGCGCGACACGTTGCGCAGCTCGTCGAGGGCGTCCTGCGCCTGGCGGCGAGCATCCTGAATCAAGCCGGCGGCAGCCTCGGGGTCGTCGGCGAGGCGGCGCTCGGCGGCGGCGAGGTCCATCTGCAGTCGGATCAGCCGCTGCTGCGGCCCATCGTGGATGTCGCGCTCGATGCGCCGCAGGGCCGAACCCTCGGCCGCGACGGCCGCCTGGCGCGAGGTGAACAGGCTCGACACCTGCTGCTCGAGCTGCTCGTTGGTGAAGCGGCCCAGGAACGGGCGCGCGATCGCGGCGTGCAGCCAGGTGAGGCCGCGCAGCACGTAGGGCAGGGTCAGCAGGGCGATGACGCCGAGCACGATCGCGAGGCCGGCGAGCACCGGCAGCGCCTCGACGAGGATGCGCGGACCGGACGACATCGGGCTACCGACCAGAGCCCACTCATCTCCGACGATCGCGAACCGGATCGGCAGCCCGACGGCCACCGCGATGAGCGTGAACCACAGCACGAGCACCACGAAGCTGACCGTCGCGATGATCGGCGCGATGATCGCGCCGTGCAGCAGGCTCAGCCAGTAGCGGCCGTTGGCGAGGGGGCGCAGCCAGCGCTTCCACCAGACCATGGTCGGGTCGGGCCGCCAGTCGGGCTCGCTGATCGGCGTCTCACCGGAGAGCCGCAGGCGGGCCACCTCGAATGCTCCGAAGTAGCGGGCGAGCAGCAGGGTCAGCGAGAACGCGAAGATGCCGACCACGAAGACCAGCAGGCTCACCGCCCCCGAGACGAAGGTGTTGAGGATCGCGCTCACGGCGATCGCGATGACGAACGTCGGCACGAGATAGCCGAGCGCGCGGGGCACGCGACGCCACAGGGCACCGTAGCTCCAGCTGTCGGGCACGGCGGGCGCCGTCGGCGCTGAGGCCGGCGCCGGCGCGGCGACGGGGGATGCGGTGGTCATGGGTTTCTCCTGGTCTGAGGGTGGCACGGCACGGCTGTGACGCGGTACCTCCACACTCGCGAGCCCGGGCCCGCCGCAGAATGCGGCCCACCCCCGAACCGTGGTGGGGGTATCCCCCCCTACACCTCGACCCGCAGGGCGAGCACCGTCACGGCGAGGGTCACCGAGACGGGGGCGCTCCAGCCCTCGAGCACGGCGGCGACCTTCGCGCGATCCTGGTGGAACGCGTTCGGCCCCATGAACACGGCGTCGAGCGCCTGCTCGACCGTGAGCTCGACGCGGCTGCGCACCTCCTCGCGCGACACGAGCGCCGCATCCGGGATGCTCACCGCCACCTCGTCCGCCTTGCCGGCCGGCACTTTCAGCAGCTTGAGCCCGTGCCCGAGCTCGCGCATGTGGTCGGCGTCGGGCACGACGACGACGGCGGTGCCGCCGGGAGCGAGGATGCGGCGCACCTCGCTCGCGCTGCCGGGCGCGAAGACGCGCAGGGCGACGTCGACGCTGGCGTCGCGCAACGGGATGCCCGTCCACACATCCGCGCTCACCGCGGCCAGTCGCTCGTGCGCGCGGGCCGCGACGCGCACCGCCGGCACGGAGGCGTCGAGCACGACGCCGCGCAGCTCGGGGCGGGCATCCAGCACCGCGGAGGCGTACCAGCCGGTGCCGCCGCCGAGGTCGGCGAGCCACCCGCGCGCATCGGCGGGCACGGCCGCGAGCACCGCCGCGCGGAGAGGATCGTGGAACCCGTGCCCCTGGAACCGCTCGCGCGCCTCGAGCATCTCGACAGTGTCACCGCTGGCCGGGGCGCCCTTGCCCTTGTGCGCGGCGCGCAGGCCGAGGTAGCCCTGACGCGCGCGGTCGAAGTGGTGGCGCTGCGGGCAACTCGCTCCCCCGTCGGCGGCGACGAGCACGCCCCCGCAGCTCGGGCACTGCAGGATGTCGAGGGCTGCGTCGAGGGTGCTCACCTGCGCAACGGTACCGGCTGCCGAACGGCCGGCCGACGACCCGGGCGCCCCCGCCCGCTGGGTACGCTGAACCCGGCGACTCCCGAGCAGGTTCGGCGGCCATCCACCCCCAGCGAAAGTCACTCCATGGCCGTCGTCTACACCCTCATCAACGCCCTGTTCATCTCGATGAGCAACGTGCTGGGCGGGGAGGCCGCGAAACGGCTGCCGCTCGCCGTGGTCGTGGCGATCACCGGGCCGACGACGATCGTGCTGGCGTTCGTGATCGCCCTGGCCTTCCCGGGGGCCCCGAGCCAGCCCGGGTTCTGGATCGGCTTCCTGGCCGGGCTTTTCGGCGGCTCGGGTCTGCCGGTCGCCTATCGCGCGTTCGCGCACGGGCCGGTCGGCATCGTCGGTGCGGTGCTCGCTGTCGTCGGCACGGTGTGGCTGACGGTCGGCGGGGTGCTGGCGGGCGAGCCGCTGACGCCGCTGCGGCTGGCGGGGCTCGTGCTCTGCCTGCTGGCGATCCTGCTCGTCACCTACCGCGCTCCGATCGACGGGGTCCGGCCGAGCATCCGCGGACCTCTCCTGGCGATCGTGGCCGCCACCCTGTTCTCGGGCTTCATCCTCACGATCAACACGGCTCCAGCCGCAGACGGGCTGTGGCCGGTGGTCGGCGCTCGCTTCGGGGTCACGACGGTCGCGTTCGCCTTCCTCCTCGGGATGCTGCTGCGCACCCGCGGCCGCCTCCTGCCCGCCCGGCTCACGGGGCGACTGCTGATCTTCCCGGTCGCCGCCGGCGTCACCGACATCCTCGGCAACCTGTTCCTGGTGCTCGCGCTGCAGACCGGCGACCTCGTGCTGCTCGCGATCCTGGCCCCCGCCGCCCCGATCTTCACGGCGATCATCGGGCGGGTGTTCCTCGGCGAGCGCATGACGCGCTGGCAGATCCTCGGCCTCGTCGTCGCCTCGGCCGCGCTGATCCTCGCGTCGCTCTAGCCCGCAGTGCCGGCGGCGCGTGGCGCACGCGCGGCGAGCGCGACGGCGATCGCCTCGACGACGTCGAGCGGCAGCGGCTGCGCGTGCGGGAAGTGCACCGCGTCGGTCTTCGCGCGGTACGGCCCGACAAGCGTCTCGTAGCTCTCGTCACCGCGGTAGACGGGATAGAGCGCGAGGTGCTTCGCCCACGCGGCGTAGTGCAGACCGTGGCGGGCGTCGATCATGACCGCGGGCATCCCGTACCGGAACGACTCGATGCCGGTTGGGATGCGGCGCCGCAGCACGGCGCGCACCACCTCCAGCCGCTCGCGCGCGACGGGCGGTGCCGCGGCGATGTATGCGTCGATCTCTCTCACGCGCCCATCCTCCCGCCCCGCGTGTCACAAATCACGGAGTTTCGGTGCCGCATCGACCTCTTCGCGCCGAGGTCGGGGGCACGCAGCCCGCACAGTCCGTGATTTGTGACAACGACAGGAGAGACGGGATGCGGGGCGCGAGTCAGCGGGCGGCGGCGACGCGGGCGAGCGCGAGGGCGTCGGCCGCGTCGAGCGGGGTCACGCCGGCGGCGGCGGCGCGCGCGAGCACCTCGGCGAGCGTGTCGCCGATCGCGTGCAGGCGCGCCTCGACCGTCTCGGGGGTCTCGCCCCGCTCGGTGAGGGCGAGGTGGATGACGCCGCCCGCGTTCACGACGTAGTCGGGGGCGTACAGGATGCCCCGGGCCGCGAGCCCGTCGGCCCCACTGCGCTCGGCCAGGGGGTTGTTCGCCGGCCCGCAGACGGCGCGAACGGGCAGCCGCTCGATCACGGGTGCGGACAGGATTCCGCCGAGCCCCGCCGGCACGAACACGTCGGCGGGGGTCGTCACCGCGTCGGCCGCGTCGATCCACGTCGCGCCCAGCTCGTCGGCGAGGGCGCGGGCGGCCGGGTTGATGTCGGTGACGGTCAGCACGGCCCCGTCGGCGGCGAGCAGCCGCGCGAGGCGCGAGCCGACCTGACCGAGCCCGGCGATGACGAACGAGCGGCCACCGACCGCCGAGTCGCCGTCGAGAGTGCGCAGCACTTCGCCGATCGACGCCCGCACGCCGACCGCGGTCGCGGCCCCGGGCTCGCCCGAGCCGCCCGACGCGGCGGGCAGGCCGACGACGTGCGCCGTGCGCTCGCGCACGACGGCCATGTCGTGCTCGGTGACTCCGACGTCTTCGGTCGTGATGTACGTGCCGCCGAACGACTCGACGAGGTCGCCGAGGTCGAGCAGGGCATCCCGCCGCTGCTGGTCGTCGAGAAGGCGACCCGGGGGCAGGGCGATGACGGCCTTGCCGCCGCCCGCACCCACGTCGGCGAGCGCGTTCTTCATCGTCATGGCGCGGGCGAGGCGCATCGCGTCGCCGAGGCCCGCTGACCAGTGCGGGTAGCTCCACAGTCGGCAGCCGCCCAGGGCGGGCCCGAGGGCGCTGGAGTGCAGGGCCACTGTGATGCGCAGCCCCGACCGGGCGCCCGTGACGGTCGTCACGCGCTCGTGGTCGAAGTCGGGCAGTGCGGCCGCGTCGACGGCCGGGCCGGGTGCAGCGATCATGCGAGCTCCTTCGCGAGGGCCGGAACGGTGGGTGCGCGGCTCGCCAGCCGCTGGGTCAGCTCGACGAGCAGGCGCGGAGCATCATCGCGCGGCAGCTGCACGCGCACGAAGAGAGCGTCGTCCGGGGCGGCCGCCGCGTCGGCGAGCGCCGCGCGCAGGTCGCCGACGGTCGTCGCCTCCCGCACCCGCACGCGTGACCCGCCGAGGGCCGCGGGGATCAGCCGCCAGTTCCACGGCACGATGTCCTGGTAGACGGCCTCCGGGCTGCGGATCATGCGTTCGACGGTATACCCGGCGTTGTCGAGAAGCAGGATGACCGGCGCGAGCCCGTGGTGGAACACCTGCCCGAGCTCCTGCACGGTGAGCTGCGCGGCGCCGTCTCCGATGATCAGCACCGGTCGGCGCTGCGGCCGGGCGAGTCCGGCACCGAGCGTGGCGGGGATCGTGTAGCCGATCGACGACCAGACGGGCTGACCGAGCAGGTCGCAGCGGTCGGGCAGGGTGAGGTCGAGCGCGCCGTAGAACGCGGTGCCGGCTTCCGCGATGAGGGTGGTGTCGGGCGGCAGCCAGCACTGCAGCTCGGCCCACAGGGCGGCGTGGTCGAGGGCTGCGGCGTCGTCGCTCGGCGGGGTGTCGGTGACAGGGGGGCGGATGCCCCCCGGGGGCTCGACGAGCCGAGCGGCCGCGATCACGCGGTCGAGCGCCTCGAGCGCGTCGTCGAGCCGCACGTCGGGGAAGACCGCGTAGCCGACGCGCGCGTGGTCGAGGGCCAGTTCGACGGCCGCGGTGGGGTCGAACGCCTGAGTGAAGAATCCGGTGGTGAAGTCGCTGACGACCGTGCCGATCATGACCAGCAGCGCGGCGTCGTCGACGGCGCGACGGGTGGCCTCGTGCTGCGTGATGGCTCCCATGTAGGTGCCGAGGCTCGCCGGGTGGTCCTCGTCGATCACGGCCTTCGACCCGACCTGGCTGGCGATGCGCACGCCCGGCAGGGCGGCGAGGGCGGCGACGGCCGACTCGACGCCGCGGCGGTGGATGCGGGGGCCCGCGAGCACCGTCACCGCCGGCTGCTCCCCTCCGCCGTGGGCGGGTGCCGCGGCGAGCGCCTGCGCGACCGCCCGCTCGAACGCCGCGAGGGCGCCGGGGTCGCTCGCGCGCGGCCGCAGCGGCTCGGCCAGGCGCACCGCGCCGAGCGCGGGGGCGAGGGGCGCGACCGCGACGTCGGCGGGTATGCCGAGGTACACGGGCTTGCTCGCCGTGAGCGCGGCGGTCAGCACACGGTCGATCTCGTCGGCCGCTGTCTCCGCGGTGAGCACGGCCTGCGCCGCGGTGACCTCGCGGAAGGCGCGGACGAAGTGCTCGTGGTCGCCGTCGAGCAGGCTGTGGTGCAGCAGGGCTCCGCTGCCGAGCGCGCCCGTGGCGGGCATGCCGACGACGCACACGACGGGAACGTCTTCGGCGAAGGCACCGGCGATGCCGTTGATGGCGCTGAGCTCGCCGACCCCGTAGGTGGTGACGACGGCCCCCATGGTGCGGCCGACCCGGGCGTAGCCGTCGGCGGCGTAGGCGGCGTTGAGCTCGTTGCTCGACCCCACCCAGGTGAGGGCGGGCTCGCTCAGCATCTCGTCGAGGAGGGCGAGGGTGAAGTCGCCCGGCACGCCGAACGCGTGGGCGGCACCGCACTGCACGAGCCGCGCGGCCAGGTACCGGCCGACACTCATGATCGCATCGTTGGTCACCATGACCAGAACCCTGGCCCTCGGGGGATGCTCACGACAAGATCGGCGGAGCAAACTGGTCGAATCGCCCACATTCCGGCGTAGAGTGACCCGCACCATGGTCAGATCAACCAGAGTTCTCGACGCCACGAGCCGCCGTATCGTTCGCGCTCTCGATCGCGACCCGCGCGCCACGGTCGGCGGGCTCGCCGAGACCCTCGGCCTGGCGCGGGGAACCGTGCAGAGCCGCATCGGGCAGCTCTTCGACGGGCGAACCCTGCGCCCGACCAGCACGACCGTGCCGCCCGAGGCGCTCGGGTACAGCATCCGCGCCGTCGTGACGGCGGAGGTCGACCAGGACCGCTTCGACGAGGCCATGGTCGCGCTGCGCGAGATTCCGACGATCATCGAGTGCGTCGCCACATCGGGCCAGAACGACCTGCTGTGCCAGGTGGTCGCGCGCGACACCGACGACCTCTACGCGGTCGGCCAGAGCATTCTGCGCTGCCCGGGAATTCGGCGCACCGCGACCTCGATCGTGCTGAAAGAGCTCATCGCCTACCGCACGACCCCGCTGCTCGACGGCTGAGCCGGACGCGCCGAGGCCTGATGCGCAATGTGCATTCCTCGGCGAAGAGGTCTACCATCGCGCGAGTGGCTGATCTTCAGACGCACCTCACCTGCAACGTCGAGCAGTACTCCCAGCGCATCAAGATGCGCGACGATGTCGACGCCGCGCGCGAGGTGGAGCACTTCGCGAACTTCCGGCGCCTCAAGGATGCCCGCGCCGCTGGCGCCGCCCTCGAGAAGCTCGGCTACACCGTGACGGTGACCCGGCGCCTGCTCACCCGCGGCACTCTGCGGGCGCTGCGGCAGGCAACCGTCGACGTCGAGACCGCTGACCGCATGGTCGAAGAGGTCTTCGCCGTCGTGGCCGCGCACCAGGGCGACTACGACGGCTGGTCGGCACCGCTCGTTCAGGGCTAACCGCTCAGCCGCGACGACGAGCCGACCGACTCGAGCTCGGCGACGCTCACCGACACCGCGGCGGTGAGGTCGGCGCTCGTGCGGGGGCGCTCGGGCATCCAGGTCAGGCGCTTCTTCCAGCGACCGCGGCCGAAGCCTCCGACAAGGGCGCGCAGCACGGCCGTCTCGTCGAGGCCCGCGTCGACGAGCGCCGCGAGCTCGGCGGGGTTCAGGCCGAGCGGCTGCTCGCCGTTGCCGAGATCGGTGCCGTAGAGCAGCTCTCCCCCGGCGGCGCGGAAGGCGCGCACATTCTCGAGCGCGATCGACCGTGCAGCCGGCCCGTGGATCGCCAGCGTCGACACCCAGCGCTGCCCCTGGGCGACGGCCCGCTCAATCACCGGCGCGGGCAGCACCTCGCTGAACGGCGCGTGGGCGAGAACGTCGGCACCCGCGGCGATCGCGCGCGCCGCCTGACCGAGCCCCTCGACGTGGGCGACGACCGGCAGATCGACCGCGCGAGCCTCGGCGACGACGTCGGCGAGCACGGCATCGCTCCACACCGGGCCCGCCTCGGCATTGAGGGCGACCTTGATGCGGGATGCCCCTGCCGCCAGCAGCTCGGCCACTGCCAGTTCGGCGTCATCAGCCGAGGCGACCTCGCGCACCGAGCCCGCGGGCGCCCAGTCGCGGTCGCTCGGGTAGCCGCCGGGCGCCGTGAGGAACGCCCCGGCGAACTCGACGGCGACGCCGAACGCATCGGGCTCGGCGAGCGCGGCGAGAGCGTCGGGGTCACCTCCGAGGTCGACCACGCGCGACAGGCCGCCCGCGGCGAGCGCCGTGCGGGCATCCGGCGCCAGCAGCTGCAGGTGCACGTGGTGGTCGGTGAAGCCGGGCAGCAGCACGCCGGGGATCTCGATCACCCCCGCCGGCAGTGCGGCGGGCGCGGGCCCGACGTAGTGCACGGTGCCGCCACCGCGGCGCACCAGGCTCGGGCCCATCCACGTGCCGCGCCACACGTCACCGACGCGGAAGGTCGCGGGTGGCGCATCCATCGCCCTCGGGGTCACGCCTGGCCGATCTCGGTGCGCACCGCGTACAGCTCGGGAAAGAAGGTGAGCTCGAGCGCGCGCTGCAGGAAGTCGACGCCGCTCGAGCCGCCCGTGCCGCGCTTGAAGCCGATCGTGCGGCGCACCGTGCGCAGGTGCCGGAACCGCCAGAGCTGGAAGTTGTCCTCCAGGTCGACGAGCTCTTCGCACGTCTCGTAGATGCGCCAGGTGTCGTCGTCGCCGCCGTGGGCGCCCTCGTAGATGGCGACGAACACGGGCACGAGCTCGGGCGTGAACACGTGCGCCTGGGTCACATCGCGCTCGAGCACGCTCGCCGGGATCGGCACGTCGTGGCGCGCGAGATAGCGCAGGAACTCGTCGTACAGGCTCGGCTCGTGCAGCAGCCCCTCCAGCACGGCGTGCGCTTCGGGGTCGCTCTCGAAGACCCGCAGCATGCCCGCGTGCTTGTTGCCGAGGATGAACTCGATCGCCCGGTATTGGTGCGACTGGAAGCCCGAAGAGTTGGCCAGGAAGCCGCGGAACTCGGCGTACTCGGTGGGCGTGAGGGTCGCGAGCACGCTCCACTGCTGGATGAGCGTCTCTTGAATGTGCTTGATGCGCGCGATGCGCTTGAGCGCCCCGCCGAGGTCGTCGTCGATGAGGCACTGGCGGGCCGAGCGGGCCTCGTGCAGCAGCAGCTTCATCCAGAGCTCGCTGGTCTGGTGCTGGATGATGAACAGCAGCTCGTCGTGGTGCTCGGGCTCGCTGATCGGGCGCTGCAGCTGCAGCAGCTCGGGCAGGGCGAGGTACGAGCCGTAGCTCATGCGGGTCGAGAAGTCGGTGACGACCGACTCCTCGATGTCGCGGGTGTTCTCGGCCGCCGCGGAGCGCGGGTTGTCGGTCATGGCAGCTCCGGGGTGTGCGGCGGCGGCACGCGCGTGCCGCCGAGGGCCGAGCCGGGCCGGGTGGCCGCGGCCTCGAAGGCGGCGCCGAAGGCCAGCAGCCGGGCGTCGTCGTAGGCGCGGCCCGCGAAGGTCAGGCCGATGGGCATGCCGATGTCGGCCATGAGCCCCATGGGCACCTGCACGCACGGGATGCCGAGGTGCCGGGGCACGAGGTTGCCGTTGGCCACCCACGTGCCGTTGCGCCACGCCAGCTCGGCGCTCGCGGGGTTGACGTCGGCGTCGGCCGGCCCGACGTCGGCGACGGCCGGGAAGACGACCGCGTCGAGGCCGAGCTCGTCCATCCAATCCTCGAGGTCGCGGCGGCGCGTCTCGGCGAGCCCGCGCACCCCCTCGGCGATGGTCGGAATCTGCTCGAGCGCCGGCACCCCGCTCGCCCGCGCGCGGTGCACGTAGTCGGCGAGGTCGACGTCCTCGGGCGCGAAGCGGCTCAGGTGATCGTCGTACCGCCCGGGCAGGGAACCGGGCGGGGTCGGGAAGATCAGGTCGGGGTCCACGTCGGCGAGCCGGTGCAGCGCGGGGTCGCCGTTCGCCTGGAGGAACTCCTCCCACCCCCACATGCTCAGCTCGTAGAGCTCGTGGTCGGCGAAATGCGGCGGAACGAGGCCGCGCGCGACCATCGAGCGGTCATCCGCTCGCCCCCGGCTCTCGTAGTTGGTGACGACCGGGAAGTCGACCTCGACCACGGTCGCGCCGGCCGCCTCGAGGTCGGCGCGAGCCTTCTGCCACTGCGCGATCACGGTCGGTCGCGTCTCGATCGGGTCGTCGCCCCCCAACTCGGCGCCGAGGTACATGCGCGGCACGCCCAGACGCATGCCGTTGAGGGCATGCGGGTCGGCGAGGGCGAGGTACGACGCGGGGCGCAGCTGCGATGAGGGCGGGATGCTCACCCACGGCTGCGCCCGCCAGAAGTCTCCGCGTGCGCCGGTGCCATCAACCCCCGTGTCGTCGGCCACGACCGCGTCGAGCACGAGCAGCAGCTCGGCCATCGTGCGGGTGTAGGGAACAACCACGTCCATCGTCGGCACGAGCGGCCAGTTGCCCCGCACCGAGATCACGCCCCAGCTGGGGGTGTAGCAGCACAGCCCGTTGTTGCTCGCGGGGCCCCGGCCACTCGACCAGGTCTCCTCGGCGAGAGCGAAGGCGGCGAACGAGGCCGCGAGCCCGGTGCCCGAGCCGTTCGACGAGCCCGAGCCGAACGGCGCCGTCAGGTAGGCCGGGTTGTACGGGCTCTCGGCGCGGCCGTACAGCCCGCGCTGCATGCCGCCGTTGGCCATGGGCGGCATGTTCGTCAGACCGAGGCAGATCGCGCCGGCCGCGCGCAGGCGCTCGATCGTGAAGGCGTCGTGCTGCGCGACGAGCTCGGCGAAGGCGGGCGAGCCGCTCGCGACGGTCAGCCCGCGCACCATGTAGCTGTCTTTCGCCAGGTACGGGATGCCGTCGAGCGGGCCGAGCGCCCGACCGGCGGCGCGGCGCTCGTCGCTCGCGCGGGCCTCGGCGAGGGCATCCGGGTTGTCGACGACGACGGCGTTGAGCGCGGGCCGCGTGCCGTCGGGCGAGGGGTGCCGATCGTACGCCGCGATGCGGGCCTGGTAGCCCTCGACGAGCGCGACCGCGGTCGTGCGGCCCTCGGCGAGCGTGGAGGCGAGCGTGGGAATGTCGGTCTCGACGAGGGGCAGGCGACTCACGCGCCGCCCTTCGCGAGCGCGCCGGTCGTCGCCGGCACCGCGGGCTGCTGCTGCGTGATGCAGTGGATGCCGCCGCCGCGCGCGAAAATCTCGCGGGCGTCGACCGTCACGACCTCGCGACCGTACGCCTCAGCGAGCGCCTCGCGCGCGCGCGCATCCGCCACCGGGTCATCGAAGCCGCACGCGATGATGCCGCCGTTGACGACGAGGTGGTTGACGTAGCTGTAGTCGACGAAGCCCTCCTCGTCGCGCAACTGGGCGGGCGCGGGCAGCTCGATGAGCTCGAGGCGGCGACCCCGCGCATCGGTCGCCTGGCGCAGCACGTCGTAGATCGCGGGCATGACGGCGTGGTCCGGGTGCTCCGGGTCGTGCTGGGCGTGCACGAGCACGCGGCCGGGGCTGGCGAAGGTGGCGACGATGTCGACGTGCCCGCGGGTGCCGAGCTCGTCGTAGTCGCGGGTGAGGCCGCGCGGCAGCCAGATGGCGGTCGTCGTGCCGATGGTGCGGGCGAGCTCGGCCTCGACACGCTCTTTCGTCGCCCAGGGGTTGCGGTCGGGGTCGAGCTGCACGGTCTCGGTCACCAGCACCGTGCCCTCGCCGTCGACGTGGATGCCGCCGCCCTCGTTGACCAGCAGGCTGGGCACGCGTGCGACCCCGAGTTCGTCGAGGATGCGCGCGGCGATGAGCGCGTCATCCGCGCAGTCGGCGCCCTGGCCCCAGGCGTTGAAGATCCAGTCGACGCCGCCGAGCTCGCCGGTGACGTCGTCGATGACGAACGTGGGGCCGAAGTCGCGCATCCAGAAGTCGTTGAGCGGGGCCTCGATGATGTCGATCTCGCTGCTCAGCATGCGGCGTGCGCGCTCGCGCTCGGTCGGGTCGACGACCATCGTCACCGGCTCGAAGGGCAGGATCGCGTGGGCGACGGCGGTCCAGGCGGCGTAGGTCGACTCGCGTGCGGCCGACGAGTCGCCCATCACCTCGCCCTCGCGCGGAAACGCCATCCAGATGCGCTCGTGCGGGTCGGTCTCGGCGGGCATGCGCCAGGCCATGGATGCTCCTCTCACGCCGCCCGTGCGGCACTGCCCGGGCGTGCCCCGAGCCTACCGGCGGCCCTGTGCCGACGGTCACCCCGTGACCGCTGCCGTCGCCGACCACGCGCGCGGGCGCACCCACCCGAAGGATGCACCCGCGCGGGGCGGCGCACCCGGAAGAACCAGGGCGCCGCGGAGAGCGCTACCCCCCTAGCGCTCCTCCTCCTCAGCGCGGGTGAGGCGCTGGGAGACGTAGACCGGAATGAACGAGAGCAGGATCAGCACGGTCGCGATGACGTTGACCTGGGTGGCCTCGTTCGGACGGGCCATCTGGTTGAACATCCACAGCGGCAGCGTGTCGACGCCGGCGGGGGCGGTGAAGATCGTCACGACGATCTCATCGAAGCTGAGGGCGAAGGCGAGCAGTCCGCCGGCGACGAAGGCGGTGCGGAACTGCGGGAACGTGACGAGGCGGAAGGTCTGCCACAGGCTCGCCCCGAGGTCCATCGAGGCCTCCTGCATGCTCGGGTTCATGCGCCGCAGGCGCGCGAACACGTTGTTGAACACCATGACGATGCAGAAGGTGGCGTGGGCGATGATCATGCCGAAATAGCCCACCTGGATTCCGACCGGCTCGAGCACGTTGTTGAACGAGTTGCTGAAGGCCACACCCGTGACGACACCGGGCAGCGCGATCGGCAGCACGATGAGCAGGTTCACCGTGTGCTTGCCGAAGAACGAGTACCGCTGCAGCGCGAAGGCGGCGAGCGTGCCGAGGATGAGGGCGATCACCATGGCGCCCGCGGCGACGATGACGGAGTTCTGAACGGCGGCCCACAGCGCCTCGTTCTGGAAGGCGCGCACCCACCAGTCGAAGGTGAAGCCGCTGATCGGCCAGTTGGCGATCGGCGCGACGTTGAACGAGTTGATGATGACGAGGAACAGCGGCGCGTACATGAACACGAGCACGATGGCGACGATGACGCCGAAGGCGACCTTGGTGCCGCGGGTGAGTCTCAGCATGGGCGCGTCACATCCTCTCGAGCGCACCGGTGCGGCGCGTGACGACCAGGTAGATGACCACGAAGGCGATGGGGATCACCGAGAACGCGGCCGCCACCGGCGGGTTCAGGTTGATGTTCGAGGCGATGATGCTGCCGATCATCTGGGCATTCGCGCCGCCGACGAAGCGGGCCACGATGTAGTCGCCGAGGCTCAACGAGAAGGTGAAGACGCTGCCGGCGAGCAGGGCGGGCCAGAGCAGCGGCAACACGACCGTGCGGATGGTCGTGAAGCCCTGGGCGCCGAGGTCGGCGGAGGCGTCGAACAGGTTGACCGGGATCTGCCGGATCGCCGTGTAGACGGGCAGTGCCATGTACGGGAACCACAGGTAGGTGAGGGTCAGCACGACGGTGAGGAGGCTGAACCCGGGGCCGGTGATGCCGAACGGCGCCATGACCCAGTTGAAGAAGCCCTCTTCGGTGAAGGTGATGCGCATGGCCAGGATCTTCACGAGGTAGCCGGCCCAGAGCGGCAGCGTGATCGCGACGGCCAGCACGGCCCGCAGCCACGGCGACGCGAGCTTGGCCATGAAGATGCCGAGCGGGATGGCGAACGCCGCGCTCAGCAGGGTGACGGCGAGCGCGATTCCGAGAGTGCGGAGGGCCGTCGTGACGTAGGCGGGCTCGCTGAACACGAGCGCGAAGTTCTCGAGCGTGAAGCCCGGAATGACTTTCGACGTGAAGGGGTCGATGAACCAGAAGGCCGTCACCAGCAGCAGCGCGAGCGAGACGATGTAGAGGCCGACGAGCCAGGTCAGCGGCAGGCCCAGGAGCCCGACGAGGCGCACCCATCGGTGCCGGTACAGCATCGTCGAGATCGGCTTGCTCTTCGCGGCGGCAGGAGCCGGGGGGCTCGCGGTCACAGTCACGGTGATCCTTCGCAGTGGCGGTGTGAAGACGGGAGGTGCGGAGGGGCGGGCGAACCCGCCCCTCCGCGGTCAGGCGATTAGCCCTTGACGGTCGCCCAGGCGTTGGTCCAGTCCTGGAACGAGGTGCAGCGCACCTCGGTGCGGCCGTCGAGGCACTGCTCGATCGGGGTGGTCCAGTACCAGACGTTCTCGAAGTAGTCCTCGTTGAGGGCGTTGAACTCCTCGCAGTGGGCAGCGGCCTCGTCGTTGAGCTCGCAGAACGCAGCGTTGGCCGGAGCCATGCCAAAGTTCATCGCGATCGCACCGTTGACCTCCGCCGAGCTGGTGTAGTCCATCCAGAGGTAGGCGCAGTTCGGCGAGTCCGACTGGCTCGAGATCATCCAGGCGTCCGACCAGCCGGTCGAGCCCTCCTGGGGAAGCGTGCCCTGCATGCGGTCGTCCGCGGCGAGCTTGCGCAGGATCTCCCACGAGGTGCCCGCGACGGTCGTGCCGCCGACGAACGAGGTGATCTGCGCGACCGGGTCGGCCCAGTACTCGGCGACGATCTCGTTCTGCTGCTTGAGCAGCTCGACCGCGGCGGCCAGCTGCGTCTCGTCGAGAGCGTACGGGTTCTGGATGCCCAGCTCAGGCTGGTGGTACATCAGGTAGACCGCGGCGTCGGCGATGTAGATCGGGGCGTCGTACGCGGTGATCTGGCCGGCGTAGGGGCTGTCAGCCTCCCACACGATGTCCCAGCTGGTCGGGGTCTCGGTGACGACCTCGGTGTTGTACTGAAGGATGTTGGCGCCACGACCGATCGGAACGCCGTAGACCTTGCCGTTGATCGTGTCGTACAGCTGGCCCTGCATGCCCGGAACGATGTCGTCGCCGAAGTTCGGGATCAGGTCGCGGTTGATCGGGGCGACATCGCCGCCGACGATCAGACGCAGGCTGGCGTCACCCGAGGCCGAGACGAGGTCGTAGTCGCCGGTGCGCATGAGCTGCACCATCTCGTCGCTCGTGCCGGCGACGCGACGGTTGACGACGCAGCCGGTCTCCTCGGTGAACGTGTCGGCCCAGGCCGGCTCGACGAAGCCCGACCAGGCGATGATGTCGACCTGGCCCTCGGGCTCGCCGAGCTCTTCGAGCATGGGCACGTCGGGCACGTCGAAGACGAGCTCGCCCGAGCCCTCCTCAGCGGCCGGGGCCGCGCAGCCGGCGAGAATCAGCGCTGACACTGCGGCCGTGGCCGAGATGGCCATCAGCTTCTTCCTCATGGTTCCTCCTTGGTTGGGGGTGGTGCTGGGGTGGTGCAGATGGTGCAGGACGAGGGCAGGGATGCCCGGGCTCAGGGCACGACGGCGGCGTGCTCGGTCACCCACACCGCACGCACGGCGTCGCCGCGGTGGTAGGGGGCCGTGTCGCTCGGCGCGTGGTCGTTGTGGCGCTCGGCGATGACGCGCAGGCCATCGACGGTGTCGACGATGTACCGCGTCGTCGGGCCGGTGTAGACGGTCTCGACGATCGTGCCGTCGATGCAGGTCTCGTGGGCGGCGGGCTCGGTGCGGGCATCCATGAGGCGCACGCGCTCGGGGCGCACACTGATGGCCTTCGCGACGCCGGTGAGGCGCTCGGCGTGGGCCGCGTCGATGAGGTTCGAGATGCCGAGGAAGCCGGCCACGAACGCCGTCTGCGGGTACTCGTAGACCTCGCGCGGGGTGCCGACCTGCTCGACCTTGCCGTTGTTGAAGACGGCGATGCGATCGCTGAGGGTCAGCGCCTCCTCCTGGTCGTGCGTCACGAAGACGAAGGTGATGCCGACCTCGCGCTGGATCTGCTTGAGCTCGATCTGCATCTGCTCGCGCAGCTGCTTGTCGAGGGCGCCCAGCGGCTCGTCGAGCAGCAGCACGCGCGGCTGCAGGATGAGGGCGCGGGCGAGGGCGATGCGCTGACGCTGGCCACCCGAGAGCTGGTGGGGCAGTCGATCGGCGACGTGACTGAGTCGCACCTGCTCGAGCGCCGCGGCGACGCGCTCCTTCTGCTCGGCCTTGCCGACCTTGCGCACCCGCAGGCCGTACGCGACGTTCTCGGCGATGGTCATGTGCGGGAAGAGCGCGTAGTCCTGGAAGACCGTGTTGACCGTACGGTCGAAGGGGGCCGCGCGGGTGACGTCGGTGCCGGCGATCGCGATGGTGCCGCTCGTGACCTCTTCGAAGCCGGCGATGAGGCGAAGCACGGTGGTCTTGCCCGAGCCGGAGGGCCCGAGCATCGAGAAGAACTCGCCCGACTCGACGGCGAGCGTCAGGTCGTCGACGGCGACGGTGTCGCCGAACCGCTTGGTGACGGCGTTCAGCTCGACACCGCCCTGGCCGCGCGCGGGCGCGTCGGTCGCGGAGGAAGCCGGTGCAGGAGCGGTCGGCGCGGATTCGGTCGGCGCGGGTTCGGTCGGCGCGGGTTCGGTCGGCGCGGGTTCGGTCGGCGCGGCGGGGGCGGACATGGCGGCGGGGTTCCTCCGAGACATCGTTGTGGTCGGTGCGATAACTCTAAACGTATAGTTTCATAGCTTTTATTTCGATCCGGTAACGCTGACGTAACGTTCCGAGACTCTGGCATCACAATGGGCGCATGAGCTTGCGCAGCCCGGCCCCCCGATCGGGAAAGCCGACGCGCCTGCACAGCGCCGTCTTCCAGCCGATCGGCGACGAAGGGCGCGCCGCACTCGTCGAGCGCCGCATCGCCGAGGCGATCATGGGCGGCGTGCTCGCCGCCGGAGAACGGCTGCCGGCCGAGACCGAGCTCGCCGCCGCGTTCGGCGTCGCCCCCGCCACCGCCCGCGAAGCCCTGCTGGCTCTGCGCGAGCGCGGGCTCATCGTCACCCGCCGTGGCCGCAACGGCGGCAGCTTCATCGCCGACAGCGCCGACCCGGTGCGGTTCGCCACCCGCGCTCTCGTCGACAGCTCGCGCGTCACCCTGCGCGACGCCGCTCAGCACTACCAGGCGATCACCGCCGCCTGCGTCGAGCTCGCCGCCCGCCGCGCCGACCCGGGCGAGATCGAGATGATCATCGCCCGCCTCGATCGGGTCGACGACCACGATCTCGCCCACTGGCGCCGCGCCTCCGACGACGCCGTCATCGAGCTCGCCGCGCTCAGCCAGTCGGCGCGGCTCACCCGCGAGCAGATGCGCCTGCAGGGCGAGTTCTCACCGCTGCTCGCGCTCATCGACACCGACCCGACGGCCCGCGCCGACGCGCGTGCGCACCTGCGCGCGGTGCTCGCCGCCGTGGCCGACGGCGACCCGACCGCCTCGGTGCAGGCGCTGCGTGCCAGCATGCGCTTCACCGTCGACTGGCTGATCGCCTACCGTGAGCAGCACGCGGCGCTTCCCGCGCTCGCGCCCGTCGGGCCGGGCACCGGGCCCTGACCGCGGGCGCGACAGCGACCGGCCCCACCCCGCATCACCCGTTCAGAGAGGAGCAGCACGTGAGCATCCACCCCGCCCCGCCCGCGTCGCGCACCGCCGCCGACCACCCCGTCGAGCTCGTCACCGAGTACTTCGGCCGCGCTCTCGACGCCCTCGACGACTGGCGCGGACGGCTCGCGGTCGAGATCGCGACCGCCCGAGCGGATGCCCCGCTCACGACCGACCGCCTCGACGCGCTCGTCGAACCCTCGGCGCTGGCGCTCTTCGACCAGCTCGACCTGCCCGTCTACGGTTCGGGGTTCATCGCGGCCCTCGACTCGCTCGCCGACGCCAACAGCCATCTCGCCTGGTGGCAGGGGCCCGAGCGCGCACAGCTCGTGCTGGCCGCCCAGTCGGTCAACAAGGAGCACATCGACTACAGCGAGCTCGAGTGGTATCGCGTGCCGTTCCAGACCGGCAGGCCGCACGTCGCCGGCCCCTACGTCGACTACCTGTGCAGCGACGAGTACACCATCACCGTGGCCGCCCCCGTGCACGTCGACGACGAGTTCGTGGGCGCCGTCGCCCTCGACCTGCTCATCGATCAGGTCGAGCGGCACCTCACGCCGCAGCTCGCCGCCTTCGGCGACGACATCTCGATCGTCAACGGTGTGGGTCGCGTGCTGCTGTCGACGAGCCCCACGCGCGAGACGGGCGACACGATCCGCGGCGACGACCTCGTCGGCTTCGAGCGCCGCCCCTGCCCGGGCATGGCGCTCGACGTTCTCATCGCGCGCTGAGGGCCCGCGCCGACCGGGGCGCAGAAATCGTCGCGCACCTGCCGGACATGGTGCAGTGTGAGAGCCGTGATCGATGCCGAGCGCGAGCTGCGGCTGCGCACGCTCGCCGACCGGGTCGTCGAGCCCGTGCGCCGCTACCTCGCGCGCCGCTGCGACGCGGCGACAGCCGACGAAGTGCTGGGTGACGTGCTGGTCGTCTGCTGGCGGCGGCTCGACGAGGTGCCGAGCGAGCCGGCGGAGAGCATCCCGTGGGCGATCGGCGTGGCGCGCAATCTGCTCGCGAACGCCGAGCGGGCGCAGCGGCGCCGCGATCGGTTGACGGCGAAGGTCATCGCTCTCGATCCACCGCCGCTCGCGGTTCTCGATGCGGGCGACGGCGAGCCGACCGATGACGCGATCGCGGTGCGGGATGCCCTCACCCGGTTGCGCCGCGACGACGCCGAGCTGCTGCGCCTGTGGGCGTGGGACGAGCTCGAGAGCCCGCAGCTGGCGACGGTGCTCGGCATCAGCGCGAATGCCGCGGCGATCCGCCTGCACCGGGCGAAGAAGCGCCTCGCCGACGAGCTGCGGAAATCGGCCGGGCCTGCCGGACATGTCGGCAGTGAGGAAGGGAGCACCGATGCACGACGATGACCGCCGGCTGCGCGAGCGGCTGCGCGGCGCCGACCCGGCGCGCGACCTCGCTCCCCTCCCGCCGATGTGGCTCGACCACAGGATGGAGCAGATCATGTCCGACACCCCGTCGACCCCGACCCGCGAGACCGAGGCGCCGACCACGACGCCCAGCACCGTGCGTCGACCCTGGATCGCGATCGCCGTTGCCGCCGCCGGCGTGGCGGCCGCCGCCGCGATCGCCGTGCCGCTCGTGCTCGGCGGCAGCCCGACCGTCGAGCCGCTCGCGCTCCCGCAGGGTGGTGGATTGGCCAGCGGCAGCTGCCTGCCCGTCTCCGCCGAGGCGCTGCTCGAGCAGGAGCAGGCCTTCGCCGCCCGGGTCATCACGGTCGAGAGCGAGACCGTGACGCTCGAGGTGACCGAGCGCTTCGCGGGCGAGATCGCCGACCGCGTCACGATGCCGCAGGTGGATGAGCTGACGAGCGACTTCTCGCTGCAGCCTCTCGCTGTGGGCGACGAATACCTCGTCGTCGCCGGCGACGGCGAGATTCGCGGATGCGGGCTCAGCGGCCCCGACTCTCCCGAGCTGCGCGCCCTCTACGCCGAGGCGTTCGGCGGCTGACGCCCGCGCGGCCCGACACGGCGCTTCCGCCCCTGTCGGGCCGCGCACGGCGGCGATCGGCGTGTTCGCGCTCGCGCAGAGCATCCTGACCCCGTTTCATCGTGAACATGGCGCGCAAGTACGCGCCCGCGGTGCTCGGCGGCATCGGCCTGGTCTCGACCTTCGTAGCGCTGCTCATCGCGAGCTTCTTCCCGGGCGGCATCACGATCACCGGTATCGACACATGGGTGCTCGCGAGCCTCATCGTCTGGCTCATCACCGCGCTCGGCGGATGGCTGCTGCCGCTGCTGCTCCTGCGCGGAAAGCTCGCCGACCCGACGCCCAAGAAGTAGGCAAGCGTTTGCGCCGACCCTGCGCCGCCGAGCAGCCCGCATCTCTCGAACCGGCACGGCCCGGGTTCTGCCCGGGCCGGGCCCGGGCAGAACCCGGGCGTCGCCTCCTCCGACCGGACGGGTCGTCCACCCCTTCCAGAACTGCGGACGCAACCGAATCTCCTTCACTCCGATCCGCAGATCTGGAAGGCGGTCACCTCGGTGCCCCGGTGAGTGGCGCGGGGACACCCGGGAGAGCGGCACGCGATGAGCCCGTGCGCGGAACACGCGCACCCAGGCGGCACCGGGGCTGCCGTCGGCGGGCATCCAGGTCACGCTCGTAGTGTCATCAGCGAGCGGTGCGGGCGAACGCGCCCCCGCGATCGGCCGGAAGGACCCGTCATGCGCAGCACTCCCCCGAACTCGTCCGAGATCCGCGAGGCCCTCGAGAACCTCCGCGACGCCGTCATGGCGCGCGCCGGCGGCGGGCAGGGTGGTGCACGGCAGCACGGCGACCTGCGTACGGCGATCCTCTCGGCGCTCAGCGGCGAGGCGAAGAACGGCCACCAGATCATGCAGGCGATCGCCGCGGCGAGCGGCGGGGCGTGGATGCCCACCGCAGGTCAGGTCTACCCGATGCTGCAGCAGCTCACCGATGAGGGGCTGCTCACCGCCCGGGCCGACGGCGAGCGCACGGTCTACACCCTGACCGAGGCGGGCCGCGAGGCCGCGGCTTCCGCGCACGAGGCGGCGAGCGGCGCGGGCAGCGAGAGCCATGACACCGGCGGACGTGCGGGCTGGAGGCGCCCCGACTGGGACATGAGCGAGTTCGTCGATCGCATGAGCGGGCGCTGGAACGACCACCGTGCCGAGCACACCACGGCCGTGCCGCGCGCCGGCGCGAAGCTCGCGCAGGCGGCCGCGCAGGTCGCGAGCACCGGCACGAAAGAGCAGCAGCAGCGCGCCGCCGCCCTGCTCGACGAGACGCGCCGCAAGCTCTACGCGATCCTCGCCGAAGAGACGGCGCACGCTGACCACACCGAGGCCTAGGGCGGTGAACCCCGGCACCGACCGGGCTTTGAAGGCGCGCTACCGCCGCATCATGCGTTTCGCGGCGCGAGCGCTCGCGCAGGCCTGGTGGTTCGAGCTCGTGCTGCCGCGGTTCGGGCTCGCGCGTCTCGCGGCGAAGGGGCGCATCCGTCGTCTGCAGAAGCTGTCGCAGCGGTTCCACGACCTCGCCGCCGACCTCGGCGGGCTCATGATCAAGGTCGGGCAGTTCCTCTCGTCGCGGCTCGACATCCTGCCGCCCGAGATCACGCGCGAGCTCGAGGGGCTTCAAGACGAGGTGGCGCCCGAGCCGCTGGAGGCGATCGTGGCGCAGATCGAGCGCGAGCTGGGCATCCCGCTCGATCGCGCGTTCGCGTCGTTCGAGACCGCGCCGATCGCCGCCGCCTCGCTCGGGCAGGCGCACCGGGCGCGGCTGTCGCCCGGCATCGCCGCCGACCTCGGGTTCGAGCAGGTGGTCGTGAAGGTGCTGCGACCGGGCATCGAGCAGATCGTCGAGGTCGACCTCGCGGCCCTGCGCCGCGTGGGCCGCTGGCTGTCGCGCGTGCGGCTGGTGAACCGGCGGGCGGATGCTCCCGCCCTCGTCGAGGAGTTCGCCGCGACGAGCCTCGCCGAGATCGACTACCGCACCGAGGCCGGGCACGTCGAGCGCTTCGCCGCCGACTTCGCCGCCGACCCGCGCGTCGGCACGCCGACCGTGGTGTGGGAGCGCAGCGCCCGCCGCGTGCTCACCCTCAGCGATGTGACCGCGATCAAGATCACCGACGTCGAGGCGCTGCTGGCGGCGGGCATCGATCCGAACGCGGTCGCCGCCGAGCTGGCGCGCGCGACGTTCGAGCAGATCTTCGTCGCCGGGTTCTTTCACGCCGACCCGCACCCCGGCAACATCTTCGTGACGCCGGGCGGCGACGGCGGATTCGCCCTCACCTACATCGATTTCGGCATGATGGGCGAGATTCCCGACGACCTGCGGCAGGGGCTGCAGCAGTTCATCTTCGCCGTTGCGGCACGCGACGCCCGTGGCTGGGTGGTCGCGACCCAGCGCCTCGGCGTGCTGCTGCCGAGCGCCGACACGGTCGAGCTCGAGCGGGCCATCACCGCCCTCTTCGACCGCTTCGGCGGAATGGGTGTGGCCGAGCTGACGCGCATCGACCCGCGCGAGCTCGAGCAGTTCGCGCTGCAGTTCAGCGAGCTCGTGCGCACCCTGCCGTTCCAGCTGCCCGAGAACTACCTGCTGCTGGTGCGCACCATCTCGCTCATCTCGGGCGTCACGAGCGCCCTCAACCGCGACTTCAACATGTGGGACGCGGTCGACCCCTTCGCCCGCACCCTGCTCAACGGCGGCGGCGCCTCGACCCTGCGCTCGGTCGGCCGCGAGGGCATCGCGATTCTCTCGGCGCTGGCGCGCCTGCCCCAACGACTGGATGCTCTCGCCACGCGCCTCGACCGCGGCGAGCTCGCCGTGCGCAGCCCCGAGGTCGAGCAGCGCCTGCGCGTGCTCGACGGCAGCGTGCGCCGCACGACCTCGGCGGTGCTCTTCGCCGCCCTGCTGATCGGCGGCGTGCTGCTGCGCCCGAGCGATGAGGTGCTCAGCTGGGTGCTGCTGGGGGCGTCAGCGCTGCCCCTCCTGCACGCCGTGCTGCCCTGGCGCCTGCGGTAGCAGCCCGCTACGGTCGGCCCATGACGAAATACCTGATCTCCTTTCCCAGCGGTGTCATGCAGGTCGCCGACGGCGAGTGGGATCAGGTGGTCGAAGAGTCGCACCAGGTGATCCGCGACATGAAGGCGGCCGGGGTGTACGTGTTCGGCGGCGGCATCAACGAGGAGGTCGCGGCGGCCACGGTCGCCGCCGACGGCACCGTCTCGGGCCCCGCCTACGACGCCTTCGCGCGCCTCGACGGCGGCCACACGATCATCGAGGTGCCGACGCGGGCCGAGGCGGTCGAGTGGGCCCGCCGCGTGGCCGTGGCCTGCCGCTGCCCGCAAGAGCTGCGCGAGTTCATGTTCGACCCTGAGTCGTGACGACACGACGGTCGTGACCGAACCGGGCCCCGCCACCGTGGCCGCATGGATGGTGCGCGCCCGCGAACTCGAGCCCGCATCCGTCGACGGCGTCTCGTACGGAATGCCCGCTCTGCTCTACCGCGGCAAGCCGCTCGTCGCCGTGGCCCAGACGGCTGCCGGCTACTCGGTCTACCCGTTCAGCGGCGCGGTGGTCACCACCGTCGCCCCGCTGCTCGGCGACCTGAAGCGGTCGAAGGGAGCCATCGCGTTCACGGATGCTCAGCCGCTGCCGCGCGAGGCCTTCGACGCGCTCGTGCGGTCCCGCCGGGCCGAGATCGACGCCAGCCTCGACGGCTAAGGGAATCGCGCGCTCACCCTTCGTCCGCTCCTCCCCAGCCGTCAAGGGGGCGGAGACCCACGGGAAACGTGCGGTCGAAGGTGTGTCGATGTGCGCGCCAGCTACCGTCGGCGAATGACCAATGACGGATGTGTAGACTCGTGTGTAAGGAGGACGTGATGGCCACGAATCTGGCTTTGGATCCCGACCTTCTCGACCGCGCTTTCGCGATCAGTGGTCAAGCCACCAAGAAGGCCGCCGTCACGCTCGCCCTGCGTGAGTTCATCGCCCGCCGCGAGCAGCTCGGCCTGCTCGACCTGGTCGGCACCCTCGAATGGGACGACTCGTTTGACTACAAGGCAGAGCGCTCGCGCGGATGACGGTGCTCGTCGACACGAGCGTGTGGTCGCTCGCCCTCCGTCGCGACCACCCCTCGAGCAGTCCCGCGGTCGCCCACCTCACCACGGCGCTCGAATCTGACCTGGTCGTGACGACAGGCCTCATTGTGCAGGAGCTCTTGCAGGGCTTTCTGCCCGAGCGTAGTCAGGCCGAGATCCGCAGCCACCTTGGCGTGCTTCCCGCCATTCAGCCGACGCGCGACGACCACATCGCCGCGGCCGACCTCCGCAACACGTGTCGTCGCGCCGGAGTGCAACTCGGCACGATCGACGCCCTGATCGCCCAGTTGTGCATCACCCACGACCTCGAGCTGCTCAGCGCCGACCAGGACTTCGTCCACGCCGCACGCCATACGCGGCTCAGGCTGTGGCGAGGCGACGGCGCCTAGGACTCGCGACTGGTGCACCTGCTACAGGTTTACTCGAACCCCTCTCGCTCTGCTCCCTCACCTCAAGAACTG
>VFQU01000229.1_pt1 | contig 59990 bp, 46 predicted proteins | sample 3512311 | NCBI WGS metagenome assembly VFQU01 (sample SAMN10412377, study PRJNA504923) | tailings metagenome | isolation source: Relicate 3 Philex TSF3 active mining site | place: Philippines: Tuba, Benguet | collected 2017-08-29 | reverse complement strand
GCCCAAGTGGCGCAAGAAGAACGTGGTCTCGGAAGGCATCCGCCGCGACCTGGTCAAGCATCTGGAGAACCAGCCGCCGGGCTCCTTCCTGTTTGTCGCGGAAGACGCCGGGAGCGGCAAGCGCCTGGGCTTCCTGCACCTGCAGACCGTGACCGACTTCTTCACCGGCCACCTCAACTGCCACATCTCGGACATCGCCGTCGCCAAGGGCGCCGACGGCCAAGGCATCGGCCGCGCGATGATCGGCTACGCCGAGGATTTTGCCCGCGAGCATCGCTGCGAGCGGCTCACGCTCGCCGTCTTCCCCGGCAATGCGCGGGCGCGCGAACTGTACGAGGGCGTCGGTTTCGGGGTCGAGCTGCTGCGCATGGCGAAGCCGCTCTGAGCTCCCGCGGCAGCCGCTGGAGCGCCAGCACCCAACGGTGCCTGCGCGCTCACCCACCGCTCGCCCAAAACCGATATGCTCCGGCCATCCTCGCGCGTGCCCGGGCAATGGCATGGCGCATGGCCTGCTGAGCGTGCGTCGCTACGCGTGCGGCTTCGAGCGACGCCCCATCTTCCGGCTATGGCCCGGCCTCGCCTCCGCGAGGTCGCGTCGTCCCTGAAGTCCGGAAGGAGCGCAGCATGCAGCGAGCGGCAGCCCAGCTTCACGCCCTGGAACGCACCCGCGTCCTCTCTTTGGATGCGCACGGACGCATCCTCGACTGGATGAGCTGGCAGGAGGCCGTCTGCCTCTATGTCCGCGAGGCAGTGGCCTGGACCCTCGGCCAACCCTGTGCCGTCGTCCATGGCGGCTACAGCCGGGCGAAGGGCAGCCAGAGCATCATCGAGTTGCACCCGATCGTCGCAGCCCGCGGACACGCCCGCCCCGCCGCCATCGACCCCTCGCCGACCCTCAACAACGGCGCGCTGTTCGCCCGCGACCGCCACCTTTGCCTGTACTGCGGCGGCCACTTCAACCGCCATGAACTGACCCGCGACCACGTCGTGCCGACCTCGCGCGGCGGCCGCGACGTCTGGACGAACGTGGTCTCCGCCTGCGTCGCCTGCAATCTGCGCAAGGGCAACCGGACCCCCCAGGAAGCCCGCATGCCGCTGCTGGCGGTGCCCTACCGGCCGAGCTGGGTCGAGCACCTGATCCTGTCCAACCGCAACATCCTCGCCGACCAGATGGAATTCCTGCGCAGTCACCTGCCCAAGCGCAGCTTGAATCCGCCGGTGAATTGACGCTCGCAGCGCTTTCATCAACACTGCGCGGCTGATTCCGGGCCCATCACCCGACGACGACACCGGCCCACTGCGACAGTCCGTTGCCGCGAGCGCGGCGAGCGACCCGAACGAGAAGAACCACATTGAATTCCCGTGGGGCCGAGCCAAGGCCACACGCCAGGGGGGAACCATGGCCCAGATCCGCAAGTTCGGACTGTCCGGCTTCAGCCGGTCGGACGAAGCGAGCTTCAGCGAGTTGTTCAACGCAGCAGCGCGACGCGCCGCCTCCGACGCCAGCCTGGTGCAGGAATCCGACGCTGAAGCCTTGATCATCGATGCCGACTCGATCTACGGCCAGATGGGTCTGATGCAGGCACAGAATTCGGGCAAGGTCCTGATCGCCATCACCGCCGGCAGCCGCGTTGATGCCGATCACCGGCTCAGCAGCCCGGTCAGCGAAGAGGCTCTGGCCGAACTCCTCGGCAGGGTTTCAGCCCGGGCCCCGCGCCCGGCTGCGACTGCGGCTGCGGCTGCGGCTGCGGCCGCGAGTGCACCCGCTCCTGCCGCCGCGACGGCGCGCGACGACGCCAAGCAGAGCCCGGCTACGGCCCCGAGCCCACAAGCGAGCGCCAAGGGCGCGCCATCGCCCGCACCGGCACCGATACCGGCAGCGCCCCCTCAGGCTGCCGCGGCCAGCGATACCGCGAAAAGCGAAGCGCCGCGAGATCGCAGCCTCTTCGAGCACCTGCAGCCCGGCATGCTCAGTCAACCGGTGATGATCGAGCGCGGCTCAGCGCCCGCGCTGGTCATCGACCCCTCCAGCAGGACCTACCTGGGCGGTGCTTCGCTGAAGCCCTATGTCGAGTACCTGTCCGCCCCGATTCCGAGCGAAGCCCTAAAGCCGGTGCCGGCGGCCCGCCTCGCTGATCTTGAAGTCCAGCTCGGCGGACGCCAGCCGATCCAGCGCCTGCTCTGGCTGGCGGCGCTGTACGCCGGCGAGGGCCAGCTGATCGGGTTCGATGCGGGCACTCGCTTCAAACTGGGCAAATGGCCGCAGATCGAGCGCGAATTCCCCAAGCACTTCCGCATCGCCACCGTGATGATGAAGGCGCCGGCGACGGTCGATGAAATCGCCGCCGCCTCTGGCGCAAGTCGCGAAGAAGTCTGCGACCTGCTCAACGCCTACCTCGCCACCGGCTTCGCCGAACCCGAACAGGTCCAGGCCAGCGTCGCGGCCGAAACCGCGAGGACCGGGCTGCTCGATCGGCTGCGCGGGTTGAGGGGCTGAAGAGCTGATTGGGGATTGAGGATTCGCAGCCCTTGGAACTCGCGGCGAAACGTCCCCACGGGCTTTCGATCAGAGGGCGCACCGCATAAGCGCGGCCTGAGGCTGAATCGCGGCGAACCGATCGGTCGCGTTTGCGAATCCCGAATCCCCAATCCCCAATCCCACGTGCCGCAAGGCGCGCGCCGCTGTTGCCCTGCCCCCCGCGAGGCCGGACAATTCGCGGATGATCGACCCCAATCGCTATCCCCTGCTGGCGCGCATCGATGCGCCGGCCCAGCTGCGTGAGCTTTCCGAAGACCAGCTGCCCCAGGCCGCCGCCGAGCTGCGCGCCTACCTGATCGAATCCGTCGGCAAGAGCGGCGGCCACTTCGGTGCCGGGCTCGGCGTGGTCGAGCTCACCGTCGCCCTGCACTGGGCCTTCAACACGCCCGATGACCGCCTCGTCTGGGACGTGGGCCACCAGTGCTACCCGCACAAGATCCTCACCGGCCGCCGCGACACGATCCACACGGTCAAGCAGAAGGACGGCGTGGCGCCGTTCCCGAAGCGCGAGGAAAGCCCCTTCGACACCTTTGGCGTCGGCCACAGCTCGACCTCGATCTCGGCCGCGCTCGGTATGGCCATCGCCTGCCAGGCCAAGGGCGATTCGCGCAAGGTCGTCGCCATCATCGGCGATGGCGCGATGACCGCCGGCATGGCCTACGAGGCGCTCAACCACGCCGGCGGCATGGAGCCGCCGCCGAACCTGCTGGTCATCCTCAACGACAACCGGATGTCGATCTCCGAGAACGTTGGCGGCATGACCAAGATGTTCGGCCGCATCACCGCCAGCCGCACGCTCAACGCGATGCGCGAAGGCGGCAAGAAACTGCTGGGCTCCAAGCGCAGCAACCCCGCCGCGCGCTTCGTGCGACGCTGGGAGGAGCACTGGAAGGGCATGTTCGTGCCGTCCACCCTGTTTGAGGAAATGGGCTTCCACTACACCGGACCCATCGACGGCCACGACCTCGGCCAGCTGGTCGGCGCGCTGAACACGCTGAAGAATCTCGACGGCCCGCAGCTGCTGCACGTCATCACGACCAAGGGCAAGGGCTACGAGCTCGCCGAGGGCGACCAGATCGGCTACCACGCGGTCGGCCCCTTCGATCCGGACAAGGGTCTCGTCGCCAAGGGCGGCGCCAAGAAGCCCACCTACACCGATGTGTTCTCCGACTGGCTCTGCGACATGGCCGCCGCTGACCCGCAGCTGATGGGCATCACTCCGGCAATGCGCGAGGGCTCGGGCCTGGTGCGCTTCAGCAAGGAATACCCGGCGCGCTACTTCGACGTGGCGATCGCCGAGCAGCATGCAGTGACGCTGGCCGCCGGCATGGCCTGCGAGGGCGCGAAGCCGGTGGTGGCGATCTACTCGACCTTCCTGCAGCGCGCCTACGACCAGCTGATCCACGACGTCGCCCTGCAGGACCTCGACGTGCTGTTCGCCATCGACCGCGCCGGCGTGGTCGGCCCGGACGGCGCCACCCATGCCGGCACCTTCGATCTCTCCTACCTGCGCTGCATCCCCAACATGCTGGTGATGGCGCCGGCCGACGAGAACGAGTGCCGGCAGATGCTGAGCACCGGCTTCCGTCACGCAGGCCCGGCGGCCGTGCGCTACCCGCGCGGCACCGGCCCGGGCGTGACGGTGCAGCCTGGCCTCGACACCCTGCCGATCGGCCGCGCCGACCTGCGCCGCCGCGGTCGCCGCCTCGCCATCCTGAGCTTTGGCGCCCTGCTGCCGGCGGCGCTGGCCGCGGGCGAGGAGCTCGACGCCACGGTCGTCAACATGCGCTTCGTGCGCCCGCTCGATCGCGAGCTGGTGCTGGAACTCGCGCGCAGCCACGAAGCCTTCGTCACGATCGAAGACAACGCCATCCTCGGCGGCGCCGGCAGCGGCGTGGCCGAACTGCTGGCCGCGGAAGGCGTGCAGGTGCCGGTGCTGCACCTCGGCCTGCCGGACGAGTATCTCGAGCACGCTGGCCGCGAGGAGCTGCTGGCCATGGTCGGGCTGGACGCGGCAGGCGTGCTCGCCAGCATCCGCGCGCGTTTCCCCGAAGTGACGCCGGCCAAGGTGGTTGGCGGCTGAGGCGGAGCGGTCTACCCGCACCAACGAAAACGCCCCGCTCGAAGCGGGGCGTTTTCGTTGCAGCAACGTCGCGTTCGGGATCAGGCCGCCTTGGCCTGCTCGGCCGGCGCGCTGGCGCGCATCAGGTGGTCGAAGGCACCGAGCGCCGCGGTCGCACCCGCGCCCATGGCGATGATGATCTGTTTGTAGGGCACGGTGGTGCAGTCGCCAGCCGCGTACACACCCGGCAGCGACGTCTTGCCGTGGGCGTCGATCTCGATCTCGCCGCGCGCCGAAAGCGCCAGCGTGCCGCGCAGCCACTCGGTGTTCGGCAGCAGGCCGATCTGCACGAAGATGCCTTCCAGTTCGACGCGCTGGATCTCCAGGCTGCCGCGGTCCCGATAGTTCAGGCCGGTCACCTTCTGGCCGTCGCCCAGCACCTCGGTGGTCTGCGCGTTCACCAGGATCTCGACGTTCGGCAAGCTGCGCAGCTTGCGCTGCAGCACCTCGTCGGCGCGCAGCTTGCTGTCGAATTCGATCAGGGTGACGTGGCTGACGATGCCGGCCAGGTCGATCGCTGCCTCCACGCCGGAATTGCCGCCGCCGATCACCGCCACGCGCTTGCCGCGGAACAGCGGGCCATCGCAGTGCGGGCAATAGGCCACGCCCTTGTTGCGGTACTGCTCCTCGCCCGGCACGCCGATCTGCCGCCAGCGTGCGCCGGTCGACAGCACCACGCTACGCGCCTTGAGCGACGCGCCGCTCTCCAACTTGATCTCGACCAGACCGTCGGCACCGGCCGGCACCAGCTCGGCGGCGCGCTGCAGTGGCATCACATCAACCTCGTACTCCTTGACGTGCTGCTCCATCTGCGCGACGAGCTTCGGGCCTTCGGTGTGGTTGACCGAGATGAAATTTTCGATGCCCAGGGTGTCCATCACCTGACCGCCGAAGCGCTCGGCCACCAGCCCGGTGCGGATCCCCTTGCGGGCGGCATAGATCGCCGCCGAGGCGCCGGCCGGGCCACCGCCGACCACCAGCATGTCGAAGGCCTCCTTGGCGGCGATCCTCTCGGCCGCACGGGCGGCAGCGCCGGTGTCGAGTTTGGCCAGGATTTCGGCAAGCGTCATGCGACCGCTGGCCCAGGGCTGGCCGTTCAGATAGACGCTGGGCACGGCCATCACCTGACGCTGCTCGACCTCATTCTGGAACAGGGCGCCGTCGATAGCGACGTGCTTCACGCCCGGGTTCAGCACGGCCAGCAGGTTCAAGGCCTGGACCACATCCGGGCAGTTCTGGCAGGACAGCGAGAAATAGGTCTCGAACACGTAGTCGCCGGTAAGCGCCTTGGCCTGTTCGATGATCTCGGCCTCCTCGCGCGGCGGGTGGCCGCCCACCTGCAGCAGGGCCAGCACCAGCGAGGTGAACTCATGGCCCATGGGCAGGCCGGCGAAGCCGACCGCGAGGTCGGTGCCGGCACGACGGATCTCGAACGAGGGCACGCGCTCGGCAGCCAAGGTGCCGACCGTGATCTTGTCCGAGAGCGCGGCGATGTCCTCGATCAGGGCGCGCAGCTCCTGCGAAGACTCGCCGGCGTCGAGGGCCGCATTCAGCTCGATCGGCAGCTGCAGCTTTTCCAGATAGGCGGCGAGTTGGGTCTTCAGGTTGGCGTCGAGCATGGCGGTACTCCTGGGGAGGGGAGGCTCGGGGACAGGCGGGCTTGCGCCTGTGGTCTCGATCGACACAAGACAACAGGCGCAAGCGCGCGAGAGAAGGCACGGGAGCAGAGTCCTGCCCCGGCTGGCGCCGGGACAGGCGAGGCGGCACCGATGGGATGCCTCGGGCCCGGTCGCCGCGCCGGGATGCGGTCGCGGCGACGGGCCTCTTGGACGTGCTGCTTAGATCTTGCCGACCAGGTCCAGCGACGGAGCCAGGGTCTTGGCGCCCTCCTTCCACTTGGCCGGGCAGACCTGGCCGGGATTGGCGGCGGTGTACTGCGCGGCCTTCAGCTTGCGCAGGGTCTCGGAGACGTCACGCGCGATCTCGTTGCTGTGCACTTCGGCGGTCTTGATCACGCCTTCCGGATTGATGATGAAGGTGCCGCGCAGGGCCAAGCCTTCCTCTTCGATGTGCACGCCGAAGGCGCGGGTCAGCTGGTGGGTCGGGTCGCCGACCAGGGGGAACTTGGCCTTGCCCACCGCCGGCGAGGTCTCGTGCCACACCTTGTGCGAGAAGTGGGTGTCGGTGGTGACGATGTAGACCTCGGCGCCGGCCTTCTGGAACTCGGCGTAGTTCTCGGCGGCGTCCTCGACTTCGGTCGGGCAATTGAAGGTGAAGGCGGCCGGCATGAAGATCAGGACCGACCACTTGCCCTTCAGGCTGGCGTCGGTGACTTCGATGAACTTGCCGTTGTGGAAGGCCTGGGCCTTGAAGGCCTGCACGGGGGTGTTGATCAGGGACATGCGGGATCTCCTGGGGTGGGGAAGTGCGAAAGCTTCGCGAATGAAACTGAAAGCGATGGTAGGCAGCGCCTATCAAAGGGTAAAGAAGATTTCGTGAATTGCTGCGATAGCGAAATCCTATCGACCAACCCATCGACACCCGGTGAACGTCCGGATTATTCGCAAATTACTGTTTATAAAGACCTTTTTTTCAGCGTCCGGGCACGCGCCTTGACCGAACGATAGCTGAAGGCGATCGCCAAGCAAGCCGTCGTTGGATTCCTGCTGGAGCGCAACAGGCAACCAAAGAAAAACGCCCGCTGGCGAGCAGCGGGCGTTTTGCCGTTAGGTGAGGGAAGGCCGCGCGGTGCCCTTCCGGTGAAGTCGGAAGCTCAGCCTGCTTCGAGTCGATAGCCGTGCTGGTAGACCGCGTTCAGTCGCCAACCGTGCTCGCCGGCAAGCTCCAGCTTCTTGCGCAGGCGGCTGATGTGGGTATCAACGGTGCGGGTGGCGACATCGCTTCGGATGTTCCACACGCCTTCCAGCAGGGCCTCGCGGCTGACCACCCGCCCACGGCGGCGGAACAGGAAGGCGGCGAGGTCGAATTCGCGCTCGGTCAGGCTGATGTCGCGGCCGTTCATGCTGACGCGTCGGCGGCTGTAGTCGATGACGTAGGGCGGCAACTCTTCGATGCTGGCCGCGTCCTGCCCCAGCCCAACCCGTCGCAGCATGGCGTCCACGCGGGCCAGCAGCTCGCCTTGGCGCGGCGGCTTCGACAGGTAGTCGTCGGCGCCAGCGCGCAGGCCAGCCACCACATCGGCCTCGTCATTGCGCGCGGTCAGGAAGATCACCGGCAAGCGCGTGTGGCCATCGCGACGCAGCCAAGTGAGGATGTCGAGGCCGCTCTCGTCCGGCAGGTTCCAGTCGAGCAACAGGAGATCCACAGACTCCACGCCGAGGCGACGGCGGAAGTCGCCGGCGTCCTCGTAGTGGCGCACCGTGAAGCCGGCCTGCTCCAGCCAGAACCCGTAGAGTGCCGCCTGATCCGGGTCGTCTTCGACCAGCCCGACCAAGCCTGCCGCTTCAGCCATGTAGCCGCTCCTGAAAAACTGTTGCCCGGAGGTTCGCCGCGACCGGCGCCTGCAAAACGCAGACCAGCGGCTGAGACCGCGCGACGAAGGTCCGGGCTAAAAAAATGTGACGGCACTATAGCCGCTCACTCCGTCTCCTGCAGCAGTGACGAATAGCCCATACGGAAGTCACTGAATTGCGGACGAAAACCAGCGCCCTGGAGACGTTCGGGGAAAATTCTTCGGCCGCTGTCCGGCCCCGCCGCGAGAGGTGGAGGCTCACGCCCGAGTTTCGACGCCAGCCACCCGAGCAATTCATCCTCACGAACAGGAGAACCGTCGCTGACGATCACTTGCCCGGTCAGTTCGGCGTGGTCGAGGCAGAACTCGAGGGCAGCGGCGGCATCCTCGGCATGGATGCGGTTGCTCCAGTGCGGCCGCGCCACGCTCTCGCTGACCGCGCGCCGCAGCATCATCCGACGCCCCGGACCGTAGATGCCGCTGAAACGCAGCGCCAGCGTGGAAGGCACGCGCCTCGCCAGCGCCTGCTCGGCCTCCAGCAGCACGCGGCCGTTGAAGCCCTCTGGAGCCGCGGGGGTGTCGTCGTCAATGACGCGTCCGTCATCGCCGGCGTACACCGCCGTACTGGAAGCGAACAGCCAGCGCGGGCAGCCAGGCCCCAGCGCCTCGACCAGGTTCAGCGGAGCCTCGATGTAGGCCCGGCGGTAGCCGGCTTCGTCGCGACTGTCCGGAGTGAGCGTGCAGACCACCGCATCCAGCCGATCGGGCAGGCCGGACAGGGAAGCGGGATCGAGCAAATCGGCGCGCCGCAGGGACACTCCCAGCGGCCCCTCGCAGGAAGAACGGCGCAGGCCGAATACGGTGTCGCCGCGCGCCAGCAGCCGGCGCGCCAACCGCTGGGCCAGATCGCCGAAGCCTGCGAGCAGGATGCGCCGGCTCATGATGATGGGCCGTGGGAGCTTCGCGCTCAGGCCGCGGCCGGTTCGCCCGGACCGGCGGCCGGCGGCGGTCGCCGCGGCGCCTTCGGCAGGTAGCGCAGCCAGATCAGCCAGACCGCCAGCGCGTCGAGCACGATCAGCGCCTGCCACAGGTAGAGGTGGAACCAGTCGAAAGCCACCTGGCTCCACTGGCCCATGTAGAACAGGCTGATGATGCGCACCAGGTTCAGCGCCTGGATGCAGAAGAAGCCGATCACCGCGCCGATCAGCTTGTGCTTCCAGGGCGAGGGAAACGCGATCAGCGCCGAGATCAGGATGATCACCGCCTCGATGCCGTCGCAGCCCGGCGCGATCGCCACTGCGAAACCGTTGGTCGTGCTCTGGATGATCACGCCCTCGGCATGCACGTTCGGGTCGAACATCATGATGAGGTGGGCGCTGATGTCGGCCAGCACGCCGGTGAAGGGCTCGGTCACATACTTCGTGCCGAAGGTGCTGATGCGGGCGGCGAACAGCGTGATCAGCAGGCCCATGAAAATGAGGAAGAAGCGCAGCATCGGGAACGCCCGGGGAAGACCAGCCGGCGATGCTAGCATCCGCCCATGAATCCCGCGTCGAACCTCATCCTGGTCGGGCCCATGGGCGCCGGCAAGAGCACGATCGGGCGGCGCCTTGCCAAACGCTTCGGCCTGTCCTTCGTCGACCTCGACCGCGAGATCGAGCAGCGCTGCGGCGCGCGCATTCCGGTGATCTTTGAGCACGAGGGCGAGGCCGGCTTTCGCGAGCGCGAGCACGCGGCGCTGGCGGACCTGCTGGCGAGCCATGCCGAAGGCCTGCTGCTCGCCACAGGCGGTGGCGCGGTTCTGAGAGCGGACAATCGCACCCTGCTGCGCGCCGGCGGCTTCGTGGTCTGGCTGCGCACCAGCGTCGCGGAACAGCTGAAGCGGCTGCGCAACGACGGCAGCCGTCCCCTGCTCGCCGTGCCCGATCGCGACCAGCGTCTTGCCGCCATGGCCGAGCTGCGTGACCCCCTCTATCGCGACGTCAGCGACCTCGTGTTCGAATCGAACCAACCGCATGTGGGCGCCGCCGCCGATCGCCTCGCCCGCGTGCTCGAACGCCGCTGGCAGCGCCCTGCCACTTCCCTGCCTCTTTCCGGACTCGAATCCCGTGCGCAGCCTTGAGGTCCAGCTCGCCGAGCGCGGCTATCCGATCCATGTGGGTCCCGGACTGCTGCAGGACGCCGCCCTGTGGCGGCCCCTGCTGCCCGGCCGGCAGGTGCTGGTGATCAGCGACGACCACGTCGCCCGCCACTACCTGCAGCGCGTGCGCGCGGGGCTCGACGGCCTCGACCACGCTTGCTTCGTGATGCCGCCCGGCGAAGAGGAGAAAACCCTCGCCCGTTTCGGCGAGGCGATCGATGCGCTGGCCGGGCTGCGGGCCAATCGCGATGCCTGCGTCATCGCGCTCGGCGGCGGCGTGGTCGGCGATCTCGCCGGCTTCGCCGCGGCCTGCTGGATGCGCGGCATCGCCTTCGTGCAGATGCCCACCACACTGCTGGCCATGGTCGATTCCTCGGTCGGCGGCAAGACCGCGGTCGACCTGCCGCAGGGCAAGAACCTCGTTGGCGCCTTCCACCAGCCGCGCGCGGTGATCGCCGACACCGACACCCTCGCGACCCTGCCCGAACGCGAGCTGCGCGCGGGCCTTGCCGAAGTGGTGAAGTACGGCGCGATCTTCGACGCTGGCTTCCTCGACTGGCTGGAAGCGCATGCCGAGGCCCTGCTTGCCCGAGATGCCGATGCCCTGGCCGAGGCCATCCTGCGCAGCTGCCGCTACAAGGCCGAGGTGGTCGCCCGCGACGAAACCGAGCAGGGCGAAAGGGCCTTGCTCAACTTCGGCCACACCTTCGGCCATGCGCTGGAGACAGCAGGCGGCTACGAGCGCTTCCGCCACGGCGAAGCGGTGGCGCTGGGCATGGTGATCGCGGCCAGGCTCTCCGCCCGGCTCGGACGCGCACCCGCCAGCGACGCGCAGCGCCTGTCCGACCTGCTGGCGCGCTTCGGCCTGCCGGTGCGCGTGCCGGCCGGCTTCGACCCGGCGCATCTGCTGCAGCTGATGCGCCTCGACAAGAAGACTCTGTCCGGCCGCCTGCGCCTGATCCTGTGGCGCCATGCGGGCGCGGCCGAAATCGTGTCCGGCGTCGAGGATGCCGCGATTCTTGCGGCGCTCGCCGACAGCGCAGGCTGAAACTCGACCCGAGCGCAACCGGGTCTCCACCGGCCCGCTGGAGCCCCGGCCCCGCAGCGACTGACGGCCGCGGCCCGCCGGCAGCGAACCCCGCGGGTGAGGGCCGTCCGCGAGCCCATGCCGACCTCGCAGGATGCCGACCACACGCTGCGGCTGCGCCTAGGGCACAGCCGCAGCGGCTAAACTGCGCCCCATGCGAATCTTCCTGCAGCAGCCGCCGGCCGCCGGCGAGCCCACCCGTTACCACAAGCTCACCCTCGAACAGGACCTGCTCGGCAGCTGGTGGCTGCACCGCGAGAGCGGCCAGGTCGGCGGCCGCGCCAGCACCAAGCGCGAGGTCTACCCCGGCCAGACCGAGGCACTCGCCGCCTTCGAGGCCGCCCGCGACGCGCAGTTGAAACGCGGCTTCCGCATCACCTTTTCCGAAGGCGCGGAGGCGCCGCGTCGATGACTTTCGAACCCCTGAAGAACGACCGCTTCCTGCGCGCCCTGCGCCGCGAGCCCGTGGACTGCACGCCGATCTGGATCATGCGCCAGGCCGGCCGCTATCTGCCCGAGTACCGCGCCAGCCGTGCCCGCGCCGGCAGCTTCCTGGCCATGGCCAAGAACCCGGACTTCGCCTGCGAGGTCACCCTGCAGCCGCTGGACCGCTTCCCGCTGGATGCGGCCATCCTGTTCTCCGACATCCTGACTGTGCCCGATGCGATGGGCCTCGGCCTGTACTTCGCCGAAGGCGAGGGCCCGAAGTTCGAGCGGCCGGTGCGCAGCGAGGCCGACATCGCCAGGCTCGCGGTGCCGGACATGGCCAAGGACCTCGGCTACGTGATGGATACGGTCAGCCTGATCCGTCGTGAGCTGCACGGTCGGGTGCCGCTGATCGGCTTTTCCGGCAGCCCGTGGACGCTGGCCTGCTACATGGTCGAAGGCGGCGGCTCGGAGAACTTCTCGAAGATCAAGGCGATGGCGCTGAACGCGCCGGCCGCCCTGCATCGCCTGCTGGAGGTCACCACCGAGGCGGTGATCGCCTACCTGGCCGCGCAGCGCGCCGCCGGTGCGCAGGCCCTGCAGGTGTTCGACACCTGGGGCGGGGTCTTGAGCCCGCGCCTGTACCGCGAGTTCTCGCTGCGCTACCTGAAGCGCATCGCCGAAGCCCTGGACCGCGGCGAAGGCAGCGAGCGCACCCCGCTGATCCTGTTCGGCCGCGGCAACGGCGCCTACCTGGCCGAGCTGGCCGAGACCGGCGCCGAGGCGCTGGGCGTGGACTGGCTGACCGACCTGTCGGAAGCGCGCGCGCGCACCGGCGGCCGCGTGGCCCTGCAGGGCAACCTCGACCCCTGCGTGCTCTACGCCGAACCCGAGGTCATCCGCGCCGAAGTCGCGGCCACGCTGGCCTCCTATGGAGAAGGCCCCGGCCATGTCTTCAACCTTGGCCACGGCGTGTCGCCGGACATGAACCCGGAGCACGTGGCGGCCTTGGTCGAGGCCGTGCACGCGCTGAGCGCCAAGCCGCGCTGAGGCCACCGCTCCAGGGCCAGGCGAAGCGGGAGCATCCGGCGTCGCTGCGCGCCACGGAGGGCGCGCCCACGGATCGAGCACGCCAGTGCCTGATCCAGCGCAAGCGAATCCGGACATGCGCCGGACTCGCGGCCACGGATCAAGGCCAGGAAGGACTGATCCGTATTGGCCTAGACGCCCGCGCGCAGCGCGGCGCGCAGGGCCTCGGCCTCCGCCGGTTTGCGCAGGAAACGGTCGAAGCCCGCGCGCGCCGCCTGCGCCTCGCTATCGGCATCCGCGCGCGCGGTCAGCGCGACCAGGTGCGGCACCCGCCCCTTCAGCAGACCGGCGAGCTCGAAGCCGTCGACGCCCGGCAGGTCGATGTCGAGCACCGCGACATCGAAGGCCTGCGCTTCCAGCAGCGGCAGCGCCGCGAGGGCGTGCTCGGCGCGCTGCACCCGGCAGCCCCAGGCCTGCATCAGCCCGGCCAGCGCCTCGGCGACATCCGGATGGTCCTCGACCAGCAGCACCCTGAGGCTCAGCGCCGCCGGCGCGGTGGCGGGTTCGGGCGCGGGCGCGGCTTCGCTCGCAGCCGCGGGGCCGTGCATCGGCAGGCTGAGCTCGAGGGTGAAGCAGCTGCCGACGCCGGGCTCGCTGCTGGCACCGACCCGCCCGCCCATGGCCTCGGCCAATTGGCGGCTGATCGACAGGCCGAGGCCACTGCCGCCGTGCTCGCGCGCGGTGCGCTCGCCGTCGACCTGCGCGAAGGGTTGGAACAGAGCGGACAACTGCGAGGCGCTCAGGCCGGGGCCCGTGTCTTGGACCTCGAAGCGCAGGTGGATGCGGTCCGTGGACTCGTGATCGGTAGCGGACACCGTCAGCGCAACCCGCCCCTCGCGGGTGAACTTGATCGCATTGCCCAGCAGGTTCAGCAGGATCTGCTGCAGGCGCAGCGGATCGACCTCGACCCGCAGGGCGGCCGCGCGATCCAGCTCCAGTGCGAACCCGAGGCCCTTGGCCTGCGCCAGCGGACGCTGTAGCTCCACCACCTCGGCCAACAGCGCCGGCAGGTCCACCACCTGCGGCAGCAGCTCCAGCCGGCCGGCCTCGATCCGCGCCATGTCCAGCGCCTCGTTCACCAGCCTCAGCATCATCTGGCCGGAGCGCCGCACGGCCTCGGCCTGCCGCCGCTGTTCGGGGCTCAGGGGCGAAGACAGCAGCAGGGCGTTCATGCCAAGCAGGCCGGCCATCGGCGTGCGCACCTCATGCCCCAGCGTGGCAAGGAAGCGGCCCTTGGCCGCCGAGGCCTCCTGCGCCAGGCGCTGCGCCTGCTCAGCCATGCGCAGCCGGTAGCGCGCCGCCAGCCGGCGTCGGTAGCCCAGCACCAGCATCAGCAGCGTCAGCAGCGCGAACACCGCGTAGGCGATCCACGCCGCCGGCGTCCACCACCAGGGCGAGTCCACCTCGATCTCGCGGACCTGCACCGGCAGCCAGCGGCCGTCGGCGCCGGCGGCGCTGACCTGCAGCCGGTAGCGCCCCGCGGGCAGCTGCGCATAGGCGCGCTCGGGCACGTTGCCGGTCTCGATCCAGCCGGGGTCGATGCCGTCGAGCTTGAAGCGGTAGGCATGCGTGCCGGGATCGGCGAAGGACAGCAGGCGCAGGCCGATGCGCAGGTCACGGTCGCCGTGGCGGAGCTGGATCGGACCCGCCGGCAGCTCGATGCGCTCGCCTCTGCGGATCACCGAGGCCTCATGCCAGTGCAGGGGCGAGGGCTTGGCCGGGCCGCGCAGCCGCGCGGGGTCGAACACCACCACGCCGCCAAGGGTCAGCGCCGCGATGTAGCCCTCGCGCGTCAGCAGCGGCGCCTGGCGGTTGCGGAACTCGCTGCTCGGCAGGCCGTTGCGCTCGGTGAACTGGCGCAGCTCGGCCAGCTCGCCCGCACGCGGCGGCCGGTAGCGGAACAGACCGCGGCCGGTGGTCAGCCAGACTTCGCCCTCGGGCAGCACGACCAGCCCGCCTGACTCCACCTCGGGCAGCCCGGCCTGGGCGCCGACGCCTTCGATGCGTTCCAGCGTGGAGCCATCCCAGCGATGCCGCTCCAGGCCGGTCAGGTGGTGCAGCCAGAGTTCGTCGCCACCGCTGAACGCGAAGCCGAAGATGCGCGTCGCCGGCGAACCGGGCACTGGCGCGAAGTCGCCGCCCTCGGGCGGGCGCCGGTACAGGCCGCCGGGTCCGGCCCACCAGATCGCCCCGTCCGGCGCGCGCGCCAGATGCTCGGTCTCGACCAGGGCGCCGCCGGCCTCGGGGCCGCCGAACCCGCGCAGCACGCGCCCCTGCGGATCGCGCAGTTGCAGGCCACCGCCGATCACGCCCAGCCAGACGCCCTCGGGCGTCTCCAGCAGATGGTCGATCTCGCCGCTCGGCACGGCCTCTTCGCCGCTGGTGCCGAAGCGCTGTTCGCGGCCGTCGGCGAAGCGGATCAACAGGCCATCCATCAGGCCCAGCCAGAGGCTGCCGTCGGCGCGCTCCAGCACCGCGCGCGGGCGGTTGGGCGGCAGGTCCTCGCCCGAACGCAGGGTGCGGATCGCGCCGCTGCGCAGGTCGAGGCGCTCGAGCTCGAAGGCATGCCCCACCACCAGCAGGCCGCCGTCGCGCGCCTCGGCCAGGCTGAGCGGCACCGAACCGCCGCGCTCGGGCTCGCGCCGCAGCACGCTGAAGTCGCGCCAGGCCGGCGGCAGCCGCGCCAGGCCACCGCCGTCGGACGCGAACCACAGGCCGTCCTCGTGATCGCGCAGGATCGACATCACCATCCGCCCGGGGAAGGCGCCGCGCAGGCCGGGCTGCACCTCGGCGGCGATCCAGTCCTGCCCGCGCAGGCTCTGCAGCCCGGTCGACAGGCCGACCCACAGGTGGCCGTCGCCTTCGTCGAGGATAGACAGCACGTTGGCGCTGGGCAGGCCGCTCCAGCGCTCGAAGCGCCCGGCCTCGCCGTCCAGATCGAAGCGCCACAGCGCGTCCGTGGTGCCGACGTGCAGCCCGCCATCAGCACGCTCGGCGAGCTGCCAGACCCAGTGCCCGCGCGCCGACTCGGACGGCGGTCGATGGCAGTCGAAGCCCGCGCCGCGCGGCCGGCACAGGCCGCCGGTGGTGCCTATCCACAGGCTGCCGTCGCGGGCATGCAGCAGGGACAGCACGGTGTCGCCGCCGAGGCTGTCGGCGCGCGCCGGATCGTGGCGGAACACCTCCAGCTCGCCGCGCCCGAGGTGCATTCGGTAGAGCCCGGTGCGAAAACCGCCGAACCACAGGCTGCCTTCGGGGTCGCTGCTGATGGCGAAGACGTCGTCGGCTTCGATGCGCGGATCGGTGCTGCGGTTGAAGTGGCGGAAGCGCGCCGGGCGCTGCGACTCCAGCCGGCTCAAGCCACCGCCCTCGGTGGCGACCCAGAGCCGCCCCTCGCGATCCAGGTGCAGGGCCTGGGCGTTGTTGGCGGGCAGCGAATGCGGGTCGTCGGAGGCATGGCGGAAGATCTCGAAGCCGACGCCGTCATAGCGCGCCAGACCCTCGACGCTGCCGATCCACAGGAAGCCCTCGCGATCCTGCGCGAGCGCATAGACCTTGCTGGAGGGCAGGCCGTCGGCGGTGCCGAAGCTGTCGAACAGCGGCGTCTCCGGCAGCGGCGGCGCGGACCTCGCGGGCAGACTGGACCCGAGGATGAAGGTCAAAACAAGCAGGCAACGCGGAAAGCGCATCGGTTCAAGACCTGATCAATCGCTTGAGCGCGCATCCTGCCACAGGCCCTGCTGCAACGCGCCGTTGCAGCAGGGCAACGGGCCCTGATGCCACGGTGACGGCCGTGGTCCGTAGAATCGACCCGCCGCCTCCACGAGACCGCATCCGCGTGCGCCGACCCGGTGATCCCCTGCGACTGCTGCTGGCCCTGCTCGCCCTTGTGGCAACGGCGGCCCTGCTGTACCTGGGCCTGGCCCTGCTGGAGCGCAGCCTCGACGTCTGGACGCAGCTGCAGGCCCTGCCGGGTTGGCTGCGCGGCCTGCTGATCGCTGTGCTGGCGGCGTTTGGTGCGGCCGGCGCCTGGCTCGCCCTGCGCCTGCTGCGCGGCGGCCCGGGCCGCGCGCCGCGCGCCGAACCGATCGATCGCGCGCGCATCGAGGCGCGGCTCGAGGCACTCGAAGCGCTGGGCGAGCCGGCCGAGTTCGCCCGCGGCGAACTGGCTGAACTCGATGCGCGGCGCGCGCGCGGCGTGCTGCAGCTGGCCCTGTTCGGCGACATCTCGGCCGGCAAGAGCAGCCTGCTGCGGGCGCTGGTGCCAGGGGCCGAAGCCGCCGTCGACGTGCGCGGCGGCTCGACCACCGACATCCGCCACCACCGCGCCGAGTTCGAGGGCCATGCGCTTGAACTCGCCGACGTACCCGGCACGCACGGCGCCGAAGGCGCAGCGCTGTCGGGGCTGGCCCGCGCCGAGGCCGCGCGCGCCCACGCCCTGCTGTATGTCTGCGAGGGCGACCTGACCCGCGGCCAGGACGCCGACCTGCGCGCGCTCGCCCGCTTCGGCCGGCCGCTGTTCCTGCTGCTGAACAAATCCGACCGTTACGCCGACCGCGAGCGCGCCGCCCTGCTGGCGCATCTGCAACAACGCTATGCGAGTCTCGGCCTGCGCGTGCTGGCGGTCAGCGCCGGCCATCGCGAGCAGCTGCAGCGGATCGAGGCCGACGGCCGCGAAACCACGGTCGAACGCGAGCGCCCCGCCGATCTCGGCGAACTGCCGCAGGCCCTGCGTGCACTGGCGCGCATCGAAGCCGGCCAGCTCGAGCCCGCCCGCGAGGCAGCGACCCTGGCCGCGCTCGATGCGCGCATGGCCGAGGCCGAGCAGACCGCGCGCAGCCGCGAGTCCGAAGCCGTGCTGCGCCGCTACACCCGCCGCGCGCTGGTCGCCGCACTCGCGACGGTGGCACCGGGCACCGACCTGATCATCCAGGGCGGGCTGGCCGCGGCGATGCTGCACGAGCTCGCCCGCCTGCACGGCCGCAGCCTGCGCGATCTCGATGTCGATGCCTTCCTCAATGCGGCCGGCGGCCGCGTGCGCAGCCACAGCGCCGTGCTGCTGGCGATCGCCGGCAATGCGCTGAAAGCCTTCCCCGGCCTCGGCACCTTGGGCGGCGGGCTGGTGCATGCGGTGGCCTATGGCCTGCTGTTCGACGCGCTGGGCCGCGCGGCGGCAGAGGCGCTTTCCGAAGGCAGCGCGCTGGATCGCACGGCGACGCTCGACGCTTTCGAAAAGCAGCTGGCGGCGCCGCGCGCCGAGGCGCTGAAGCGGCTGGCGACGCTGGGCATCGAAGCCCTGCGCGGCGAGCGCGAGGTGCCGCGATGAAGGGCGCGATGCGTCTCTCCATCGCGACCCTGCTGCTGACCGCCGGCAGCGCAGCGCAGGCCGAGCGCTATGTCATCGACCCGGTGCACAGCCGCGTGCTGATTCGCGTCTCGCACGCCGGCTTCGCCCAGGCCATGGCCACGCTGTCGGCACCGCGGGGCTTCATCGACTACGACCCCGATGCGCCAGAAACAGCGAAGGTCGAGGTTGAGCTGCCGCTGGATCGCCTCGACTTCGGCGATGCCGACTGGAACCGCCGCATGGCGCGGCGCGACTACTTCGACAGCGAACGCCATCCGAGCGCGCGCTTCGAATCGACCTCCGTGCAGCCCGGCGCGGACGGGGAACTTCGCATCGAGGGCCTGCTCGCACTGCGCGGACAGCGCGTGCCGGTCACGCTGGCCGCCCGCATCAACCGCCTCGGCCGCGACCTGCCCTATGTGCCGCGGCACAGCCTCGGCGCCTCGGCCACCTCCACCCTCGACCGCCGCGACTTCGGCATGGATCGCCATGCCGGCGCGGTCGGCAACACGGTCGAAGTGTGGATCGAGGTGGAAGCGCGCCGTGAGCGTCGCAGCGAGCGCGATGCCGACGGTGATTCCACGCGCGACGACGGCCAACGCGATGCCACCGATGCCGGCGGCGCGAACGAAGCGGGAACACCGACAGCGGCAGACGCCACGACGGCGCCTCCGCAGTCACCTCACACCTAGGAGACCCACGACCATGCCACTGCGCAGCACTGACGCCACCTGGGGCTGGGGCAGCCAGTTCTTCCACTGGGCCTCCGCGCTCGCCATCCTCGCCACCGCTTTCGTCGGTCTGACCATGGAGGACGTCGACGCGCTCTGGTACTACGGCCTGCACAAGTCGCTGGGCATGACGGTGCTCGGCCTCGTGGTGCTGCGCATGCTCTGGCGCCTGGTCGACCGCCGCCCGCCCTACCCCGCCGGCATGCCGGGCTGGCAGCGGCTCGCCTCCAGCGGCGCGCATGCGCTGATCTATGCCGCGATGCTGGTCATGCCGATCTCCGGCTGGCTCTACAACTCGGCGGCGCGCCGGCCGCTGGACTGGTTCGGGGTCTTCAAGATTCCCAGTCTCACCGCACTCGACCGCGAGACCCGGACCTACAGCGTGCTCGGCTTCGATGCGCCGGCCTTCATCGACACCCCGCAAAAGCTGCGCGCGCTGGCCGGCGACGTGCACGAAACGCTCTTCTACGCCGGTGCCGTGCTGATCGCCGTGCACCTCGCCGCCGCGCTCAAGCACCACTTCTTCGATCGCGATGCGACCCTGGCGCGGATGCTGCCGGGCCTCGCCTCTCCCGCGCCAACCGCCGGCGCACATACCCCCTCCTCCGACCCCAAGGATCCGCCATGAACCTGCGTCGCCTCGCCACGCGTCCTGCCGCCTTCGTCATGCTCGCGGCACTCGCCCTGCCCGCCTTCGCCAGCGATTGGACCGCCGACCCCGCGGCCTCGAAGCTCGCCTTCGTCGCCGAGTACAGCGAAGGCCCCATCGACGGCCGCTTCAACCGCTTCACGCCGAGCATCCGCTTCGATGCCGCCGACCTCGCCAGCGCGCGCTTCGATGTCGAGATCGATCTGGCCAGCGTCAGCACGGGCGACGAGGAGTGGGACAGCTACTTGGTGGGCGAGGATTTCTTCAACGTCGAGGGCTTTCCCAAAGCGCGCTACCGCGCCGAGCGCTTCGAGGCCCGCGACGGCGGCTTCGTTGCCCTGGGCACGCTCGAGCTGCGCGGCGTGCAGCAGCCGGTCGAGCTGGTCTTCAGCTTCGAAACCAGCGGCGACAGCGCCACGCTGAAGGGCAGCGCCCAGCTCGACCGCATCGCCTTCGGCGTCGGCGGCGGTGACTGGGAAGATCCGGACACCATTGCCCACGGGGTCAAGGTCGAAACCGAGCTGAAACTCAGCCGCTGATGGGCTCGCGCCTGTCCCGCTGGATGCAGCGCCTCGCCGCCCCCTTCCGGCGCGGCCAGGACACGTCGCCCGCAGCGGTCGGTGATCCCCTGCTTCGCGCGGCCGACAGCCTGCGCAGCCTGCTCGACGACCCCGCGATTCCGGCCGAGATCCGCAGCGAGTTGGCGGCCGATTACGCCGAGGTCGAGGCCATGCTTGGCCGGCTCGAACAGGGCCAGATCCATCTGGCCGCCTTCGGCCGGGTGAGCGTCGGCAAGAGTTCGCTGCTGAACGCGCTGGCCGGCACCGAGGCCTTCGAGACCGGCGTCCTCCACGGCACCACCACCGCGCGCGGCCAACAGGCCTGGAGCGAAGCCGCCGCCCACGGCGTGCAGCTGATCGACACGCCCGGCATCAACGAGCTCTCGGGCGAGGCCCGCGAGAAGCTGGCCTTCGAGGTCGCGCGCCGCTCCGACCTGATCCTGTTCGTGGTCGACGGCGACCTCACCCAGGTCGAGCTCGATGCCCTGCGTCTGCTCGCGGCCCAGCAGCGTCCGCTGCTGCTGGTGCTGAACAAGGCCGACCGCTACCGCGCCGACGAGCTCGACACCCTGCGCGCGCGCCTGCTGGAACACAGCCGCGGCCTGATCCAACCCGAGAACCTGCTGCTTGCGCGTGCCCAGCCCACGCCGGAACGCATTCTTCGGGTCGACGCCGAGGGCCGCGAACAGCTCGACACGCGGCCGCGCGCGGTCGACGTCAGCGAAGTGCGCGCCCGCGTCTTCGCCATCCTCGAAGCCGAGGGCAAGGCGCTGGCCGCGCTCAATGCCGCGCTGTTCGCCGGTGACCTCGCCGACAGCGTGGGCGAGCGCCTGACCCGCCTGCGCGCCGAGCTGGCTGCACGCATCACCCGCAGCTACTGCCTCGCCAAGGGCGTGGCGGTGGCGTTGAACCCGGTGCCGGTCGCCGATCTGCTCGCCGCGGCCGCGCTCGACGTCGCCCTCGTCGTGCATCTGTCGAAGATCTACGCGCTGCCGATGAGCCGCGCCGAAGCCAGCCGCCTGCTGGCGACGGTCGTCGCCCAGCTGGCTGCGCTGATGGGCGCGATCTGGGGCGTGCACCTCGTGGCCTCGGCGCTGAAGGGCATGAGCGCCGGTCTCTCCACCGCGCTCACTGCCGCCGCCCAGGGCGCGCTGGCCTGGTACGCCACCCTGCTGGTCGCGCGCTCGGCCGAGCGCTATCTGGCCCAGGGCAAGAGCTGGGGCGACAAGGGCCCGAAGCGCGTGGTTGCCGAGATCGTCGAAAGCCTGGACCGCGACTCGGTGCTGCGCGAAGCGCGCGAGGAGATCCTGCGCAGGTTGCGCAAGAGCGGGGATTAGGGATTGGGGGTTAGGGATTGAGACCGCCGACTCGGCGCGACGGCTGCGTTCCCCGCGTACGTCGCCGCGTGGCAAACGAAACGACCACGTTCCCGCTCCACCCGACCGCGGATCGGGGCGCTGATCGCTCGCCGGTGGCAGCCGATGCCCCGGAGAGCCGGAGCGAAGCGACCGCAGGTCGGGGGTGAGGGGCCGTTCGGAGCGTCTGCGCTCGAGGCCCCCGTCTTCTCCCGCTCCGCCCAGCCCCTCATCCGGCGCTGCGCGCCACCTTCTCCCGTGGGGAGAGGGAACGCAGCCACAGGCATCGCCTGCATGCTCGGCACTCCCGCTCGGGAAGGGAAACGCGCGTGCCCACCTGGACAGCGCAATGCGCTCTTGCGAATCCCGCGGCCCTCGCGTGCAGCGCTCGGGCGGACCGGTGGTCCGCAAGCGCGCCGCTTCGCTCGCGAATCTCGAATCCCGAATACCCAATCCCCGCTCTCCAACATGACTTGCGCCCCTCCCGGCAGGCGCTGCAACAACGCCACACTGCGTTCAGGTTTTCACCCAAGGCCCCGCCCATGCGCCCCAGCCTGCTTCGCGCCGCTCTCGCCCTGCTGTTCTCCGCCACCTGCGCGCAGGCCGCCATTCCTCCCGCCCCTGAGCGTGATGAGGGCGAAGGCCCCTTTGATCAGCTGATCCTGCGCGGCGTCACCGTGATCAACGGCACCGGCAGCCCGGCCTTCGGCCCAGCAGATGTGGTGATCGAGAACAACCGCATCACCGAGGTGCGCATCGTCGGCAGTGCGGACGCACCGATCAACGCCGAGCGCCGGCCGGCGCTGAAGCCCGGCGGCCGCGAGATGGATCTGAGCGGCCACTACGTCATGCCCGGCATCGTCGACATGCACGGCCACATCGGCGGCGACGAGCAGGGCGTGACCGCCGAGTACGTCTACAAGCTGTGGCTGGCGCACGGCATTACCAGCGTGCGCGATCCCGGCTGCGGCAACGGCATCGACTGGTGCGTGTCGGAACAGAAGCGCTCCGAGGCCAACACCATCACCGCGCCACGGATCTTCCCCTACGCCTTCTTCGGCCAGGGCCGGATCGGCCCGATGCTGACGCCCGAGCACGCCCGCGAATGGGTGCGCGACATGAAGCGCCGCGGTGCACTGGGCATGAAGTGCTTCGGCTACCGTCCGGACATTCTGGAGGCCGCCTTCGACGAGCTGAAGAAGCAGGGCATGGGCTCGGCCTGCCATCACGCCCAGCTCGACGTGAAGCGGGTCAACGTGCTCACCACCGCGCGCTGGGGCCTGACCACGATGGAGCACTGGTACGGCCTGCCCGAGGCCCTGTTCGACGGCCAGACCGTGCAGGACTACCCGCCCGGCTACAACTACATGAACGAGCAGCACCGCTTCGAGCAGGCCGGCCGGCTGTGGGCGCAGGCGGCCGAGAAGGGCAGCGAGAAGTACGAAGCGGTGATGACGGAGCTGCTCGAACTCGACTTCACCATCGACCCGACCTTCACCATCTACCAGGCCACCCGCGACCTGATGCGCGCGCGCATGGCCGAGTGGCACGAGGACTACACCCTGCCCGCCCTGTGGGACTTCTTCCGCCCGAGCCGCACCAGCCACGGCAGCTTCTTCTTCGACTGGGGCAGCGAGCAGGAGATCGCCTGGCGCGACAACTACGTGCGCTGGATGGCCTTCATCAACGACTTCAAGAACCGCGGCGGTCGCGTCACCGTCGGCAGCGATTCCGGCTACATCTACAAGCTCTACGGCTTCGGCACCATCGAGGAACTGGAGCTGCTGCGCGAAGCCGGCTTCCATCCGCTGGAAGTGCTGACCGCGGCCACGCTCAACGGCGCCGAGGCGCTGAAGGCCGACGACCGCATCGGCAGCATCGAGCCCGGCAAACTCGCTGACATCGTCGTGCTCAGCGAGAACCCGCTGGCCAATCTCAAGGTGCTCTACGGCACCGGCCACATCCGCATCGACGCCGAGGGCGAGCCCGAGCGCGTCGGCGGCGTGCGCTACACGATCAAGGACGGCATCGTCTTCGACGCCGCCGAGCTGCTGGGTGAGGTGCGCGCGCTGGTCGCGGCGGACAAGCAGGCCAAGGGCATCGAGCGCTTAAAGCAGCCTGGGCTGTGATTGGCGGGGCCAAAGCGAGGCCTTACCCACTCATAGGGTGGGCCCTGGCCCACCCTGAGCGTTGATCTCGCCTCTGTCGGATTCGTGGACTCACCTCAGCGCTGCCCACTCGCCGCTGATTGAAGGGCGCGACCGGGGCAAGCGTCGGGGTCATGGTGGGCCAGGGCCCACCCTATTCAAGCCACCACCCTATTCAAGCCACGGGCGGCACGGTGAATGCGAAGCTCTCGCGGCCTCGCACGGTTTCAAGCCACGCGGACAAACCCGGTGCTTGCGCGCGCCAGTCGATCTGCGGCAGGCGGAAGTCGAGATAGGCCAGTGCCGCTGCCGATGCGATCGCACCGAGGTCGAAGCGTGCGCCGAGCGCCTCGGCTTCCTTCTCAAGCTCCACGACGCCGCGCAGGATCGCGCTGCGCCAGCGCGCCAGCCATTCCGGCGAGCGCTGCGATTCGATGCGGCGACCTTCCATCACGCTGGACACTGCGGCGTCGGTGATGCCATCGGCCAGAGCCTCGCGACGCAGCACCCGCCAGCGCTCCGGCCCGGCCTCGGGGATCAGCCGCGGCGTCGAGAGGTTGTCGAGATAGGCGCACAGCAGCGGGCTGTCGAACAGGGTGAAGCCGGGCTGGCCACCGGGCTCGGGATCAGCCTCGACAATCAGCGCCGGCACCTTGGCCAGCGGATTGGCCGCCAGCAGCTCGGGCGGATCCAGCAGCGGATTGACGACGACCACTTCGACGCGATCGGTAAGGCCTTTCTCGATGACCAGCATGCGCACCTTGCGGGCGTAGGGCGAAGTGGCGGAGTAGATCAGCTGCATGGAGGGTCCCTGCAAGGTCGGCGAAATCGCGAGGCTGGCTGGCCGCCTCGTCAAGGCGCGCGGCGAGCGTCAGCAAGGCTGCGAACGCTAGCAAATCCAGGCGCGGGGTGATGCCCCGACCGGTCGTTTGCGTTTTTGTGCCGACGTAGCAACGAGCGCGACTTGTGGGAGCGGGGCACGCCCCCTCTCCCCAACCCCTCTCCCACAAGGGGAGAGGGGCTTGTATCCCCGCGGGCAGAGGCCCTGAGGACCCTAGGCGCGCTTTAGGGCAACACTGATCAAGTCCCTCGTGGACTTGATCAGTGGTCGCGAGTCCGGCACAGGTCCGGACTCGCTTGCGCTGGATCAAGCACTTGCGTGCTCGATCCGCCGGCGCGCCTTCCATGGCGCGCGACAATGCTGAATTCTTCAGCGATGCCTTAGGACTTCTGCTGCAGCGCGGGATGCATACGTATGCGAAGACGTCTCGACTTCCCCCCCACCCGCGCCGGGGGCACACTCGCGCGGACGTGCGCGAAAGACGCATCCACGAGCAGCGAAGGGGCGGGAACATGCAGGACCAGCGGATCCGTGAAGTGGTGATCGTCGGCGGCGGCACCGCCGGCTGGATGGCGGCGGCGGCACTGGCCAAGGTGCTCGGCCGCAGCTACAGCATCCGCCTCGTCGAATCCGACGACATCGGCACGGTCGGCGTGGGTGAGGCCACCATTCCGATGATCAAGCTGTTCAACGCCGCACTCGAACTCGACGAGGCCGACTTCATCCGCCGCACCCAGGGCTCGTTCAAGCTCGGCATCGAGTTCGTCAACTGGGGCCAGATCGGCGACAGCTACATCCACGGCTTCGGTAAGATCGGCCAGGACCTCGGCATCGTGCCCTTCTACCACTACTGGCTGAAGCTGCATCAGCAGGGCCGCGCCGGGCATCTGGACGACTACTCGATCAACACGGCGGCGGCGCGGGCCAACAAGTTCATGCCGGCGCGCACGGACCGGCCCAATTCGCCCCTGGCCGACATCGCCTACGCCTACCACTTCGATGCTGGGCTCTACGCGCGCTACCTGCGCGAGTACGCGGAAGCCCGCGGCGTGCGCCGCACCGAGGGCAAGGTCGCCTCCGTGCAGCAGCATCCGGAGAGCGGCTTCATCGAGTCGATCACGATGGAGAGCGGCGAGCGCATCCCCGGCCAGCTCTTCGTGGACTGCTCGGGCTTCCGCGGCATCCTGATCCAGCAGGCGCTGAAGACCGGCTATATCGACTGGAGCCACTGGCTGCCCTGCAACCGCGCCGTCGCCGTGCCCTGTGAGACGCGGCAGGCGATCACGCCCTACACGCGCTCGACCGCGCGCACCGCCGGCTGGCAGTGGCGCATCCCGCTGCAGCACCGCGTCGGCAACGGGCACGTGTTCTCAGCGGACTTCATCAGCGAGGACGAAGCCACCTCGATGCTCATGGCCAACCTCGAAGGCAAGCCGCTGGCCGAGCCGCGCGTGCTGAAGTTTGTCACCGGCAAGCGCCGCAAGTTCTGGAACAAAAACGTGGTCGCGGTCGGCCTGGCCAGCGGCTTCATGGAGCCGCTGGAATCGACCAGCATTCATCTGATCCAGTCGGCGATCGCGCGGCTCACCGCGTTCTTCCCGCATGCCGGTTTCGATCAGACCGACATCGACGAGTTCAACACCCACTCGCACTGGGAGTTCGACAAGATCCGGGACTTCCTGATCCTGCACTACCACGCCACCGAGCGCAGCGACACGCCGTTCTGGAACTACGTCCGGACCATGGACATCCCGGCCGAGCTGCGGACCAAGATGGAGCTGTTCCGCAGCAATGGCCGCGTGTTCCGCGACGGCCACGAACTGTTCGCGGAGCCCAGCTGGGTGCAGGTGATGCACGGTCAGCGCATGCGTCCGCGGGGCTATCACGCCCTCGTCGATGCGCAGGAGGACGCAGCTGTCCAGAAGCACGTGGAGACCGTCCACGGGGTGATCGCGCACTGCGTCGACGCCATGCCGACGCACGAACAGTTCATCGACCGCCACTGCGCGGCAAGGCCGAAGGCCGCGTAGTTCATCGGATGGGCCCCGGCCCAGCCTGAGCTCGAGTTTCGGCCGAGTCATCGGGTGGGCCCTGGCTCACCAGGCGCTCAACCGCTCCGGTCACCGCGTGAGGCCTTCCCTGGGGGGATCGCCACCTTTGCGCCGTTGATCCCAGCGGCTGGCGGGCCCAGGGCCCGCCCTGTTCGAGTCCGGAAGTGGCGCGAGCGGCCTGCGGGGCCCTCAGACCTGTCGCTGGGCCCCTCCCTCACTGCCATTCCCCCGCACACGCATCGGCCTCTCTCGTGCGCCGCCGCTGCCTGCGTGAGCGGCAACCTGCTCGAAGCGATCGGCATCTCCCGGCTCCACACAAGCCGAAGCCCGCGTCGCGGGGAGTCGACGCGGGCTTCGGGTGCCACGGGGGCTGTTGCGATGCCTCAGGACATCAGAAGCGGTAGCTCACACCCAGCAGGGCATTGCGGCCGTATTCGACGTACTCACGCGGACGCTCCTCGCTGCCGAAGTTGGTGCGGAAGGGCTTGTCGCGCAGGTTGTTGACCTGGAAGAAGAAGGCCAGATCCTTCAGCGGGCCGTCCATGAAGGTGTAGTTCACCTGCAGGTCGACGATCGCCTCACGATTCACGAGGACCCGCTCGCGGTCCAGGAACACGTTCTGGATCTCACCCACGAACTCCGAGCGGTGACGACGTGAGGCGCGAACACCCCAGCCGAAGCGCTCCCAGTACAGGGTGACGTTCGAGGTGTACTTCGAGAAGCCCGGCAGGGGCTCGCTGCTGGTCGGACCATTCGGCTTGATGCTGGTGCGGGTGTCGGTGTAGTGCCCCTGCAGACCAAAGCCCTCCAAGGGCTCCCAGAACAGATCGAAGGGCACCGACACCGCCAGCTCGATACCGGCGATCAGGCCGCCCTCGCCGTTGGCGGGGCTGTTGATGGTGCCGATGTTCGTGGGCGGACGCTGCGCGCCCGAGGGCACCGGCAGGCCGGTGAAGTCGAAGGCCTGCACCTGGTTGTAGACGTAGGACTTCAGATCCTTGAAGAACCACGCCGCCGACACATAGCCCTTGTTGCCGAAGTAGCGCTCGTAGGAGATGTCCAGGGCGTTGGCGATCCACGGACGCAGCTTCGGGTTGCCACCGCCGGCCTCCCAGCGCTGCGTCGCCTGGTTGATGCCGAAACCGAAACCCGCGGACATGTCGTCGATGCGCGGTCGCGCCAGCTGCCGGGCCAGGCCCATGCGGACCTTCTGCTCCTCGGTCACGTCGAAGATCAGGTTCGCGCTCGGCAGGACCTCGGTGTAGCTGTCGCCGTCGCTGACCGGATCACCGGCGGCGTTGTCGGCGAAGGTGCGAAGGCCGAAGCCCTCCTGGTCGGCGCGCTGCACCTGCAGGCCGAAATTGCCGCGGACCGGCATCTCACCCAGCGCCGTGTCGAGGTTGGCCTGCAGATAGGCGGTGGTGATGTCCTCCTCCACGCCGAAGTTCTTGCGCGCGAAGCCGTTCTGGGCGAAGCGGCTGAACCGGCGATAGGGCACGCCGTTCGGATCGAAGGTCGGCAGGTTCGGCAGGCCGAAGAAGCCGAAGCCCGACGAAGCGCCGGTGGGATACGGCAAGGTCGCGCGATCGCCGCAGGTCTGGATGCACAGCGCGTCTTCGGACGCGAAACGCTCCTTGTCGCGACTGGTGAAGTTCAGGCCGTACTTGAGGCTGCTGATCGCGCCATCGCCGAACATCTGCTCCAGTTCGACGCGCGCCTGGTTGATCGTGTCCTCGACCGCATAGGGCTTGTCGAAGCCATCGCCGCCCCAGCCACCCGGATCCCACAGGCGCAGCTGCGAGGTGTCGGCGAAGTCGTAGCCGAAGTCCATGTCGTACCAGCCGCCCGGATTCAGGGACACCCCCAGCGTGGTGCCCGCGAAGCCCGGCGCGAAGCCGGCGTTGCTCTCGAAGTTGCGGCCGTCGCGATCGGCGCGCGAGGTGCTGAGGTCGGTGGTCAGGCGCCAGTCGTCGTTGATGCGGTACTCGTGGTTCCAGCCCACCGACAGCAGCTTGTCTTCGCTCGCGTACTGGTCGGTGCGCAGCACCAGGCGGGCATTGCGGTAGGTCGAGGTGGTGCCGTTGCGGCTCACCAGATCGGCGAGGTAACAGTTCTCGGTGCAGTTGCCGAGGCCGATCTCCAGCCCGCGCTGGATGGTGTCGGAATCGAACGTGGAGTAGTAGACATCGAGCGCGCCGCGATGGCTGTCGTTCGGCTGGTACTCCATCGCCGCGGTGATGCCCTTGCGGACGAGGTCGCTGGTGCGGCCCTGGATGGTGACGCCGCCGAGCTGGCCGTTGGGCTCGTAGCCCCAGGCGCGCCAGCTGTTCGACTGCTGCGGCGAATTCAGGTAGGCATAGCCGAGCGCGAAGCCCAGCGTCTTGGCCTGGTTCTGGTCGATGTAGGCGAAGCTCGCGCGCTCACCGTAGAGCTTCGAATCTTCCAGCTTGTACTGGTCGCGGCGGTAGTTGCCGGCGATCACGCGGTCGTCGAAATCGAGCGGACGCACGGTCTGCAGATCGATGGTGGCCGACAGGCCCTGCCCGATCAGGCTGGCCGTCGGGGTCTTGTAGACCACGACCTGGCGCATGCTCTCCGAAGCGTACTGGTCGAACTCGACGCCGCGGTTGGTGCCCATGCTGGCCTGCTCGCGACCATTCAGCGTGGCGGTGGCGAAGTCGCCGGACAGGCCGCGCACGTTGATCTCGGTCGAACGTCCGCGTTCGCGCTGCGAGGTGACGCCGGGCAGGCGCGCCAGGGCGTCGGCGATCGACACGTCAGGCAACTTGCCGATGTCCTCGGCGGAGATCGCTTCGACGATGGAGTCGGCGATCTGCTTGGTCTCGATCGCGCTCTCGATGCCCGCGCGGATGCCGACCACCTCGATGGCGTCGAGCTCCTCGGCGTCTTCCTTTTCCGCCGCTTCTTCGTCCTCGGCCTGCTGGGCGGCCATGCCGACATCGGCGTAGGCAGCCTGAGCCATCATTGCGACAGCCGACGCCAGCGCCATGCTGAGCACGTTGCGCTTCAAGTTCAACATTGTCCCCTCCACTCGATCTGGGTCTTCGATTGAGAGCCTGGCTACGCGGCCTCGATGCCGGCGCGCCGGGTCTGTTTTCTGCCTGCGGGCGACGCTTGGCATCGCCTTCGCCGCTGGACGTTCCCCCGTCCATTTCGACGCGGGGCGATGGTAGCCCCGGCCCTTTGGCACATGCCCCAAGCTGCATACGTATTCATGCAAAGCCCCCCGGCCAGAGCCACGCGCGGCGGGCCCGAGGGCGTGAACATGCGGCGCGCAGCCGATCCGCGGGGATCCGACCCGACGCCCGTCTTCTGCCGCATCGCAACAGATCACCCTGTCATATCCAGCAGGGCGTGTGGCCGTTCCTCCGCAGCTTTCGCTGCGTTCGCACAATCGCTCCGGGAGCCCTCGAATGCGCGAACATCCCTTGCCAGGCGTCATCGCGCCGCGCGTCCTCCGCGATGCTGGAGACGCGCGTTGCGCGCATGCTCGACGCGTGCGGCGGAGCCTCGCCACGCTGTGCGCGGCACTGATCGCGTCGGCCCCTGCGCAGGCCTCGCCGCCGCGCGACTGGCGTGACGAGATCCTCTACTTCGCCCTGATCGACCGCTTCGACGATGGCGAGCCGGGCAACAACGACCAGGGCGCGGGCGAATACGACCCGGCCGACTCGCGGCGCTACAGCGGCGGCGACCTCGCTGGCCTCACCCGTCGTCTGGACTACATCCGCGGTCTCGGCGCCACCGCGCTGTGGATCACCCCGCCGGTCCGCCACCAGTGGTGGGACGAGGCAGTCGGCTACGGCGGCTACCACGGCTACTGGGCGCAGCACTTCATGGAGGTCGATCCGCACTTCGGCACGCTTGACGACTACCGCGCGCTGGCGACAGGGCTGCACGCGCGCGACATGCGTCTGGTGCAGGACATCGTGGTCAACCACGTCGGCAACTACTTCCGCTACCCGCCCGGCAAGGTCCAGCCCGACCTTGCCGCGGACTGGCGTGCGAACGCGGGAGCTGCACCGACCGAGCGGCCAACGCAGTGGCCCTTCGACCAGAACGACGCCCGCGACGTGCAGCAGCGCAGCCTCGACATCTACCACTGGACTCCGCCGATCCAGGACTACAGCGATCCGGTGCAGCTGCTCGAGTGGCAGATGGCCGACCTCGATGACCTCAACACCGAGAATCCGCTGGTGAGGCGGGCCCTGCGCCAGTCCTACGGCCACTGGATCCGCGAAGTCGGCGTCGACGGCTTGCGCGTCGATACCGCCTTCTATGTGCCGCCGGCCTACTTCCGCGATTTCCTGTTCGCTGAAGACCCCGCCTCGCCGGGCGTGATCGAGGTCGCGCGGCGCGCCGGCAAGCCGGACTTCCTGCTGTTCGGCGAGGGCTTCGGCATCGACCGCGCCTTCGAGGACGTGCAGGCCCGGCGCATCGAAAGCTATGTGCGCGATGAGGCCGGCCCGCTGCTGCCGGCGATGCTCAACTTCCCGCTCTATGGCACCAGCCTCGACGTGTTCGCGCGCGGCCGTCCGCCGGCCGAGCTCCAGCACCGCATCGAGAGCGTGCTGGCCGTGCATGCCGATCCGCATCGCATGCCGAGCTTCGTCGACAACCACGATGTCGACCGTTTCCTCGCCGGCGGCAGCGAGGCCGGGCTGAAGCAGGCCCTGCTCGCGCTGATGACGCTGCCCGGCATTCCGGTCATCTACTACGGCACCGAGCAGGGTTTCACCCGCATGCGCGGCGCGATGTTCGCCCGCGGCTGGGGCAGCGAGGGCCGTGACCACTTCGACACCGCGCATCCACTGTACCGCTACCTGCAGCGCGCCACGACGCTGCGCCACGGCGAGTACGCCTTGCGCCGCGGCCAGCCGCGCGTGCTGGCGGCCGAAGCTGCCGGGCCGGGCGTGATCGTCTGGCTGATGGAATCCGACCAGGGTTCCGCGCTGGTCGCGCTGAATACCGCAGATGCGCCCAGCGTGTTCGGCGCAATCGATACCGACCTGCCCGCCGGCACGCGCCTTGAGCCGCTGTTCGCGATCGAGGGCGAAGCGAGCGCACTGCAGGTGGACGCGCAGGGCCGGGTGGACGTCACGCTGCCGAAGCGCGGGGGCAGGGTGTGGCGCGTGCTGCCTGCCGCCAGCGAAGCCCCCTCGAAGGAGATCGGCGAAGAGCGCCCTCGGCTCGATGCGCTGGATGAAGCGCCCGTGTCCGAACGGCTGGCGCTGTCGGGCCGCGCGTCCCCCGAAGCCGACCTGCAGCTGGTGCTGGACGGCGAGGTCGAACGCGCGATCCGCGTGCGGGCGGATGCCGAGGGGCGCTTCGCCGTCGAGCTCGACGTGCGCAGCCTTGCCGACCCCAGCCTCAGGCATCGCCTGCAGCTGATCGACACGGCGACCGGGCTCGCCTCCGGCAGCGCGCACTTCCGCGTGCAGCCGCGCTGGACCGTGTTGGCCGAGAGCGAGGACCCGATCGGGGATGACCGTGGCCCCGAAGGCCACTATCGCTATCCCAGCGATCCCGGCTGGGGCGAACGCGGCCTGCTCGATCTCACCCAGGCGCGCGCCGAGGCCAGCGGCGGCAGCCTGCGCCTGCAGGTGCGGCTGCGCGCGCTGAGCCGCGACTGGAACCCCGCCAACGGCTTCGACCGCATGGCGCTCAGCCTGCACATCGCCCTGCCGGGCGCCGATCAAGGTGCGCGCGATCTGCCCCTGCTCAACGCCGCGATGCCCCAGGGCCTGCGCTGGCAGCGCCGCCTGCGTCTGCACGGCTGGTCGAACGCGCTGTTCTCGCACGAAGGCGCCGATGCCAAGCGCGAGGGCACGGCCATCGGCGCCGCCGCGCTCGCGGTCGACGCGGCGACCCGCACCTTGACCATCACCCTGCCCGCCCGCCTGCTCGGCGAGCGCGACTCGCTGCGCGGCGCGGTGCTGCATCTCAGCACCTGGGATTACGACGGCGGCTATCGCGCGTTGACGCCGGAAGGTGGCGCGATGCGCTTCGGCGGCGGCGACGGTGCGCGCGACCCGCTGTGGATGGATTCGATGCTCCTGCGGCTGGAGTGAGCACTGCGGTCGCATGCTCCGCACCCATCGCCTCAATCAAGCCATTCGGGCGAGCGGGCCTACGGCAACAGCGGTGTCGATTGCGCCCGAGGCGGAATGAATCGCGAGCGGATGGCATCCAATTGGGCGAGCGTGCAGCTCATGGTGGGCCAGGGCCCACCCTATGCGGGAATAGGGTGGGCCCTGGCGCCACCGTTGGCGCTGCACCGACAAGCGCTTTGCAGGGCAGCGCAACGTTCGAATCCCGTCGTTCTGACGCGAGCATCCAGCCCAAGATAGGCGAGAGCCCGCCCTACGGACGTCGACGCTCGAACGGCCAACGGCCGCGCCAGTACTGCAGCAGCAGGAAGCCGAACAGCATGCCGCCGAGATGGGCGAAGTGGGCGATGCCGGTGCGGGTGCCGGTGACACCGAGCACCAGTTCGACCACGCCGTAGACCACCACCAGGGTGCGCGCCTTCATCGGGATCGGCGGGATCAGCAGCATCACCCGGCGGTTCGGAAAGGCCATGCCGAAAGCCAGCAGCACGCCGAACACCCCGCCCGAAGCGCCCACCGTCGGATACGGCTCGCCGCCCTGCGCGGCCAGCGTCGCCACCACCAGCTGGATCAGGCCCGCGCCGACGATGCAGGTCAGCACGTACTGCAGGTAGCGTCGCGCGCCCAGCACGCGCTCGACGTCTCCGCCGAACATCCACAGCGCCAGCAGGTTGAACAGCAGATGGGTCTCGCCGCCGTGCATGAAGCCGTAGGTGAACAGCTGCCAAGGCAGGAAGCCGACGGTGATCATCTGTCCCTGGTGCATGCCGAGGGGGTAATCGCCGGCAGGCCAAAGCATGAAGGGCAGCATCGCGACTTCGCCCAGCACCAGCTGCAGCCCATAGACCAGGCCGCAGGCGAGCAGCAGGGCCTTGGTAACGGGAGGGACAGGCGGCATCAGGGCTCCGGCGCGAATCAGCGGCTCAGCAGTGTAGCGGCCGCCGCGCGAAGCGAGGCTGCGGCGGACCGCCCGCGCGCATGTGCAAGCGCTGCGCGCACGGTCGCGAAGTGGATGTCGACGATATCCTCAACATCGTTCGCGTAGCCGCCGGCCATGCTGATCGACAACGGCAGGCCGAGCCGGCGGCAGGTGTCGAGCACGCGGTGGTCGCGTTCGGCGAGGCCCGCCTTGCTGAGCTTGAGAAAGCCAAGGCGGTCGCCCTCGAACGGGTCAGCGCCGGCGAGGTAGATCAGCGCGTCGGGGCGCGCGGCGGCGATGGCGCGCGGCAGGTGGTAGTCGAGCAAATCGAGGTAGGCCGCGTCGTCCGTGCCATCCGGCAAGGCGACATCGAGATCCGAGGGCGGCTTGACCGCCGGGTAGTTGCGCGCCGCGTGCATCGAGAAGGTGTAGATCGTCGAGTCATTGGCACACAGTGCCGCGGTGCCGTCGCCCTGGTGCACATCGAGGTCGACCACCAGCAGCCGATCCGCCAGTCCGGCGGCCTGCACGTGGCGGGCGGCGACGACCGAATCGTTGAACACGCAGTAGCCGCCGCCGCGATCGAAGGCCGCGTGGTGGGTGCCGCCGGCCAGATTCACCGCCACGCCGTCGCCGCGCAGGGCCGAGGTGAGCGCGCCGATGGTGCCGCCCGAGGAGCGCCGCGAGCGCTCGACCATGCCCGGCGACCACGGAAACCCGATGCGCCGCAGCTCGGCCTCGCTGGCCCGGCCCTCGTGCATGCGCGCGACGTAGTCGCGGCAGTGCACGCGCTGCAGGTCTTCGATCGAGGCCGGCTCGGGTTCCACCAGCTCGATGCCCTCGACGCCGCGCACGCGCTCGTACAGCCGCCGGTACTTGTCCATCGGAAAGCGGTGCTCGGGCGGCAGCGGCAGCACGAAGTGGTGGCAGTAGTAGGCGCGCATCAGCGATTGAAAAGGGTCTTCAGCACCATCGAGGCCACCATGGAAGACCGGCAGCCGTCGGCAGGACGTGATCCGGCGCGTTCATGCCCAGGCCCTCGCCCGCCGCATGGATCGCTCCAGGCTAGGCTTCGCTGGATCCTTGGTCGTGCGCATCGTGTTCGCGTGGCGCCGCCTCGCGGCGCGCCGCGGTCGGAACGTGCAGGCCGGATTTCAGCGCCAGCTCGGCCATGCGCTGGGCGTCCGCCAGGATGCCGTGCAGGATGCGCAGCTCGCGCTCATCCAGCGCGGCGCGCAGGAACACCCGGCGCAGGCGCTGCATCACCACGTCGGGCGAGCGGCCCTTGTGGAAATCGATGTCGTGCAGGGTCTGGTCGAGGTGGACGAAGAAGCGTTCGACCTGGGCCTGCGTGGCCAGCGCGTCGCCACGCTCCAGCGTGGCGGCCAGCGCCGACGGCGCCGTCGCCTGCGCAAGCGTCGCCGCGGTTGCCTGCACCGGGAACAGATGGCTCATGCGCAGCTCGTAGCAGAGCACCTGCACCGCCTGGGCCAGATTCAGCGAACTGTATTCGGGGTTGGCCGGGATGCGCACGGCGGCGTGGCAATGCTGCAGCTCCTCGTTGGTCAGGCAGGCGCGCTCGCAGCCGAACAGCAGGGCCACGCGGCCGCTGCGGGCGCTCTCCAGCACCACGTGGGCGGCCTCGCGCGGCGCGTGCTCGGGCAGGGGCACGCCGCGGCGGCGTGCAGTCGAGCCCATCACCATCCGGCAGTCGGCGATGGCGTCCTCCAGGCGTTCGAACACCTGCGCGCGCTCCAGCACATCGTCCGCGCCGGCCGCGAGCGCGTTGGCCTGGACGTCCGGATAGCGGTCCGGCTGCACCAGGCGCAGGTCGGAGAGGCCCATGGTCTTCATCGCGCGGGCCGCGGAGCCGATGTTGCCGGGGTGCTGGGGGCGGACCAGGACGATGGCGATGGCGTCGAGCATGGGGTTCCTTGGAATGAGCTGCGAAGGATGGCCCGGGCGGCGGTTCAGCCGGCGGGCGGGACTCGCCGGGGCCTTTGCAGTACACTCCCCGCCCTTCAGGGACGGCCAATCTGGCCGTGCCCGTTCTTTTTCCAGCGAGAGTGCGTATGCAGAAGTCCGCGATCAACGTCGTGGTCAAGGCGGCCCGTCGTGCCGGCGACCTGATCCTTCGCCATGTCGGCCGCGTCGAGACCCTGAGCGTCTTCGAGAAATCGAAGCAGGATTATGCCAGCGAGGTCGATGCCCAGGCCGAAGCCGAGATCATCCGCGAACTCAAGCGCGCCTTTCCCGACCACGCTTTCCTCGCCGAGGAATCCGGCCAGACCGGCAAGTCCCGCTACACCTGGGTCATCGACCCGCTGGACGGGACCAGCAACTTCCTGCACGGCATCCCGCACTTCTGCGTGTCGATCGCGCTGCTGGACAACCAGGAGCCGGTGCTGGGCGTGATCTACGACCCACTGCGCAATGAGATCTACAGCGCGGTGAAGGGCTCGGGCGCGGTGCTCAACGACAAGCGCATCCGCGTGGCCCAGCGCAACGACCTGTCCGGCGCCATGCTGATCACCGGCTTCGCCCCGCGCCAGCGCTCGAAGATCGGTGCCCAGCTGGAGGCCGTGCGCGAGCTGATGCGCGACGCCGAGGACGTGCGTCGCACCGGCTCGGCCGCGCTGGACCTGGCCTATGTCGCCGCCGGCCGCGCCGACGCCTACTTCGAGGCCGGGGTGATGCCCTGGGATATCGCCGCCGGGGTGCTGCTGGTGCGCGAAGCCGGCGGCCGCGTCTGCGACTTCCGCGGCGGCAACGACTACTTCAAGTACGGCCAGATCGTCGCCGGCAACCTGAAGGTCAGCGAGCTGGTGCAGAAGTCGCTGGTCAACTCGGGGTATGCGGCGGCGTTTGACTGAGGCTGCGCCGGGAATCGGGAGTCGGGAGTCGTCAGGATCATGGGGATCGCGTATCGATCTCTTGCCAACCACGCAGACATTGGGCGCTGCTCTCACGATTCTCCATTCCCGATTCTCGATTCCCGCAAACAACAAGGGCGCCCCGCAGGGCGCCCTTGTTGTTTGCATCGCCGCCAGGCGAGATCCCTCAGGGACGACGTGCCAGCTCGGCCTCGTCGCGCTCCTTCGGCATCAGGTCCTCCTTGCTCGCACCCAGCCAGAGCAGCAGCGGGCAGGCGATGAAGATCGACGACAGAGTACCGATCACGATGCCGATGATCTGCGCCTCGGCCATGCCCTTCAGCGAGGGGCCGCCGTAGAAGTACAGGGCGAGCACCGTCAGCAGGGCCACGAACGAGGTGATGATCGTGCGCGACAGGGTCTGGTTGACCGAGCGGTTCATGATCTGCGCCGGCGTCAGTCGCAGGGTGCGGAAATTCTCGCGCACGCGGTCGAACACGACGATCGTGTCGTTGATCGAGTAGCCCATCACCGAGAGGATGCCGGCCAGCACGTTCAGGTCGAACTCGTGCCCGCTGATGGCGAACCAGCCCACGGCGATCAGCACGTCATGCAGGGTGGCGATGATGGCCGCCACCGCGAACTTCCACTCGAAGCGCAGCGAGATGTAGATCAGGAAACCGGCCACCACCAGCAGCAGCGCGTAGACGCCGTTCTGCGCCAGCTCCTTGCCGATCTGCGGGCCGACAAAGTCGCTGCGGATCAGGGTTCCGGGGTTCTCGGCCGAATTCAGCACCTTGAGCAGTTCCTCGCCGGTGCGGACGGCGTTGTCCTCGCCCGCTTCCGGCTGCAGGCGCACCAGCAGCTCGGTAGTGGCGCCGAAGGTCTGCACCTGCACGCCGTTGAAGCCGGCGCCTTCGAGCTTCTCGCGCGCCGCATCGAGATCGACGGACTGCTCGAAGTGCAACTCGGCCACGGTGCCGCCGGTGAAGTCGAGCGCGAAGTTGAAGCCACGCATCGGGATCGCGGCGAGGGACACCACCATCAGGGCCAGCGCAAGGAACAGCGAGACCTTGCTGAGGCGCATGAAGTCGAACTGGCTGTTGTACGGAAACAGGTTCATGGGCGTGCCCTTTAGATCGACAGACCGGCCAGCTTGCGACGGCGGCCGTAGATGAAGGTGGCGATGCCACGGGACGCCGAAACCGCGCTGTACATCGAGGTCAGGATGCCGAGGATCAGGGTGATGGCGAAGCCCTTCACCGGGCCGGTGCCGAAGGCGAACAGGGCGATGCCCGCCAGCATGGCGGTGATGTTGGCGTCGGCAATGGTGCCCGCCGCCTTGTCATAGCCGTTGGCGATGCTGGCCAGCGGCGTGTTGCCCTCGCGCAGTTCTTCGCGGATGCGCTCGTTGATCAGCACGTTGGCGTCGACCGACATGCCCACCGTGAGCGCAATGCCGGCCAGACCGGGCAGGGTCAGGGTGGCGCCGATCAGCGACATGAGCGCCACCACCATCAGCAGGTTGATCAGCAGGGCCACGTTGGTGATGAGGCCGAAGGTCTTGTAGTAGACGACGAAGAAGACCATCACCAGCAGGAAGGAGAAGGTCACGGCGGAGACGCCGGCCTTGATGTTCTCCGCACCCAGGCTCGGGCCGATCACGCGCTCTTCGACGATGTCCATCGGCGCGGCCAGCGAGCCGGCGCGCAGCAGCAGGGCCAGCTGGTTGGCTTCTTCGGGGCTGTCGAGGCCGGTGGTCTGGAAGGTGGGACCGAACACGCCCTGGATGGTGGCAAGGGAGATCACCTGCTCCCTGACACGCGAGGTCTGAACCTCCTTCCCGTCGACGATGCGGGTCTCGGGGATGCGCTCGATGAACACCACCGCCATCGGCTTGCCGACGTTGTTGCGGGTGAACTCCAGCATGCGCTGGCCGCCCGATGCGTTGAGGGTGACATCCACCTTCGGCGTGCCGCTCTGCGGGTCCATGCCCGACGTGGCGCCGGTGAGCTGGTCGCCCGAGGCGATCACCTCGCGCGAGAGCAGCACCGGCTGCGGGCGTCCATCGAGGCCGAGGGTGCGGCTCTCGTAGAGCTTGGCGCCAGGCGGCACCCGCCCGGTGTCGCGCGCAGCGATCGCGTCGCCTTCCACGGCGGCGCGATATTCGAGCGTTGCGGTGGCACCGATCACCGCCTTGGCGCGGGCGGTGTCCTGCACGCCCGGCAGCTGCACGACCACGCGGCTGGCGCCCTGACGCTGCACGATCGACTCGGACACGCCAAGTTCGTTGATGCGGTTGCGCAGGGTGACCGTGTTCTGCTCCATGGTCTCGTCGAGCACGCGGGCCGTCTCTTCCTCGGTCAGCGCGCCCGTGAACAGGTTGGGCTCGGCGCCCTCGACCAGCTGCAGGCCGGGCACCGCCTGGCGGACGAGGCTCATGGCCGCCTCGCGATCAGCGGCATCGCGCAGCACCACCTCGATGCCGGTGGCGGTGCGGCGCACCGCCGAGAACACCAGGCGCTGGTCGCGCAGGCGCGTGCGGATCTCGTTGAGGATGCCCTCGAAGCGCTTGTTGGTCGCGGCGGCCACATCCACCTCCATCAGGAAGTGCACGCCACCCTGCAGATCCAGGCCCAGCGACATCGGCTTGGCGCCGAGGTCGGCCAGCCAGTCGGGCACGGTGGAGGCGAGGCTGAGCGCCGCGGTGTAATCCTGGCCCAGCACCGGACGCAGGGCCTCGGCCGCTTTCTGCTGCTCGGCCACGTCATCGAGGCGGACCAGCAGCGAACCATCGATGATCTCGACCGACTTCGGCGTGATGGGGCCGCCGGCGAAGGCGCCCTCGACGCGGCGCTGCAGGGCCTCATCAACGGTGGCGCCGCGGCCCGCGCTGATCTGCACGGAGGGGTCCTGCGGAAACAGATTGCCGCTGGAGTAGACGGCAGCGAACAGCATGATCAACGCCAGGACGGCGTACTTCCAACGGGAATACTCAAGCATGGGTGTGGGACCCTGCGGGATCGCGAGCGCGATCGCTGTGGAGGAGTGACGGGGCGAGCGCCCCGCCGGCTCATGCGGACTTCAGCGTGCCCTTTGGCAGCACCGCGGTGACGGCCTGCTTCTGCACCTTGACGCGCACGCCGTCGGCGACTTCGACGGTGATGAAGCTGTCGCTGACGTCATCGATGCGGCCGGCCAGACCGCCCGAGGTGATGACCTCATCGCCCTTGCCGAGCGCAGACACCATGGTGCGGTGCTCCTTGGCGCGCTTCATCTGAGGGCGGATCACCAGGAAGAAGAACACCACGAAGAAGATGCCGAGCATGATCAGCGGCGACCAGGGCGAGGGCTGGGGGCCGGCGGCCTGGGCAAAAGCGGGGGAGATCAGGAAGTCCATGGGGCGGGGCGCTCCGTTGACGGTTGAGGGCTGCCGCGGCCGTCCTGGCCGCCGCAAAGCCGCGGATTATGCCATGCGCACCCGCAGGCCCCGGATTCACTCGGAGGCAGGGGTCTGGCGCAGGCGATAGAACTCGGCCCGGAAGTCCTCGAACCGCCCCGCGTCTATGGCGGCGCGGATGTCGCGCATCAAGGCCTGGTAATGGAAAAGGTTGTGCTGGGTGGCGAGCATCGCGCCCAGGATCTCGTTGCAGCGTTCCAGATGCCGCAGGTACGCGCGCGAAAACCCGCGCACGCAGGCGTAGCAGCCGCAGCCCTCCTCGATCGGGCGGGTGTCCTTCTCGTACTTGGCGTTGCGGATGCGGATCGCGCCGTGTCGGGTGAAGTAGTGGCCGTTGCGCGCATTGCGGGTGGGCATGACGCAGTCGAACATGTCGATGCCGCGGGCGACGGCCTCGACGATGTCCTCGGGCCGGCCCACGCCCATCAGGTAGCGCGGGCGGTCCGTCGGCAGCTGCGGGCAGGTGTGCTCCAGCATGGCGTTGCGCTCGGCCTCGGGCTCGCCGACGGCGAGGCCGCCGACCGCATAGCCGTCGAAGCCGATGTCGATGAGCCCGCGCGCCGACACGCTGCGCAGGTCGTGGTAGACGCCGCCCTGGACGATGCCGAACAGCGCGGCGTCATTGCCCTCATGCGCGCGCTTCGAGCGCTCGGCCCAGCGCAGCGAGAGCTGCATCGAGGTCGCCGCCTGCTTCTCCGTGGCCGGGTACGGCGTGCACTCGTCGAAAATCATCACCACGTCGGAATCCAGTACGCGCTGGATCTCCATCGACACCTCGGGGCTCAGGAACACCTTGCTGCCGTCGACCGGAGAGGCGAAGGTCACGCCCTCCTCGGTGATCTTGCGGCGATGCGCCAGCGAGAACACCTGGAAGCCGCCGGAGTCGGTGAGGATCGGCCCATCCCAGCGCGCGAAGCCGTGCAGGCCCTCGTGCGCGCGGATCACCTCCAGCCCCGGACGCAGGTAGAGATGGAAGGTGTTGCCGAGGATGATCTCGGCCCCCAACGCGCGCAGGTCCTCCGGGAACATGGCCTTGACGGTCCCGTAGGTGCCGACCGGCATGAAGGCCGGCGTTTCCACCGTGCCGCGCGGAAACGTGAGCCGCCCGCGGCGCGCGGCGCCGTCGGTGGTGAGCAGGTCGAAGTGGAGACGGGACATGGGAGAGCCGGGATTCGGGATTGGGGATTCGGGATTCGTAGAAGCGGGGCGAGGCAAGCGCATGCACCATCGCAATGCCGGGATACCGGTGCGCGGACGGCGGCTCAGGGATCGGCGGCTTGCTCTTGGCGAATCCCCAATCCCGAATCCTGAATCCCGGCTGCTTGAGCCTCCGGCTCAAGCAGCATCGCATCGCCATACGAAAAGAACCGATAGCGCTGCTCGACCGCGTAGCGATAGGCGTCGAGGATGCGCTCCCGGCCGCAGAAGGCGGAGACCAGCATCATCAGGGTCGACTGCGGCAGGTGGAAGTTGGTGATCAGCGCATCGATAGAGCGGATGCGGTAGCCAGGGAAGATGAAGATCTGGGTGTCGCCCGCATAGGGCTGCACTTCGCCCTCGCGCATGGCTGTCTCGAGCGCGCGCACCACGGTGGTGCCGACCGCGACCACCCGCCTGCCGGCAGCGCGGGTGCGGCGGATCTGCTCGACCAGCTCGGCGCCGACGTTCAGCCATTCGCTGTGCATGGTGTGCTCGTGCACGCTTTCGGCGCGCATCGGCTGGAAGGTGCCCGCCCCCACGTGCAGCGTGATGTGGCCCATCTCGACGCCGCGCTCGCGCAGCCGGGCGAGCAGGGCCTCGTCGAAGTGCAGGCCGGCGGTGGGCGCCGCCACCGCGCCGACATGCTTGGCGAACACGGTCTGGTAGCGCTCGGCGTCGTCATGGCCGGGCTCGCGCTGGATGTAGGGCGGCAGCGGCAGGCGTCCGGCGCGCAGCAGCAGTTTTTCCAAAGCCTCGTCGCCGAGCAGCCTCAGCAGATAGAACTCGCCCTCGCGGCCCAGCACCTCGAATTCGCCGCCGGCATCCAGGGTGATGCGCACGCCCGCCTTAGGCGACTTGCTCACGCCCAGCTGGGCGCGCGCTTCGTGGGTGCCGGTGATGCGCTCGATCAGGATCTCGACGCGACCGCCACTGTCCTTGTGGCCGAACAGCCGCGCCGGGATCACGCGGGTGTCGTTGAACACCAGCAGGTCGCCCGCCTGCAGCAGCTCGGGCAGGTCGCGCACATGCCGATCCACGCGCCCGCCATCGGCCCGCAGATGCAGCAGGCGGCTGGCCGAACGCTCGGGCAGCGGAGCCTGGGCGATCAGCTCGGGCGGCAGGTCGAAGTCGAAATCGGATTTCTTCACGGGCTTCTCGAAGGGCGCAGCGCAGCCGCACATTATCGGGGTGTGCGGCTGGGGCGACAAATCGGTGGCGGCGAGAGCCTCAGGCGCCAGAAACCGGACATGCGCTCGGTAGCGATGGGACGCACGGCAGGCTCTGAGCGGCCCCGAACAATCCACCGTGGCTGAGCGCCATGACAGGCGCGACCAAGGATCAAGTACGTCGGGGCCCAATCCAAGGCAAACGACGCCGGCCCGCTTCGGGTCTGATGAATACGGATCAGGGCCGTCGCGGGCTTGAATCGGTGCAGCTCTGACCGGGTCCGCCCCCGCGATGCTTACTGCGGCACGACCGTTGCAGCGCCAGTCGGCCCCCACTGCCTGGAGACGCCGATGCGAGCTTTGAATCTGAGCTGGAGCGTGGCCCTGCTCGTTCTCGGCGCCGGCCTCGCAGGGGAGCCAGCATGGTCGGAACCACCTCACGGGGCGAAGAGCTACCTCAGCGGCGTTCGACTCGCCCCTGCCGATCCCAAGCGCGAGAGCTACTACGGTTGGAGCGTTTCCGCGTCCGGCAACCGGGTGCTCGTGGGCATGCCCTATGAGTTCAACGGGGTGACCCTGACGATGGGTGCCGCCTACGTGCAGGGTTTCGATGGCACGCAGTGGCAGCAGGAAGCCAAGATCACGCCGGCGGACGGGGTGAATTTCGACTACTTCGGCGAGGCGGTCGCACTGTCGGGCGACATCGCGGCGGTTGGCGCGCCGGACCATCAGTCTGCGCGAGGCGCGGTGTACCTGTTCCAGCGGAACGGCGTCAGTTGGTCGCAGCTGGCCAAGCTCCTGCCGTCCGATCCGCTGCAGAACGCGCGCTTTGGCGCTGCGCTGAGCTTCGATGGAACCACGCTGGCTGCGGCGGCCCCAAACCACAACGGCGGACGGGGCGCGGTGTATCTGTTCACAGCGTCGGGCGGCGCCTGGACCCAGAGCGCACGACTGCAGGCCGCCGATGCTGCGGCCAACGACCGCTTCGGCCAGGCAGTGGCCATCGAGGCCGACACTCTCATCATCGGCGCACCGGGAAAGGCCCAGGAGGTCAACTCTCAGGGGATCGTCTACGTTTTCTCGCGCAGCGGCGGAAGCTGGACGCAGCAGGCACGCTGGGCACGGTCAGGCGCAGTGGCTGGCGAGAGCTTCGGCTCGGCGGTGACGGTAAGCGGCGACTTGGCCGCCGCATCGGCGCCCTTTGCGGCCGCAATACCGGGCAGCGGCGGCGGCATCATCGAGACCTACCGCCGCGTCGGCCAAACGTGGTCGCCTGTCGGCAGCCTGCGCAGCGCTGCCGGATCTGCATCAGCGCAATTCGGATTCAGCCTAGCCCTGCGCGGGCCACGCCTCCTGGCCGGGCTGGCTGGCGACCAGATCGGCGACAACGTCCTGCAGGGCAGCCTGGAGAGCTATCTTTTCGAAGAGGGCGTATGGACGCTCAACCAGCGGCTGGTGGCTGTCGACGGTGAGCAGGAGGCGCAGATCGGTTACTCGGTCGCACAGGCGACCGACTTCGCCCTCGGCGGCGCGCCTGGAGCCAGCAGCGGCGCGGCTACTTACGCAGGTACCGTCTACGCTTTCCAGAACAGGGCGACATCCCTGTCGATCTTCGATTTGCCCGCTCAAGCCGTGCGGATTGGCGAGAGCTACAGCGTGACGACCGGCGTGGCCGCTGGCACGACGTCGGTTTCAGGCGACGTCCTGATCCGCGACGACCAGGGCAACAGCTGCACTGCAGCGCTCAACGCCGGCATCGGCAGTTGCACCCTCACCGCGACAGCGGTGGGTCCGCGCGCGCTCCGCGCCCGCTACAACGGCGCGCCGGGTTTCGCCGAAAGCTTTGGCAGCGCCACCGTGCAGGTGAAGCCAGACCTTCGGCTGCAGCCGGCCAGCTTGCCCGAGGGCCAGATCGGCGCGCCCTACAGTCAACTGTTCGACACCACCGCCACCGGCGCCACCCTGCCGCTCAGCTACAGCCTCGTGGGCGGCAGCCTGCCGCCGGGGCTCACGCTGGGCGGCAACGGTCTGCTCGCGGGTACGCCGAGCAGCTTCGGAACTTTCAGCTTCAGCGTGCGTGTGGGCGACAGCAGCGGCACGGCGCTGGGTGGCCCCTTCAGCGAAACGCGCGCCTACAGCCTGCTGATCCAGCCGCCCTTCCGCACCACGCTCAGCCTTGAGCCTGTCGCCAGCCCGCGTGACCGCGGCGCGAGCATCAGTTTCGGCGCTCTGCTTGATGTGATCGAAGCGGGCGCGGGGGCGCCTTCAGGCACCTACACGGTGAACGCGGTGAACGGTGCCAGCGCGCTGTCCTGCAGCGCCCCCGTCAGCGCCGAGGGTGCACAAAGCTGCAGCATCAGCTTCGGCGCGGGGACGGCCGTCGGCGACTATGCGATCACGGCCAGCTTCACCTCGACCAATGCCGACTTCGGCAACAGCAGCGACAACAGAGCCCTGCGCCTGCTCGCGCCCTCCGACCCCTCGCTCAGCGTCAGCGCGCTGGATCCGCTTTATCTGCCGGAGGGCAGCCTGCGCTTCCACATCACCGCAGAGAACGCCGGGCCGGACATCGCCTATGCGCTGCGCCTGCAGGCCATGGCGCCGGCGGGGCTGCAGAACCTCGCCTGGACCTGCAGCGGCTCGGCCTGCCCTGCGGCCGGCGGCAGTGGCGCGCCCGATCTGCAGATCCCCGCGCTCGCCGCAGGCGGCAGCCTGCAGATCGAGCTGAGTGGCGAGGTCGGCGCGGCGCCCCCGACGCAGGTCGAGGCCAGCGCCAGTCTGTCGCTGGATCCGGCCGGCTTCAGCCGCGATCTCGACTCGGCCAACAACAGCGACAGCGCCCGCAGCCTGCCGCTGCGCCTGTTCGCGAACGGCTTCGAGACGCCGGAAGACTGAGGCTCCGCGCAGCGGACTCCCAAGCGCGAGCCCGGCCCATACCGGGACTCGCGCGATCGCCTGGCACACAGCTCTGCCGCACGGGACCGCGGCCTGGAGGAGTCGCTCGTGTCTTCGGCAGCGTAGAGGCGCGCGCCCTCGAGCCCATGGAAAACCCGCGTCCCTGCGCAACGGGGCTGGGCAGGAGCGGAGGTACTGGAGCCCCCCGCGTTCCGGCTTGGCTTCGGCGGTCGTCCCGGAAGCCCCTGATTCGGCAGGAGATTCTGCCCAGCGACACGGCGCGCGACGCGTTCACTCTGCGCTCACCGGCTTACGTCGCCCTTATGCCGGGTGATACTATCGCCCTAAGTTTTTGTTTTTATTGGGCCTTGACGGCGCCCAGCGCGCGTCCGCCCAGCCACCGGGGAGAGCCAGCCAGATGAACACCGCCACGCCGAGCCTGATCGAGCGCCTGAAACCCCTGCGCAGCTACGGCGGCGCCACCCGCTGCCGCGGACTCGACGAGGCGACGATCGAACGCCTGGGCGCGCAGTTCCCCGAACTGGTCGAAGCCGTGGACGCCGCGGTCGCCGCCTTCGAGGTCCTGCGCGGCGGTGAGTTCGACGCTTTGCTGCGCGCCGACGAGAACGAGCAGCTGGCGGCGATCCATGCCGACTACGTCAACTTCTACACCGATGACGCGGTGAATCCGTACGTGGCGCTGACTGCACGCGGCCCTTGGGTGATCACGCTGAAGGGCGCGGTGCTGCATGACTCCGGCGGCTACGGCATGCTCGGTTTCGGCCACACGCCCAAGTCTGTGATCGAGGCCATGGCGAAGCCGCAGGTGATGGCCAACATCATGACCGCCAGCCTGTCGCAGCTGAAGCTCTCGCAGGCGCTGAAGCGCGAGGTTGGCCACCGCCGCGGCGGCTGTCCGTATGACAAGTTCCTGTGCCTGAACTCGGGCTCGGAGTCGGTTTCGCTGGCCGGCCGCATCGCCGACGTCAACACCAAGCTGCACACCGATCCGGGCGGTCGCCACGCCGGCAAGCGGGTCAAGCGCATCGCGGTGAAGGGCGCCTTCCACGGCCGCACCGAGCTGCCGATGCTCTACTCCGACTCCACCCGCCCGACCTATGCCAAGCACCTGGCGAGCTGGAAGCACCACGAGCCGCAGCTGATCACGATCACGCCCTACTCGGTCGAGGAGCTGCGCCAGGCCTTTGCCGATGCGGACGCCAACGGCTGGTACATCGAGGCCATGTTCCTCGAACCAGTGATGGGCGAGGGCGACCCCGGTCGCCAGGTCACGCCGGAGTTCTATGCCGCAGCACGGGAGCTCACGAAAGCGCACGGCACCCTGCTGCTGGTCGACTCCATCCAGGCCGGCCTGCGTGCGCACGGCGTGCTGTCGATCGTCGACTATCCGGGCTTCGAGGGCTTCGAGGCGCCGGACATGGAGACCTACTCCAAGGCGCTCAACGCCGGCCAGTACCCGCTGAGCGTGCTGGCGGTGAACGCGCGCGCTGCGGGCCTTTACCGCAAGGGCGTCTACGGCAACACCATGACCACCAACCCGCGGGCGATGGACGTGGCCTGCGCGACGCTTCAGATGCTCACCCCCGAGGTGCGCGCCAACATCGTCGCCAAGGGTCGCGAGTTCGTGGAGAAGCTGGAGAAGCTGCGCGCCGAGCTCGGCGGGCTGATCACCAAGGTGCAGGGCACCGGCCTGCTGTTCTCCTGCGAGCTGTCCGACGACTTCAAGTGCTACGGCGCCGGCAGTACCGAGGAGTACATGCGCGAGCACGGGCTCGGCGTGATCCACGGCGGCGTCAATTCGCTGCGCTTCACCCCGCACTTCAACATCACCAGCGCGGAAGTCGATCTGGTGGTGGCCGGCGTGCGCCGCGCCCTGCTGGATGGCCCGCGCAAGGCCTCCGCAGCGGCGGCCTGAGCAGTCCTCGACGCGGCTTCGGATTCGACACGCTGAAACGCAGAAGCCCACCGCAAGGTGGGCTTCTGCATTTGTGGCGGTTGAAGCGCATGGGGCTCACCACGTGCCCGTTTCCGGATCGCGCGCCATGTGGAGTCGCAGCCTGCCGGGAAGCTTCGAAGGAGACATCGGGACCGGGGCGGAGTGGGGCTCATGGTGGGCCAGGGCCCACCCTATTCGACAGGCGTGGCGTCGATCCGGTCTCGCGACGATCTCCCGAATCACGGTCCGCCGCCCGCAATCCCCAATCCCGAATCCCCAATCCCGACCCAGAGCTACAAACCCTCCGCCTTCGCAGCGTTCCAGAGCGCTTCCTGCTCGGCCAGCCCCAGCGCCTGCAGCGTGGTGCCGCGCTCGATGGCCAGCGCCTCCATGCGGCGGAAGCGGCGCTCGTACTTCAGGTTGGCGCGGCGCAGGGCGCTGCCGGCGTCGACCTTGGCCTTGCGCGCGAGGTTCAGGGCCACGAACAGCACGTCGCCGATCTCGTCCTCCAGCGCCTCGTGGCCGCGGCCCTTGGCGAGCTCGGCGCGCACCTCTTCCAGCTCCTCGTGCAGCTTGGCGATCACCGGCTCGGCATCCGGCCAGTCGAAGCCGACCGAGGCGCCCTTCTTCTGCAGCTTCAGCGCCCGCGCCCACTCGGGCAGGCCGCGGGTGACGCCGGCCAGGGCGCTGGTGTCGGTCTCGCCGCGGGCCGCGCGCTCGGCCCGCTTCTGCGCCTCCCACTGCGCGAGCGCGGCGTCGGCCTCGTCGGCGCTGGCATCACCGAACACGTGCGGATGGCGGCGGATGAGCTTGTCGCAGATGGCTTCGGCGACATCGGCGAAGGCGAAGCGGCCTTCCTCCTCGGCCATGCGCGCGTGGAAGACCACCTGCAGCAGCAGGTCGCCCAGCTCGTCGCGCAGCTCGTCGAAGTCGCCGCGGTCGATGGCGTCGGCGACTTCGTAGGCCTCTTCGATGGTGCAGGGCGCGATCGTGCGGAAGTCCTGCTTCAGGTCCCAGGGGCAGCCGCCGTCCGGGTTGCGCAGCTGGGCCATGATCGCGCGCAGGCGCTCGACGGGATCGGCATGGGTGGGGATGGGCGCGGGCATGGGTTCAAGCCTCGATGGAGGGATGGGGTCGTGAGTGCGCGCTGCGCCCCACCCGGCGCTGTGGCTGGGGTGGCGGGCACGACGCGCTGGAACCGCCGATACGACGGGATGGCGCGCGGGGGAGACGGGATAGCGAACGCTGAAGTCGAACGCCCGCCTGCACTCGACGCGTCACGGCGGCAGGCAGCGCGACGCCGCGTCCGCTACAGCCACTCGCGCCAGGGCAGCTCGACGTCGCCCAGCGCGATGAAATCCGGATTGATCAGGCCCTCGCGCTGGTTGTAGCGCAGCGCCTGGCCTTCCAGGTCCAGCACAGCCCCGCCCGCCTCTTCCAGCACGCACTGGCCGGCGGCCGTGTCCCACTCGCCGGTGGGGCCGAAGCGCGGATACAGGTCAACCTGGCCCTCGGCCAGCCGGCAGAACTTCAGCGAGCTGCCCAGCGGCACCTGCAAGGGCTGCTGCAGGTGCTGGATCATCGCCGCGCTCTTCGGGTCGAGATGCGAGCGCGACACCGCCACCCGCAGCGGGCGCGGTGCAGGCTTCTGCACGCTGAGCTGCACGTCCTCGCCATCGGCCGTGCACAGCCAGCTGCCCTGCCCGGCCTGCGCCCAGTACAGCGCGTCCAGCACCGGGGCGTAAACGACGCCGAACACCGCGCGCCCGCTCTCGATCAGGGCGATGTTGACGGTGAACTCGCCGTTGCGCTTGACGAACTCGCGGGTGCCATCCAGCGGATCGACCAGCCAGTAGCGCTGCCAGCTGCGGCGCTCGGTGAGGTCTTCAGGCGCGGACTCTTCGCTCAGCAGCGGGATACCCGGTGCCAACGCCGCGAGACCATCGCGGATCAGCGCATGCGCGGCGAGATCGGCCTCGGTCAGCGGACTGCGGTCGGCCTTGGCCTCGACCTCGAAGTCGCGGGCGTAGACCGCGAGGATCGCCGCACCGGCGCGCCGTGCGATGTCCAGCACGGCTTCGCGGGCGGCGGCGTCCAGTGCGAAGGCGGCAGCACTCACGGTGAACTCCGCCGCTGCAGGTACTCGCGGACGATGAACATCGAGGCCAGCGAGCGGCCTTCCGAGCAGTCCTCACGCAGCATCAGCTCGTGCAGGCGCGACAGCGGCCAGGGGATGACCTCCAGCGGCTCGGGCTCGTCACCTTCCAGCTGCTCGGGATAAAGATCTTCGGCCAGCACCAGGGTGGTGCCGTGGGTGAAGTAGGTCGGCGCCAGGGTCAGCTCGCGCAGCACCGTCAGCCGGCGCGCACCGAAGCCGGCTTCTTCCTTGAGCTCGCGGTTGGCCGCGGTTTCGGCGTCCTCGCCCGGATCGATGCGGCCCTTGACCAGACCGAGCTCGTAGCGGTGCGGGCCGGCGGCGTACTCGCGCACCAGCAGCAGGGTCTCGGGGTCCTGCATGGCGGCGACGATGACCGCACCGCGGCCGCGCGGCTTGGTGCGTTCGAAGCGCCGGCGTGCGCCGTTGCTGAACTCGAGGTCCAACTGTTCCACCTGGAAACGGCCGCCGTAGTCGAGCTCGTGCACGGCATGGATGGTGGGCAGCTGCGGCGACGGCTTGATCGTACTCACGCGCCCGCCCCTCGCCAGTCGCGGAACGCGGCCAAGGCCTCGGCATGCAGCTCGGCATTGCCGGCCAGCACGGTGGTGGTGGCCAGCGAGAGCTCGCGGCCGTCGAGGTCGCTGAACACGCCGCCGGCCTCGCGCACGATCACCGCGAGTGCGGCGATGTCGAGGATGTTCACGTCGGACTCGATCACGAGGTCGATGCCGCCGCGAGCCAGCAGGTGGTAGTGGTAGAAGTCGCCGTAGCCGCGCGTGCGGCTGGCGCGGCGCACCAGGCCGGCCAGCGCATTCCAGCCCGGTGCTGCGGCCAGGGTCTTGAGGTTGCCGGTCGACAGCGCGCTGCGCTCCAGCGGCTGCGCGGGCGCCAACCGGATCGGCGCGCCGTCGAGGAAGGCGCCGCCGCCGCGGCGCGCCCACGCCAGCTCGTTGAAGGCCGGCGCCGAGGAGACGCCCAGCACCAGTTCGCCGCGGAACATCAGCGCGATCTGGGTGCTGAACATGGGATAGCCGCGCACGAAGCTCTTGGTGCCGTCGATGGGATCGACCAGCCACAGCCAGTCGCCGCTGCCGGTGGTGCCCTCTTCCTCGCCATAGATGGCGTGCTCTGGGAATGCAGCCGTCAGCACGCGGCGGATCGCCTGCTCGCTCTCGACGTCGGCGCGGGTCACCGGCGATTCGTCGGCCTTGGTGATGACCTCGAACTGGCCTCGGTAGTAGTGGCGGATGACCTCCGCGGCATCCGCCGCCGCGCGCTTGGCAACCTCCAGCGCGTGGTCGAGGAACTCGGGCGTGGGCTGGCTCGCTGTCATGCCTGCGCTCAGCCGCCCACGCGATCCATCTGCCCGCGGATCTCCAGCCGCGAGCTGCCGTCCGCCTGCGGCTGGCCGATGTACTGCAGGGCGCGCTGCACGGCGGCATCGCCGTCCCGGGCGCGCAGCGTCGCTTCCGCACTCACGCCCTGCAGGCCGGCCGAGAACGTGCCGCCCTCGATGCTCAGCGCGCCGCCGGAATCGCTGACGGTGCCGGCAATCGTGCCCACGCCCTGGGTAGCGAAGTCGGCGCGGATATCACCCAGCCGCGCGTCGGCGCTGCCGGCCACGGCCGCCTCGCGCCACAGCGCGCTGCCTTCGACCTTGGCCGGGAAGTACTGATCGACCACCAGCTCGCGCAGGTCGAACTCGACGCGTCCCTTGAACACCAGCGCCGGCACGTCAAGCACGCTCTGCAGGCGCTGGGCGTCGACGCTGGCGCGCATGCCGCGCACCTGCAGGCTGCCGGGGCCGGTGAGGCTGACGAAGCCTTCGGCCTTCAGTTCGGGGCCGTCGAGGGTGATGTCGGCATCGATGCGCTTCGCAAACAGAGCCCAGGGCGAGAGCTTCCAGCTGAAGGCGCCCAGCGCGCGCTCGCGCACGGTCAGGGCGTCGGCCCGACCGTTCCAGACGCTGCCCGACACGCCCTCCATGCGCACATCGCGCAGGCGGTCCTGGACGAGGCCCAGCGCTGTGGACGCAGGCAGGAAGGCGGCCACCAGACCGAGGATCAGGACCAGCACCAGGCCGAACACGAACAGACGCACCAGCAGCTTCATCGACAGCCCTCTTACAACGGAATGGGTTGCAGCAACTCATCGGCCCGGCCCCGAGCCCGAGCCACCTTGACTCGTACGGCGGATGCGCGACCTGCAGCAGCGTGGCCACGCGTCCACAGGCTGGAACCCACATGAGCCAGGCTCGACGCGGGCAAGAGCCCTTGACGCGGAAATGGACGCCTCGCATCCGACCGCAGCGGGTTCAGGGGAGCGCCTTTCACCGCCGCTCCTCCAGCCCGATCCGCGCGTCGACCTGGCCGGAAGCGCCGGTGGTCTGCACGTTGAACTCGGACACCCGCAGGCCCTGGCTGCGCGCGAAGGGCTCCAGCCAGGCCATCAGCGCATCGAAGCCGACCTGCTGGAAGACCATGCGGATCTGTCCTTCGGCCACCGGCTCCACGCGCAGCAAGCTGCTGCCGAGGCCCGACTCGCGCGCGCCGGCATCGGCCCGCGCCAGCAGCGAGCGACCGTCCTGCGCCTGTGCGCCGACGCCCGCCGCGCGCAGCCGCTGCACTTCCGGCGCGGCGGCCTGCATCCAGCGATAGCTCGCGTCCTGCGCCGCAGCCTGCAGGCGCAGAGCCTCGCGCGCGCGCTGCAGCGGCAGCCAGGCCAGCGCATAGAGCAGCAGCAGGGCGGCCAGCACGCCGCCCACCGTCAGCACGCGGCGATCGCGATCGGACAGCCCCAGCCACCAGGCCTTCATGCGCGCCCCGCGCGCAGACTGATGCGGCCCTCGACCCCGCCCTGCCCCGGCGTGGCCGAGGTCAATTCGGCCGCAAGCCCAAGCGCACCCAGCGCTTCGCGCAGGCCGTCGAGGGTGGCGACGTCGGGCGCGCGCAGGGTGACGTCCAACGCGCCATTGCGATAGTCGATCGACTCGAGGGTGTAGCGGCTGCTGCCGGACAGGCTGGGTGCGACGCGCCCCAGGATCGCCAAAGCATCGTCGCCGCCGACGCCGCGGATGAGACGCGTGTACTCGATCTCCAGCTGCGCGCGGGGATCGACCACGGTGGTGATCTCCGGCAGCGCCTGACGCAAGAGTTCGGCCATCTCGACCCGCTGCGACTCGATGCGCGCGTCAAGCTGGCGGTATTCGACCAGCGCCTGCGAGAACGCCAGCAGCACGGCGAGGCCGGCCACCGCCGCGGCCCGCTTCAACCAGGGCAGGGCATCGCCTCGCAGACGCACAGCGAACTCGCCCTGCAGAAGGTTCGGGCCTCGAGGGCTGGCCAGCTGACGCGCCAGCAGCGCGAGGCGCGAGGGCACCCCTTGGGCCTGCAGCGCCAGCGCCGCAGGCACGCCTTCAAGCGAGGTATCGCCGCAGCGGATCACGGTCCATGCCTGCGGTGCCGCGACGCCCGAGAACACCCCCAGAAGCGAAGGCAGCAGGGCGATGCGCTCAGCCAGCACGGTACCCTCGGCGCCACGGAGCAGGACGCGCTCGCCGTCCAACACCAGCAGGCCATGACCGGGCTCGACCGGCGGCAGCAGGCTGGCCTCGCTGTAGGCGGCGACCGCATCGAGGCCCCTGGATTCGAGCGCGGCGAGAGCGTCACGCACGCCCTGCGCGTCCACCACGGCCAGATCGATCGGGTCACCCGCCCCGCTGAACGCGAAATGCAGCTGCTCTACCGGGGTGGCGAGCCGCTCTTCCACCGCGAAGGGCAGGGCCTGGCGCAGCAGGCCCTCGCTGCGCGCGACCCGCGGGGCACGCGTCAACAGCACGGATTCGGCAGGCAGCAGCAGGACGACCTCGCGGCCCGCCGGCGACCAGCCGCGGCGCTCGCCGGCCTCGGGACGCGCCAGATCCAGCCAGCTCGGCTCGCCCTGCGGGTCAAATTGAAGCAGCACGCGCTCGGGCATGGGCCAGGCAGACGAAGTAAGCAGGCGCGGACTGTAGCAGTCAGCGGCAAGTCGGGAGGCCCGGATTCTAGCAACCGTCGCAGGCCGGCTCGCGCGCCGCGGGCGCCGACGGCCCACGTCTTGCAAGCGCGGCCCCATCCTTGCCCGGAGTTCCCCATGCACACCCTGCGCATCATCCCGATCGGCAGTTCGCTGGGCGTCGTGCTGCCACAGAGCCTGATCGAACAGCTGCGCCTGGGACGCGGCGATGCCCTGTATCTGCTCGAAGGGCCCGACGGCCTGCGCCTGTCCACACGCAATCCGGGCCATGCCGAGCAGGTCAAGCTGGGGCACACCCTCATGCACGAGCGGCGCGCCCTGCTGCAGCAGTTGGCGCTGTGAACCGGCGCGTGCATCCGGTGGAGACTGCCACACCATGAGGGACTGGGCCTGGCTGGACCGCAGCGTCGTGCTCACGCTGCAGATGGAGTTGCTGGAGGCCCACGGTGGCGAACCCGGCCTGCGCGATCCGGATGCGCTCGAAGTGGCGCTGGGAGCCGCCCATGAGTTGGCCACCCTGGGCGGAGAGTTCGGGCCCGAGCCCGATGTCGCGGCGCTCGCGGCCTGCTACGGCCACAGCCTGTGCGTCGCCAAGCCCTTCCGCGACGGCAACCGCCGCATCGCTCTGGTGTGCACCGAGCTGTTCCTGCGGCTCAACGGATGGCGCCTCGTCGCCACTGAAGCGGACTGGCTGTTGATCCTGCTCGACCTCTCGCTGGGGGCGATGGACACCGAGGCGCTGGCCGAGTGGCTGCGAGAGCATCTCGAGCCAGAGCACCGTTGAGCCGCGCGCACGGAATCGTCCGTGCCGCCTGCACCACTGCAGCGAGGCGGCTCTGCGCTGTTATACTCCGGCCCCGCTCGACGGGCGTGGCGTCAAAGAACGCCCGTCGTGTGGACTTCATGCCGAAGTGGCGGAATCGGTAGACGCGGCGGACTCAAAATCCGTTTCTGGCGACAGAGTGAGGGTTCGAGTCCCTCCTTCGGCACCACACCCAGGGGCTCCTTTCGAACGTGCCGCAGGCTGAGGCTGAGGCTGCGACCGCGGCCAAGTCCCCCAGCACGGGGCTTGGTACCACCGTAATCCCGGCACCCACGCACCCGCCCCAAAGACCGTCGACCTGCCGCGCGCGGCGTCCTCTGAGCGGCAATCGCGCCGTTCCCGGCGTGCGTTCGACCTCAGCCTTCGAGCGCCGACAGCACGTCCGGCGCCGCACTCGGCGTGTGTTCGGGCGCGTCCACCGCCAGCGCCTCGGGTACGACCTCACCCGCCAGGAAATGCAGCAGGGCCATGTTGGTCGCGGCGATGGCGTCGAAGGGCGTGCCGTGGCGCGAGCCGCGCACCACCCGCAGCTCGGCGCCAAGCTGGCGCGCCCAGGCCTGCTTCTCGGCCAGCGGCGTGTAGTCGTGTTCGGCCGCCAGCATCAGCATCGGCAGCGCAAAGCCCGCCAGCCTCTCTCGCGCACACCATGCGGCCAGCGCACGGGCTTGGCCGACATAGGCGGACTTCGGATACGCCGCCAACACCTGCTGCACGCGCTCGCGCATGGCCTGCTGGTGCGGATGCGGGAACAGCCGTCGCCCCACCAGCGCAGCGCTACGCCGCAGGCCCAGCAGGCGCACCAGGCCCAGCTGCCCATGCAGCTCCAGGCGCTTGCGCCAGGTGTCCGGCCGATAGCTCGGCAGGCTGTTGATCGTAGCGAGACGCGACACCCGCCCGGGCGCCTGCAGGGCCAGCTCCAGCGCCACCGCGCCGCCCATCGAGAAGCCCACGCAGTGGGTGCGCTCGACCCCGAGCGCATCGAGCAGGCGCAGCAGCTGCGCGGCATAGTCGGCAATCGCGTGGTGCGCTGGCGCCGCGCTCACCCCGGCCCCCGGCAGGTCCGGCACCAGCAGCCGGAAGCGCGCGGCCAGCGGCTCGATCTGGAAGGCCCAGTCGGCGCCGCTTGAACCCATGCCGTGCACCAGCAGCACGGGTTCGGCGCCGGCATCACCGAAGCTCCGACAGTGCAGCAGCGACTGCGCGGAGCGCCCGCCCATCAGGCCGGCAGCAGCATGCCGCGGATGGTGAAGTAGATGATCGCCGAAAGCACGGCGGTGGCCGGCACGGTGATGATCCAGGCGGCGATCACCCGCATCATGATCGTGCGCTTGACCAGGTCTTCGCGATAGACCTTGCGCAGGCCCTTGCGCTCGGCCTTCGAGATCGCCGCCTCGCCGCGCTTGCCGGCGGCCTTGAGCTCCTTGAGCATGCGGTCCTTGTCGGCGCGCGAGGCCAGCTCGAAGGCCTTGAGGAAGGCTTCGACCTCATGCTGCTCCGCCCCCTTGTCGCGGTGATGCGCCTCGATCTCGGCGATGATCCTCGCGTAGTTGGCCTTCAGGTACTCGCGCAGGAAACCGACGCCGAACACCGCGCCGATCGCCACGTGGGTGGTGCTGATCGGCAGACCCAGCTGCGAGGCGATGATCACCGTCACCGCTGCCGCCATCGCGATGCAGAAGGCGCGCATGTGGTCCATCTCGGTGATCTCGGTGCCGACCGTCCTGATCAGCTTGGGCCCGTAGGTGGCGAGGCCCACCGCGAGACCGAGGGCACCGACAAGCATCACCCACAGCGGAATCGCCGCCTTGCCGTGGATGCCCTGGGTCAGCAGGGTGTCGTAGATCGCCGCCAGTGGGCCGATAGCATTGGCGACGTCGTTCGAACCGTGGGCAAAGCTGAGCAGGGCAGCGGCGAACACCAGCGGCATGCCGAACAGCGCGTTGACGCCATCCTTGTCGTTGCTGAGCGCTCCGGCCTTCTGGCGCACCCGCAGGCGCGTCCAGAAGAAAGTCAGCACGCCCACCACCACGCCAGCCGCCAGCGCCTGCAGGAAGCTCACCTTCACCAGCTGGTTCAGGCCCTTGAGCATCAGGTAGGTGGCAAAGGCCAGGCCCATGACGGCCAGCAGCACCGGCACCATCCGCTGCGAAGCTTCGAGCAGGTCGGCCTGGTAGGTGATGGTGCGCTTGATGATGTAGAGAAAGACCGCAGCCACCACGCCGCCGAAGACCGGCGAGATCACCCAGCTCGCGGCGATGCCGCCCATCGTGTTCCAGTTGGCCAGGTCCCAGCCCGCCGCGGCGATGCCCGACCCCAGCACGGCGCCGACGATCGAGTGGGTGGTCGACACCGGCGCGCCCAGCGCGGTCGCCAGGTTCAACCACAGCGCCGCCGCCAGCAGGGCCGCCATCATCAGCCAGATGAAGACCTGCGGGTCCTCGATCCGGGAGGGATCGATGATGCCGTTCTTGATGGTGCCCACCACCTCGCCGCCGGCGATGATCGCCCCGGCGACCTCGAAGACCGCGGCGATCACGATGGCAGTGCCGAGGCTCATCGCCTTGGCACCCACCGCCGGGCCCACGTTGTTGGCGACATCGTTGGCGCCGATGTTCATCGCCATGTAGGCGCCGAAGGCCGCCGCCACCACGAGGCTGAGGCTCAGGTGGCCGTGCGCAATCCAGGTGTAGGCGATGACACCCAGGGTGAAGGCGACGGCGATGAACAGGCGCAGCAGGTCGCCGCCGCGCGAGCCCGAGGGCGCGGTCTGGATGGAGGAAGTCGATTGGGTCATGGTCACGGGACAGAGGAGCCCGCGCGCTCGCGGGCAGTGCCTCTATGATGCCGGATCGACCGGGCCGGGTCTGCCCTTCGTCGGGCGAGGTAACGTCCCTCGGCAGGAGGTGGGCGTCTTGCCTTGCATGACGCAGCCCGCCAGAGCCGGCGGATTGCACGCCGCAGTCTCGACCGCATCATCCATACGCCACGCCGGGGCGGGAGGCCGTCGTCAAACGCGAGCCTGGGCCTCGGCAGAGGCACTCGGCATGCGCCCCGCCAACCGTCGGGCGGTACGCGTGCCTCCCGGATCGGCCCCAGGTGATGACGCGGCACCCGCGAGCATCGCCAGGCACACGGCACTGGCTGCCTTGCGACCCACACGCCCGTCCCATAACCGCACGTCGCTTGCACCAAGGCCGTGTGCGACCGCAGCATGCGCGGGCCCCGCGACGGGGCCCCGACACCGACCCGCACCTCCCGAGGACACCGACATGCCGCGCTCCTTCCGTCCGGCCGCCCTGGCCCTGGCGCTGGCCGCCGCCCTGCCCGCTTTCGCGCAGGACGAGGCCAAGACGCCCTCGCAGCTCGACGCCATCACCGTCACCGCCCAGCGCCGCGCGGAGGACCCGCAGAAGATCCCGCTGGCGATCACCACGGTCAGCGCCGAGAAACTCGACATCCTCGGCTCGGGCGGCGAGGACATCCGCTTTCTGGCGGGGCGCCTGCCGAGTCTCAACATCGAATCGAGCTTCGGCCGCGCGTTCCCGCGCTTCTACATCCGCGGGCTGGGCAATGGCGACTTCGACCTCAACGCCTCGCAGCCGGTCTCGCTGGTCTACGACGAAGTGGTGCTGGAGAACCCGCTGCTGAAGGGCTTCCCGGTGTTCGACCTCGATCGGGTCGAGCTGCTGCGCGGCCCGCAGGGCAGCCTGTTCGGCCGCAACACTCCGGCCGGCGTGCTCAAGTTCGAATCCGTGCAGCCCTCGCAGGAGCGCAGCGGCTACGGCCAGTTCGCCTACGGCCGCTTCGACACCCTGAATGCAGAGGGCGCGATCGGCGGCGGCCTCGGCGAGGACTGGTCGACGCGCGTCTCCGGCCTGTACCAGCGCCGTGGCGACTGGGTCGACAACCTCGCCACGGGCCGCAGCGACCAGTACGAGGGCTACCGCGAGTTCGCCGGCCGCGCGCAGTTCCTGTACGAGCCGAATGAGAGCAGCCGCGCCCTGTTCAACGTGCACCTGCGCGACCTCGGCGGCACCGCCCGCCTGTTCCGCGCCAACATCTTCAAGCCCGGCACCAACGAGCTGGTCGACGACTTCCGCCGCGGCTTCATCGCCATCGACGGCGTAAACCAGCAGGACCTGCGCAACCTGGGCGGCAGCGCGCGCCTGTCCTTCGATCTCGGCCGCGTCACCCTGTACTCGGTGACCGGCTACGAGAGCGTCGACAGCTACTCGCGCGGCGACATCGACGGCGGCTTCGGCGCCAGCTACGCGCCGCCCTTCGGCCCCGGCTTCATTCCGTTTGACGCGCAGAGCGCCGACGGCCTGCCCGAGCACCGCCAGATCACACAGGAGTTTCGCCTGGCCTCGAACGAGTGGGGCGCCTTCGACTGGCAGGCCGGCCTGTTCCTGTTCGATGAAGACATCACCATCGACAGCTTCAACTTCAACACCTTCAGCGGCTCGCAGAACGGCTACGCCGTGCAGGACCAGCGCAACAAGGCGTATGCCCTGTTCACCTCGGGCGAGTACGACCTGAACGAGAGCTTCCGCCTGGCCGGCGGCCTGCGCTTCACCCGCGACGAGAAGGACTTCGCCGCGCAGCGCCTGGTCAGCCCGATCGGCGCCGGCGCCACCGGCGTGCTGACCGCCAACCCAAGCGACAGCAATGTCTCGGGTGACCTGTCGGCCAGCTGGTTCGTCGATGCCGACCGCACCGTGTACGCACGCTACGCCCGCGGCTTCCGCGCGCCCAGCATCCAGGGCCGCCTGCTGTTCGGCGACTCGATCTCGGTCGCCGATTCCGAGACCGTCGACTCGATCGAGCTGGGCTTCAAGTCGAACCTGTGGGACGGCCGCGCGCGCTTCAACATCGCCGCCTTCGCCTACGAGGTGAAGGACCAGCAGCTGACCGCCGTCGGCGGCAGCACCAACTTCAACACCCTCATCAATGCCGACAAGTCGATCGGCCGCGGCGTCGAGGTCGATCTCGATGCCTATGTCACCGACAACCTGCTGCTGACCTTCGGCTACAGCCACAACAGGACCGAGATCCGCGACCGCGGCCTGGCCATCGCCCCCTGCGGTGGCGGCTGCACCGTGCTAGACCCGGCCGGCGCCACCGCGGGCACGGTCTCGATCTACGGCAACCCGCTGCCGCAGGCGCCGAAGAACGTCTCCAACGTGACCGCTCGGTACAGCATCCCGGTCGGCGAGGACGAGTTCTTCGTCTACACCGACTGGGCCTACCGCAGCGAGATCAACTTCTTCCTGTACGAGGCCGCCGAATTCCGCGGCAAGGCCCTGCTCGAAGGCGGCCTGCGCGCGGGCTACAGCTGGAACTACGGCAAGCACGAACTGGCCGTGTTCGGCCGCAACATCACCGACAAGCTGGTCGCGGTCGGCGGCATCGACTTCAACAACCTCACCGGCTTCGTCAACGAGCCGCGGGTGTGGGGAGTCGAGTTCACCACCACGTTCTGAGCCGCCCAACAAGGGCCGGCGGGCCTCCACCACGAGGCTCGCCGGATCCGCGAATGCGGTACACCTGCCCCCGCGAAAGCGGGGGCAGTCGTTTCCGGCATCCGCAGTGTCGATTCTTCGAGGCCTGCTGTCGATTCGGCCCATGCGGCTTCGACCATCTGCTGACAGCCGCCCTTGCCCGGGCGGCGAGGCCACTGCCATGCCCTATCTCGCCCTTCTGTACGAAGCCGTTCGCGAGCCCCTGCCCGAAAGCCGCGGCGCGCGCTGGCGGCTGGCCGGCGAAGCGCTGCGCCTCGGGCCAGGACCGACGCCGGCCCGCCCCTGTGCGCTGCCCGAGAGCCGCGCCGCCGCCGTT
>VFQU01000228.1_pt1 | contig 60313 bp, 46 predicted proteins | sample 3512311 | NCBI WGS metagenome assembly VFQU01 (sample SAMN10412377, study PRJNA504923) | tailings metagenome | isolation source: Relicate 3 Philex TSF3 active mining site | place: Philippines: Tuba, Benguet | collected 2017-08-29 | reverse complement strand
CTGCGCCAGCCGGGGGGTCAGGGTGGCGCCGAGCATGGCGTAGGGGAACCCCGAGGAGATCCCCAGCATGAGCGCGGCCAGCGGCTCGCGCTGCAGGTAGGGCCTGAGGCCCGCGGCGATCCGTGCGCCCCAGTCGGCGCTCACGCGTAGTCGACCGTGTAGGGCGCGTGGTCGGAGAACTTCGGCTCGCGGGCGATGGCGCAGTCGCGCAGCCGCTCGCGCAGGCCGGGCGTGGCGAACTGGTAGTCGATCCGCCAGCCGACGTCCTTGGCGCGCGCGGCGCCGCGCTGCGACCACCAGGTGTACTCCTCGCCCTCGGGTCGCAGCACGCGGTAGGTGTCGATCCAGCCGCGCCCCGCGGCGAGATCCTGCTCGGCGGGCGCGTCCGCGCACAGCGCGTTGAGCCATTCGCGCTCGGCCGGCAGGCAGCCCGAGTTCTTCTGGTTGCTGGTCCAGTTGCGGATGTCGCGGCGACTGCGCACGATGTTCCAGTCGCCGCAGAGGACGTAATCGCGGCCGCTGCGCAGCCAGCCGGCCAGCAGCGGCGCCAGCCAGGCCATCACTTCGAACTTGAAGTTCTGCCGCTCGTCGCCGGACGAGCCCGACGGCAGATACAGCGACACCACGCTGAGCCGGCCGAAGCGCGCCTCGAGGTAGCGGCCCTCGTCGTCGAATGGCGCCCAGCCGGCGGCATCCAGAACGGCGTCGGGCTCGCGCCGACTGTAGACCGCCACCCCGCTGTAGCCCTTCTTGCGCGCGTCACGGAATGCCGCGTGGTAGCCGACCGGCACGTGGTCGCCCTCGCGCAGCTGGTGCTCCTGCGCCTTGGTCTCCTGCACGCACAGCACGTCGGCCTGCTGCGCCGCGAACCAGTCGAAGAACCCCTTGGAGGCCGCCGAGCGCAGGCCGTTGGCGTTGAAGCTGATGATCCGCATGCGTGAGCGATGGTGAGCGGTGAGCGGTGAGCGGTGAGCGGTGAGCGGTGCAGCCTAACGGATGCGGGGCCCGCGCCGCAGCCCTGCCATCAGGTGTCGGGTGACGGCGCGGATCGGCTTATCATTTCAGCCCCTGCCGCCGCCGCCCCAGCAGTGCACGCCTACCAACGCCGCTTCTTCGATCTGGCCCTGCGCTGCGAGGTGCTGCGCTTCGGCGAATTCACCCTCAAGTCCGGCCGCGTCTCGCCCTATTTCTTCAACGCCGGGCGGTTCGACTCGGGGAGTGCGCTGGCCGAGCTGGGCGCCTGCTACGCCGATGCGCTGGCCGACGCCGCCGTCGAATTCGACATGCTGTTCGGTCCGGCCTACAAGGGCATCCCGCTGGCCACGGCGCTGGCGATCGCCCTGGCGGGCCGCGGCCGGGACGTGCCGCTCGCCTTCGACCGCAAGGAGGCCAAGGCACACGGCGAGGGCGGCCGCCTGATCGGCGCGCCGCCGCGCGGCCGCGTGCTCATCGTCGACGACGTCGTGACCGCGGGCACTGCGGTGCGCGCGTCGCTCGCCCTGATCCGCGCCTCGGGCGCCACGCCGGCGGGCGTGCTGGTGGCTCTGGATCGGCAGGAGGTCGGAACCGGCGGCCGCTCGGCCACGGCCGAGATCGCCCACGCCGAGGGCGTGCCGGTGGTCGCGATCGCGCGCCTGGACGAACTGCTGACCTATACTTCGGCGGTGCCTGAACTCGCGCCCCATCGGGCCGGTCTGAGCGAGTATCGCGCCCGTTACGGCGCCGATCTGCAATCCGGAGCAGTCCAATGACGAAGAACCTGATCTGTGTCGCCCTGATCGCGATGCTCGCCGGCGCGGCGGCCGACGCGGAGGCGCAGAAGCTCTATCGCTGGGTCGACAAGGACGGCAAGGTCCACTACAGCGACAAGGTGCCTCCCAGCGAGGTCGACCAGGCGCGTCAGGAGTTGAACACCCAGGGGCGCACCGTCGACAGCGTCGATCGCGCGCTGACGCCGGAGGAGCAGGCGGCAGCCGATCGTGCCGCCCAGGAGGCCGAGGTCGCGCGCAAGGCCAAGGAAGCCCAGGACCGCATGGACCAGATGCTGCTCAGCTCCTACGACCAGGAGTCCGACCTCAAGCGCGCCTACGACGAGCGCTTCGATCTGCTCGACCAGAGCATCGTCTCCGCCGAGACCGGCATCAAGAGCCAGGAGCGCAGTCTGGCCGACATCCTGGCGCACGCCGCGGAGCTGGAGCGCAGCGGCAAACCGGTCGGCGACAGCGTCAAGGCGTCGATCGACCTGTCGCGGCGCCAGGTGCAGCAGCAGAACGAATACCTGAAGAAGCGCCAGGACGAACGGGCTGCACTCGAGCAGGAATTCGCCGAGACGGTCGCCCGCTATCGCGAGCTCAAGGCCAAGCAGGCCGAGGCCAAGTCGCAGGGCGAGCGCGGATCCTGATCACGCGGGTGGCGACGTCGCGCGCCCTGCCCCCCGGGCGGGCCGCCGAGCCGCCGGGTGGTGGCGTCGTCGAGGCGTGACGCAAGGGTGGATGCGGGCGCAACGACGCGTGCGGTTGACGCGTCGGCCCGCTCCACGCGCCCCGGAAGCGGCCGGCCGCGGCATGGCGGCGCCGCGAAAGCGAACGAGCGAGTGAAGCGAAAGCGGGCCGCATCAGGGCCTGGGGGCACGGCGGCGGTGCAGACCGGGAGCAGCCCGCGACCCATCAGGCTTTCGCGACCCCGGCAGGTCGTCGAAGACCGCACTGCCCGGGCGTGACTCCGGGCGCGGGGCCGCCGTATTCCCGGATCCGCCCGACCGCTGCGCAACGTGGCTGGGCGTCGCCCCGACAGGTCGACCGCTCGGCCGACCGACTCGCGACCGGCCCATCGCGCGACCGGCCCATCAGTGGACCGTTCGAGCCGGCCGTGCGCTGACTGCCCGGTTGCCGGCGTGGCCGGCAGCCGCCGGATTGCTCAGAACGGCAGCTTCAGGTCCGACCGCACGCCGAGCAACTGGGCGCGGAATATCCCCTGGATCCGCTGCAGGGCTTCGGCGTCGTCGGCATCGAAGCGCAGCACCAGGCACGGCGTCGTGTTCGAGCAGCGCACGAGTCCCCAGCCGTCCGCCCAGTCCGCGCGAATGCCGTCGATGGTGGCGATCTTGGCACCCTCGAACCTCGCCTTCTCGCGGAAGCTTTCGATGAAGGCGTAGTGCTCGCCTTCGACCATCTCCACCTTCAGCTCCGGCGTGGACACGCCCTTGGGCAGCTCGGCGAAGATCTCCTCCGGCTCGCGTCCGTCGGCGGCGATGATCTCGAGCAGGCGGGCGGCGGCATAAATGCCGTCGTCGAATCCGTACCAGCGCTCGCGGAAGAAGAAGTGGCCGCTCATCTCGCCGGCGAGCTCGGCCTCGACTTCCCGCATCTTCGCCTTGATCAGCGAGTGGCCGGTCTTCCACATGATCGGGCTGCCGCCGTGACGCAACACCTGGGAGGCGAGCTGCCCGGTGCACTTCACGTCGTAGATGACGCAGGCGCCGGGATTGCGGGTCAGCACGTCCTGGGCGAACAGCATCAGCAAGCGGTCGGGATAGATGATCTCGCCCTCGCGGGTGACCACGCCGAGGCGGTCGCCGTCGCCGTCGAAGGCGATGCCCAGGTCCGCGCCGGTCCGCTTGACCGCGGTGACGAGATCCTGGAGGTTGTGCGGGTCACCCGGATCAGGATGGTGGTTGGGGAAGTTGCCGTCGACTTCGCAGTAGAGCTCCTCGACGTCGCAGCCGATCGCCGCCAGCACCTGCGGCGCGATCCCGCCGGCGACGCCGTTGCCGGCATCGACCACGACCCGGATCTGGCGTTCGAGCTGGATGTCCCCGGCGATCCGGCTGGTGTACTCCGTCGCCAGGTCCATCACCTGCAGTCCGCCGCCGCCGCGATCGCTCAGGTTGTTCTCGGCGATCCTCGCGTACAGGGCCTGGATCGCCTCGCCGGCCAGCGTGTCGCCGCCGACCATGATCTTGAAGCCGTTGTAGTCCGGCGGATTGTGGCTGCCGGTGACCGCGATGCCGCTTCCGGTGTGCAGGTGGTACGTGGCGAAGTACACCACCGGCGTCGGCACCATGCCGATGTCGATCACGTCGCAGCCGGCGTGGCGCAGGCCGTCGATCAGGCCCTTGCTCAGCATCGGCCCGGACAGTCGACCGTCGCGACCCACCACGATTTCGTGCAGGCCGCGCTCCTGCATCAGGCTGCCCACTGCCTGGCCGATCAGGAAGGCGACGTCGGCGTCGAGCGTGTGATCGAGAACGCCGCGGATGTCGTAGGCGCGGAAGATGCTGCGATCGACCCGCGCCGCGGAGGGCGCGCTGGGCTTCGCGGCCGGCTTCGGCGGCGCCGGCGCCGGCTTCCCCTGGCCTTCCTCCCCGGCGATCAGCTCGGCGAGCGTCCGGTCGGCTTCCGACTCCGGCGCACCCTCGCCGCGCTCGCGCGCTCGCAGCAGCAGCACGCCGCCGAGCACCAGCGCGACCAGGCCGAAGCCGAGCGGCATGAGCAGGTCCACGACCTGTTCGCCGCCTTCCGGCTTGGCGGCGGCGATGCGCAGGCCGCTGTCGCCCACCACCACCGGCACCGCAGCCGTCCGCAGGCCCGAATTGCCGGCGTCGACCAGCACCTGGGCTCCGCTGACCAGCTGCAGGTAGCCGCCGGTGATGCCCGCGGAGGCGACGCTCTGGGTGATCTGCTGCAGCGGCAGTTCGCCGTAGGCGACGCCGACGTGGGTCTCCTCGTGCAGCGGCACCGCCAGCGCCACCATCAGTTCGCCGCGCTTGCCCACGACCCCGAAGGCCGGCTTGGGCTCGACCAGCGAGGCGCTGAGCACCGACATCCGACCCCAGCCCACCGCGGCCGGATCGGCGAACGCCTCGTCGAGCGAGGCGCTGAACACCCGCACGTTGCGAAGCTCAGGCCAGGCCTTGGCGATGCGCGTCGCGGCGTCGTCCAGGGCACCCGCGGCGGCATCGGCACGCACGTAGGGATCCTGTGCCAGCTGGCCGAAACGCGCGCGCAGCCCGTCGATGTGCTCGGCCAGCTCGCCGGCGATCCGGTCGCGCGCGACCAGCGCCTCGGCGCCGCCGCGGGCCGCGTTCCAGATCTGCAGCCCGTCCCACAGCTTGTACGCGCCGATCAGCACTGCGATGCAGCCGATCGCCAGCAGGATGGGCCGGCGCAGCGCGGGGTCGACGGCGAAGCGCGGCGGCGTATCGGCGGTCTGGCGTTTGGCCATTGAGTACGTGGTCCGGTGGGTCGAGCGTCCGAAGGCCCTGGTCAGCGCAAGCCGGTGTGGCCGAATCCGCCCACACCGCGCTGGCTGCCGACGAAGCCGTCGACGACCCGCAGCCGGGCACGGCCGATCGGCAGGAACACCAGCTGCGCGATGCGGTCGCCGGGGGCGATGGTATAGGCCTCGGCACTGCGGTTCCACAGGCTGACCATGAGCGGGCCCTGGTAGTCGGCGTCGATCAGGCCGACCAGATTGCCCAGCACGAGACCATGCCGATGGCCGAGCCCGGAACGCGGCAGGATGATCGCGCACCAGCCGGGATCACCGATGTGGACGGCGAGCCCGGAGGGCACCAGCGAGGACTCGCCCGGTGCGAGGCGCAGCGGCGCATCGAGCATCGCACGCAGGTCCATCCCGGCAGCCTCCGCGCTGGCGTAGGCGGGCAGGGGGAACTCGCCCCCCAGGCGCGCATCGAGCACGCGCACGTCGACGTCGAGCTCAGCCACCCGCGGACTCCCGCAGCCGATCGGCCACCAGTGCGACCAGTCGACGCGCCACCGAACGCTTGTCGCCGAGGGCGATCTCCTCGCTGCCGCCCGGCCAGAACACGGTCAGCGCGTTGTCGTCGGACTCGAAACCCCGCCCCTCGCAACCCACCAGGTTGGCGGCGATCATGTCCAGCCGCTTGCGCTCGAGCTTGCCGCGGGCATGGGTCTCGCCGTCGCAGGTTTACGCGGCGAAACCGACCACGAACGGTCTCGGCGACGCCGCTGCGACCTCGGCCACGATGTCCGGATTGGCGACCAGCCGCAGCACCCAGTCGTCGCCGCCCTTCTTGCGCTTGTGCGGCAGCACGGCCTCGGGCCGGTAGTCGGCCACGGCAGCGGCGGCGATGAAGACGTCGCAGGCGGCGACGTTGGCCTGCACCGCATCGCGCATCGCCAGCGCGCTGCGCACGTCGATCCGCGTGCAGCCCTGCGGCGTGGGCAGCGCCACCGGACCGGCCACGAGCGTCACCTGCGCCCCGGCGTCGGCGGCGGCCTCGGCGACGGCGAAGCCCATCCGGCCGGAGCTGCGGTTGCCCACGAAGCGCACCGGATCGATGTCCTCGAGGGTCGGCCCGGCGGTGATCAGCACCCGCCTGCCGGCCAGGGCGGGCGAAGGGACCGCGGCGCGCGGCGCACCGCGCAGGGCCGAGACGATCTCGAGTGGCTCGCTCATGCGGCCCTCGCCGACGTCGCCGCAGGCCTGCTCGCCCGCCGCGGGACCGATCACCTGCGCGCCGCGGGCGCGCAGCAGCGCGATGTTGGACTGGGTCGCCGGATGCGCCCACATCGCCTGGTTCATCGCCGGCGCCAGCCACAGCGGCGCTCGCGAGGCCAGGCACAGCGTGCCCAGCAGATCGTCGGCACGGCCCTGGGCGAGCCGCGCCAGCGTGTCGGCGGTCGCCGGCGCGACGACGACCGCGTCGGCCCAGCGGGCCAGTTCGATGTGGCCCATCGCGGCCTCGGCCGCGCCGTCCCACAGCGAGCGGCGGACCGGCCGACCCGAGAGCGCCTGCAGCGTGGTCGCCGAGATGAAGCGTGCGGCGCCGCGGGTCATGACGACCTGCACGTCCGCCCCCGCGCGGCGCAGCTCGCGGATCAGCTCGGCGCTCTTGTAGGCCGCAATGCCTCCGCTCACGCCGAGCAGGATGCGCGTCGGTAGGCCGGCGCTCGACAAGGGAAAACTCCTACACGACGGGACGGCGGCATCTTACCCGATGGCCCGCCGGGCTCCGACGCCCGTCGTCGAGCGCCGCTGCCATCCTGCGGCCATGAGCATCCGCGACTGGCCCAGCGACGAGAGACCCCGCGAGAAGCTGCTGCGGCGCGGCGCCTGCGCACTGTCGGACGCCGAACTGCTGGCGGTCTTCCTCGGCTCCGGGACGCGCGGGGAGGATGCCGTGGCCCGCGGCCGCGGCCTGCTCGCCGAGCATGGATCCCTGCGCAACCTGCTGACCCTGCCCAGGGAGACCCTGCTGGCGACCCGCGGCATCGGACCGGTCGCCGCCTGCCGCCTGCTCGCGGCGCTCGAGCTGGGCACCCGCCACATGGACGAGGCACTGCGGCGCGGCGACGCCGTCGCCGACCCCGGCGCTGCCGGGAAGCTGATCCGCCATCGCCTGCGCGATCGCGAGCACGAAGTGTTCGCCTGCCTCTACCTCGACACCCGACATCGCATGATCGCGTTCGAGGAGCTGTTCCGCGGCGGCATCGACGGCGCCGAAGTCCACCCGCGGGAGGTGGTGCGTCGCTGCCTGGCGCACAACGCGGCGGCGGTGATCTTCGGCCACAACCATCCCAGCGGCGTGGCCGAGCCGAGTGCCGCGGATCGGGCGATCACGCTGCGGCTGCGCGAGGCGCTCGGCTTGATCGACGTGCGCGTGCTCGACCACTTCGTGGTGGGCGACGGCCAGCCCGTCTCGCTGGCGGCACGCGGCTGGCTGTAGCGATGGCCGCAGCCGGTCGTATACTCGGCCGGAAGCGCCGGCGCTGGTCCGGCCCGGGAGTGCGACGGCGGTGATCCTGCGGCTTGCCAACCACTACGCGCCCGATGCGGTCGAGCGCGAGCTTCCCGATCCATTCGCCGGCCGCGCGGTGCTGATCCGGCATCGGCCCGACGTCGTGCAGTTTCTCGCCGAACGGCGCGAGGCGCTGCTGGCCCGGTTCGGTGATCCGCTTCGCGAGACGCTGGTCCGCGCCGAGTCGGCACTGATGCTGAGCCTCGCGCGATTCGGCCGCCGCCACGGCAGTTGGGGCGACGACTTCCACCACTACCACAACGAGAATCACGCGCTGGAGATCCTCGACGGCCGGATCGGCCGGCTGATGGACCACATCGGCCTCGAATCGCTGTCGGGCCAGGACTGGGTGGCGCTGCAACTGTTCGCGACCTGCCACGACCTGCGCCAGCGCGAGCAGGTGGACTTCAACCACCCGGTCGGCAACAACGAGGCTGCCAGCCTGGTCGAGACCTTCCGCATCCTCGACGCCTGCGGCTTCGAACGCGAGCGCGACCGCGGCCTCTACATCGACCTCGAGCTGATGATCGCCGGGTCGACCTTCGACGCCCGACCGGCCGCCGCGCAGTCGCACTACAACTCGGCCGAGGTCGCCGCGACCGGCGGCGCGCTGGCGCCGCGGATGGCCTCCTACCTCGATCAGAAGGTACCCGGGTGGCGGTCGGACGGCGAGATCGTCCACGCCATGGACCTCGCGCAGATCGCCTCCGACCTCGACACCGCCAACGTCGCGGAGGCGTTCCCGTGGCTGGCCGAGAGCGCCAGCCGGCTGTGCCAGGAGCGCGAGATGCGCAGCGGCCGCAGCCTCAGGGCCGCCGAGTCCGCGCAGCCCTGCGTGGGGTTCCTGAGCGACGGCCAGGAGCGCTACTTCTTCGAGCTGCATCGCTTCTGCTCGGCAGCCGGAGAGGCGACCTTCGCGCCGACCAAGGCGGAGAACGCCCCGAAGGTCAGGGCGATCGCCGAGGCCATGCGGCAACGCTTCCGCGATGCCGGCCCGGCGCCGTCCAGCGGTCTCGAGGTCGTGCGCGAGTTCTCGCGCCTGTCGCTTGCCGCCTGAGCACCGTCTGCCTGGCGGGGAGACCCGCGGGCGGCAGGACGTCAGCCTGCTGAGCCAGTCGACGGGAGGATCGGTCGCCAGTCCCTCGCGTGGCCGATGGATCCGGCGGAGCGGGGCGAGTTCCGCCGATGCCCCTCAGCGGCAGGTCGGGTCCACACAGGTGCCGGGCGCGCGTGTCGGAGGCTGCGCAGGAGGCGCGTCTCCCGGACCACCTGCGGGAGGCCCGGCAGCGCCGGGCCTCCCGCGTTCGGCGCGGGCGTCGGTCAGAAGCTGGCGCGCGGTCCGAAGAACACCACGGTGTCGCTGTCGACGAACTTGACGTCGGCCGACAGGCCCCAGGTCGAGTTGAACTTGTACTGCCCGCCGAGGCGACCGAACACTTCGCCGGAGCCGGCGTCGCTGTCCTCGTAGCCGACGAACACGTGGCCTTCGAAGTTCGGCGACAGCGCGCCGCGCACGCCGACTTCGGTGAACCACCCGTCGGCGCTGCCGATGCCGGAGAAGCGGGCTTCCTGGTAGCCGACGTTGGCGATCAGGTCGCTGCGGTCGGACAGCGCGTGGTGGTAGCCGAAACCGACGTTCCAGACGTCGAAGTTGCCGCTGAAACCGGAAACGTCGAGATTGCTGTAGCCACCGAACAGGTGGAAGCTGTCGCCGAGCGCGGCGGAGCCGTTGATCGTGGCACCGTCGATCTTCGGGCTGCCGGTGACGCGGGTGTAGCCGAGTTCGAGATAGTCGTAGCTCAGCTCGCTGGCGCCGGCGGCGAACGGCACTGCGGCGAGCAGGGCGAGGGCGAGCAGGGGCTTCGGGGCACGCATCATGCGTTTTCTCCTTCGTGGTGGTAGTGCCGCCACGCGGGCGGTCGGCGCACACCTTCGGATCGGGGCGCGCAACCCGAACTGAACCCGCGCACGTCGACCCGATCGAAACTCAGCCCGCGTTCCGGATGCTGAGCGCGGGCTGATCTCGCCGATCGCGCCCGTGACTTCCGACCGACGCGGAAAACGACGAGGGCCGGCATCGCTGCCGGCCCTCGCGGGTTCCACCGTGTCGCAGCGCCCGGCCGCTGGCCCTCAGTCGTTGACGCGGTGCGTCCAGCCGATGGTCCAGTTGTCGACCGGATCGGCGCTGCGGAAGGCGCCGGCGAAGTCGGTGGGCTCGAACCAGTCGCTGCTCGGGCTGAAATTCTTGCCCAGGACGTTGGAGTTGGCACCCGGCAGGAACCCGTCGAGCCCCAGCGCGCGCGCCTCGTTGCCGGCCTGGCCGGTGAACCAGGCCTGCGGATAGGCGGCGTCGACACCGCTGCCCGCACCGAAGCTGGTGGCGCAGTCGATGATCGTGTTCTGCATCGTGAGCACGCCGGTCAGCGCGTTGGCCGGACCCGCGGCCGCCTGGGTCGGGGCGCCCTCGATGCGCACGCAGGCGCGGGCGAAGCCGGTGGCGACGCCGTTGAACCAGTTGCCGCCGGTGCCTTCCTTGATGTTGAAGGCATCGCGGGAACCGGTGCCGCCGCCGCGCAGGGTGAAGTTGGCGATGGTCGGACGCGAGCGCGGCGTGGCGTCGAAGTTGGTCGGGCTGTTGGAGACCTCGAAGCCGTGATCCTGTCCGTCGCAACCGCGCTGGTTGGCCAGGGCGAACTGCATCTTGCCGCTGAAGCCCTCGTCCCAGTCGATGCTGTCGTCGCCGCCGCAGCTGTCGATGAAGTAGCGGACGTTGGCGGTGCCGCCGAAGAACTCGATGCCGTCGTCGCCGCCGCGGTAGGACTGCAGGTACTCGAGCGTGGTGCCCGAGCCGACGCCGTTGAGCGTGAACGAGTTCAGCTCGCGGTTGGTGGTGAAGATGTAGCCGGCGTAGCGCACCTGCATGTAGCGCACGACGCCGCTGTTGTCGGCCGCATCGTTGCCGCCGTAGCGGTTGGTCGGATCCCACTCGGCGACGCAGTTCGGGTTGCAGTTGGCCGGCGCGTTGCCGGAGATGACGAAGCCACCGATGTCCTTGGGGTTCGGCTCACCCTCGAAGCCGGGCAGCTCGAACGGGCTGGTGAAGATGATCGGCGCGTTCTGCCGACCCTCGGCGAAGATCTGCGAGCCGCGGTTGATCGCCAGGTGGTCAAAGGTGTCGCCGGTACCGACCAGCAGCGTGCCCGGCTCGATGCGCAGCGTGGCGCGATCGGCGTTGTCGCCGCCGACGCCGACCTTGCCCTCGAGCACCCAGGTGATCTCGTTGGTCAGCTTGAACTCGCCGTCACGCAGGGTGCCCTGCAGCTGGCAGGCGCGATCGCCGAACGCCGGCGCGGCAGTGGCGAAGTCCGGGCAGCCGGTGAAACGCTTGGTGTAGACGCAGCTCGGATTGGCGAAGAACGGCTGCAGCTCGAGCGTGGTGCCGGTCAGGCCGGAGGCCTGGGTCATGTTCATCGTCACCGTCATGCTGTTGCAGCTGTTGACGGTGATGGTCGCCGTGCCGACCTGGGTGCCCGGGCCCGGCGCGGTGTAGGCGCCGAAGCTGCCGCCGGCGAAGGCGTTGATCACCACCCCTTCGGCGGAGTACTGGAACTCGCTCATCGGCGCGACCATCAGCACCCAGGTCGCGCGGCCCTGCGCGTCGTAGGCGTAGTAGCCCAGCGACAGCACGCCGTTGCCGTTGGCCAGCGGAAGATAGTCCACGGCGACGCCGCGGCCGTCCTGGCCTGGCGTGAACCAGTTGCCGTCGAAGTCGTTGGAGAGCTGGACGGCGGCCGAGGCCGAGCCCATGCCCAGCGCGCCGGACAGCGCGAGGGCGAGCGAATTGATGCGGATCGAGCGCTTCATGGAAGCTCCTGGCAGTCGGAAAGGTGACGGCCCGACCGCGCGGGGCAGCGGGGCGACGGCGCAAGGCTAGGCGGCGGGCGTTACAGATTTATGGCGCTGTCACATCGGCACGCAGCAGCGTCTAAAGTGCACTCCGTCCACCGCGCCGCCTCCGGCGCCTCCCCGCAGGGTGTCCGATGGAATTCCTGATCCTGTTCCTGCTGATCCTGGTCAACGGCCTGTTCTCGATGTCGGAGATGGCCATCGTCTCCTCGCGCCGGGCGCGGCTGCAGCACCGCATCGACGGCGGCAGCCGCGGTGCGGCGGCGGCGCTCAGGCTGGCCGACGACCCGGGAGTGTTCCTGTCCACCGTGCAGGTCGGCATCACCACCATCGGCATCCTCAGCGGCGCCTTCGGCGAGAACGCGATCGCCGAGCGGCTGATCGAGGTCTTCGCCGGCGTGCCGCCGCTGGCGCCCTACGCCGTCCCGCTGGCGACCGCGATCATGGTGCTGGTGATCACCTACTTCTCGGTGGTGCTGGGCGAGCTGGTGCCCAAGCGTCTGGCGCTGCTCAACCCCGAGACCGTGGCCAGCGCGGTGGCGCCGGCAATGGCGCTGCTGGCGCGCGTCATGCACCCGCTGGTCGCGCTGTTCAGCCTGTCGAGCAGCGCGCTGCTCTGGCTGCTCGGCGACAAGCGCCGCGACGAGCCGCCGGTCACCGAGGAGGAGATCAAGGTGATGCTGCAGCAGGGCACGGCCGCGGGCGTCTTCGAGAAGGCCGAGGAAACGCTGGTCGGCAACGTGTTCCGGCTCGACGACCTGCGCGTGTCGGCGCTGATGACGCCGCGCACCGAACTCAGGGTGATCGATCTCGACGACCCGCCCGAGGTGAATCGCCAACTGCTGGTGGCCGGCCGCTTCCACACCATGCCGGTGTGTCGCGGCGGGCTGGACGACCTGGTCGGGCTGCTCGACACCAAGGACTACCTGGCGCGCCTGCTGGGCGATCCGGCAGCGCCGATCGAGGCGGCCGTGCACGCCGCGGTGTTCGTGCCCGAGTCGGTCTCGGCGATCCAGCTGATGGAGGCGCTGCGCCGCCACAACAGCCACGTCGCGCTGGTGGTCGACGAGTACGGCGGCGTCGAGGGCATGGTCACCATGACCGACGTGCTGCGCGCCATCGTCGGCCACCTGCCCGGCCGTCCGGCGGGCGCCGACGAGGAGGCGGTGCAGCGCCACGACGGTTCGTGGCTGCTCGACGGCAGACTGGCGATCGACCGCGTCGAGCAGGTGCTGGCGACGCGCCTGGCGATCGACGCCGATGCCCGCCTGGCCTTCCATACCCTGGGCGGTCTGGTCATGCACCAGCTCGGCCGCCTGCCGGCAACCGGCGACCGCTTCGAACTCGGCGACGTGCATTTCGAAGTCGTCGACATGGACGGCAATCGGGTCGATCGGGTGCTTGTGGAGCGGCCGAGGTGCGGGGACGCGCCCTGATTCCGCTCGCTCGCATCCAGTACAGCCATGCGGACCACTGATGTCGACGCGGAGCGGTCGATGCGTCCACGCGCACTCCTCGCAGTCGCCGCACTGCTGATCGCCGCCGGCATCGGCGCCTTCGGTTGGAGGCATGCGACTCGGCCTCCCGCGGCTGCGCCCGTTGCGGGCGCCGTCGAGCGCATCCGGCCCGACCACGCCGGCATGGGCATCGACGATCTCCGGATCGATGCCGCCGCGCTGCCTGCGCCCACCTACGAAAGCCTCGCTGGAGCGGCTTCACCCGCTTCGTCCCTGCCGCCTGCGGACCTGCCGCTGGTCGAGCGTTTCGAGGCGCTCGACGCGGCAGCCCGGCGCGGCAACGCCGCGGCCGCCTGCCAGCTCGGCGCCGAACTGGCGCGCTGCGGCAGCCTCCGCCTCAGCCGCAACATGCTCGCCGAGACCGAACGCGAGATCGAAGGTCTGGCGCTGCAGGACGATGCCGCGCTCGTGGGAGCGCGCGTCGATCTCATCGCGATGCGCGGCAAGCTGATCGAGGATGCCCAACGGACCTGCGCCGGCGCCGAAACGCTGCCCGCGATGGAGCGGTTGCGCTATTTCGGCATCGCCGCGCGCGCCGGCCATGTGGCGTCGATGGTCGAGTACCTCGGGATCCAGCACCTGGGTGCCGCCACGCTGATCCGCGATCCCGGGCTGGCGGCCGAGTTCCGCCGCGACGCCCCGACCTTCTTCCAGCGCGCGCTGGCCGCCGGCGATCCGCGCCTGCTGCAGGCCTGGGTCACCGCCAGCCATCTCCCGGAGATGTCGGCGCTGCACGCGATCCTGCCGCCGGAGTGGCGCAGCACGGCATTCACCGCCGCGCTGATCTCGCAGCTCGACGAGGCGCAGCGCAGTCGCCTGGTGCCGGGCTTCTCGGTCGGCGCGTCGCTGGACATCAGCGATGACCAACGCGCCGAGGCCGAGCGGGTCTTCGCCGAACATTTCGCCGAACTGCAGAAGCCGGGCGACAGCACTTCTCCCCCTGACGAGCTGCGCTGGCTGCGCGACGCGCTGGGCACCGAGCGCTTTCGCTGCGACGAGCTCGCCGGCTGAGCCGCCAGCGTTTCAGACGCCGCGGTGCTTGCCCACGTGCGGCGCGTACAGCGCGCGGATGCGGGCGATGTCCGCCTCCATGTCGTCGCCGAGTTCGACCAGCGGGCCGAGGCCGATGGTGCGCTCGGGATAGTGGAACCAGGCGCAGAACACCGGCACGTCGGCGCGCTTGGCGATGTGCCAGAAACCCGAACGCCAGCGTTCGACGTGGCGCCGGGTACCCTCGGGCGCGAGCAGGAACCACATCCGCTCGGCCGCCTTGATGCGTGCGGCCACCTGCTGGGCGACGCCGCTGGCGGCGTGCCGATCCACCGGCAGGGCACCGAACCAGCGCAGCAGCCAGCCGAGCGGACCGCCGAACAGCTCCTGCTTGGCCATGAACACCATGTCCATGCCCATCGCCAGCTTCGCGGCGAGCCCCCAGTAGGCATCCCAGCCCGAGGAATGCGGCGCGGCGATGATCACCATGCGCGGCAAGTCGGGAAACTCGCCCTCGACCCGCCAGCCGCCCAGCCACAGCAGGAAGCGGCCGAAGGCGCGGCCGGCTGCACTGCCCTTGCGCGGCGCCTGCGGCGGCAGCTCCGGGACGCGCGCCCTCACGGGTCGAGCTCGGGGAAGCGCGAGGCGCGCTGGCGCTTGACGCTGGCCCGCTCGCGCTTGCTGGCCAGGCGACGTTCCTTGGAGGCGCGGGTCGGCTTGGTCGCCACCCTCGGCTTGGGCGGCTTGAGCGCGGCCAGCAGCAGGTTGGCCAGCCGCTCGCGGGCGTCGCGCCGGTTGCTGTCCTGGGTGCGGAAGCGCTGTGCGTTGATGACGACCACGCCGTCCTCGGTGATGCGCTGGTCGCGGCGCGCCAACAGGCGCTCGCGCAACCCGTCGGGCAGGCTCGGCGAGTTGAGCGCGTCGAAGCGCAGCTCGACCGCGGTGGCGACCTTGTTGACGTTCTGGCCGCCCGGTCCGCTGGCGCGCACGAAGCGCTCGACGAGCTCCTCGTCCGGAATGGCGATCGACGGGGTCAGGCGCAACATGGCCGGAAGGACTCGACGCGGGGGCGCAAGTGTACCGCTGCGGCTGCGCTCAATCCGGCAAGGTCCAGCCGAACAGGTCGAGCGCGCGCCGGAACTCGGCGTCGAGCGGCGCGACCGCCTCGACTTCCTCGCCGCTTCGCGGATGCGGGAAACGCAGCCGCCAGGCGTGCAGCAGCATGCGGTGGATGCCGCGCATGCGGAAGATCCGATTGCGCTGGCCGTCGCCATGGCTGGTGTCGCCGACCAGGTGATGGCCGGCGTGCTTGAGGTGGCGGCGGATCTGGCGGAAGCGGCCGCTGCGTGGCATGGCGTGCAGCAGGCTGAAGCGCGCCGTGTCGAAGCCGCCGGCCGGCTCGGCCAGTTCGCCGGTCGCGAGCAGGGCGAAGTCGGTGATCGCCGGCTTCTTCTGCGGCTTGCCCGGCCCGCCGTCGAGCGCATGGTCGACGCTGAAGTCGCCCGCGGGCCAGCCTCGCGCCACGGCGAGGTAGTCCTTGCCGAGCGCATGCGCCATCACCGCGCGGCCGAGCGCGCCGGCGGTGTCGCGGTCGAAGGCCAGCAGCAGGCAGCCGCTGGTGGCGCGATCGAGCCGGTGGACCAGGAAGATCGGCCGGCCGAACTGCGCGCGCAGGTGGTCGGCGGCGAACGCCGATTCGCCGCGCGCCAGCTTGCTGTCGTGCACCATCAGCCCGGCCGGCTTGTCGACCACGGCGAAGCGTTCCTCCAGGCAGAGCACGTCGAGCATGTCGGTATCCGTGACCCCCGGCGAACACGGCGGCTGCACGCCCGCCGGGGTGCAGCCATTGCGACCGTGTCGCATTCGGCGGGCGTTCGCGGACGTGCCAGCCTTTTCCGGTTCGTCTGCGGAGTCTAGACTGCACGGCCGGCCCGCGGTCGCCGTCCTCCGGCGGTCGTGGGCGATGCGCGCGAGAATCGACCCGTGATCTGCGACTGGCAATGGCGTTCCGTGGCGCTGGCGATCGGCATCGGCATCGTCACCCCGACCTTCGCGCAGCCCGATGCGGCGCGGCCGGCACCCGGGCCGTCGCTCTCCGACGCACGAGTGCTGCTCGACCAGGATCCGGGCGCCGCGCTCGAGCAGCTCGAGCGGCTGCATGCGCTGCCGAGCAGCTCTCGCGAGCACCAGATCGAGCTCGGACTGCTGCTGGCGCAGGCATATGCGCTGTCCGGCCGATTCGCCGAAGCCAACCTGCTCGCCGAGTCGCTCGCCGCGGCGCCGGACACGGACGCAGCCGTGCGCCGCCAGGCCCTTGCCGTGCGCCTGCAGTCGCTGCAGGGGCTGCAGCGCTTCGAGGACGCCTCCCGGCTCGCCTCGACCTTCGAGGACCCGGCGATCATGGGCCAGGCCAGCCGCCAGGTGGCCGACACGCTCCTGCGCCTGGGCGAACGCCGGCTGGCGGCGACCCACCTGCAGACCGCCCGCGCCCACTTCACCCGGCGCGGCGAGGTGGACAACCAACTCCTGCTGTTCCCCCTCGAAATCGACACGCTCGAGTCGCTCGGCCGGACCGCCGAGGCGCTCAAGCTGATGCGCGAGTACAAGGCGGTCAGCGACTCCCTGCTGGTCGGCCGTGCGCGGACGGCCGCGCCGGCGCCGCCGTCTCCCCCCGAGCGCAGCGAGCCGGCGGCGCCGGTGGTCACGGCGTCACCGCCGACCGCTGCCGACGAGGACACCCTGCTCGGTGCCGGACTGCTGGTCGCCCTGGTGAGCCTGCTCGCGCTTGCGCTGATCGCCTACCTGCTGTTCCGCGCGAACCGGCTGCTCGCCCAGAACCACCAGAGCATCGAGCAGCAGAACCAGCGCCTGCGCGCCCTGAACGCGGCCGTGGCCCGGCACAGCCGCGAGGATCCCCTCACCGGACTCGGCAACCGGCTCTTCCTCAACGAGCATCTGGCCGCCCAGGCAGCCGACGGCGAGACCGAGGAGCCCTTGCTGCTGATCCTGATCGACCTGGACCACTTCCGGCTCGTGAACGAACAGCACGGGCATGCCGCCGGCGACATGCTCCTGCGCCAGTTCGCCGATCTGCTGGCGTCGCTCGCCGCACCCGGCGACCAGCTCGTCCGCTGGGGAGGAGAGGAGTTCATCTGGCTGTGCTCGAACGTCACCGCCGCGGAGGGGCCGGCGCGCTGCGACCAGATCCGGCAACGCCTGTGCGAGCAGACCTTCGAGCACGGCGGCAAGGCGATCGGCCTGTCGGTCTCGATGGGCTTCGCGCCGATTCCGGTCTGGAAGGGCAGCCGCAGCGGCTGGGCGCTGAGCCTGCGCCTGGCCGACCACGCGGTCTATTCGTCGAAGACGCTCGGGCGCAACCGCTGGTGCGGCTACCGCGGTATCGCGGCTCCACCGTCGGAAGCGGCCGGTGGTGAATGGACCGCCGAGGCGCTGGAAGAAGCAGGCTGCGTCGAACGCCTGGTCGACCCGCACGAGGAGGCCACGCCGAACGACGGCGCAGGCCTCGACGCGCGCGCCTCGACCGCGCCCCGCCTGCGGGCCGTCATCCAGTAGCCTGCATGTCGCGACCGTCCGGGCGCCGGGCCGACCGGCGCGACCGGGCGCGCCGCGGCGCATGCCCGGCCCGCGCCGCGCGGTGCGCCGCGCGATCGGCGCTCAGTCCGCTTTGCTCGCCGCCTTGGCGAAGTCGCCGGCGGCGAATACCGAGAAGGCCTGCGGGTCGACGTGGCGGCGCAGCGCGGCATTGACCTGGTCGGCGTCGAGCGCGGCCAGCTTCGCATCCAGATCGGCCGCCCAGGCCATGCTGCGGCCGAGGTAGACGTTGCCGCGCAGCGTGCCGACCAGCGCCGGATCCTCGCCGCGGCCGCGCTCGCGCGCCTTGAGCAGGCCGTCGACGGCGTCGCTGAGCTCCTCGGCCGTCACGCCGTCGGCGAGCAGCGTGGCCAGCTCCTCGCGGAACGCCGCCACCACCTTCTCGACGTTCTCCGGCGCGGCGATGGCGAACAGGAACTGGGTGGCCGAGGCGTCCAGCGGGCTGGCGCTGAAGTTCGCCGCCACGCTGTAGCTCAGGCCGTCGCGCTGGCGTACGCGGTCGGCCAGGCGCGACTTCAGCGTGCCGCCGCCGAACACGTAGTAGCCGGCCACCAGCGCCGGATAGTCGGCGTGGCCGTCGTCCATCGCCATGCCGCCGCTCATCAGCACCACCGCGTTGGGCCGGTCCGGGGTCTCGAAGCGGCGATCCACCGCCTCCACCGCAGCGAACGGATCGGGGATGCGCACGAAGGGCTTGGCGCGCGTCCAGTCGCCGAAGCGCGCCTCGAGGTCGGCTGCCACCGCGTCGGCGTCGAAGTCGCCGACCAGGGCGATCTCGCCGTCGCCGGCGCCATGGAAGCCGGCGTGGAATTCGCGCACTGCGTCCAGCGTCAGCGCCTCCAGCGCAGCCTGCTGCTCGTCGAACGTGCCGACGTAGCGCGGATGGCCGACCGGCCAGCGGTTGCCGTGGCGCGCGAGCGCGTTGTTGGCGATCGACTGCGGCTGGGTACGCGCGTCGGCGAGCCCGGTGAGCGCCTGGGCACGCAGCTGCTCGAACTCGCTCTCCGGGAAGGCGGGGCGCTTCAGCAGCTCCTCGATCAGTTCGAGCAGCGCAGGCAGGTGCTCACGCGTGGTGTTGGCGGTCACGGCGAGGCTCTGCGCGCCGCCGCTGATCGACAGCTGCGCCTTGAGCTGGTCGAGCCGGCGGCTGATCTCGTCGCGGCTGAGGCTCTGGCTGCCGCGGCTGAGCATCGACGCCGCGTACTGCGCGGCCAGCGACCTGCCCATCACTTCGGCCTCGCTGCCGAAGCGGAACTGCAGCGCCAGCTGCACCGTCTCGCCGCGGGTCGACTTCGGCAGCAGCACCAGCTTCGTGCCGTTGGACAGGCTGCGCTGCGCGGTGCGTGCGTCGATGTTGGCCGGGCTGGGTTCGAAGGCTTCGCCCGCCGCCATCGCCGCGCGACCGACGTAGCCGTCGAGCAGGTCGGCCACCGCCGGCGCCTCGGCAATCTCGGTGCGGTCGGGCTCGCTGGTCGGAATGAACTGGCCGAGCGTGCGGTTGCTCGACTTGAGATAGGTCGCCGCGACGCGCTCGACGTCGGCCACGCTCACCGATTCGATGCGGTCGCGCTGCAGGAAGAACATCCGCCAGTCGCCGACCGCGATCGACTCCGACAGCGACATCGCCAGCCGGTTGGCGTCGTTCATGGTCAGCTCGACGCCCTTGAGCAGCTTGCGCTTGGCGTCCTCGACCTCCTGCTCGGTGAACGGGGCGTCGGCGCGCGTCTCGACCAGCGCCAGCAGGCGCTCGCGCAGCGCGGCGAAGTCGCCGTCCTTGGGCGACTGGGCGAGGAACATGAAGTAGCCCGGCTCGGCCAGCGCGAAACCGAAGGCGGTCGCGAAGGTGGCGAGCTTGCCCTCGACCAGCGCCTTGTGCAGGCGGCCGGTCGGGGTGTCGCCGAGCGCCTGCAGCAGCACCTGCACGGCGGCGAAGTCGGCGTGGGCGGCGGCCGGCCCGTGGTAGGCCAGGCCGATGAAGGCGGTCTCGCCGACCCGGCGCACGGTGACCTCGCGCTCGCCGTCCTGCGCCGGTTCGCGCGTGTACGTCGCCGGGATCGGCGTGGCGGGTCGCGGGATCGCAGCGAAGCTCGCGTGCACGCTGGCCAGCGTGCGCGCCGGATCGATGCGGCCGGCGACCAGCAGGGTCGCGTTGTCGGGCCGGTACCAGGTCCGGTAGAACGCCTGCAGCCGCTCGATCGGCATGTTCTCGACGTCGGCGCGCGCACCGATCGTCGAGTTGCCGTAGTTGTGCCACAGGTGCGCGGCCGAGGCGATGCGCGCCATCAGCACGCGGGTGGGGCTGTTCTCGCCGGCCTCCATCTCGTTGCGCACCACGGTCATCTCGGAGTCGAGGTCCTTGCGGGCGACGAAGCTGTTGACCATGCGATCGGCCTCGAGCGCCAGCAGCCAGTCGAGCGTGGCGTCGTCGGCGGTGAAACTGGCGAAGTAGTTGGTGCGGTCGAACCAGGTGGTCGCGTTGTAGCCGATGCCGCGCTTCTTCATCTCGCCGGGGATGTCGGCGTGGGTCGGCGTGCCCTTGAACAGCAGGTGCTCGAGCAGGTGCGCCATGCCGGTTTCGCCGTAGTTCTCGTGGCGCGAGCCGACTGCATAGGTGATGTTGACGGTCACCGTCGGCTTGGTCGCGTCGGGAAACAGCAGTACGCGCAGGCCGTTGTCCAGCCGGTACTCGCTGATGCCCTCGACGCTGGGACCGGCGACGACGCCCTTCGGCAGGTCGAGTGCGTGGACGGGCGCGACGAACGCGGCGAACAGCGCGAGCGCGGCGAGCGCGCGGGACAGCAACGGCATGGGGGCTCCTCGAGGGACGGGCCGGGCGACGGGAGGGCACATCGCGGTGCGGCGGTGGGGCGAGGATGCCGGATGTGCGCCGGCCTGCCAACCCGCGCGCCGGCTTGACGCCGCCGCGACGTGGGTGAGGACGCGCTTCATCGTTCCTGTACCGGCGGGTCACGCCTGCGTCCGGACACTTCGCCCGTCGCGTGTCGAACGCAGCGACACCCACCCCCACAGGAGCCATGCCATGAAGCGTTTCGTACTCGCCGCGGCGCTCGCCGCCTTCGCCGCCTCCGCCGCCGCCAAGGAAGGCACGATCGTCGACGTCGCCGCCGGCAACCCCGACTTCTCCACGCTGGTCGCCGCGGTGAAGGCCGCCGGCCTCGTCGAGACGCTGTCGGGCGCAGGTCCGTTCACCGTGTTCGCGCCGACCAACGCCGCCTTCGCCAAGCTGCCGGCCGGCACCGTCGAGAACCTGCTCAAGCCGGAGAACAAGGACCAGCTCGTCGCCATCCTCACCTACCACGTGGTCGCCGGCGAAGTGAAGGCCGCCGACGTGGTCAAGCTGAGCACCGCCACCACGGTGAACGGCAAGGCCATCGCCATCGACACCAAGAGCGGCGTCAAGGTCAACGACGCCACCGTCACCGCCACCGACGTCGACGCCAGCAACGGCGTCATCCACGTCATCGACACGGTCATCATTCCCTGAGCCTCGCGCCGGCGCGGCAGGTCCGCGCCGGCACGGCCGATAGGGTTCCCCGGCCGCCGGCCCGCACATCTTCCATCGGGTCGGCGGCCGATCTCTCACGCCTGGCGTGGGCGCACTCGCGCCCACGCCTTCGAAGCGCCCGTGCCGCTCGGTGGCGCAGAGTAGACTGCGCCGGATCCCCCGCCCCGACGCCGGCGCATGTCCGCTCGAAGGCCCGCCCCAGCCGATTCCGATCCTGCACCGGCGACGACCGCCGCCGGCCCGGCCAGCGTTTCGCCCGGACGGGCGAACGCCAGTCCGTCGGCCCCGCCTCGCCCGGCGCGCGCGGCACCTCCGCCCTCTCGCGGCGTCGACCGATGATCCGCATCGCGCTCGGTCTGTTCCTGCTGGCCGTCGCCCTCTACGCGGGCTGGCTCTCGACCTACCTGCTCGATCCCGGCTTCTTCCGGACGGAGGGCTCACCGGCCGGCGCCGGACTGTTCGTCGTCTTCCTCGGTTTTCCGGTCATCGCGCTCGCCAGCGCGATCGGCGGCGTCGCCCTGCTGCTGTCCGGCTGGCGCAGCCGCGACGCCGCCGCGGCGGCGCCGCACCGCGCCGCGACGCGGACGGCAACGGTCATCGTCGAAAGCCGGCGCGCCCGGTCCGCGGACGGCTCGGTGCTCGATGTGCTCATCCACGGCGACCTCGCGGTCGTCTGGATGCGCCGCGCAGATGGCAGCGGCATGCGTTCGCACAACGCCCGCCGGCACGGCGAAGGCACCTACTTCCCCTTCCGCAGCACCGACGGCTCACCCATTCGCCTGCCAAGCCAATGGACCGTTCCGGCGGCACTCGCCAGGCAAGCCGCCGCCGACTTCGAGTCGGCCCGCGACTGGACCCGTCGCCTGGGAACCGCACCTACCCCGGCCGTGCCCGTCGAGTTTCGCGACGGCGACGATCGCAGTCGCTGGTCCTGGCTGATCAGTGCGCCGTGAGCATGTTCGGATGCGCGCGAGGCCCCGCTCCGAGGCAATCGCGCGTGGGCGCTTGCCGCCGCCGCGGCACGCCGACAGGTTCCGTCCTGCCTCGAGCCCGAGGCGCCGCGGGGCGATCGGCATTCACCAGCGCGTGCGGTTGGCCACGCCGATGAAGTCGTTGAACTTCTCCACCACCTGCACCGGATGGCCGTCGACCAGCTGCGCGGCGTTGGCCTCGATCAGCATCGTCTCGCCGTCGTCGAAGGAGAACCCGTCGCGGGCGCGTCGCTGCAGCGACTTTGCGCTCTTGAGCAGGGCGAAGGCGGCGTCGACGTAGCTCGACGAGCGGATCACGTCGCGGCGGTCGTCCGGATGGGCCTTGCGATGCTCCGACAGCGCACGCCAGGAGGCCTCCAGCGCGGCGACCGCCTCGCCCAGCAGCGCGGCGTCGAAACCCTTGCCGCCCACGCCCTCGGCGCCGCGCAGCACGCGCTTGGCGTCCATCAGCAGGCGCTCGGCGAGGTAGGGCACGCGCATCGCCGGGTCGGCCTCGAGGCGCTGCAGGCGGCGCGCCGCGATGGCGTCCTGGGCGCCGACCACCGCGGCGTGGAAGTCGTCGTTGGCGGCCTCGAACTCGGCGAAGGCGGCGAGCAGGCGCGGATGCAGCGCCTTGCCGCGCGCCATCCGGTCGTCCTTGTAGTCCTCCAGCTCGTAGTACGCCGATGCCTCGGCGACCACTGACTCGGCGGCCTGCAGCGCCCGTTTCCAGCGCGCCGCCATCGCCTCGAGCGCCGGCGCGGACGGCGGCAGCGCGGCGGCGGCGTCGATGTCGCGCGCGCAGTCGGTGCCGTCGTACAGCGGGTACAGACCGTAGACGATCGACTCGCGTCCGGTCGGCCCCTGCTGCGGCGACTGCAGCCAGGAGTAGTAGCGGTCGCGGCATTGCAGGACCCGGTTGCCGTGCCGGTTGAGGCAACCCACGTAGCCGTCGAGCTTGATCGCGAGCGCGCGGTCGTCGGTGGCCTCGACGTCCTGGGCCGCCGCCGTCGTCGATCCCAGCATCGCGAAGCCGCCCAGCAGCACGGCCGCGAAGAAGCCGGCTGGAGACCGTCCCTTCCGGATGGCGGTGCCTGCGAACTCGACCATGAGCGTTCTCCCCGGCGGCTGGTCCGTCGATTGTGCCCGCCCGGCGCCCCCGTTGCAGGCGTCCGCCGCTGGACCGAAGATGCTGATTCCAACCGGCCCGTCCGAGTCATGCGACACGGCCCGTGGCGACCACTCGTGGCGAAGGAGACCGTGGTCATGTCATCCAGGCGCGTCGGTGCCCTGCAGGTCCTGATCCTGCTGACCCCCGCGATCGGCTTCGCCGAGCCCAGGAACAGCGCCAGCGGCGAGGTCGACTTCGTCGACAGCCGCTGGACCATCGTCGACGCGATCGCCTATCCGCGCGACGACGGCGGCTGGGCGCTGCAGCTGGCCTCGGTGCCCTTCGATCCCGCCGACGTCGCCGCGGACGGCGAGGTGGACGGATGGGATGGCTATCGCCTGGTGCGTGACGAAGGCAACTTCGTGCTGGAGGTGCACATCACCGCCGACCGGACGATCGGCCAGGCGATGGTGTATCGATCCAGCGGCGGAACCGGCCGTGGTGGTGCGACGTTGGAGCGGTCGCTGCGGCTCGACCAGCCGCCGGGCGAGCGCCTGATCGGCCGCATCGACTACCACGACGACGGCGAGTTCATCCAGGCCCGCTTCGACGTCGCCATCGCCACGCCTGCGGTGTCCACGGCGCCGACGCCCGACGCTGCGCCCGAACCCGAGCCCGCGCCCGCGGACTCCGCCGCGTCAGGCGCAACCGCCGTGCTCATCGCCTATGGCGAGGCCATCGAGAAAGGCGACGCCAAGGCCCTGTTCCAGACCATGCCGCCCGAGATGCGCGCCGCAGTCGGCGCCACCGACGATCCCGAGGTGACGGCGCCTTACCTGGCCATGCTCGCTTCCGTGCATCCCACCCGCATCGAAGTGACCGACAGCACCGAGCAGGCCGACGACCAGGTGGAGCTGCGCTTCCGCGGCCAGCTGCAGGGCGCCAGCGTCACCGGCACCGCCATGGCGCAGAAGATCGACGGCACCTGGTACCTGCTGGGGCTGGTGGTCGACGAGGCGCCCTGAGGTGCGACCGCGCTGACGGGTCGACGCGGCGGGCCTCAGGCCTCCCGCGGCGAAGGCGCCGAACGCGCAGGGCGCCTGATCAGATCGTTCAGAGGCGTCAGGAGTGGCGTGCACGTCTCCCAGCCGGACGCTCGGCTGGCTCACGGATGCTGCCCGATACAAGCCCCGGAAGTTGCGTGGCATAGTCGCGTGGCGCCGACTGAATCCGCCTCGACATCATGGAAACCACGCAGACCAAGCGCCGACCTCGGTACCACACGCCGGTGCGGCAGCTGCCGCACTCGCGAGGTCGGTCAGCGAGGCGCTGTGCGTTCGCGCGCGCCATGGTTCTCGCGCTTGTCTGCCTGAATTGTCCCGAGCCAACTCTCGCAGCCGATGGCCGATTCGAAATCGAAGGCCCGCTTGGAAGCCAACGCTTCGGGTCGACGGTCGAGTTCCTTGCAAACGGCAACCTCGTCGTCCTCGATCCCGGTTACTCGAATGATCGCGGAGCCGCCTATCTGTACGACAGGAAAGGCGAGCTGATCAGCCAGTTCACAGGAAGCTCAGCGGGCACCGCTGTCGGATCTCGCGGGATCGTCGAGCTCCGCAATGGGCATTACCTGATCCTGAGCGAGGCCGCAGACATTCCGCTTGGCCCGGCCCGTGGCGCGGTCACATGGGCTCATGCGGAGCATGGCGTCACCGGCGAGCTGTCCGAAGACAACTCTCTCATCGGTCGCGCTCCTGGCGATGACATCGGCAGTGCCGGCGTACTTGCTCTGGCGAACGGGAACTACGTGGTGGTCAGCCCCCGTTGGGATTGGGGCAGCGAGGTCGATGCCGGGGCGGTGACCTGGGGCGATGGCTCCGTCGGCATCAGAGGCGTCGTGTCCGAGGCGAACTCGCTGGTCGGTCTGAGGACCCGCTGGTTCGAGGTCAATGTGCAAGCGATGTCCGACGGCGACTACGTCGTCCAATCGCCCGGCTGGGGACCTGCGGGGCAGCAGCACTTCGGGGCGGCGACGTGGGTCGATGGCGGCGTGGGGCTGAGCGGCCCAATCTCTCCGTCGAACTCCCTTGTGGGATCTCGGGCGGGCGACAACGTCGGACTACTGGCGGCGGAGTTGTCGAACGGGAACCTGGTCATCGGCAGTCCCAGATGGTCGGATGGGGTTGGGCCGGACGTAGGAGCGATCACCTGGGTCGACGGCGACGTCGGCGCGTCGGGCGAAGTGACGCCGGATAATTCTCTGGTCGGAAATCTTGCGGACGACCGGGTTGGGCAGATCTACCCGCTCACCAACGGTCACTACGTGGTGCTGAGTCAACGCTGGAAAGGACCGCAAGGAACACGTGTCGGTGCCGTGACCTGGTGCGATGGATTCCGCCCCACGGCAGGTCGAGTGACCGCGGAGAACTCGCTGGTGGGCTCACGCACTGATGATTTGTACTTCAGTCGCATCCAACCGCTCTCGAACGGAAACTTCGTGCTCACGGCCTCGACCTGGGACCACGGCGAAATGGAGGATGTCGGATTGATCGCCTGGGCGAGCGGCGCCGGTCCTTCGGTGGGCGAACTCGGCGTCGGGAACGCCCTGGTCGGCGGCAACGCCCACGATCGCATCGGCAAGAACGTCGTTCACGCGCTGAGCGCCGGCGGCTTCGTCGTGGCTTCTCCGGACTGGGACGGACCCGGCGCGACAGACGCGGGCGCCGTCAGTTGGGGGGACGGCGAAGGCCCGCTGACGGGGACCGTCTCGTCGAGCAACTCCCTGGTCGGGGAGCGCGTACTGGATCAAGTGGGTTCAGACGGGGTTCTCGCACTCAGCAACGGCAACTTCGTGGTGCTCAGCGCCTACTGGGACAACGGTTCCGTCGTCGACGCAGGCGCCGCAACCTGGGGAAGCGGCGAGAACGGCGTCACAGGTCACCCAGGTCCCCACAATTCGCTGGTAGGTGGGCGCGCATACGACGGCGTCGGCACGTTTCCGCCTCATTCGATCGCGCTGCCCAACGGCAACTACGTCATCGGAAGTCCGCGCTGGAGCCTGCCTCAACTCACTCGGGTAGGCGCCATCACATGGGGAGATGGCCAGTCCGGGACGGTCGGCCTGGTCTCGGGTTCGAACTCGGTCGTCGGCGAGAGGAACGAAGCGGGAATCTCAGGTGTCGGGTTGAAGCCACTCGCCGACGGCAATTACGTCTACGGTGACCCCTATTTCAAACTGGGATTCAGCGAGGATCTGGGCGCTGTCTCCTGGTTCGAGGGCGATCGCCCGACCAACTTCATGCGCCTCGTGAACAACGTGCTTCGTGGCCCGGTTCATCGGGACCGATTCTCCGAGGGCGGCGTCACTCCGCTCACGGATGGCGGCTACGTGGTCCTCAGTCGACACATCAAGGATTCGCTCGGAATGCGGGTCGGGGCCATCACGCATATGCGGCCAGGGTTTCGGATGACCGGGGTCGTCACCGAAGCCAACAGCGTCTTCGACATCCTCGAGGACGACTACACCGCCTTCGACTGGGACTACGACGCAGCAACGCAACGCATGGCCGTCAGCCGCTCGCACAGACACCACGTGGTCATCTGGTCGACCGCGCACGTCTTCGCCAGTGGATTCGATACCGCACCCTGAAGACCCCCCGGGCGCCGCCTACCCCCGCCGCGGCCACGCCGCATAGAACGCACCCAGCGCGCCGATCCCGGCGATCCACACCGAGGCGGCGATGTCGAGCAGGCGCGGGCCGCCGGCCTCGAGCGCGTAGAGCACGGCGGCGACGATCATCAGGCCGGTGCCGAGGATGGCGTAGACGGTCTTGCGCTGGCCTTCGCGCGAGGCGGCGACCAGGGCGCGCAGGTCGGCCGAGACCATCTCGATGCGGTGGCGGCCGTCGGTCTGCTGCTGCAGCCAGTCGCGCACCAGGCGCGGCATGTCGGGCGCGGCGGTGACCAGCTCGGGCATGCGCTTGCGGAACTCGCGGGCGAGCTGCGCCGGGCTGTAGCGCTCGCGCAGGATGCGCTCGAGCACCGGATGGGCGACGGCGAAGATGTCCAGCTTCGGATCGAGCTGGCGACCCACGCCCTCGATGTTGAGCAGGGTCTTCTGCAGCAGGATCAGCTGCGGCTGCAGGGTCAGCTCGTACTGCTGGGCGGTGCGGAACAGCTTGGCGACCACCTCGCCCAGCGCGATCTCCGACAGCGGCCGGGTGAAGTAGGGCTCGCAGACCGCGCGCGTCGCCGCCTCGAGCTCGTCCACCCGCACCGTCGAGGGCATCCAGCCGGCCTCGACGTGCAGCTCGGCGATGCGCCGGTAGTCGCGCTGGAACATCGCGATGAAGTTCTCGGCGAGGAAGTACTGATCGCGCGCCGGCAGCTGTCCCATGATGCCGAAGTCGAGCGCGATGAAGCGCGGATCGGCGCGTCGCGCCGGGTCCTCGTCGACCCAGATGTTGCCGGCGTGGGCGTCGGCGTGGAAGAAGTTGTCGCGGAACACCTGGGTGTAGAAGATCCGCACGCCCTTGGCGGCGAGCTGGCGGCGGTCGATGCCGGCGGCGTCGAGCGCGGCGACGTCGTCGGAGGGAATGCCGCGGACGCGCTCGAGCGTCAGCACGCGCTTGGCGCTGTGGCTCCAGAACACCTCGGGCACGTAGAGGTCGTCGGAGTCCTGCCACTGCCGGCGCAGCACGCTGGCGTTGGCGCCCTCGCGCTGCAGGTCGAGCTCGCCGTGCAGGGTCGACTCGATCTCCTTGATGACGTCGAGCGGGCGGATCTTCTCGGCGCGCGGATGGTGGCGCGCGGCCAGCTCGGCCAGCGCGGTGAGCAGCGCGATGTCGCCGGCGATCTGCCGCTCGATGTCCGGGCGCAGCACCTTGACCACCACCTCGCGTCCAGGCTGGCCGTCGCTGCCGTGCAGGCGCGCGGCGTGCACCTGGGCGATCGAGGCCGAGGCCAGCGGCGTCTCGTCGAACTCGGCGTAGAGCGCGTCGATCGGCTTGCCCAGCGCGGCTTCGACGATGCGTCGCGCCTGCTGGCCGTCGAACGGCGCGACGCGGTCCTGCAGCAGCGCCAGCTCGTCGGCGATGTCCTCGGGAAGCAGGTCGCGACGGGTCGAGAGGATCTGCCCGAACTTGACGAAGATCGGCCCCAGCGACTGCAGCGTCAGGCGCAGGCGGGCCCCGCGCGCGAGCGCCGCGACGTCCTTCGACGCGCGCGGCACGAACGGCCTGACCAGCCGCAACAGCGGCTCGATGCCGGTGCCCTCGAGCAGGGCGTCGAGCCGGTAGCGGACCAGCTCGCGCAGGATGCGGCTTCCGCGCAGCAGCGCCCTCACGATGCCGACCCGCGGGCGCGACGCAGCCGCTGGATGCGCGCGTCGAGGCGCTCGACCGCATCGCGCAGCGCGTCGACCTCGTCGAGGAAGATCTCCTGCTCGACCCGGCCGACCAGGTCGCGGCGCTCCTCGGTCAGGTATTCGACGCCGTCGCGCAGCAACTTGCCGCCGACGCGACGACCGCCGGCGAAGGCCTCGCGGAAGACGCGGGCGACCTGCACGCCGACGACGTCGCCGAACACGCCGGCGAAGGCGGCGTCGAGATCGGGCAAATAGTTCTTCACCAGACGCTGCACGCGCTGGGCGAGCTCGGCGTCGCCGCTGATCCGCAGGCGACCGGCCGGTGCCGTCGACGCACTCGACGGCAAGAGCTGAGCCAGCAGCGCGCCGGCGGTGGCGCGCAGGCTGAGGTCGGGCTCGGCGACGTCGAAGGCCGGTCCGATGCGCAGCCGGCGGCCGTCGACATGCACGCTCATCGCGAGCGGCGGCTGTTCGAGCTGCAGGATGATGCGGCGGCCGTCGAGCGGGTCGAGCGCGGCGGCGGTTTCCGGATCGAGCGCCAGGGCGCGCGCCAGCACCGCCTCGAGCGCGCGGCCGGCGGCCTGCAGCAGGGGATTGGGCGTGCGCGGTGCGTCGTTGCTCATGGCCTGGGAGAGTGCATCAGGTTCGGTCGGTTCGGTCGGATCGCTCGCCCGGCCGTTCGCCCCGAGGTCGCGAAGGGCGATGGATCCGGCGTCGCCGCGTCTGGCCGCGCGTGGCCCGATCCCTGCGCAAGAGCGGCAGGGCAGCGGGCGCATCGCGCAGGGCATGCGGTCGGCCTAGTGTAGTTCGGTTGACGCACAGCCCCCGGTGAACGCGAGCCGACGCGGCATACTCGACCCATGTCCTTTGCTGCACCCGACGCCACGCCCGAACCGCCCACGCCCACCGAGCGTTTCGCCTTCCTGATCGGCCTGGGGTTGTTCGCCGTGCTGCTGCTGGCCACCGACTTCGTGCCGGTGCTCGATCACTTCAACCTCGCCATGCACGAGGCGGGGCATGTGCTGTTCGCGATCCTCGGCGCCACCGCATCGCTGTACGGCGGCACAGTGATGCAGTTCGTCTTCCCGCTGGCCACCGCCCTGCACTTCCGCCGTCGCGGCCAGCCGCTGGCGATGGCGGCGATGGTCGCCTGGGGCCTGCAGAACCTGCAGTACGTCGCGCTGTACCTGGGCGATGCGCGCGCCCGCGCGCTGCCGCTGGTCGGCGGCGGCGACCACGACTGGCATCGCATCCTGTCGCGCTGGGGCCTGCTGGCCTGGGATACGCGGCTGGCGATGCTGCTGGAACTGGCGAGCTGGATCGGGCTGGTCGTCCTGGCCATCCGGACGGCGCGGGTCGGCCGACCGCCGCGTTACCGGGCCCGCCACCAGTCGGCGAGACGGACGAAGCCCTCGACCATCGACATGACCGGCACGTAGCCGAAGTCGCGGCGGGCGGCGCCGATGTCGTACCAGTGCGGGGTGGCGAGCTGCTCGGCGAGGAAGCGCGTCATCAGCGGCTCACCGCGCAAGTCGAGCGCGGTGTACACGCCCTCGAGCAGCGCGCCGAGCGTGTAGGCGGCCCGGTAGGGGATCGTCGCCGCCACCGCCGGCACGCCGGCAGCGGCGAGCAGGCGGTTGACCACGTCCCGGATCGGCTGCGGCTCGCCGTTGGAAATGAAGTAGGCCTTGCCGACGCAGCGCCCGGCGAGCTTGCCGGTCAGCGCATCGAGCGCCTTGAGGTGCGCCTCGACGGCGTTGTCGATGTAGGTGGTGTCGATGCGGTTGTCGCCGTCGCCGACGAAGCGCAACCGGCCGGCGCGGGCGCGCTCGACCAGGCGCGGCAGCAGGTGGTTGTCGCCCGGCCCCCAGATCAGCCGCGGACGCAGGGCGATGGTGCGCAACGAGGCGTCGTTCTCGGCGCAGACGATGCGTTCGGCGACGGCCTTGGTGGCCGGATAGGCCGCCTTGTAGCGGCTCGCGACCGGCGCGGAGCTCTCGTTGCCGCCCTCCACCGGCACGCGACCGGCGTGGGCCACGCTCGGCGTCGAGGTGTGGATGAGGATCGGCACGCCGTGCATGCGGCAGCCGGCGATCACGTTGCGGGTGCCGCGGACGTTGGCGTCGAAGTAGTCGCGGAACTCGCCCCAGTGGCCGGCCTTGGCGGCGACGTGGAACACCGCCTCCATGCCCTCCAGCGCGTCGGCCAGATCGGCGAGGCTGCCGAGGTCGCCCTGCACCTGGCGCACGCCGAGTGCGGCCAGCGCGGGATAGGTGCCGCGGCTGTAGCTGGTGACGGTGCAGCCGCGCTCGACCAGGGCGCGGCACAGCGCGCTGCCGAGGAATCCGCCACCGCCGGTCACCAGTATCCTCAAGCGCCGCCTCCCTCCGCCACGTCGCGCCGCATCGTAGCAGCGGCTGCCGGACCGGCGGCGGATGCAATGCGCAGTTCGAGTCGGCCTGCGGCATCGACGCGCACCCATGCATGCTGCTGCCAGCGGCGGCACAGCGCCTCGACGTGGGCATCAGGCGGATCGAACACCAGCAGGCTGGGCTCGCGCCAGGACAGGTCGGTCGCGCGCCCTTCGGCGGGAATGAAGGCGTAGCCGGCAGCCAGGAGCTCGTCCTTCAGCGCAGCCAGTCGTCCGGCGTTCTCCCCCGACGACAATCGACGGCTGAGCGGATTGCATGAGGTGATGACTGCCGCGCATGCCGCGCCACGCGCGCGCAGCCGCGCGGCGAAGCCGTCGCTGATCGCATCGATGCGGCCGACGACCGCGCCGTCGTCGATCACGTACTCGGCACTGCGATAGGCGTCGATGAGGGCGGGGCTGAGGTTGGACATGCGCAGGGGCGGCGTCACCGGCCGGTCCGCGGGAGTCGATCCCGGCAAGGACTCACCGGGTCGACCGCGTCTCCCCTCCCCCTTGCACGGCGCCGGGCAAGCGGGAGCTCGGGCGGGGGTCGCTTCGGCGTGGCGAAACGCCCATCACCCCTCCCGGTCCTCCCCTTCGCCTGCGGCGAACGGGAGGGAGCACGGCGCGCATCGCACTCCCGTCCCGGTGCAGCGCGAACCTCTCCGACCGCGGCCGCGCATTCACGAGCCCAGCTTTCCCGCCGCCCATGCCGCCAGCAGCTCACGGCCGATCTTGGCGTTGTGACGGATGTCGACCGGGAAGCTCGGGTGGAACAGGAAGGTGTCGATCGACGCCGTCGGCCGATGGCTGCGTCCTATGCGGCGCAGCTCCTCGATGATCCGGCTGCGCGCCGGGCGCGCCACGCCGGGCTCGGCCTCGATGCACAGCACCGGCCGCTGCCGGCCGCGCGGGCCGATGCCGACCAGCGCCGCGCGGCGCACCTCGGGATGCGCGGCGAACACCGGTTCGACGCAATCGGTGTAGAGCGGTCCGGCGGCGGTCTCGACGCGCTGCGACTTGCGGCCGCAGAACCACAGCCGGCCGCGATCGTCGAACCAGCCGAGGTCGCCCATCCGGTGGACGATGCGCGTGGTGCCGTCGGCCAGGCGCTCGCCGATCTTGGCCAGCGCGGTGGCTTCGGGCCTGCCGAAGTAGGCGTCGGTGGCGCTGGGGCCGGCGACCGTGATCTCGCCGATCTCGCCGGCCTCGAGCTCGCGCACGTCCGACCAGTCGGCGATGGCGTCGTCGCGGATGGCGATGATGCGCACCGTGTTGCCCGCGACCGGACGGCCGATGCAGGTGCCGGCGCCGGCTTCGGTGGCGCTGCGCGTGGCGCGCAGCTCGCGGCCCTCGATCACCGCCACCGGCAGGCATTCGGTGGCGCCGTAGGGCGTCCAGATCGTCGCCGCCTCCGGCAGCATCGCCTGCATCCGCGCCACCACCTGCGGCGGCACCGGCGCCCCGGCCGAGAGCACGCAGCGCAGCGAGGCCAGATGCACGCCGTGCTCGGCGCCGTGGCGCGACAGCGTGTCGAGCAGCGCCGGCGAACCGAACATCTGGGTGACGCCGAATTCGTCGATCGCCTGGATCAGCCTGCGCGGATCGGCGCGCGCCGGCCGCGTCGGATCCATGTCGGGAATCACGCTGGTCAGCCCGAGCGCCGGGTCGAACAGCGCGAACGGCGGAAAGGTCGGCAGGTCGATGCCGCCGGGCGCGAGGTCGAAGGCGGCGCGCAGCAGGTCGACCTGGGCGACGAAGTGGCGATGCCGATAGACCACGCCCTTGGGCACGCCGGTCGAGCCGGAGGTGAACAGGATCGCTGCGACCTCGTCGGGCGCGGTGTCGGCCATGGTGAATGGCAGCGCGGCGCCGCGCGCCTCGAGTTCATCCAGCCGCGGGCCGCCCCAGAACCAGCGCCGGCCGACCGTCACCGGCAGGCGCAGGCTGCGCCGCGCCCAGCCCAGCAGGCAGCGCGCCGCGTGCGCCAGCGGGATGCCGATGAAGGCTTCAGGTGCGGCCTCGTCGAGGCACTGCTTCAACGCGCGCTTGTCGATGCCCGGATCGATCAGCACCGGCACCGCGCCGAGCTTGAACAGGGCGAACATGATCAGGAACAGCTCGGGCGAAGGCCGCACCATCAGCGCGGCGCGCTGGCCGCGCGCCAGGCCGGCCGAAGCGAGCCCCGCGGCGATGGCGTTGCTGCGCCGCTCGAGCTCGGCGTAGCTCAGCGCGTTGGCGTAGGCCACACGGCCGTCGGGCAGCCGCCCGCTCGGGCAGCGGATGGCGACCTGTTCGCCGCGCTCGGCGGCGATCCGCGGCAGCACCGCGGCGATGTTGCACGGCTCCGCCATCAGCCTTCGAGGCGATCCAGCGCCACCTGCAGCAGCGCGCGCAGTCCCACCTTCAACGCGGACTCGTCGAGCAGGAATTCCGGCGAGTGATTGCTCGCAGCCGCGGCGAGGTCGGCATCGGGCGGCGTGGCGCCGACGAACCAGAACAGGATCGGCGCGGCCTCGGCGTAGTAGGCGAAGTCCTCGGCGACGGTGGCCGGCGGGATCTCGATCAGCTTGCCGCCGGCGGCGCGTTCCAGGCTGGGCCGCATCCGCGCGGTGAGCGCGGGATCGTTGCGCAGCACCGGCGCGCCCTCGGCCAGCGGGATGGTCGCCTCGACCGTCGCGCCGTGGGCCGCGGCGACGTGCTCGGCGACGTTGCGCAGGTCGGCGTGGGCGGCCTCGCGCATGTCCTGCTCGAAGGCGCGCAGCGTGCCGACCAGCTCGACGCTGTCGGGGATGATGTTGAAGCGCAGGCCGCCCTGGACCACGCCGAAGCTCACCACCAGCGGCGCCCGGGTGATGTCGGCGCGGCGGCTGACCACGGTCTGCGCGCTGCCGATGATGTCGGCCGCGGCGACGATCGGATCGACCCCGCCCCAAGGCTTGGAGCCGTGCGTCTGCCGGCCCTTCACCACGATGCGGAAGCTGTCGGCCGAGGCCATCATCGGACCCGGGCGCACGGCGATGGTGTCGGAGGCGATGCCGGCGAGCACGTGCTGGCCGAACACGGCGTCGGGCTTGAAGTCGCTGAACAGGCCCTCGTCGAGCAGCAGCCGCGCGCCGCCCTGCTCGCCTTCCGGTGGACCCTCCTCGGCCGGCTGGAACAGGAACATGAGCTCGCCGGCCAGCTCGGCGCGCAGCGGCGCCAGCGCCGACGCCGCGCCCAGCAGCATGGCGACGTGGGCGTCGTGGCCGCAGGCGTGCATCACGCCGACGGTCTGGCCGTTGTATTCGCCGGTGGCCTTCGAGGCGAACGGCAGGTCGAGCTTCTCGGTCACCGGCAGCGCGTCCATGTCGGCGCGCAGCACGATGCGCGGCCCCGGCCGCGCGCCGCGCAGGATGCCGGCGACGCCGGTATGGGCGAGGCCGCTGCGCACCTCGAGGCCGAGCGACTCGAGATGCGCGGCGACCAGCTTCGCGGTGCGGAACTCGCGGTTGCCGAGTTCGGGGTGCTGGTGGATGTCGCGCCGCCAGGCGAGTACCGCATCGTCCTGCGGCGCGGCCAGGGTCTCGACGTCGAACGCCTCGGCGCGCGGGGCAAGCGCGAGCAGCAGCGGGACGAGCGCGAGCAGCGGCTTCGGGACGGTTCGCATGACGCGGGCCTTCTGCGGGAAAGCCCGAATGATGCGGCGAAACGCCGCGCGACGCGACGGCCGTCCGCTCGACCCGTGCGGCGCGCGGCGCGTCAGCCCACGCGGCAACCGTCCGCGTCGCAGCCTTCTCCGGCTGCGCCGCCCTTTCCCGTGTCCGCGGCCGGTGCCCCCGACGGCGACGCCGTCGGCTCGGCGAGCAGGCGCCCGACCAGCGCGCCGACCCGGAGATCGTCGGGCCTGCCGAACAGGTCGGCGCGGATGCGCCCGCCGCGATCGATCAGGACCAGGCTCGGCGTGCCGCGCAGCCGGTAGTCCTGCATGGTCCGCGGGATCTCCGATCCGGGCACGGCCTGGTCGACGGCGATCGGGAAATCCAGCCGGTACTCGTGGACGAACGCCGCCAGCGCATCGGGCCCCATCACCGCGTGGTGCTCGAACACGCTGTGCAGGCCGAGCACCACCAGGCCCTCGCCGGCGAAGGCGTCGCGCAGGCGCTGCGCCTGCGGTATGCCGTGCACCACGCAGCCCGGGCAGAGCATCTGGAAGGCGTGCAGCGCGATCACCCTGCCGCGCAGGGCGTCGAGCGCGATCGGGGTCGGGGTGTTCAACCAGGCGCTGGCCGTGATCGGCGGGGCGAGCGGAAATTCGCGATCGGCGGTGGGCAGGTGGACGGGCATCGCGCGCTCCTCAGAAGTGGCCGTCGCGGATGTACGGCTGACTCCACAGGATGACCTGCAGCAGCACGGCTTTCACCCAGGCGGCGTGCATCCGCTCGACCTCCGCTGGCGGCACGCCGGTCGCGGCGAGGAACGGCTTCAGCGTGGTGGTCACCGGCACGGCCAGCGCCACCAGGTAGCGGAAGTGCACCAGGGGTGCGCTGTCGGCGCCGTCGGTCAGGTTCTTCTTCGCCGGCGCGTGGCGCAGGCCGATCTCGTGCTGCCAGTCGAGCCAGGGCTGGTCGAAGCGCGCGTCGGCGGTGTCGAGGATCCACTGTCCGAAGCGCCGCCGCACCGCCGCGAGATAGGCGCCATCGGGCTGGCCATCGCCGCGCCGCCGGAAGTACTGCAGCAGCTCGGGCGTGGCGCCGACGAAGCCGTACCAGACGTCCAGGATGGCCTCGACCCGGCCTTCGAGGGCGGCCCGGCTGGCGCGCAGCGCGGCGACGTCGTCCTCGCCCAGCAGCAGCGTGCGGCGCAAGGCGTCGAGATCGGCCAGGGTGACGGGCGAGGCCGGCAGGGCGGGATCGCCATGGCGGTAGCCGGGGATGGCGGCGATCAGGGCATCGGTTGAGCTGGGCATGGCGTTCTCCGGTTGGGAATGGCGACCACCAGTCGGCGATCGGTGACGACAGCCTGACCGTCAAGCGCGTACGATTGGTGCATGAAGATCCGCATTCGTTGCGTATTCGTCCAATGACGCAGCCCGCCACGATCGACCGGCTGTCCGCGCTGCTGGAACGCTGCCGCTTCCGGGCGCACCTGTTCCACCAGGGCGCGCTGTGCGGCGTGAACCGCTTCGAGGCAGCGCCCGGGCGCGCCTTCCTGCACGTACTGCGGCGCGGCGCGCTGGAGGTCCGCCATCGCGGCGCGGAGGGCCGCCGGCAGCGGCTGCGCATCGACCAGCCCAGCCTGCTGCTGTACCCGCGCGCCTGGGACCACACCTTCTCGCATGCGCTGGCCGAGGGATCGGATCTGGTCTGCGCCACGCTGGCGTTCGACGGCGAAGCGGCCCACCCGCTGGTGCGCGCGCTGCCGCCGACCCTGGTGCTGCCGCTGGACCGGATCGCGGGCATCGAACACACGCTGGCGCTGCTGTTCGCCGAAGCCGAGGCGGTGCGCTGCGGGCAGCGGCTGCTCGCCGATCGGCTGTTCGAGGTGCTGCTGGTGCAGGTGCTGCGCTGGCTGCTCGATCATCCCGAGGCGGCGGCGATCGACCGCGGCCTGCTGTTCGGCCTGTCCGACCCGCCGATCGCGCGCGCGCTGACGGCGCTGCACGAGCAGCCCGGCGAATCCTGGACGCTGCCACGGATGGCGGCGGCGGCGGGCCTGTCGCGCAGCAGCTTCGCGGCGCGTTTTCGCGCGGCACTCGGCCAGACGCCCGCCGACTACCTCGCCGGCTGGCGGCTCATGCTGGCGCAGTCGGCGCTGCGCGCCGGCCAGGCGCCCAAGCGGATCGCCGCCGAGCTGGGACTGGCCGACGACGCCGCGCTGTCGCGACTGTTCCGCCGTCGGCTCGGGCTGCCGCCGAGGGCGTGGCTGCGGGCCCAGGGCACCGACCAACCGTAGGCGCGGCGGGACGCGCGACCGCCGTCCGGGAGGTTCGGGTCGCGGCTTCCGCCGCTCCTACCGGCACGTGTGGTGAGCCATTCTCAAGGCTTGTGCTCGCGCGCCAGGTAGGCCTCGCTCTGCATCTCGATCAGCCGGCTCCCGGTGCGCTGGAACTCGTGCGCCAGCTTGTCGCCGCGGTACAGCTCGGCAAGCGGGGCGGCGGCGGAGAGGATCAGGTTGACGTTGCGGTCGTAGAACTCGTCGACGAGGTGGACGAAGCGCCGCGCGGCGTTGTCGTCGGCCGGGCCGAAGCGCGGCACGCCGGCGAGCAGCACGGTGTGGAAGTCGCGGGCGATCTCGATGTAGTCGGCGACCGAACGCGGCCCCTCGCAGAGCGCGGCGAAGTCGAACCAGGCGACGCCGTCGCAGCAGTCGACGGTGGCGATCTCGCGGTCGTTGATGGTCAGCGGCGCGCCGTCGCGCACGGTGTCCTGGGTGAGGCGCTCGTAGAAGTCCTCGAGCGCACGCGCGGCCGCGGCGTCGAGCGGATGGTGGTAGACCGGCGCCTGGGTCAGCGTGCGCAGGCGGTAGTCGTTGTCGCTGGCCATGCGGTGGACCACGCAGTGGCGCTCGATGAGCGCGATCGCCGGCAGGAAGCGGGCGCGCTGCAGGCCGTCGCGGTAGAGCTGCGCCGGCACCGTGTTGGAGGTGGTGACCAGGCTGACGCCGCGGGCGAACAGCGCCTCGAGCAGGCGGCCGAGGATCATCGCGTCGCCGATGTCGCTGACGAAGAACTCGTCGAGGCAGAGCACCCGCAGGTCGGCGGCGAGGTCGGCGGCGATGTCGAGCAGCGGGTCGGGACGCTCGCCGAGCGCGCGCAGCCGGCCGTGCACCTCGCCCATGAAGCGGTGGAAATGCACGCGGCGTTTGCCGGTGATCGGCAGGTGCTCGAAGAACAGATCGACCAGGAAGGTCTTGCCGCGGCCGACCCCGCCCCACAGGTACAGCCCGCGGGTCGGCGCCAGCGGCCGGCCGCGCACGCGGTCGAGCCAGCCCTGCGCCAGCGGCTGCTGCAGTTCGGCGTACAGGCGATCGAACTCGACGAGTGCGGCGCGCTGCGCCGGATCCTCGCTCCAGCGGCCGGCGGCGACGCCCTCGGCGTAGGCGGTGCCCGGCGGAATCGGTCGGGTGTCGGCGCCGCGGCTCACGCCAGCGCGGGCGGCAGGTTGCTCCGCACGCCGTTCTTCAGCGCGCCGCGCAGGTCCATCAGGCGACGGTGGAAGAAATGGCCGGTGTCGGGCATGCGCACCAGGGTCGGTCGCTCGTCGGCCGGCATGCCGTCGATCCAGGCGAACACCGCCTGCGGATCGACGACGTCGTCGTCCTCGCCCTGCACCACCAGCCACGGGCACGGTGGCGAGAGCACGGCGGAGAAGTCCCAGCGCCCGGCCGGTGGGGCGACCGAGATCATCTGCTTCACCGGCAGGTGCCGGGCGCCGAGCAGGGCGACGTAGGCGCCGAACGAGAAGCCGGCCAACCACAGCGCATCGCCGGGTCGCTGCGCGCGCACCCACTCGGCCACCGCGAGGAGATCGAGCGTCTCGCCGCGACCTTCGTCGAACTCGCCGGCGCTCTTGCCGGTGCCGCGGAAATTGAAGCGCACCGTGGCGAGGCCGAGCTCGCGCAGGCTGCGCTCGATCATCGTCACCACCTTGTTGTGCATGCTGCCGCCGTGCAGCGGATGCGGGTGGCAGAGGATGGCCGTGCCGGCGCGGGCGCAGGCGGGCTCGGGCAGGTCCACCGCGATCTCGAGCGGACCGGCCGGGCCGTCGATCAGCAGTTCGCCGGCGGCGGCGGGAAACGACGGTGGGGTATCGGCCATGCGGGCGGGCGCGGGTCGTGGAACTCGATGATACCGGAGCGGCTGCAGACCCCCGGGCGGGGCCGTGAAGAATTGCGCCGCCACTCAGGGCCGGGAGAAGTCGAGGCCGATCAGCAGCGGGTCGTGGTCCGACGACCGCCAGGCCTCGGGGGTGTACCACTCGGGTCGGCGCCGCGGGATGCGATAGTCGAAGGCCTCGGACTCGTCGGCGTTGACGTGCCAGACCACCGCGCCGCTGACGAAGCGCGCCAGTGCCGGCGAGACCAGCGCGTGGTCGAGCCGGCCGGCGTGGCCGGCGAAGACGTAGCTGTAGGGATCGCGGACGCCGGCCACCTCGAAGGCGTCGCGCCAGCCGCGTTCGCGCAGCAGCCGCGGCGCGTCCTCCTGCGCGTAGGCGTTGAGGTCACCGAGCAGGACCGCGTATTGGCTGCCGGAAGCGGTCGGGTCGCGCTGCAGCCAGTCGTGCAGCGCCCGCGCGGAGGCGGCGCGGGTCGCCGCCCAGCAGCTCTGGCCGTCGCCGCGGTCGCGGTCGGCGGCGTCGACCTCGGCCTCGGGCGCGGGACAGCTTCCCTTCGACTTGAAGTGGTTGGCCACGACCACGAAGGACGGCCCGCCATCCACCGGGCGGAATGCCTGCGCCAGCGGCGGGCGGCTGGCGCCGACGCGGAACGGGCCGTCGAGCAACGAGGCCGGCGCGCCCAGCGGCTCGACGCGGCTGGCGCGGTAGATCAGCCCGACCCGGATCGCGTCGTCGCCGGACCCGCCCGTCGGAACGACCACGCCGCGGTAGTCGCCGGCCTCGCCCAGCGCCTTGTTCAGCGCCGCCAGGAAGGTGGCCTCGGCGCTGCGCGCATCGTGGCCGTCGTTCTCCAGCTCGGCCGCGGCCCAGATGTCCGGCTGCAGGCCGGTGACCAGCGCCACCGACTTGGCGATCTGCCGTTCGAGCTCCTGCTTCGTCTCGGCGCCGCGCAGGGTGGGAAAGCCGCGGCCCTTGCCGTCGCCGTTGAACAGGTTGAGCAGGTTGATGCTGGCCAGGGTGATCCCGGGAGGCCGACTCGGGGCCGCCGGTCGCGGGGCCTGCTCGACCACCTCGATCTCGCGGGTGAGGTGCAGCCGCCAGCGGCCGAAGCCGTGCGAGAGGATGCCCTCGACGCCGCCGAGGCTGCTGCCGGCGCGCAGCGGCGCGGTCGGCGAGATGCCGTCGGGGATGTACCAGAAGCGGTCGGGAAACTCGGTGCGGCGGTTGTCGTCGAGCACCAGCAGGCGACGCCGGTTGTCCTCGATCATCGCCGCTGCCTGCGGCCCGGGTGGATGGCGCTCGGTGGCGTGGAACAGCCGGCCGCCGAAGGCGACCTCGAGTTCGCCGAAGCGGGCCAGCCCGCCGTTGCCGCTCACCGTCAGCGCGGTTCCGATGCGCAGCCACATGCCCTCGTGGCGCTCCCAGCCTGCCTCGTCGGCGGGCGGCTCGGTGATGGTGGTGGCGTGCACGCCGCCGCGACCCAGCACTTCGATCCGGGTGGCTGCGATCGCGGTCACGCTGCGCTCGCCCTGGCCCAGTTCGACCACCGGTCCGACCACGCGGACGCGATCGCCGCGGCGCACCTTGGGCGTGCGCTCGCGCGTCCACTGCACGAACACGCCGTCGGAGGTCGCCGGATCGCCGTCGTCGGCACCGGCCGGATCCTGCATGAAGAAGCCGTCGAGTCCGGCGACGAAGTTGCCGGTGACCACCGCCTGCACGCTGACCTCGCGCGCCAGGTAGGGGCTCTGCGGCCCGCGGCCCTGCAGCGCGCCGATGGTGGCGGGCCCCTCGTCCGCAGGCGCGGATACCGGCCCGCCGGGCATGCCTTCGCAGCCGGCCAGCAGCAGGACCGACGAGAGCAGGGCGGCGGCGCGTGACACGGACATGGCGTCTTTCCAGGCCGGACGTCGCTCGCGGCGCCGGCGGGTGCGTCGCGGGCGCAGACCGGCTGCGCCGACGCGGGCTACTTCAGGTTCTCGACCATCCAGCGGACGGTCGCGGCGACCTGCTCGTCGTTGAGCGCAGGGTTGCCGCCGCGCGCCGGCATCAGGCCGGCGGGACCCTGGAAGCCCTCGATCGCGTGGCGGATCATCGTTTCCTCGCCCTGCGCGATGCGCGCGGTCCAGGCGGACTTCTCCATCGTCGGCGCGCCGCCGGCACCCGAGTTGTGGCAGGCGCCGCACAGGGCGTTGTAGATCACCGCACCATCGAGCGTGCCGTCGTAGGCGACCTGGCCGGCGGCGGCCTTGGCGGCCGCCTCGGCGGCGGCAGCCAGCGCGGCCGCGCCGGTTTCACCCGCGTAGACGTCGACCGGCGCCTTGATGCGGGCCTCGATCTTGGCACGCTGCCCGGCGTCGTCCTCGGTCACGCGGCGCTCGTGCAGGATGATCGCACCGATGATCAGGAAGACGGTCACCGCCACCAGGAAGGCGATGATCTGGGAGAAATGCTTGAGGAAAACGAGGTCGTGATTTCTCACGGCTGCACCTGCGGAGAAGAAAGCGGGCCGCGCCAGCGCGAGGCAAGGCGCGCAGTATAGCGGCCGGCCGGGTAGGCCGGAAGGCGCGAGGACGGCCCCGGATCAGCCCAGCGGCAGGCGCAGGCGGGCGACGCAGCCGCGTTGGTCGTCGCGGTTCTCCAGCGCAAGCGCGCCACCGTGGCCCTCGGCGATCTGCCGCGCCAGCACCAGTCCGATGCCCGAACCACCGGGCTTGGTGGTGAAGAACGGTACGAAGAGGTTGTCGCTGCCGGCGAGGCCGAGGCCCTCGTCGACCACCTCGACGATCGCCTGGCCGGCGGCCGTGGCGACCCGCAGTTCGACCCTGCCGCCGGTCGCCTGGCTGGCCTCGACCGCATTGCGCACGAGGTTGATCAGCGCCTGTTCGAGCTGATCCGGATCGGCGTCGAGATCGACCTCGGCGCCGTCGACCAGCACCACCGGCAGGCGCTGCTCCAGCGCGACCACCCGCTGCAGCAGCGGGCGCAGCGCGATCCGTCGCTTGCTCGGCGCCGGCAGGCGGGCCAGCGTCGAGTAGCCGATCATGAAGCGGTTGAGCGCGGCGGCGCGGTCGGCGATCACCCGCAGGCCGCCCTCGACGTCCTCGCGCCAGTCGTCCGGCAGTGGATCTGCACCGAGCAGGGACGACAGCGTCTCGGCCATCGACTTGATCGGCGCCAGCGAATTGTTCAACTCGTGGCCGAGCACCCGGATCAGCCGCTGCCAGGCCTGCCGCTCCTCCTCGCGCAGTGCGCGCGAGAGGTCGGTGATGGCGAGCAGCGCGTGCGGCCGGCCGCCCTCGCGGAAGCCGAAGCGACGCACCTCGAAGCGTCCGCTGCCGCCCGGAAAGACCCGCGACAGCACGCCCGATTCGCTGTCGCGCAGCGCCGCGTCGAGGCCGAGCTCGGCCGCCCCCATCCCCAGCGCCTCGGCGGCGCGCCGGCCGAGCAGCCGCTCGCCGGCGGGATTGAGCAGGCGCAGCCGGCCGGCGTCGTCGAAGCTCAACAGCGCGATGTCGATCGCGGCGATCACCTTGCCGAACAGCGCGCTGGTCTCCTCGACCTTCAGGCGCTGCTCGCGCAGCGTCTGCGACAGCGCGTTGACCTCCCAGACGACGTCGCCGACCGCATCGCCGCGCCGGGCGCGCGCGCCGCGCAGGCTGTAGTCGCCCTCGCGCAGCGCCTCGAGCAGGTTGGACAGCGTGTACAGCGGATAGATCACGCGATGGCGCAGGCGCAGGGCGAAGCCCAGCGTGAACACGGCGACCAGCAGGACGACCAGCGCGGTTCCGGGACCGGCGCCGCCGCGCCACAGCAGCACGCCGCCGAGCAGGCCCAGCGGCAGCAGCAGCAGGCTGATGTCCAGCCACAGCCGGCGCTCGAAGCTGATGCCGGTGGGCGGACCCGCGCGCGGCGTTCCCGGCCGTGCCATCACTCGGCGCCGCCGAGACCGTACTTCTCCAGCCGTCGGTACAGCGCGCCGCGCGACAGGCCCAGCGCCTCGGCGGTCTTCTGGATGTTGCCGCCGCACTGGTCCAGCGCGTTGCGGATCATCGCCTGCTCGGCCTGTTCGAGGGTCTGCGCGCTGGCCGCGGCGACGCCCGAGGCCGACGCCGCGGCCGCGACGGGCACGCTGTCGAGGCCGAAGTCGAGCTCGCCGATCTCGCTGCCGGCGCTCATCAGCACCGCCCGCTCGACCACGTGCGACAGCTCGCGCACGTTGCCCGGCCACGGATAGGCCTGCAGCGCGCGGCGCGCCGACGGCGCCAGGCGCAGGCCGTCGCGGCCGTAGCGCTGGCCGAAGCGGACCAGGAAGTCCTCGGCCATCGGCACGATGTCGGCGCCGCGCTCGCGCAGCGGCGGCAGGCGGATCTCCACCGTGTTGAGGCGGAACAGCAGGTCCTTGCGGAAGCGCCCGGCGGCGACCTCGGCGCGCAGGTCGGCGTTGGTCGCCGAGACCAGCCGGACGTCGACCTTGAGCGTGCGCGAGGAGCCGACCCGCTCCAGCTCGCCGTCCTCGAGCACGCGCAGCAGCTTGGGCTGCTGGCTGGGCGGGATGTTGGCGATCTCGTCGAGGAACAGCGAGCCGCCGTCGGCCAGCTCGAAGCGGCCGATGCGGTCGGCCTTGGCGTCGGTGAAGGCGCCGCGGACGTGGCCGAACATCTCCGACTCGAACACGCTCTCGGCGATGCCGCCCATGTTGACCTTGATCAGCGGCTGCGCGGCGCGCGCGCTGAGCGCGTGCAGGCGGCGCGCGATCACCCCCTTGCCGGTGCCGTTCTCGCCGAGGATCAGCACGTTGGCCTCGGTCGGCGCGACCCGCCGCAGCATCTCCAGCACCGGCCGCATCGACTCGGCCTCGGCGATGAACGGCTCGTCGCCGCCGCGCAGCAGGGCGTTCTCGGTCTCCAGCTTGGCGGCGCGCCGGCGGCTGCGCGCCAGCTCGACCTGGGCGCCGAGCACGTTGACCAGCCGCCGGTTGTCCCAGGGCTTCTCGATGAAGTCGGCGGCGCCGGCCTGCATGGCGCGCACCGCCAGGTCGATCGTGCCCCAGGCGGTCATCACCACCACCGGCAGCTCGGGATCGGCGGCGCGCAGCGCCGCCAGCAGCTCCATGCCCTCCTCGCCCGAGGTGGTGTCGCGCGAGTAGTTGAGGTCGATCAGCGCGGCGTCGAAGCGCTCGCCGCGCAGCGCCTCCAGCGCGGCCTTCGGCGAGGCCACGCACTGGCAGGTGCAGCCGCTGGACTTGAGCAGCAGGCGCAGCGCGTGCAGCACGTCGGCCTGGTCGTCGGCGATCAGGATGCGGGCGGATTTCATCGGCGAACGATAGCGCGAACGCGGCGCCGCGATCAGGCGGCGAGGCGGCCGTCGCGCATCTGCAGCACGCGGCCGGCGCGCGCGGCGTAGTCGGGGTTGTGGGTGACCTGGACGACGGTGGTGCCGGCGCGGTTGAGCTCGGCCAGCAGGTCCATGATCAGGTCGCCCTGGCTGGAGTGCAGCGCGCCGGTGGGCTCGTCGGCGAGCAGCACGCGCGGTCGCGCCACCGCGGCACGCGCCACCGCGACCATCTGCTGCTGGCCGCCGCTGAGCTGGCGCGGGTAGAGCGCGCGCCGGTCGCCCAGGCCGAAGCGCTCGAGCACGGCGTCGACGCGGGCGCGGCGCTCGGCGCGCGCCACCCCTCGATAGTCGAGCGGCAGCTCGATGTTCTCGGCCACGCTGAGATCGTCGAGCAGGTGGTAGTGCTGGAACACGAAGCCGATCCGCTCGCGGGCGAAGTCCTTGCGCGCGGCCTCCTTCATCGCGTGCAGCGCGGCGCCCTCGAAGCGGTACTCGCCCTGCCAGTCGCCGTCGAGCAGGCCGAGCACGCTCAGCAGCGAGGTCTTGCCCGAGCCCGAGGGCCCCATGATCGAGACGAACTCGCCCTCGGCGACCTCGAGATGGATGTCGTCGAGCACGCGCTGTTCGCCGGCGGGCAGGCGATGGCGTTTGGTCAGGCCGTGCAGTCGGATCATGGCGGAAGGCATTCGGGAAGGGCCGGTGGCGGGGTGTCAATCATGGCGCAGGGCGAGCATCGGGTCGCTGCGCAGGGCGCGGCGCAGCGGCGCCACGCAGGCCAGCACGGCGACGGCGGCGATCAGCGCCACGACGCAGGCGAACACGGCGAGGTCGCCGCCGCGGGTGTGCAGCATCGGGTTGGCGATCCACAGCGACCAGGGCAGGGCGAGCAGCGTGCCGATCGCGAGCCCGAGGCCGACCTGGCGCGCCAGCCGCCCGCCGACCGCGGTCGCGATCGCCGCCGAGCCTGCACCGATGGCGCGGCGGATGCCCAGCTCGCGGGTGCGCTGCTCGACCGCATAGGCGAGCACGCCGTACAGCCCGGTCGCCGCCAGCAGCAGCGCCAGCAGGCCGACCGCGGCGAACACCTGGGTCAGGATCACCGGGCCGATCCGGCCCATCTCGATCGCCCGCTGCTGGGTGCGCAGCCAGTAGGTCGGCGTGTCGGCGTGCTCGGCGCGCACCGCCGCGGCGAGCTTCGGCGCGAAGGACTCGGCATCGCCACCGTTGACGCGCACCGCCAGCGTGGCGAACTGCGCCGGATACTGACGCAGCGGCACGATGAAGGTCGGCAGCACCGGATCGTCGGCGTCCTCGAAATGCAGCGGCTGGCTGACGCCGACCACGCGCAGCCGCTCGGGCGTCTCGCGCTGCGGATTGACCAGCAGGAACCGGCCCAGCGGATCGCGCCCCGGCCACAGCGCCTCGGCGGTACGGCGGTCGATGATGGCGACGCGCTCGGCGTCGGCGTCGTCGGCGGCGGTGAATCCGCGGCCGGCGACCAGGCGCACGCCGTAGGTGTCGATGAAATGCTCGTCGACGTGGCCGGCCATGCCCTGGACCGCAGCACCCGCCGCGCTGGCCTCGCCCTCGGCGGCCAGCATCTCGTGCCCGCCGCCCATCGTGCCGGGCAGCACGGTCGACACCGACGCCGCGGCGACCTGCGGATCGGCGCGCAGGCGCTCGACCACGCGCAGGAAGAAGCCGAGCTGCTCGGCGGAGGTCGGGAACTGCTGCGGGAACAGGCCGACCCGGCCGGTGATGATCTGCCGCGGGTCGGCGCCGGTGCCGAAGTCGAACGCCAGCACCGAGTTCAGGCCGCGGATGAACATGCCGGTGCCGACCAGCAGCATCACGGTCAGCGCGATCTCGGCGACGACCAGGCCGCGCGCCAGCCTGGCGAAGCTCGCGCCCGAGCCCTTGTCGCCGTCGCGCAGCACCGCCTGCACGTCGGCACGCGAAGCGCGCAAGGCCGGCAGCAGCCCGGCCAGCAGGCAGCTACCCAGCGCGGCGAGGAAGCCGAAGCCGACCATCCGCGCATCGACGTCCATGCGGATGAAGTAGGCCGGGCCGTCCTCGTTGGCGATGAAGGTGGACAGCAGCCACTGCCCGCCGAGGTGCGCCATCAGCAGGCCGATCGCGCTGGCCACCAGCGCCAGCACGAAGCTCTCCGCCAGCAGGCTGCGCAGCAGGCTGGCGCGACCGGCGCCCAGCGCGCTGCGCACCGCCATCTCGCGGCCGCGCGACAGGCCGCGGGCGAGCTGCAGCGTGGCGACGTTGGCGCAGGCCAGCAGCAGCACGGCGACGCCGGTGGCGAACATCATCCAGACGATGCCGCGGGTGGTCGGATTGACGAAGCGCAGCGCCAGCGGCGTGGCGCGCAGCTCGCGGCCGTGCCGGCGCTGGCCGTCGAGCTCGGCACCCAGCCGCCGGGCGACCTGCTCGAGCTCCAGCCGGAACTCGCCCAGACCCACGCCCGGTGCGAGCCGCGCGATCGCCTGCTGGTCGAACCCGTCGTCGATCGCCAGCCGGCGCGGCAGCCAGGCCTCGGCCTGGAACGGAAAGCCGAAGTCGGCCGGCATCACGCCGATGATCTCGGCGGACTCGCCGTTGGCGATGAGCCGCCGGCCGAGGATCGCCGGATCGGCGGCGAACACCTCGCGCCAGACGCGTTCGCCGATCAGCACGGTCAGCGCGGCGCCGGGGCGGTCGTCATCGGCCTCGAACAGCCTGCCCAGCAGGGGCTTCGCGCCGAGCATCTCCGCCAGCCCGGCGCTCAGCGACGACCCGTCGAAACGCTGCGGCAGCGCCGCGCCGCCCGGGCTCAGGTTGACCGTCATCTCGCCGAACACGCCGATCGCGTCGACGCCGCGCAGCTCGCGCCGCAGCCGCTCGACGTCGGCGCTGCTCAGCGTGCCGGCGCCCATCGAGCCCTCGCGCACGTGGCCCAGCGCCAGCAGCCGGTCGGCCTCGGGGAACGGCAGCGGCCGCAGCACCAGGCCGTTCACCACCGCCAGCGTGAACAGCAGCGCCGACAGCCCGAGCGCCAGCACGGCGACGTTGAGCGCGCTGTAGGCCGGCTGGGCCCACAGGCGGCGCAGCGCATCACGCAGATCTCTTGCCATCGCGGTCATCTCCGGGTCAGTCGTGGCGCAGCGCCGCCATCGGCGCGATGTGCAGGGCGCGGCGCAGCGGAATGAGCATGGCCAGCGCGGCGGACACGGCCAGCGTACCGATCACCATGGCGAACAGCAGCCCGTCGAAGGCCGGTGCGTTCTCCATCTGGCTGGCCAGCCCGTAGGCCAGCGGCGCACCGAGCGCGCAGCCGAGCGACACGCCGAGGCCGACGGCGATGCCGCCGGGCCGGGCGACGGCCAGGGCCACGCTGCGCGCGCTGGCGCCGATCGCCCGGCGCAGGCCGATCTCGCGGGTGCGCCGCGCCACGCCCAGCGCCAGCGTGGCGTACAGGCCGGTGCCGGCGAGCAGCAGGCCGGTGGCGGCGAGGCCGGCGAAGATCTGGGTCACCAGCTGGATGCCCATGCGCTCGATGTTCGCGGTGGCCTGCTGGGTGCGGATCGCCTGCAGCGGCGCGTCGGCGTCGACCTCGGCGACGATCGCCGGCAGCCGCGCCGCCAGCGTCGCCGGGTCACCGGCGGTGCGCAGGCTGAGCGCGAAATGACGCGCCTCGCGCGGCGCGAACGGCAGCAGCAGGTCGGGCGAGGGCAGGTCGTCGGGCGTCCACGGGTGCAGCCCGCCGGTGTGGCCGACGATGGTCACCTCGCGCGCGTCCGCGGTGCCGGGCGCCAGCACGATGCGCCGGCCGACCGGATCGGCGCCGCCGAGGAAGCGCTCGACGAAGGCCTGGTCGACGATCGCCACCGGGCGCTGGCCGTCGACGTCGTCCTGGGTGAAGCCGCGACCGGCGACGACGTCGAAGCCCAGCGTGGCGGCGAAATGCGCGTCGATCTGCGCCACCGCGCTCATCGCGCCGGCGCTGCCGGCGTCGTAGCCGTCGACCGCGATCGCCTGCGTGCGCAGGCCGCGCCCCGGCGTGGCCGTGGCGACGCTGGCCGACTCCACGCCCGGCTCGCGGGCCAGCCGCGCGCGGATCGCCTCGGCGCGGCGCAGCGCGTCGGCCGGCGTGGTGCCGGGCGGCAGCGTCACCTGCGCGCTGAGCAGCCGCGCCGGATCGGTGCGCGTGCCGGGATCGACCGCCAGCACCGCGGCCAGCAGGCGCACGCTGACCAGCGCGCTCAGCAGCAGCACGCAGGCCAGCGCGATCTGCACCACGGTCAGCGTGGCGGTGCCGCGACTGCTGCGCAGGTCGACGCCGACCTCGCCGCCGCGCAGGGTGGCCTCGACGCGCAGGCGACGCACCCGCAGCACCGCGCCCAGCGACGACAGCGCGGTGACGACCGCGGCCATCAGCGCGGCCCAGCCGGCCACCCGCGCGTCGACCACCGGCTGCATCCACGGCTTCATCGGATCGCCGGCATCGGCCACGGTGGCGGCCAGCCAGAGGCCGCCGAGCTGGGCCAGGCCCAGGCCGATCGCGGTGGCGACCAGCGTGACCAGCGCCGCATCGAGGACCAGCCCGCCGAGCAGCCGCGCCGGGCTGCCGCCGAGCGCGGCGCGGGTGGCCAGCTCGCGGCCGCGCGCCGCCATGCCGGCGACCTGCAGGTGGGCGACGTTGACCACGGCGACCACCAGCACCAGCGCGGCGCTGAGCACCATGAAGCCGATGAAGAAGGCGCTGTCGACGCCGACGATCCAGCGCTTCAGCGGCACCGCGCGGGCGATCAGCGCGCTGTCGCCGACGCCGCGCCGGTCGGCCGGCAGGGCCGCGATGTGCGCCTCGGCCTGCTGCAGCACCGCCTCGACCGACGACCCCGGCGCCAGCCGTCCGACCAGCATGCGCGGCTGGGCGTCGAGTCCCGGCGCGCCGGCCTGCAGCGGCAGCAGCAGCTCGGCGTCCTGGAAGTCGAAGGTCGGCGGCAGCACGCCGACCACGGTGACGCTGCGCCCGTCGATCTCCAGCGCGCGGCCGAGCGCCGCCGGATCGGCGTTGAACGCACTGCGCCAAAGGGCGTCGCCGAGCACGGCGACGGTCGGCGCGTCGGCGCGCTCGTCGCCGGCCTCGATGCCGCGGCCGTGCGCCGTACGCACGCCGAGCGTGGCGAAGAACCCGCCGTCGACGTACAGGCCGACGAGCTGGCGCGGAGTGCCGTCGATCCGCCCGACGCCGGTGGCGCGCGCGTAGGCCGCGCGCGCCTCCAGCCCGTCGAGCGCGGCCAGCAGGTCGCGCGTCTCGTCGGCCGGCATGCCGATCCGCACGTTGGGCTTGCCGGCCTGGGCGTGGCTGACGTGGACCAGCCGCTCGATCCCGGGAAACGGCGGGGCCGAGAGCACGATGCCGTGCAGCAGCACCAGGGTGAACAGGAAGCAGCCCGTGCCGCCGGCCAGCACGAGGGTGGCGAACAGCGGCGGCAGCGGGCGGCGCAGCAGCCGGCGCAGCGCGCCGCGCAGCTCGCCGAGCGCACCCGCGAGAGCGGCGCCGAGGACGCCGCGGCGAGGGCCGATGTCGCTGGTCGCATGCTGGTTGCTCATCTCGGAGACTCTCTCGGCGGCGTGGACGGGACCCACTGCGCAGGGGTGGGCCGCTCAGTCGTGGCGCAGGGCGGTGATCGGATCGATGCGGGCGACACGCAGGGCAGGCAGCAGCAGGGCCAGCGCGGCGGCCAGCAGCAGCACGGCGATGCCGGCACCGGCGACGCCGAGCTCGGCACCTTCGATGCCGTAGAGCTGGGCCTGCAGCAGGCGCAGCGCCAGCCAGGCGCCGGCCAGTCCGACCGCGATCCCGGTCGCCACCGCGCGCGCACCCTCGCCGAGCATCTGCCCGACCAGGCCGCGCGGGCTGGCGCCGACCGCGAGGCGCAGGCCGAACTCGGCGATCCGCTGGCGCTGGCGCAGCGCCGCCACGGCGTACACGCCGAACGCGGCCAGCAGCAGCGCCGCCAGGGCGAAACCGCCGACCGTGCGGGCGAAGAAGCGCGCCGGCGCGAGCTGGTCGTCGAGCGAATCGTCCAGCGCGACCACCACCGTCGCCGCCTCGCGCGGGTCGACCGCGTGCAGCGCCCCGGCGAACAGCCGCTCCGGGTTGGCCAGCGGCTGCGCCGCAGCGACCAGGAAGCCCATCGCCATGCTCGGCTCGGCGGCGAACGGCAGCCACAGCTCCGGCGCCGGCGGCGCGCGCAGGCCCTCGTTGCGGATGTCCTCGGTGATGCCGACGATGCGGTAGGCGATGCGCGGGCCGTTGCCCAGCGGCAGCTCGAGGGTGCGGCCCAGCGCGTCCTCGGCGCCGAATGCGCGGCGCGCCAGCTCGCGATTGACGATCGCCACCTTCTCGCCGCCGCGGCGGTCGTCGGCGTCGAACATGCGGCCGTGCAGCAGCGGGATCTGCAGCAGCGCCGCATAGTCGGGCGACACCCGCCGCAGCACGACCTCCCACGGTTCGGGCTGGGCGCGCTCGGGGCGCTTGAGGTCGATCCGCATGCTGCCGATCGGCGTGGCCAGCGGCACCGAGCTGGCGAAGGCCACCGCCTCGACGCCGGGCACGGCGAGCAGTTGCTCGCGCAGGCGACCGGCGAATTCGCTGTGCGCGATGGCGCCGTCGTGGAACATCTGCAGGGCGTAGACGTGCTGGTGGCGGTGGCCCGGATCGACCGCCTGCAGCCGCCACAGGCTGAACAGCAGCGCGCTGGCCGCCACCAGGCTCACCGTCGACAGGGCCACCCCCGCGACCGGCAGCCAGGCGCGCCGGCGGACCGCGCCGAGCACGCCGCGGCCACCGCCGCGGATGGCCTCGCTGGCCTCGCCGCGCGGCGCGAGCGCGCCGGCCGCCAACGCCACCAGCGGCACCAGCAGGCCCAGCGCAGCGGCGACCGCGAGCGCACCGGCATCGAGGCTGATGGCGTCGACCCGCGGCAGGCTGCTGCGGGCCAGCTCGCGCAGCGCATCGATGCCGAGCAGCGCCAGCACGCAGCCCAGCACCACCGCGACGCCGGTCAGCAGACCGATCTCCAGCAGCAGGCCGCCGAACAGCCGGCGCCGACTGGCGCCGAGCGCCTGCGCCACCGCCTGCTGATGCCGGCGCTCGACCTGTCGGGCATCGACCAGGATGGCGACGTTGGCGCAGGCGATCAGCAGCACCAGCAGGGCGACCACCGCGGCGCCCCAGAGCACGCCGGAGACGTCGCCGACCACCGCCTCGAGCAGCGGGCGCGGGCGCAGCGTCCACTGTCCGCGCGGCAGCGAGTGGCGCTCGGCCAGCACCGCGGAGAGGCGATCGAGTCGCTCGTCGAGCGCTGCCTGCGGCTGCGCCGGATCGATCCGCGCCACCGCGTTGACGAAGCGCGCGTGCCAGGCCCAGGGCTGGTCGAGCGGATAGGCGTCGGGCGGCAGCGCGCGCCAGGCGGATGCCTCTTCGCCGAGCACGGCGAACGCCGGCGGCATCACTCCGACCACGCGCAGGCGGCCGTCGGTCGTGTCGAGCGTGCGCCCCACGGCGGCGGGATCGCCGCCGAACAGGCGCTGCCATTCGGCGTGCGACAGCACCACGCCGTCGGCATCGTCCTCGCCCAGCCAGCGCCCGTGCAGCGCCGGCATGCCCAGGGTCGGGAAGTAGCCGGCGCTGACCCGGAACACGGTCAGCTCGCGCGGCCGGTCCTGCTGCAGCACGGTGAGGCTGTTCCAGTCGTAGTAGCCGAAGCGCGCGAACGGCGCACCGGTCCCGGCCAGCGCCAGCGCCTCCGCCGGGCTCAGCCCGCCGGCCTCGATGCCGCGCTCGGCGCTGCGTCCCTCGACCACCACCAGCTGCTCGGCCTCGGGAAACGGCAGGCTGCCGAGCACGCCGCGCAGCACGCCGACCATGGCGACGCTGAAGGCGATGCCGAGCGCCAGCATCGCCAGCACGGCGAGGCTGAAACCGGGCGCCTGCAGCAGGCGCCGGGCGGCCATGCGGAGCTCCATCGTCATCGCGTCCATCGCATCCTCAGTCGTGTCGCAGCGCCACCATCGGATCGACCCGCGCGACCCGTCGCGCCGGCAGCCAGGCGGCGAGCAGCGCGACCAGCCCCAGCAGCATCGACGCCGCGGCGAGCACGGCCGGGTCGTGGCCGTCGAGCCCGAACAGCAGCGACTGCGCCGCGCGGCCCAGCGCCAGCGCCGCGGCGAGGCCGAGCAGTCCGCCGACCAGCGTCATCCGGCCGACCTGCCCGAGCACCATCGCCCGCAGCCGGCGCGGCGCGGCGCCCAGCGCCAGGCGCAGGCCGATCTCGCGCATCCGCTGCGACAGCGTGTAGCTCAGCACGCCGTACAGGCCGAGCGCGGCGAGCAGCGTCGACAGCACGGCGAACGCGCCCGACAGCAGGCCGACGAAGCGCTCGGTGGCGATCAGTCGCTCGATCTGCTGGTCGACCGTGCGCAGGTTCTCCAGCGGCAGGTCCGGGTCGATCTCGGCGACGGCGGCCGGCAGCACCGGCAGCAGCGACTCCGGCGACACCGCCGCGCGCAGGTAGAAGCTCATCTCGCCGACCTCGCGCTGGCGCCACGGCGTGAAGAACAGCGGATAGGGCTGGGCCTTGATGTCGGCGTACTTGCTGTCGGCGACCAGGCCGACGATCTCGATGTCGAGGTCGTCGCTGCCGCCGATCGCCATGCGCTTGCCGATCGGATTCGCGCCCAGGCCGAAGTACTCGGCGAAGCGGCGGTTGACCACGGCCACCCGCGGCGCGTCGGCGCCGTCGGCCAGGGCGATGTCGCGGCCGGCCAGCAGCGGGATGCCCATCGAACCGAAGAAGCCGGCGCCGACCATGCTGTAGTTCGGCGTCAGCGTCTCCGGGGTGGACTCGAAGCCCTCGACGCTGACGTTGCTGCCCCATTCGTGGTGGCTCAGCAGCGGCACCCGCGAGCTGGCTACCGCGGTCACGCCGGGCACGGCGGCCAGCCGCGTCTCGATCCGCTCGAACAGGGCGCGGGCGCGCTCGACGTCGTAGCCCTGGCGTTCGGCCGACACCGAAAAGACCACCATCCGCTCGACCTGCATGCCGAGATCCTCGCTGGCCAGGTTGACCAGGCTCTTGGCGAACAGCCCGGCCAGCGCCAGCGAGGCCATCGACAGCGCCACCTGGGTGGTCGCCAGCGAGGCGCGGAAGCGGTTGCCGCCGCGGCTGGTCGACTGCCCCGACTCGCCGCGCAGCGCGGCGATCGGCTGGGCGCGGCCGAGCTGCAGCGCCGGGAACAGGCCGAACAGCAGCACCGTGGCCAGCGACACCAGCGCGGCGAAGCGCAGCGCAGCGCCGTCGATGCCGACCTCGAAGCCGTCCAGCGTCCCGGCCGGCATCCAGGCGACCAGGCCGCCGGCGATCAGCGCCGCCAGCGGCAGGCTGGCCAGTCCGCCGAGCGCGGCGAGCAGCGCCGACTCGAGCAGCAGCTGGCGCACCAGCCGGCCGCGGCTGGCACCGATCGAGGCGCGCAGGGCGAACTCGCCGGCGCGGCCGGCGCCGCGCGCCAGCAGCAGGTTGGCGATGTTGAGGCAGGCGATCAGCAGCACCAGCGCCGCCACCGCCGAGAGCAGTCCCAGCGGTCGCGCGGCCTGCTGCGCGGTGCGGCTCTGCCCGCGTGCGCCCTCGCCCAGCACCAGCCGCTTGGCCCTGAACTCGGCCATGCGCTGGGCGTCGAGGTCGCCGTGCAGCGGCACTTCGACGTCCTCGATCAGCCGGGCGTAGGGCAGGTTGAGCGCGGCCTCGGCATCTTCGCGCGAAGCGCCCGGCGCCAGCCGGCCGAAGGCGTAGATCCAGTAGCTGCGCCGGTCCTCGAAGTCGCTGGCCATCTGCGGCTGCAGCCGGCCCGCCAGGGTCAGCGGCACGAACACGTCGGCGCGAAAGCCCGGCGTGGTGCCCTCGAAGCCCGGCGGCGCGACGCCGACCACGGTGAGCGCCTCGCCGTTGACCCGCAGCGTGCTGCCGACCGCGTCGGCACGCCCGCCCCAGGCGTCGCGCCAGTGGCGGTGCGAGAGCACGGCGACGCGGCCCTCGCCGGGCGTGGCGTCGTCGGCGGCGACGATCAGCCGCCCCTGGCCCGGCACCAGGCCGAGCAGGTCGAAGTAGTTGCCGCTGACCATCATGCCCAGGCCGAAGCTGTTGCGTCCCTCGCGGCCGAGCGTGGCCTGGAAGGAGCGATGGCCGGCGATGCCGGCGACCGGCTCCGGGCGCAGCCGCTGCAGGTCGCGCAGCATCGGATGGCTGAGGATGTCGTCGCGGCTGCCGGCGCTGTTGTTCGAGGTGCTGCCGAACTTCGGGCCCGGTGCGCTCAGGTTGAACAGCGTCGCCGGCGCCGTCACCGGCAGCGGCCGCAGCACGACCTGGTGGAACAGCGAGTAGATCGCCGTGTTGACGCCGATGCCCAGCGCCAGGCTGGCCACGGCGACCAGCACGAACAGCGGCCGCGCGGCGAGTCCGCGGATCGCGTAGCGCAGGTCCGGCAGGAGCGAGGCGAGCATCAGCGGTTCCTCCTCACAGGCTGCGCAGGGCGTTCATCGGGTCGACGCCGGCGGCGCGCCGCGCCGGCAGCCAGCAGGCGATCAGCGCGATCGCCGCCAGCAGCGGCGGCACCGCGGCGAAGGTCAGCGGATCCCAGGGCGCCACGCCGAACAGCTGCGCCTTCGCCAGCTGGCCGAGGCCGAGCGCCAGCAGCAGCCCGATCGCCAGCCCCACCGCGACCAGCCGCACGCCGTGGCGCATCACCAGCGCGAGGATCTGCCGACGGCCGGCGCCGATCGCCATGCGCACGCCGAGCTCGCCGGTGCGCTGGCTCACCGAGAAGGCCAGCACCGCGTAGATGCCGATCGCCGACAGCGCCAGCGCCACCGCGGCGAAGCCGCCGACCAGGTTCATCGGCGCGCGCTGCTGGTCGAGGCTGAGCGCGATGCGATCCTCCAGCAGCAGCAGGTCGTGCACGGCCTGCTCGGGATCGACCCGCAGCACCGCCTGGCGCAGCGCCGCGGCGGTCTCCGGCCGGCTCGCCGCCGGCCCGCGCAGCAGCAGCGCGGCGGTCGGCGGGGCGACCTGGCGGAACGGCCAGTACAGCGTCTCCTTGCCGACCTCCTCGGCCAGCGTGCCGTGCTTGATGCTCGGCACCACGCCGATCACGGTGGCCCACGGGCCCTCGCGACCGCGGCCGATGCGCTGGCCGATCGGATCGACGTCGGCGAAGTAGCGCCTGGCCAGCAGCTCGTCGATGATCACCACCGGCTCGGCCTCGGCGTTGTCGGCGACGCTGAAGGGGCGGCCCTTGAGCAGCGGAATGCGCAGGCTGCGGAAGAAGTCCTCGTCGATGTAGCGCTGCAGCGCGTGCGGCGAGGGCGTGCCGTCGGCGACGTCGAGCCCGTCGATGTAGTAGGAGCCCTGCGAGTTGCGGTTGCTGAATGGCAGCGAGGAGTTGAGGCTGGCGTGCTCGACCCCGGGAATCGCCCGCGCCTCGCGCAGCAGGCTCTCGAAGAACTGCATCCGCGCCGGCTGGCCGTCGTAGCGGCTGGCCGGCAGGTCGACCAGCGCGGTCAGCACGCCGTCGGCCGCGAAGCCCGGCGACTGCTGCTGCAGGCCGACGAAGCTGCGCAGCAGCAGCCCGGCGCCGACCAGCAGCGCGGTGGCCATCGCCATCTGCAGCACCACCAGCAGGTTGCGCGAGGCGCCGGCGAGCCGGCCGCCGCCGCCGCCGCGGCCGCCGTCGTTGATCACCCGGCCGATGTCGGTGCTGAGCAGGGTCACGATCGGGACCAGCGCGGCCAGCGCGCCGGTGGCGACGCTCAGCGCCAGGGCGAAGCCGAGCACCTCGAGGTTGAGCGTGATCGGGAAGCGGCTGACCGCCGCACCCAGCCCGACCCGCGGCAGCAGCTCGATCAGGCCCAGCGCCAGCAGCACGCCGGCGCCGCCGCCGAGCAGCGAGATCAGCAGCGACTCGGCCAGCAGCTGGCCGGCGATGCGGCGCCGGCTGGCGCCGAGCGCGCTGCGCACCGACAGCTCCTTCTGGCGGGCGGTCAGCCGGGTCAGCAGCAGGTTGGCGACGTTGGCGGCGGCGATCAGCAGCACCAGCGCCACCGCGGCCTGCAGGATGATCACCATCGGCCGGCTGTCGCCCACCTCGAGGTCGCGCAGCGGCTGCGCCCGTCCGGTGAAGTGGCCGCCGCGCAGGAACTCGGCGAAGCGCGAAGCGCGCGCGGCGAGGTCGGGCTCGAGGCCAGTCAGGCCGCCGATACGCTCGGCGTTGCGCGCGACGATGGCGTCGAGCTCGGCGTTGAGCTGGGCGATGCTCGCGCCCTCGCGCAGGCGGCCGACGCTCTGCGAGAACTCCTGGCCGCGCTGCTGGTCGCTGCGCTGCTCCGCGGTGAAGCCGAACGGCACCCAGAGCTGGGTGGCGCGGCTCGGAAACCCGAAGCCCTCGGGCATCACGCCGATCACCTCGTGCGGCTCGCCCGACAGCCGCACGCTGCGGCCGACGATGCCGGGGTCGGCGGCGAAGCGGTTGCGCCACAGCGCGTGGCTGATCACCACCACCTTGTTGCCGCCGGCGACCGCATGCTCGTCGCCGAAGGCGCGGCCGATCGCCGGCGCCACCTGCAGCGTGCTGAACAGCGAGGGCGTGGTGCGCACGCCGACCAGCCGCTCGGGCGTACCGCCCGCCTCGGCGAGGTCGAGACTGACGCCGGTGTAGAGCGCGAGGTCCTCCAGGCTGGCCGCCTGCTCGCGGCGATCGAAGTAGTCCGGGATCGAGCTGCCGGCGTACTGCAGGCTGCTGGTCGGATAGGTGTTGTAGACGTCGACCAGGCGCTCGCCGGCCGGATACGGCAGCGGCGCCAGCAGCATGCCGTGCAGCACCGAGAACATCGCCGTGTTGGCGCCGATGCCGAGCGCGAGGGTCAGCACGGCGACGGCGGCGAAGCCGGGGCGGGCGAGCAGCGAACGCAGGCTGTAGCGCAGGTCGTTCTTCAGTGCGGCGATCATGGCGATGCCTCCGGGGTCAGTGGCTGCGCAGGGCCAGCATCGGCTCGGCGCGGGCGGCGCGCAGGGCGGGCGCCAGGCAGGCGATGAAGCCGACCGCAGCGAGGGCGACGAGCACGCTGAGCAGCACGCCGGGATCGTGTGCGCTCACGCCGTACAGCTGGCTCGCCAGCAGGCGCCCGAGCGCGACCGCGCCGACCAGCCCGAGGACCAGGCCGAGGCCGATCATCCGCGCGCCCTGTCCGAGCACCATGCGCACGAGATCGACGGCGCGCGCGCCCAGCGACAGGCGGATGCCGAACTCCTGGCGCCGCTCGGCCACGCCGTAGGCGACCACGCCGTACAGGCCGACCGCGGCCAGCAGCAGGGCCACGCCGCTGAACACGCCCATCAGCCCCATGTTGAAGCGGCGCAGCGCGGTGGTGCCGGCGATCACCTGGTCCATCGTGCGCAGGTCGAACACCGGCACGTTGGGCTCGACCTCGCGGATCGCGCGACGCAGCTGTTCGGCGTAGGCCAGCGGCTCGCCGCGCACCTTCAGCGCCAGGTAGTACTGGCGCTGGAAGCCATTGGCGTGCGACAGGTAGACCTCGGCCACCGGCTCGCGCTCGACGCCGTACAGGCGGGTGTCGGCGACCACGCCGACGATCTGCTTGGGCACCTGGCCGTCGAAGAACTCGAGCTGCTGGGCCAGCGGGTCGACGTCGGCGAGGAAGCGCCGGACGAAGGTCTCGTTGACCAGCACCTGGGTCGGCGGCTCGCCCGGCCGACCGTCGGCGGCCTCGATGTCGCGACCGCGAACGACGCGCACGCCGAGTGCAGCGTGGAAGTCGGGACTGACGAAGCGCCAGTTCGCGCCCGGCGCGGGCTGTCCTTCGGGCGGCGTGCGGCCGACGATGCCGATGTCGGAACTGGTGTTGTCGAGGCCGGCCAGCGGCAGGGCGTCGCTGAGCCCCACCCGCTCGACGCCGGGGATCGCGGCGACACGGTCGAGGATGCGCTGCGTGCCCGCCGCCACCAGCGGTGAATGGCGGGCGTACCAGGCGAACATGTCCTCTTCGGGCAGCGGCTGCGCGCCCTCGATCACCAGCGCGGCGGTCAGCACGCCGGACGATTCGACACCGGTGTCGATCCGGCCGAGCTGGCGCAGGCTTTCGATCAGCAGGCCGGCGCCGACCAGCAGGGTCAGCGACAGCGCGACCTCGAAGGCGACCAGCGCCTGCCGCGCACGACTGCGCTCGCGGCCGCCGCCGCCGCTGCGGCCTTCCTCCTGCAGCGCGCCCTGCGGCGCGGTGCGCGCGGCGCGCAGCGCCGGCCAGGCGGCGAACAGCATGACCGTGGCGATGCCGACACCGAGCGAGACGAGGACCACGGTGAGGTCCATTCCGGCCCGCGCATGGCTGGGCAGCACGTCAGGCGCCATCGCCAGCAGCGCCGGCACCGCCACCGCGGCGACGGCGAGGCCGGCGACGCCGCCGAGCAGCGCGATCACCAGCGCCTCGCTGATCACCGCGCGCATCAGCGCGGCGCGGCCGGCGCCGAGCGCGGCGCGCACGGCCAGCTCGCGCTGTCGCGTGCTGCCGCGGGCCAGCAGCAGGTTGGCGAGGTTGGCGCAGGCGATCAGCAGCACCAGTGCGGCGGCGCCCAGCAGCACCAGCAGTGGCTGCTCGACCTGGCTGTTGAGCAGGGTCGGCAGCGGCGTCAGCCGGGCGCCGAGTTCGCGGTGATTGTCCGGATACTCCGCCGCCATGCGCGCGTTCACCGCCTGCAGCGCGGACTCGGCCTGGGTCAGGCTCGCACCGGGCGCCAGCCGACCGAGCACGAACAGCGAGTTGTTGCCGCGACCTTGCGTCGTCGCGCCCAGGTGGGTCGGCAGGTAGACCTCGGTGCTGCCCGGGTAGCGGAAGCTCGCCGGCGTGATGCCGACGATGCGGTGCGCTTCGCCGTTGAGCACCACGTCCCTGCCGACCGCATCGGGCTTGCCGGCGAAGCGCTCCTGCCAGAGCGCGTGGCTGATCACCACGACGCGCTCCAGCGCGCGGTCTTCCTCGGCCGTGAAGTAGCGGCCGAGCTGCGCCGGCAGCGCCATCACGTCCCAGAACTCGGGCGTCACCCGGTTGGCCGACAACCGCCTCGCCTCGCCGTCGCCGGTGAGGTTGATGGTGACGCCGACGTAGGCGCCCAGGGCGGAGAACTGCTCCGCGGTCGCCGTCCGCCAGTCGTCCAGCAGCGGCGCCGAGATCGGTCCGCTCCAGTTTCCCTGGACGCGATTGATGCGGATGATCCGCTCGGCATCCGGATAGGGCAGCGGCGTCAGCAGCACGCCGTTGACCACGCTGAAGATCGCCGAGACGCTGCCCACGCCGAGCGCGAGCGTGAACACCGCGACCAGCAGGAATACCGGCTGGCGCAGCAGCGAGCGCAGGGCGAGGCGGAGGTCGGTGGCGAGACGGCTGGCCATGGCGGGATCTCCTCGACGCCGCTCAGCCCGCGGTGCCGGTGCGGGCGCGCAGGATCTGCGCGTCGAGGCGCTGGTCCTCCTCGTGGCGCAGGCGGTGCAGCGTCTCCTCGTCGACCACGCGGCCGTCGAACATGAAGACCTTGCGCTGGGCGAAGTCGGCGTAGCGCGGGTCGTGGGTGACCATGCAGATGGTCGAGCCGGACTTGTGCAGTTCGTCCAGCAGCGCCATCACCGCCTCGCCGTTCTTCGAGTCGAGGTTGCCGGTCGGCTCGTCGGCCAGCAGCAGCGAAGGCTGGCCGACCAGCGCGCGCGCCACCGCGACGCGCTGCTGCTGGCCGCCGGAGAGCTGCGCCGGATAGTGCTTGAGCCGGTGCGCCATGCCGACCCGCTCCAGCGAGGCCTGCACGCGGTCGCGGCGCTCGGCCTTCGACACGCCATCACGGTAGGTCAGCGGC
>VFQU01000226.1_pt1 | contig 60466 bp, 66 predicted proteins | sample 3512311 | NCBI WGS metagenome assembly VFQU01 (sample SAMN10412377, study PRJNA504923) | tailings metagenome | isolation source: Relicate 3 Philex TSF3 active mining site | place: Philippines: Tuba, Benguet | collected 2017-08-29 | reverse complement strand
CCGGCACGAGGGCGTCGGCGACGCGGATGAGGCGCGAGGCGGCGAGCACCAGACGATCGTGGGGCCACGTGGATGCCCACAGGGCCCGCGCGAGCATCCGACGATCGATCGGCGCGCGCAACACCGCGAGCTCGGCCTTCGCGAAGGCCGCCCGCACGCCCTGATCGGTGGAGACCGCCAACGACAGGTCGGGTGCCGGGTCATCGGGCTGCTGCGACTCGAGCACGGCGCGCGACATCGCCACCCAGCCGCCGACCCAGCGCCGCACGACGGTCGGGTCGGGCGCCCCGATGACGCGCACGTCGCCGACGGCACGGGCGTTGCGGCCCGGGTCGTACAGCTCGACGCCGGGCGTGCGCACGGTGATGACCTCGACGTCGCCGCGCTGCAGCAGCTGCGGCACCTCGCGGCTGAGCGTCGGGTGGCCGAGCACGATGGCCCGGCCGACGGCGTCGCCGTGCGGGCCGCGCAGCACGTCGCGATAGGCGACGACCAGGTGGCGGCCGTAGCGGGCGCCGCTGCTGACCTCGGCGATGAGCGGGGCGCCGAGGGCGACCGCGAGCTCTTCGGCACGCGCGCCGGCGCCGTGACCGGCGATGACGACGGTGGCATCGTCGGGGTGCAGGTCGACGACCTCGGGCGTGCTTGCCGTCGGACGTTCGGCAGCCGGCGCAGCCGGGTCGGTAGCGCGTGCCGGGCGCGGATCGGGAAGGAGGTCGGCGGGCAGCTCGACCGCACCGCTGAGCGGCTCTCGGTAGGCGAGGTTGACGTGCACGGGGCCGTCGGCGCTCGCGCGCACGGCGAGCTCGGCGAGGCCTCGCGCCGCCTCCGGCTCGTCGGGTGCGCCGACCGGAGCGGGAACATCCCAGTCGGCCCGCAGCAGGTCGCCGAAGATGCCGGGCTGGACGGTGGTCTGGTTGCTGCCGATGCCCCGCAGCTCGGCCGGTCGATCGGCCGTCAGCACGATGAGCGGCACGCCCGCGTGGTGCGCCTCGAGCACGGCCGGGTGCAGGTTGGCGACAGCCGTGCCGGAGGTGCAGACGACGGCCACCGGGCGGCCCGTCTCGACCGCGAGGCCGAGCGCCGTGAAGCCGGCGACGCGCTCGTCGATGCGCACGTGCAGGTGCAGGTGCCCGGCGCGGGCGAGGGCGGCGGCGGCCAGCGCGAGGGCCTGCGAACGGGATCCAGGGCTGAGCACGAGGTCGGTCACGCCGTGGCGCACGAGCTCGGCGAGCAGCGCCATCGCGGCCGTGCTCGCTGACGATTCGGAGACCGTGATCCTGGGAGGCTCGGCGGTGCCGGGCCGGGCAGGCTCGGCCGGCGCAGGCTCGGCCGACGCGGGCTCAGCGCTCGGGATTGGCGGGCGGGTCATCGTCGAGATCCGCGAGCTCCTGCTCCAGGCGGCGCAGACGCTCGTCCTGCTCCGCGCGCTTCGCCAGCTCCTCGGCCGACAGGGTGCGCAGGAAGCTGGGGTCGTCGTCGGGCGCGATCGGGCGCGCGACACCCCCGCGGCGGCGGGCCTTGCCCACCGCGAGCCAGAGCACGCCGCCGATCACCGGCAGCAGCACGACGCCGATGGCCCAGACCGGCTTCGGGAAGGCGCGAACCCGCGAACGCTCAGTGAGCAGCACGTCGACGAGCGTGTACACCGTGAAGGCGACAGCGACCACGACGAGCACGATCAGCAACCGGGTCATGCTTCGAGTGTAGGCCCGGGGTTCTGGGCGGGCACCGAGAGGGCGCTCGTAGACTGATCGGGTGAGCCCCTGGATTCAGTACACACTGCTGCGCCTCGGCCTGTTCGCGGTGGCGTTCGGCCTGCTCATGGCGATTCGGCTCGACTGGTGGTGGGCCGCGATCGTGGCCTCGATCATCGCCATGACGGTGTCGTACATCTTCTTCGGGAAGCTCCGCGATGCCGTCGCGCTCGACCTCGCCGCGCGCCGGGAGAAGCCGGCTGTCGACCCCGATGCCGCCGCCGAAGATTCCGCTGTGGAGGACGCTGCCGCATCCGGTGACGAGCCGGAGGGCGTGGCGACCGACGACCGCGCCTAGAACGCGATCGCGGCCGCGAGCCCCAGCCCGGTGAGCAGGGCGGCGAGCGACGTCAGCTTGAGCGCGAGCACGAGCTCGCCCGGCGTCTTCGCCAGCAGCACGATGAGCGCGACGGGGGCGCTGATCAGCAACGTGAAGAACACGGCGGGCGCCCAGACGTACAGAAGCGCGAACGGCACGATCATGCCGTAGGCGCCGGCCAGCAGCACGACGAACAGGATGCGCGCGGGCAGGTCGCCGATGCGCACGGCAAGCGTCTTCTTGCCGGCGCGGGCGTCGAGCTCGCGGTCGCGGATGTTGTTGACGAGCAGGATCGCCGCGGCAAAGAACCCGGCGAGGGCCGCCGCGAACCAGGTCTCGAACGGGATCTGCTCGATCTGCACGTACACCGTGCCGAGGGTGGCCACGAGCCCGAAGAACAGGAATGCGACGAGCTCACCGAGCCCGAGGTAGCCGTACGGCAGCTTCCCGCCGGTGTAGAACCACGCAGCGACGATCGCGACGGCACCGACGGCGAGCAGCCACCAGATGCTGGTGAGCACGACGATGGCGATGCCGGCGGCGGCGGCGAGCCCGAAGAACACCAGCGCGACGGTCAGCACGGCCCGCGGCGAGGCGGCGCCCGAGCCGGTGAGGCGGCTCGGCCCGACGCGCAGAGCATCCGTGCCCCGTACGCCGTCGGAGTAGTCGTTGGCGTAGTTGACGCCGATCTGCAGGAAGACCGCCACACCGAGGCAGAGCAGGGCGAGGGCGAGGTTGTAGCCGAGCGTCACGTACGCCATCGCGGTTCCGAGCGCGACGGGCACGATCGCGAGGCTCAGGGTGCGCAGGCGGGCCCCGGCGATCCAGTCGCGGGCGGTCGCCGCCGGCAACTTCGCGGGGTTGCCGGATGCGGCGCTCGCCTTCGCCGGATTCGTGCGCTTGGCGGCGCTCCGGGCGGGCTTCTTCTTGGCCGTCTTCTTCGTCGTCTTCGCTGCCACGACCGCGAGTCTAGTGAGCGGCGCGACTAGGGGTTGACGAGCCGGCTGATCGCGAGCCGGTCGGGCTTGCCGCTGGGCAGCAGCGGCAGAGCATCCACCGTCACGACGCGGTCGGGCCGCGCCTCCGGGGCCAGCCGCGCGCCGACGGCGCGCCGCAGCGTCTCGAGCTCGGGGCGCTGCGTGGTGACGACGACCGGCACCTCGCCCCACTCGGGGTGGTGCCCGGCAACGACGACCGCGTCGGCGAGGCCCGGCTGCTCGCGCACGATGCGCTCGACGTCGCCCAGGCGAACCTTGAGCCCGCCGGTGACGATGGTGTTGTCGAGTCGGCCGAGCACGCGCAGCACGCCGGTCTGCTCGTCGATCTCGCCCGCGTCGTCGGTGCGGTACCAGCGCTGGCCGTCGTGCTCGACGAAGGCAGCGGCGGTGCGCTCGGGGTCGCCGAGGTAGTACTCGGCGAGGGTCGGGCCGCCCAGCTCGATGCGGCCGTCGGCAGAGAGGCGCACCTCGGCCTGCCCGATGGGGCGCCCGTCGTAGACGACGCCGCCGCACGTCTCGCTCGAGCCGTAGGTGCGGGTGAGACGCCAGCCGAGGGCCGTCGCGCGCTCGATGAGCGGCGCGGGCGTCGCCTGGCCGCCGACGAGGATGCGCTCGAAGCCGCCGAGCGCCCGACGCAGGTCGTCATCGGCCTCGGCCTCGTCGACGAGGCGGCCCAGCTGCGCGGGCACGAGGGCGGTGAACCGACGCGGATGCTCCATCGCCGCGATCGCCGCCAGCACACGGTCACGGCTCAACCGGCCCGGCGCCACGACGACCGGCTCGCTGCCCGCGGCGAGCGACCGCGCGAGCACGTTGCTGCCCGCGATGTACTGCACCGGCAGCGCGAGCAGCCACTGCCCCGGGCCTTCGAGCGCGCTATCGGTGGCCGCCGCGCTGGCGAGCACGGTGTCGGCGCTCAGGGCGACGCGCTTCGGGCGCCCGGTCGTGCCGCTCGTCTCGACGACGAGCGCGATGCGCTTCTCGACCTCGAGCGGTGCGGTGTGCACAGGGTTGACGCCGCCGCCGCGGAACAGCACCGCCGGCCCCACCCCCTCGAGAGCATCGCGCAGCGCGGCGAGGCACGCGAGCGGGTCAGCGGTGTCGACGACGGCGAGCGGGCGGGTCACGCTGCCACGCTACTCCGCGGCGCTGGGGCCCCGGTCAGGAGCGGGCGGCCGCCGCGGTGCGGATCATCAGCTGGTAGGGCAGCTGCCGCTGCTTCAGCTGGTTGACGGTGCCGACGACGAGCACGCCCGAGCGAGCATCCCGGTACCAGACGACGCCCGAGGCGCCCGAGTGCCCCTGAAACTCGAACGAGCGGAAGCCGGTGAAGACCGCCGGCAGCCGGAAGCGCATGACGCCGGTGCCGTACTCGAGCGGGCTGAAGATGCGGTGCCAGTCGGTGAGCATCTCGTCGAGCAGCGCGGCGTCGAACAGGCGGCCGGCGAAGAAGGCGTGCAGGAAGGTGACCCCGTCGCGGAGGGTCGAGACGATGCCGCCCTGCCCGCCGCAGGAGGCGAGCAGCTGGGGCAGGCGCAGGTCGCGGTCGCCGTAGCAGATGACCGCCATCTCGTCGAAGCGGTCGAGCGTCTCGGGCGTGAACACCCAGGTGCCGGTGAGGCCGAGCGGCTCGGCGATGCGCACCCGCACCGACGCGGCGAACGGGCGGCCGTCGAGGCGCTGGATCACGCTGTCGAGCAGCTGGAACCCGGTATCGCTGTAGAGGCCGCGGCCGCGGCGGGCGGGGGTCATCGCGCGCGACCATTCGACGACGTCGCTCTCGCTCCAGCCGAAGTCGTGCTCCATCGCGCGCTCGAGCGTGGTCGGGCCATCGGGCCGCGGGCCCTCGAAGAAGTCGGCGAGCCCGGCGGTGTGCGCCATGACCTCGCGCACGGTGATCTCGCCGCTGACGTCGCGGCCGTCCTGCACCGCCAGACCGCGGAGGTCGAGGTCGGGCAGGTACTCGGCGATCGGCGCATCCCAGTCGAGGCGGCCCTCGTCGCGCAGCTGCGCGAGGCACACGGTCGTGAAGAGCTTGCTGACGCTCGCGACGAAGTACGGCCGGTCGGGGTCGCCGTGCACGATGTCGAGCTCGGGTGCTCCGCCGACGGCCGGAGCCACCACGCGCCACAGCACCTCGCCGGTGCGGCGGTCGCCCTCCGCCTTCGCGATCAGCCGACGGATGCGCTGCTCTCGTGTCGCCATGCTGCGGGTCTCCTCGTCCCTCGTGTTATCAGTGTTCACATTCGGGTCATGTGTAGCGCACCGATGTGTACACTGTCAACATGGCGAGTGAACGGTCGGGGTCGCGGTCGACGACCGGAGCCGGCCGGAGCCGCGCCGGCTATCACCACGGCGCGCTGCGCGACGCGCTCGTCGACGCGGGCGAGCAACTCGCGCGCGCGGAGGGGCTCGACGGCGTGACCGTGCGCCGCATCGCCGCCGCCTGCGGAGTGAGCGCCGCGGCCGTCTACCGGCACTTCCCGAGCGGCGACCACCTCATCGCCGCCGTGGCGCAGCGGGCGCGCGAGATCATGGCGCGCGACATGTTCGCCCGGCTCGACGCCGCCGCGGGCCGCGCCCCGATCGACCGCCTGCGCGAGGTCGGCGAGTCGTACATCGCCTTCGCCCTCGCCGAGCCGCGCCTGTTCTCCCTCGTGTCGATGCCGATGACCACCCCGCCCGACCGGCCCGATGAGCCCAACGCCGCCGACCTGGTGCGCGACATCGTGCTCGAGCTCGAGCCGCCGGGCGCCGTCGACGAGCAGCGCGTGGCGAGCCGCATGATGCTCGCGCAGGCGAGCGCGCACGGCCTCGCCGTCATCCTGCGCGACTTCGTGCCCGACCCTCGGGCGCGCGAGCAGCTCATCGCCGGGGTGCTCGACCGCGTGGGCGTGGGGCTCGAGGCCTGAGGGGCGTTGGCCCCGCATCCCCCGCTCAGTACTGCCAGGGGAAGGGCGACCAGTCGGGCGCGCGCTTCTCGAGGAACGAGTCGCGACCCTCGACGGCCTCGTCGGTGCCGTAGGCGAGCCGCGTAGCCTCGCCGGCGAAAAGCTGCTGGCCGACCATCCCGTCGTCGGTGAGGTTCATGGCGTACTTGAGCATGCGGATGGCCGTCGGGCTCTTGGTGAGGATCGTCTCGGCCCAGTCGAGCGCCGTGGCCTCAAGTGACGCGTGCGGCACGACGGCGTTGACCGTGCCCATCTCGTAGGCGCGCTGCGCGTCGTACTCGCGGGCGAGGAAGAAGATCTCGCGCGCCACCTTCTGCCCGACCTGCTTGGCGAGGTACGCGCTGCCGTAGCCGGCATCGAACGAGCCCACGTCGGCGTCGGTCTGCTTGAAGCGCGCGTGCTCGCGGCTCGCGATGGTCAGGTCGCACACGACGTGCAGCGAGTGCCCGCCGCCGGCCGCCCAGCCGGGCACGACCGCGATGACGACCTTCGGCATGAAGCGGATCAGCCGCTGCACCTCGAGGATGTGCAGCCGCGATGCGCGAGCCGGGTCGACCGTCTCGGCCGTCTCGCCCTCCGCGTACTGGTACCCCGCGCGCCCGCGGATGCGCTGGTCGCCGCCCGAGCAGAACGCCCAGCCGCCGTCTTTCGCGCTTGGGCCGTTGCCCGTCAGCAGCACCACGCCGACCCGCGGGTTCTGCCGCGCATCGTCGAGCGCCCGGTACAGCTCGTCGACCGTGTGCGGGCGGAAGGCGTTGCGCACCTCCGGCCGGTCGAACGCGATGCGCGCGATGCGCCCCGAGGTGTCGAGGTGGTAGGTGAGGTCGGTCAGGTCGTCGAAGCCCGGCGCGGCCACCCAGCGCGCGGCGTCGAAGGTCTCGGAGACGAACGGCTCGGCCATGCGGCCAGCCTACGCGCGCACCCCGGTGCCACACTGGGCGGTATGGATGCCCTCCCGCCGCTCGACGAGGTGCTGGCCCGCGCCCACGTCGTGAGCGTGCCGCTCGTCACCCGGTTCCGCGGCGTCGAGCACCGCGAGGCCGTGCTGCTCGACGGCCCCATCGCCTGGAGCGAGTTCGCGCCCTTCGTCGAGTACGACGACGCCGAGGCGAGCACCTGGCTGGCCGCGGCCTTGAGCTTCGGCTGGGAGCAGTCGAGCGTGCCGCGGCTGCGGGCGAGCATCCCGGTCAACGCGACCCTGCCGGCCGTGCCGCTCGAGCGCGTGGCGTCGACCCTCGCCCGCTTCGGGGAGTGCCGCACCGTGAAGGTCAAGGTGGCCGAGCGCGGCGAGACCCTGGCCGACGACCTCGCGCGGGTCTCCGAGGTGCGGCGGCTTCTCGGGCCGGAGGGGCGCATCCGCCTCGACGCGAACGGCGCCTGGAACCTCGACGAGGCCGAGCACGCCATCCGCGCCCTCGAGCAGTTCGACCTCGAGTACGTCGAGCAGCCGTGCGCGAGGGTCGATGAGCTCGCCGAGCTGCGGCGGCGCATCCATCGGCTCGGCGTGCCGATCGCCGCGGATGAGAGCGTGCGCAAGGCCGCCGATCCCCTCGCCGTCGCCCGCGCGGGTGCCGCCGACCTGCTCGTCATCAAGGCGGCGCCGCTCGGCGGCATCGACCGTGCCCTCGCGATCGTCGCCGAGGCGGGGCTACCCGCCGTCGTTTCGAGCGCCCTCGACTCGAGCATCGGCCTCGCGATGGGAGCCGAGCTCGCCGCCCGCCTGCCGCAGCTCGACCACGACTGCGGTCTCGGCACCGCCGCCCTGCTCGCCGACGATGTCACCGCCGACCCCCTGCGACCGGTCGACGGCGCCATCGCGGTGCGGCCGGTCGCCGCCGATGCGGATGCCCTCCGCCGCCTCGCCGCCGACCCGGCCCGCACGGCCTGGTGGCGCGAGCGTCTCACACGCTGCCACGCACTCCTTTCGGGCTGAGGTGCCGCGGCGCTAGCCTCGAGGCGTCCGACCGCGAAGCCTCACCCCGAGGAGCCACCATGCGCCGCGCCCCGATCGTCGTCACCGCCGCCACCGCCGCCCTGCTCGCGCTCACCGCGTGCTCGGTCGGCGAACCGACCGAGGCCGAGACCGACGGAGCGACCGACCCGGAGGCGAGTGCGAGCTCCGAACCGGTCGACCCCACCGACCCCGGCTGCCTGGTCGGCGACTGGCGCATCGCGCAGGACCAGATGCAGGTGTTCTACGACGCGGTCTCGGCCGCGAGCGAGGGGCTCGCCCTGACGATCGTCGGCGAGGGGGTCACGACGGGCTCGATCGGCGGCACCTGGACGGCCGACGCCGGCGTCATCACCACCGCCGTCGGCGACAACAGCCTGTCGACCATCGTCACGATCAACGGGGTGACGCAAGACGCCTCCGACCTTCTCGGGGGCATCATCGCCAGCGACCCCATCAATGAGGCGCCGTTCGACTGCAGCGATCCCACCGCGCCGGTGCTGCAATTCGACACCGGGAGCGGGCGGGTGCCGGTGGCGTTGACGCCGGCGGGTTGAGGAGAAGAACCGATGGAGTCGGGCCAGAGACCCGACCGCTCACGACAACAACAGGCCCGAGGCGGTGCCCTCTTGTATTCAGGCCTACAGGCCTGAGTACGAGTGCAGCCCCTTGAACGCGATGTTCACGACCGTGTAGTTGAAGATCACCGCGCTGAAGCCGATGATCGCGAGCCAGGCTGAGCGGTCGCCGCGCCAGCCGCGCGTCGCACGGGCGTGGATGTAGCCGGCGAACAGCACCCAGATGATGAAGGTCCAGACCTCCCTGGTGTGCCAGCCCCAATAGCGGCCCCACGCGCGCTCGGAGCCTGACTCGGTTTCGCGGACACCTGAGTTGAGGCGATGATCGTCTCGGAAGGAGTCCGTGAGATGCCTGCTGCCCACCCGCCGGAGTTCCGGCGTCGAGCCCTGGATCTGGTCGCGGAGGGAGACCCGGTCGCTCAGACCGCCCGCGGTGTCGGGATCAGCGAGTCCTGTCTTCGCAACTAAATGCATCGCGATGCAGTCGACTCGGGCCGCAAACCCGGCGCGACCTCCGACGAGCATCGCGAACTGGTCGAGATAAGGCGACGGTTGCGGGTGCTGGAGATGGAGAGCGACATCCACAAGCGCGCGTTGGCCTACATTGCGCGGGAGAACGTGCTGCCGGAATAGGGTTCCGGCTGGTCCAGGTGCTGAGCCGACTCGCGAGCAGCGTATGGTGCGCCGCGAGTGCTGGCCGAGTTGCGGCTCGGGCTTAGCGTTCACGTCGCCCGCAAACGTGTCGCCAGGCTGATGCGGCAAGACGGGTTGGTCGGCGTCTCGCATCGTCGCAAGCGGGGAGGCTGGAAGCCGGACACGGCCACGCACGAGGTCCTCGTAAAGCGGCAGTTCCGCGCTGACGGGCCGAACCGGCTCTGGTTCTGCGACATCACGCAACACCGTGCGAAAGACGGCTGGGTCTATTGCGCTGCCGTGATCGACGCCTAATCACGCCGCATCGTTGGCTGGTCGATCTCCGTTCGGATCACCGCAGAGATCGTCGTCGACGCGCTGGAGATGGCACGCTGGCGGCTCCGACCCGAGCCTGGAACAGTCGTTCACGCGGAGAGAGGAGCCCAATACACTTCCCGGCTCTCCGGTCACCGACTCCGCCAAGCAGGGCTGCTCGGCTCGATGGGCAGAGTCGCCTCCAGCGTCGACAATGCGCTCATCGAGTCGTTCTGGTCAACGATGCAACGCGAGCTGCTGGACCGCACCAGCTGGGACTCCAGAACACAGCTCGCGTCGGCCATGTTCGAGTGGATTGAGGGGTTCTACAACCCCCGGCGCAGACACAGCAGCCTCGGAAACCTCAGCCCCGCCGAGTGTGAAGCCCTTCACCCCGCCGCAGAAATCGCGGCATGATCAACACAAGAGAAGCGCCCGGGAAACCGGGTCAGGCTCTAGACGCTCGTGAGCGTGCACGGCGGTGAGGCGAGCGCGCGGGTACTCGCCGACAACCGGACGCGCGGGGCGAGCACGGCGGAAGACTCCGCGGTCTCCGCTCAATTTGCGACGAGTGGCAAAGACCTCGACGAGCACGCCTTCGCCGTGCAGAGCGTGCTCGACACGCTGCGGCCGCACGCGCGCGCCGTCTCGGCGAGCGATCTCCCGTTCACCATCAAGCTGCCGAACCTCTGGCACCTCGCGACCGACGTCGAGATGCAACTGGCGCCGTCGTCGAGCGCGCTCGACATCGTCGCCGCGTTGCATTCCACCGCGGCCGCTACGCCGGGCCGGTGGGATGGATCGACTAGGACGGCGAGGGCGAGTGGTTGATCGCGCTGCGCTGCGCGCGCATCGATGATGACGGCCTGGTCACGGCCTACGCCGGCGCGGGCATCGTGGCCGACAGCGACCCCGATTCCGAACTCGCTGAGACGCGCGTGAAGTTCTGCCCGGTTGCCGACTCACTCCGCTGATGAGCGCGTCGACCGCATCCGACGTGGCTCCCTCACCGTGAGGATGGCAACCCAGATGAGCGAGGCAGCTAGTCCGTACAGCGCAGCGCTCGCGCCAATGAATTCGAGGTCGTTAACGGGGGATACGGGTGGCTCGTAGAGCGGACGCACCTCGGTACGAGAGTCATTCGGTTCAACGATAATCCACGACTCCAGCGCGCCCATCGAGGATGAGAACTCGGCGTAGATGAACCACAAGTCTCCTTCGGTGAGTTCCAGAGTTCCTCGGACCACAAGGCCGCTGGTATCACCCTGCTCCAGTGTGGCCTGAATATTCTGACCAGCGCGCCTTGCGACGATGCGTTCAAAGCGAAGCGGCGTGCTCGATGACACGACCTCTACAGTGATGCTTACTGTTGACCCGACTCGCTCAACCGTCATTGCGACTTCACCTTGCTCGGTGCCTTGCCCTGGATCGTGGGCGCTCGCGGGTAGTGGATCGACGCTCACGAACGTCGCAGCCAAGGCCAACGTCGCCAACGTTGCGACGACAACCTGCCGGCCACGAGAGATCAGCATCACACCGCCCGCGATGGCGATCACGATGATGGCGGCAGGGAGCACTGTCTCGGCCTGCACGCTACTCAGCCCTACGGCGGAGGCCACGAGCTGTATGGACGACATTGCGATGGCGGCAAGCGCAAACCGGTCGACTTTCCGCGCGCGCGGGAGATCGAGAACGGCGAGCCCAAGAAGAGCAATGGGTACGTCGACCGCCGGCCACCCCCACAACGTAAGAACGCCCCAGACGGCGGCCCGCAACGCCACAACGCAACCAACAATCACCGTCATGACGCGCGCCCCGCTCAAGGCAACGATGATCACCCACGCGGCGAAGAGCGCTGCCGCAAGCGCAACCGGAAGGTACAACACCTCAGAAAACTGCGGAACGCGCGAGTCGTACTCCATCACCGGCAGCATTGCCGTGCCTAGGAGCACGGCACCGAGCGCCACATCGGCGCTTCGCAGTGGACGGCCTCGGTCGCCACTCATGGTCACGCCGACGACTACCACCACACTGCCGATGATCCCGAGGAGGTGAGGAGGGGACCAGAGCACCGAGTCCCGACCGAAGTACTCGTGCCACAAAACATCGAGGGCGGCCGACAGCGCCACCATGGCAAGAGCCACACCCGTCAAGACCAGGGCCCGGTGTCGAAGGACCGACAGCACTGAACGTTCTCTGACCAGAGTCACAACAACCCATGCCGCGATGATTAGCGCGACAGCGGCGATGCTTGAGTACAGCAGTACGTGGGGGGGAGCGAACGTGCTATCTCGTCCGATCTCAGAGTGCCATGCTCCGTCCCAGTACGTCGCGATGATCGCGGCCGAGCCTGCGATCACAGCTAACCACCGCAGGGCGATAGGGGTCGACCGCTGCGGGTCCAGAACGGGCGGGCCAGTGGGGGCGACTGAGCTCTTCATGGGCCGAGAGTACCCCCCGGGGGTATGGGCATGCAAGCCTCAATCTGGTTATCCACTTCTTGCCATGAAGCCCCACCCTCGCTGTACTACTTCGCCGGGGCCTTCGGCTTCCGGCTCGCCACAACACCTCCGAGGATGAGCAAGAGAGCGGCCATGGGGTACCCGATGGCAAGATCGAGCAGGAGCGGCGGTTGCTCGGGGCCGAATGCCTCAAGGTGGGTAAGCCAATGCACGAGCCCCATGATCCCGCCCGCCACCATGATCGCCTGCCCGATACGGAGGAACAGTCGGCGGCGGGTGTAGTCGTCAAGTCGCTTTCGTGCCGGGCGTGGCTCTGAGACGGTCATGACTGGTCCTCTTTCGTGGGCGCAATGCGTTCGTATTCGCTCACGCCCGTGCTCGACAGCAATGCCGCGGGCAGTTCCAGCCGTCTCGCCAGAGCCATTACGACCAGCGCAACGCCCACGATTGCCGCCGCGATGGCGGTGAGCACATTGATCTTGATCCCGAGCACGTCGAACTCCGTGGGGTCGAGACGGAAAGTGTTGAACCACGCTCGACCAACCCCGTACCAGATGAGATACAGGCCAAGAGCGACACCCCGCGGTGCGTCGGAGTTACGGCGCCTACGCCAGAGACGCTCGACAACGAGAATGACCGCGACCCCGACGATGTTCCAGAGCAGTTCATAAAGGAACAGAGGGTGAAACAGCGTGCCCTCAGGGGTACCCGTGGGTATCGCGGGGTTTCCCGGGTCGATGTGAATGCCCCACGGCAGGGTCGTCGGCGTGCCAAACAATTCTTGATTGACGTAATTGCCTATGCGCCCGATCGCCTGCGCCAGGAGCAAACCTGGTGCGAGCGCATCCGCCGCGTCAAGAAAGCGGATCCCCTCCTGACGAGCGCCGATCCAGAGGCCGATGGCGCCTGCGAGGACGGCGCCAAAGATTGCGATGCCACCCTCCCAGACGGCAAATACTTTCCAGAGGTCGGCTCCCTCGAAAAAGTAGTCGGAAGGATGTGTGACCACGTGGTAAAACCGTGCACCGACGATGCCGATCGGTATGGCCCACAGCGCGAGCGCGAGCGCCGAACCGCGAGGAAGCCCGCGGCGATGCAACCGCCGGCCCATGACAATGACTGCGACGGCCATACCCGTCACGATGAATAGTGCGTAGAAGCGAATCTCGACGAATCCGAGATCGATCGAATTAACTGCCGGACTGTACAGTCCGGACTCAAACGGCTTGGTGATCGACAACACAGAGCTCTCCCTTTGGTCGATGATGGATGAAGACGGCTCGCGGCGAGCCGAAATTGGTACTGTGGAGCACGCCTCGGCAGGCACCATCCCTGGGCCATCCGCCGCACCGGCGCGGTCCGCACGCGACTGGCTTTGTTACCCTGGCGGCTCTCGCTGCGTTCAGGCCGCGATCAGCGAATGCAAACAGACATCGCCGTCAGGTCGGGCCTTGGGGCGGGCATAGCTGTCGGTGGCAGTGGAGCATGAGATGGTTGTTCGCGAGTCGAACTAGGAATGTGATTGAGGGTGGCGGGTCGGATTGACGCCAGCACGAACAGCGCGATCGTGAGGCATGCAGCGAATGCGTCTCGAGGTTCGAGACACGCGCTTGCGCACGATTCGGCTTGCGGGGAAGCGAACCCGGGGTTCTCGAGCTCGAACTGAAGCGACGGTCCGGAACGACCATCTAGCACGTCGATAGGAGAAGAGACGGAGCCCTCGACGCTCGCTGGGGCACTGGCGATTGCCCCACCAATGATCGCGCATGACATGACGAGCAGGGTGACGGCCACGATGACGAGACGCGCTAGCGCTGATCGCCGGGAAGTTGGCAACCCACCTTTGTCTACTCGGCGCGGCAACATGAGCGCTACGTTACCGGGCACCCGAACAACTTGCGAACCTCCACTCACTACGCCGACTGACCTGCCCTGGCTCTGACGGGCTCAACCACAGGATAGGAGCGAGCACACTCAACAGTGAGGCCACGCCTGCCCGACTCGTCGGGAACTGTCAACTCAGCAGATCCTCTTGCAGTCCCCCTTGTTGGCCGGGAAGCTGCGTATCCAAGACCGAATCAGACGAGACACCACGCGGGTGGTGTCGTGTACCACCACAAGCATCGTGCGGGTGCTCGGAGCGCTCGACACCGCCGGGCTTTTGCTGCGCGCCCGCGGGGTCCTCATCCGGCGCGCGACCGACCCGTGGGAGTCGCACCTGGGCGGCATTATGAACACGATGGTGCCGGAGCCGAGCATCCCCTCGCATCAGGGGCCCCGATGCCCAAACCGTCCTGCCCGGGCTTGACCTCGTCACCATCGCTGCCAAGGGAGCCCACACCCAGACGCACAATCACTACTGGACGATCCAACTCACCCGCCCCGCAACTCGCGACGAGGTGATTGCCGCCCTTCGGGCGGCACCGAGAATTGCGTTCATCCGCATTTCCGACGGGCTCGTGGCGCTGAACTCCACTATCGAACTCATGCGTGACCTCGGCCGTCCCCGAGGCGACATGTGGGAGGTCGCGGTATGGGAAGACCTCGTGACGGTTCAGGGCGACGAGGTCTTCTTGACGTACCAGGTCTACAACGAAGCGATCGTCATTCCCGAGACCATTGACGCGATCCGTGCGCTGACGAAGCTCGCTCCGGATGCCGCGTCATCGATGGCGATCACCGACTCGACGCTGGGTATGCGAAAGGATTTCCTCTCAGCGCAGCTTCCCTGAACGACGGTCTCGAGCATCCGAACCCCTGACGGATTCTGTAAGTGGCGACGAGACGGCGACCCTCACGCGACTAGGGCGTACCGCCCAGAGTTTCAACGCGTTCACGGTATTCGTCGGTGGTCAACTCGCCCCGGGCGAACCGCTCATCGAGAATCTGTCGCGGCGTCGGCGTCATCGCTACAGGCGGGTTGCCCCTGCTCGTTCCGGCCGTCGAATTGCGGACCAGAACCACCACGAGAACCACGACCCCGATGACGAAGAGACTGCCGACAACCCACATCCAAGCCCAGCCGTCGTATCCGTATCCCCACATCATGATCGTGCCCTTCTGAACTTTTGCGCCGGTGCGCCGCAGTGCCATCGCACTGGTACGCACTAGCGTCCTCTACGCCGAGCCCCGCCGCCACGGCCTTTAGTCCCCAATGTTCGACAGTTCGCCCGTATGGTCCCCACGCCGTCGTCCTCGGTAGGGGACGAACTCTTCGAAGAAGTCCTTGCGGCCCTCGTCAGGTACCGCTTCGACGATGTCGGCGCACCGTTAGCTGGCTGGACGGCAGTTGCTCCGGTTCTCGACGAACCACGGATGCTCACCGACAGGTGCGTCGAAACAGCCCCAGTATCAATCGACGAGTCTGCTGCGAATCTACTGGTCAGCCTCGTCGTCCGGGGCGCGGCAGAATGCCGGCAGAGTTCAGGGCGAGCCAGGCGGAGGGGTCACGCGCACTTGTCGATCCGCCTGGTGCTCACCCCGGGCAGGTAGCAGTCCGCGATCACGGCGATCAGGGCCGCCTCGAAGCGCTTCCTGCGCTCCAGCAACCAATCGGGGAATAGGTGCCCTGGCGCAGTTTCGGGATCGCGACATCGATCGTGCCGATGCGGGTGTCGAGATCGCGGTGCCGGTAGCCGTTGCGGTGCGTCACCCGGTCAGGCCTCGGCTGCCCCCATTCGGCGCCGATCACGGCGTCGGCGTCAGCGGACAGGAGAGCGATGATCATGGTTTGCAGCAGATGCCGCATGAAATCCGGCGACGCGTCACTGAGGGCTTCGCTAAGCAGGCCGGCAGGGTCGACAATGTGGGGAGCGGTCATCGTGTTGATGCCTTTCGAGTTTGCGGGCGGCATCACTTTAGGTCTTCTCGGCGGCGGCGGCGTCGTCGATCTTGGCCACGGAACGCTCCTCAAGGTCGGGCCCGCGCAGCGCTATGGTCGATGAACACTTCCGGCACGTTGGCGTCACGGTCGCAGAGCGGTGCAACGCGGCAAGAGCATCTTGGAACAACCCCTGTAGTGCCCGTCACAACCGGGGGATCCAGCGCCCCGGCAGCGCTCGGTAGCTTCGTTGCCTATAGACCCGAGTAGGAGTGGAGCCCCTTGAAGAAAAGGTTGACGATCGTGTAGTTGAAGATGACCGCCGAGAAGCCGATGATCGCGAGCCAGGCCGAGCGGTCGCCCCGCCAGCCGCGCGTGGCGCGAGCGTGAATGTAGCTGGCGAAGAGGGTCCAGATGATGAAGGTCCAGACCTCCTTGGTGTCCCAGCCCCAGTAGCGGCCCCACGCGCGCTCGGCCCAGATGGCGCCCGCGATGAGGGTGAAGGTCCAGAACACGAAGCCGACGACGTTGACGCGGTAGGCGAGCGACTCGAGGGTCGCGGCCCCGGGCAGGGTGTCGAGAAACCGCAGGCCTTCGGCTTTACGCATCTCTCGCCGCGTGCGCAGCAGCTGCATGATCGAGAGGCCCGCACCGATGGCGAAGAAGCCGGTCGCCAGAGAGGCCACGAAGACGTGAATCACGAGCCACACCGACTGGAGTGCTGGAGGAAGAGGGATGACGTCGACGTAGAAATTGACCGTCACGATTCCCAGTGCCAACACCGTCATGCCCGTGATGTAAGCGCCGAGGAAGCGAAGGTCTTTCCAGACTTGTGCGATCAAGAAGACGCCCATGCCGATCGCGGTTGCGGTCAGGCCGAACTCGAACATGTTGACCCACGGAACACGACCCGCGGCGACCCCCCGCAACACAGTCGCGCCGACATGCAGCACCCAGCCGAGGAGCGCGAGTGCGAACGCTACGCGCTGGAACCGGGTCGCGCCTGTCGGCGAGGCATCCATCGTCGTTGTTGCCCGGACCGCGGTAGAGACAGTGCCCGCCTGCTGCACCGACGCCTCTGATTCGGCAATCCTCGAGGCTGGCGCAGGCTGGTCCGCGCTGCGTTTCGCGAGATCGAAGGTAAAGAGAATAAACGCGAGGGTATACACGCCCATAGCCGAATACACGGCGACGAGCGAGAGGGCAGCGAAAGTTTCCATGAGGATCCTATTCTACGCGCGGGATGCTGGGAGCTGGGTCGACTGAGCTGCTCGTTCGCCGCTCACATCACGAAGCGTGGCCACGTGCGCGTCGGCGAGCTCGCCCACGGCTCGCTCGAGCCCGGGGTCGTCGCCGCGCGCGAGCCCCGCGTACTGCAGGCGCACGCCGCCCTCGGTGCTCTCGGCCACGATCCACAATCGGCGTCGCGGCACGAAGAGACTCGTGAGCAGGCCGACGAAGGCGAGCACCACCGAGATCAGCACTCCAGCTTGCGTCGGATCGTGATGCACTTCGAGACTCACGAATCGGGGCAGGCTCGTGAACTCGACCGAGCCAAGGCCGTCGGGTAGCTCGACCGAGTCTCCCAATCTGAGGACCAGTGATTCGACCCCCGTGTCGCCGCCCGTGATCTGCGTCAGGTCTTCTGTACTGAGCGAGTAGACGCTCCGCGGTACCCCCTCGTTCAGCTTGAGGTCGCCGACGAAGGCATTGAGCGTCAGCACCGGCTGGTCTGGCTGCGGAAAAATCGATGTCAGGGCGCCCGATTCCAGCGGAACGGCGGAGGGATAGAAGAACCCGATCATGCCGAGTTGTTCGTCGAGCCCGTCGGGTACCTTCACGACACCGAGGCTCGTGAGGTTCGAATCCTGTGGCAAGAACGGCACGGGTTGACTGAAGACCGCGATTCCCTCAGCATCATAGACCGTGATCCACGGCGCGAACCCGTTGCCCAGCAGGTACGTCGTCGTCCCGGCGATATCGATCGGCTCGTTCACCTTGATGTCTTCGGTGCGTTCGACGCCGTTCTCGACCACCGTCACTGATGCGGTGAAGTCCAGGGCGATCGGAAAGCCCGTGCTTCTATTGACGTCATAGGCGGGCACGAACTCATCAAGCCGAATCGAGAACGCATCGAGCTGGGTCTCATCAAAGTAGCGACCGGGGTTGAACGAGTCGTAGCTCGTGAGCTGGTTCGTGAAGCTCTGGCCTTGAACTATGACCCGCTGACCGTTGTAGCCGAAACCCCCAGCGACTCCGACGGTCAACAGAACCCCCAGGAGTGCGAAGTGGAACACGAGATTGCCGGTCTCGCGCAGGTATCCCCGCTCGGCGCTGATCGAATCGCCATACCGCGCGACACGGAAACCCTGTCGTCGCAGCACCCGTTCGCCGGCCTCAAGAGCCGCCGCGACCTCGCCTGCCGCGTGCCGCTCGGTGTACCCGACAAGCCGGTTCAAGCGCGCAGGGGTCGCGGGCGGCGCGGCCCGCAGCGCCCGCCAGTGGTGCTGTGTGCGCGGGATGACGCAACCGATGAGCGAGACGAACAGGAGCAAGTAGATGGCCGAGAACCAGACCGAGCTGTAGGTGTCGAAAACCTGCAGGGTGTCCAGTACGGCGAAGAGCTCGGGGTTGTTTCGCTCGTACTGAACGACGCCGTTGGGATCGGCCGAGCGCTGCGGAACGAGCGAGCCCGGAATCGCGGCGACCGCGAGCAGCAGCAGGAGCACGAGGGCCGTGCGCATGCTCGTGAGCTGACGCCAGAAGAACCGCAGCCAACCGACGGCGTCGAGCTTCGGCTGCGCGATGCCGCGTGGCTCGGGAGCCTCGGTGTCGTAGTGATCAGAGGGGCGTAACGGTTCCACCGATCACCGCCCCGAGGCTCGAGACGAACTGCTGCCACAGCCCCGTCACCATGGCAAGGCCAATGGCGATAAGCAGCGCGCCGCCGATGATGTTGATGACGCGGATGTTCCGTTTAAGCCACGCTGTTGCGCCCGCCACCCAGCGGAACCCGAACGCGACGAGCAAAAACGGGATGCCGAGACCCAAGCAGTACATGAGCGCGATTATCGCCGCACGACCGATGTCGCCCTCGTTGATAACGAGCGCATTCACGGCGACGAGAGTGGGCCCGATACAAGGCGCCCACCCTAGCCCGAAGACAACGCCGAGCAACGGGGCCCCGCCGAGCCCGGTAGCAACCTGGATGCGCGGCGCGACCTTGCGTTGCAAGAACGACACCTGACCGATGAACACGAGCCCCATGAGGATCACGATGACGCCCGCGATGCGCGTGATGAGGTCGATCCACGGCAACAGCAGCAGGCCCGCCGTCGCGAAGACGATCGAGAGGCTCACGAAGACGATGCTGTACCCCAACACGAAAAGCACCACGCCCAGCAGCAGGCGGCCCCGCCGTTGCTCGAGCTCGTTGCTGCTCGTGACGCCACCGATATAGGCGAGGTAGCCGGGCACGAGCGGCAGCACGCACGGCGACGCGAAGGCAACAAACCCCGCGGCGAGCGCGATCGGCAGGGCCAAGAGCAGGTTGCCACTCAGCACGATCTCGCCGATCGGGTTGACGACTTCGACGAATCTGCTCACGGCGCTTCAGCGAGCGCGTCAGAGATCATTGAGCGCAGCACGCTCGGTTCGCTGATCAACCCGGAGATTCGTGCCGCGACGCGCCCCTGACGGTCAAGCACGAGAGTGTTCGGCACCGCGTTCGGAGCCACCTCTCCAGCAAAGGCGAGACGAACTGACCCGGAGTTGACGTCGAGGATCGATTGGTACGTCACACCAAATTCCTTCGCGAACGACACCGCGGTCGGTGCCTGATCGTAGATGTTCACACCGAGGAAGGTAACGCCGTCAGGCTCGAATTGTTGTGCAAGCGTCTCGAGGTCCGGGGCCTCAAGGCGGCAGGGCGGGCACGCCGCGTACCAGAAGTTCACGACGAGCACCTCGCCGCGGTAGTCGTCGCTCGAGACCGTATCGCCGTTCTCGATGACCCCGCTAAATTCAATGGGCTCGCCGCGGTCTGCCTCAGCGATGACCGTGTAGGCGCCGTCCCCCGAGATATAGCCCTGCCCGGTGCCCGAGCGATATTGATCGGCAAGAGAGTCACTGGCGGTGCATCCGGACACCGCGACGGCAGTCGCGACCGTCACCGCAACCGCCATTCTCCGGGTTCCGTGTAGTGAAGGCATCTTCAGACTGCTCCTCGATCGGTGGACCTATTCATCAAGTCTGCGCTGCGTTCCTGATAGCCGGTCTCAGCGAAGCGGCCGTCGGCCCACGCGAAGCTCGTGACGCTCGAGAGCGAGCAGCGGCGGCGGCGCGGGTCGTGGTGCAGGGGCTCGCCGGCGAGCGCTCGATGCACCATCCAGATGGGCAGCTGGTGACTCACCATGACGACCTCGCCCGCGTCGATGGCCTCGCGCGCGTCGTGCATGGCGGCGAGCATCCGGGCCGCGACGTCGGCGAAGGGCTCGCCCCAACTGGGCAGTCGCGGGTTGCGCAGCAGGTGCCAGTTGCGCGGGTCGGCGATCGTGCGGCCGTTCATGCGCTTGCCCTCGAAGCGGTTGGTCGGCTCGATGAGGCGCTCGTCGGTGCGGATGTCGAGGCCGAAGGCCTCGGCCCACGGCGCCGCCGATTCCTGCGCGCGCTGCAGGGGGCTGGCGTACAGCGCGGTCACCGGATGCCCGGCCAGACCCGTGACGGCCGCGGCAGCCATGCGGTGCCCGAGGTCGCTGAGCCCGAAGCCCTCGAGCCGGCCGTAGAGCACGTGCCCGGGGTTGTGCACCTCGCCGTGGCGCACGAGATGGACGAGGTCGGCGGGCACGACTCAAGTCTAAGAGAACGGAGAAGCCTGGGTCGCAGCCCCGGCATGGCCAGCACCGCGCACCCGTCGGAGCCGAAGCGGCGGGAACGCTCGCCAGAACTGGTGGCCGGATAGTGTGCCGTGACACTGACAGGAGTGGCGTCAGCGAGACGCGGCGCCGTAGTTCTTGCAGAGGGCCACAGATTCGCCGGTGGCGTCGAGCAGCCGTTCAGCTGAACGGAGTAGGTCAAAGAGCTCAGGGTGGGTGAGCGAATACAGCGAGGAACGCCCCACCGGGCGCACTGCCACCAGTTCACATTCGCGGAGACAAGCAAGGTGCTGGGAGACGGTGGACTGAGCCAAGCCGAGTTGCTCGGTGATCTCGGCAACCCTCTTCTCTCCGCTCATAAGAATCTGTAGCACTCCGAGGCGAGCGGGATCGGCGAGGCTGCGAAACAGAGCGGCCGCCGGTTTGAGAACCGACCGAGCGGAATCGGACGTCGACACCGTCATGATTCGATCGCAAGGGTCAGCCGAGGACATCGATCAACCGAGGAACAACGCCCGACTCGACAAGGATGAAGAGGCCGAGCCCGATGAAGACCACGGGCACGAGCCAATGCTCTATTCGTTCGAGCGCCTCGGTCACTCTCCGGTTCGTGCCGATCGCCCGCCCGAGCGCGCACCATGCGGCCACGAGGACGAGGAACACCACGATCGTAATCGCCGTGTCTGTCGGCGAAAAGGTGCGGAACACCGGCGTGTAGAGCGAGATATTGTCCGCTCCATTCGCAATGGTGATCCCCGCGACACCGAGAAGCCCGACCGCCTTCAGCGCCGACTCTGCTTCGTCATCGTCATCGTCTTTGCTCTTGCGGAGCCCGCGAAAGAGCCCGATGACGCCGATAGCAAGTGGTATGACGCCGAGGAAGCCAACCCACTGATCCGGAACAACGGTGAGACCCAGCGCGGCGACCACGCTGATGGCGACCAAGGTACTGAAACCGAGGTACTGGCCCAGCACGATCTGCCAAGGTCGGGGTCCGCCCCGCGTCGAGGCCAGGAACAGGACCGTCAGCACCACGATGTCATCGATATTGGTCGCCGCGAACATGCCTGCAGCGACAACGATCGTTGAAATCACGCTGGCTCCTCTTCGTTCTGTAAACATTAAGTATCAGCGATGTTATCGTCCTTTAGCGATGATGAATACCTTGCAGAAGGTTTCAGGCTGTTGCCGAACCCTCGATGTGCGGCCTACAACGTCACTGATGTGAGCGTTGCCCCGACGAGCGGCAGGGAAGCCGTAGGGTCAGCCTCGCCGGACACGCCAAAGATGCCAGCGGGCGGATACGCGGACCTCTCACGAGAGAGCCCCGAGCCGCGCATCCGGGCGACGGTAGGCTCTTCTCTCGTGACTCGCACCCCCATCAAAAACCTCGCCCCCTTCCCCGACGGCTTCGTGACAGTGGCGGGGTGGGTCGAGACCGTGCGCGATCAGAAGAAGGTGCAGTTCGTCATCCTGCGCGACGAGTCGGGTGCCGTGCAGCTGGTCAACCCGGCCACCCGCGACCTCGAGGAGGGGGCCTCGGCGGACGAGCTCGCCGCCGCCGCGCTGACCGAGACGATCGGCGGGCTCGCGCACGGCACGATGATCCGCGTCACGGGCGAGCTCAAGCACGACGAGCGCGTGAAGCTCGGCGGCATCGAGGTGAAGATCGCCTCGCTCGAGGTGGTCAGCGAGGCCCTGCCCGAGACCCCGATCGCCGACGACTCGAGCCTCGACAAGCGGCTCGACTGGCGGTTCCTCGACCTGCGCCGCCCCGAGGCCTCGCTCATCTTCAAGGTGCAGACCACGTTCGAGCACGCGCTGCGCAACTGGTGGGTCGAGCGCGACTTCATCGAGATCCACACGCCGAAGCTCATGGCGAGCGCCTCCGAGAGCCGCGCCGAGCTGTTCGAGATGGAGTACTTCGAGACGAAGGCCTACCTCGCCCAGAGCCCGCAGTTCTTCAAGCAGATGGCGCAGCCGGCCGGCTTCGGCAAGGTGTTCGAGATCGCCCCGGCCTTCCGCGCCGACCCCTCGTTCACGTCGCGCCACGCGACCGAATTCACGTCGATCGACGCCGAGATCAGCTGGATCGACTCGCACGAGGACGTCATGCAGATGCACGAGCAGCTGCTCGCGCACGCAATCGGCGCGGTGGCCGAGAAGCACGGTGCGGCGATCGAGGCGGCGTTCGGCGTCGAGTTGAGCGCGCCGACGATGCCGTTCCCCCGCATCCCGCTCGCGGAGGCGCGCCAGATCGTGGCCGACGGCGGCTACGAGATCCCGCGCACCGACGGCGACCTCGACCCGGAGGCCGAGCGCCGGCTGTCGGCCTGGGTGAAGGCCAACCACGGCAGCGACTTCGTGTTCGTCACCGACTACGCCACCGGAATCCGGCCGTTCTACCACATGCGCCGCGAGGGCGACCCGACGGTCACCAACAGCTACGACCTGCTCTACAACGGCACCGAGATCTCGACCGGCGCGCAGCGCGAGCACCGTCTCGACGTGCTCATCGCGCAGGCGCGCGAGAAGGGCCTCGAGCCGGAGGAGCTCGCGTTCTACCTCGACTTCTTCCGCTACGGCGTGCCGCCACACGGCGGGTTCGGCATGGGCCTCGCCCGCGTGCTCATGCTTATGCTGGGGCTCGGGTCGATCCGCGAGACGACCTACCTGTTCCGCGGACCGACCCGCCTGCTGCCGTAGCGGCTAGGTGAGGTCGACGATCGTCGCGCCGGCCGCGTTCTTCATGACCGACTCGACGGCGCTCTTGGCCGACGACTTCTGCACGTAGTTCTCGCTGACCGCCAGCGTCTGGCCGTTGGCCGACACGATGCGCCAGAAGTACGGCTGCTTCTCGCTCTTGCCCTTGACGATCTCGAACTTCATCGGTCTCTCCCGTCTGTGGACGACCCACGCGCCGTCCCTGTTCGGGATGCTATGCCGCAGCCGCGCGACGCGCCAGCCCCCCGGGCGGATGCGCGGCGCGCTAGACCGTGAAGTCGGGCCGCACCCGCCAGCCGGTGTACCCCTCCAGGCGCGCGAGCAGGGTGAGCGCCTGCAGCCGCGCGTGATCGTCGCTGACCGTCGAGTAGACGTCTATCGCGAGCGGCGGCGGCTCGCCGAACTTCGGGATCTCGATCTCGACCCACGCGCCGTCCCGATAGCCGGTGCCGTCGAGCAGCACGTACGGGCGCATCGTCTTCTGCCGCTCGACGGGGCGGTCGACGGCGAGGGCGACGATGGCGAGAGCATCCAGCTTCGTGACGGCGCTCATGACGACGATCGTGGCGCAGTACTCCGCGGGCTCGGCCGGGCGGCGCAGCAGCTGGCGGAGGGCGTCGAGCATGCGATCAACGGTAGGTCGCCTTGCTGAGCGGATGCCCGGCGCCGGTCGCGGCTAGCGCACGCGCTCGAAGACCACCGTGCCGCCGGTGACCGCGGAGACCCCGGCCTCGGAGGTGTAGAGAGCGAGCAGCTCGGCGCCGACGTCGAGCTGAACATAGACCGTCGCGCGCACCTCGACGGATGCACCGCCCGCGCCCGAGACAACGACGGTGTCGGGCTCGATGATGAACTGCTGCGCCTCGCCGCCGGGAACGGCCGTGACGAAGCGCAGCTGCCGCTCGGCGGTGCCGGTCGTCTCGGTCGTGCGGTACACGACCTCCCAGCGGTAGAGGCCCGCACCCTGACCGGCGAACGTGCCGCTGACGGTGCTGGTGCCGGGCGCGAGCGCCGGAGCGCCCTCTCCGACGACGAGCGCCGCAGAGCGCAGCACCGTGACGACGATGGTCTGACCGGGCGAGGCGTCGAAGGTGAGCCCCTCGGCGCTGACCTGGTAGCGGGCGGCTGCGAAGTCGACGATGCCCGGTTCGCCCTGCGGGCCGGGCTCGCCCTGCGCACCGCGCGGCCCCGCCGGGCCGGTCGCTCCGCGGGGCCCGGGTGCCCCGTCGCGCCCGTCGACGCCGTCGCGCCCGGGCGCTCCGTCGCGACCGGGGGCGCCAGCCTGGCCCGGAGCGCCATCCTGCCCGGGGGCACCGTCCGCACCGTCCGCACCGTCCTGGGCGATCGTGCCGCTCGCGCCGGAAGCGCCTGCCAGGGTTGCTGCACCCCATCCGCCCGCCGCGCCGGCACCGGCCCCCAGGAGGAGCGCAGCGGCGATGATCCCACCCAGCAGGGCCGGTGTGAGCGGGGGCGTCGTGGTCATGACGACATTCTGTCGGATCCTCCCGCGTGCGAGCCCGGACGCCCGGCGATGGTCGCCCGGGAATATCGTGGCGCTCTATGCGTTTGCATGGATATCATCGAGGCAGACGAACGGAGCCCCCATGACCGCGACCACCGAAGGCCTGCACCACGTCACCGCCATCGCGGGAGACCCGCAGAAGAACATCGACTTCTACATCCGCGGGCTCGGCCTGCGACTCGTGAAGAAGACGGTCAACTTCGACGACCCCGGCACGTACCACCTCTACTACGGCGACGAGTCGGGTCGGCCCGGCACGCTCATGACGTTCTTCCCCTGGCGCGGCATCCAGCCCGGGCGCATCGGCGCCGGGCAGTCGACCTCGACCGCGTTCAGCGTGCCCGCCGGCAGCCTCGGCTGGTGGGTCGACCACTTCGCCTCGGTCGGGGCGCAGGCCCGCATCACCTCGACGTCGTCGAGCGAGGAGCGCCTGCTGGTGCACGACCCCGACGGCCTGCAGATCGAGCTCGTCGCGACGCACGAGCACGACCCGCGCGACCCCTGGGACTCCGCCAGTGTTCCCGCCGAGCACGCGATCCGCGGGCAGCACTCGAGCGTGCTCACGGTGCGCGACGCCGAGCGCACCATCGGGCTGATGGTGAACGACCTCGGCATGCGCATCGTCGAGGAGGAGGGCAACCGCACGCGCCTCGCCGCCGGTGACGGCATGCCCGGCGCGCTCGTCGACGTGCACGCCTCGACGCTCGCCCCGACCGGACTCACCGCGGGCGGCACCGTGCACCACATCGCCTTCCGCGTGCCCGACCAGGCCACGCAGCAGCAGTGGCGCGACGAGCTCGCGTCGCGCGGACATCGCGTGACCGAGATCCTCGACCGCCAGTACTTCACCTCCATCTACTTCCGCGAGCCGGGCGGGGTGCTCTTCGAGATCGCCACCGACACCCCCGGCTTCGCCATCGACGAGCCGCTGCTCGAGCTCGGCCGCGCCCTCAAGCTGCCGCCGTGGCTCGAGCCCTCGCGCGAGCAGATCGAGCGCGCCGTGATCCCCGTGCAGCTGCCGGAGGAGAACAACCCCGAGGTGGCCGCATGAGCGCGGATGCTCTGCCGACGGTCGACCTCACTGAGTGGCCGCACACCTTCACCGAGGGTGACGCCGCCGACGCGCCCGTCGTGCTCACGCTGCACGGCACCGGCGGCGATGAGCGGGAGATCGCCGCACTGGGCCCCGCACTCGTGCCCGGCGCCGCCGTGCTCTCGCCGCGCGGCCGTGTGCGCGAAGGGACGGCGAACCGCTGGTTCCGCCGTCTCGGCGAGGGGGTGTTCGACGTCGACGACGTCATCGCCCGCGCCGGCGAGCTCGCCGCCTTCATCACCGCGGCGCGCGAGCATTACGGCCTCGGCGAGCGCCGGCTGATCGCCACGGGATTCTCGAACGGCGCCAACATCGCGCTCGCGACCGCGCTGCTGCACCCCGACGTGGTCTCCACCGCCGTCGCGTTCAGCGGCATGCACCCGTTCGCCGAACGCGAGCCGGGCGGCTCGGCGGCCGGGATCGCCCTGCTGCTGCTGAACGGCGACCATGATGCGATGGCCCCGGCCACGAGCGTCGACCGGCTGGTGGCGTTCGCGAGCGCGCGGGGGGCATCCGTCGATCGGCGTCGGCGGCCGGGCGGCCACGGCATCGACCGCGCCGAGCTCGCCGCGGCGCAGGAGTGGCTGGCCGCGCGACTCTGAACCGCACCCGCCGAGGTCGGCCCCATCGTCAGTGGCAGAGTGGGCCCATGAACGACACCGCCCCTCCGACCGCAGCACTCGCCGACGCGTGCGTGCGGCTCGGCGTGCCGCTGCGCGTCGGGCCTGCATCCCTGCGCCCGATCGCGCCGCACGCCCCTCTCGCGGGCCCGGCCATGCCGGTGACGCACGCCGGCAGCGTCGATGTCTTCCTCGAGGCGATCGATGATGCGCCGCCCGGTGCCGTGCTCGTCGTCGACAACGGCGGGCGTGACGATGAGGCCTGCGTCGGCGACCTCGTGACGCTCGAAGCCCGGGAGGCCGGTCTGGCCGCCATCGTCATCTGGGGGCGGCATCGCGACACCGCGCAGCTGGTCGAGATCGGCCTTCCGGTGCACAGTCGCGGTGCCCTGCCGCCGGGGCCGCGGCGCGTGCCTCCCGCCGGCCGCTCGATGCGCACGGCCTGGCTCGACGGCGTCGAGGTCGCGGCCGACGACACCATCGCCGCCGACGACGACGGGGTGCTCGTCATCCCGACCGTCGACTGGCCGCGCGTGGCGCAGCTCGCCCGCGAGATCCAGCAAGTCGAGCAGGCCCAGGCCGACCGGATGCGCGCCGGAGCCAGCCTGCGCGCCCAGCTCGACTTCGCGGGCTATCGGGCTCGGCAGGCGACCGAGCCCGACCTCAGTCTGCGGCGGTACCTCGCCGAGCGCGGCGGCGCCATCGAGGTCTAGCGACCGCGCGGCCGGCTCGCGGATGCTCAGCCGGGCAGCTTCGCCTCGATGAGTTCCACGATCTCGGGCGCATCGGGCTGCACGTTCGGGCGGAATCGGTGCACCTCGCCGCTCGGCAGCACCAGGAACTTCTCGAAGTTCCACGCCACCGGGCCGGCCAGCCCGTGGCTGTCGGGCGTCTCGACGAGCTGCGCGTACAGGGGGTGGCGCTTCTTGCCGTTGACCTTCACCTTCTCGGTCATCGGGAAGGTGACACCCCAGGTCGTGCTGCAGTACTGGGCGATCTTCTCCTCGCTCGACAGCTCCTGCAGAAACTGGTTCGAGGGCACCCCGAGAACCGTGAAACCGCGGTCGCCGTACGTCTTCTGCAGCTGCTCGAGGGCCGCGTACTGCGGAGCGAGCCCGCACCGGGAGGCGACGTTGACCACCAGCACCACGCGGCCCGCGAACTCGGAGAAGGTGGTCGCGCGGCCGTCGATCATGGTGAGCGGGGCATCCAGCATCACGGTCATGCCGCCACGGTACGCCGCGGGCCTCCGCCCACCCTGAGCGTCAGCGCTGTGCTTCCTGCACGCGCTCCGGGCGCAGGTCGAGTCGGCGCAGCAGCTGCGCGTTGAGCGCGACGACCACGGTGGAGGCCGACATCAGCAGGGCTCCGACCGACATCGGCAGGATGAACCCGATCGGGGCGAGGATGCCCGCCGCAAGCGGCACCGAGAGCAGGTTGTAGCCGGCCGCCCACCAGAGGTTCTGCTGCATCTTGCGGTAGCTCGCGCGCGAGAGCTCGATGACCGACAGCACCGATCGCGGGTCGTCGCTGGCGAGGATCACCCCGGCCGAGCCGATCGCAACGTCGGTGCCCGCGCCGATCGCGATGCCGACGTCGGCGGCGGCGAGAGCCGGGGCGTCGTTCACGCCGTCGCCGACCATCGCCACGCTGAACCCTTCGCTCTGCAGTTCGGCGACCTTCGCCGCCTTGTGCTCGGGGCGCACTCCGGCGAAGACCCGGTCGATGCCGAGCTCGGCGGCGACCGAGCGTGCGACCGCCTCGGCGTCGCCGGTGATCATGACAACGGTGATGCCGCGCTCGTGCAGGGCGTCGACGGCCGCCCGCGATTCGGCGCGGATCTCGTCGGCGAGGGCGAGCGCGCCGACGACCTCCTCCGCGACGAGCACGTGCAGGATGATCGCCCCCTGCTCGCGCCAGGTGTCGGCGATCGGCAGCTCGGCGGCGGCGTGCCGCTCGAGCATGGCCGGGCCGCCGACGCTGACCGTGCGGCCGTCGACGCGGGCGGTCACGCCCGTCGCGGGGCTCGACGTGAAGTCAGCGGCGGCAGGGATGCTCAGCCCGCGATCCTCGGCGGCGCGCACGATGGCGCGCGCCAGCGGGTGCTCGCTGTCGGCTTCGGCCGCGGCGGCCAGGGCCAGCACCTCGTCGGCATCGTGCGCGCCGTGCGTCGCGATCTCGGTGACGGTGGGCGCGCCCTTGGTGAGGGTGCCGGTCTTGTCGAACAGCACGGCGTCGACGGTGCGCATGCGCTCGAGCGAGAGGCGATCTTTGACCAGCACTCCCCCGCGGGCCGCGCGCTCGGTGGCGATCGACACGACGAGCGGAATGGCGAGCCCGAGCGCGTGGGGGCAGGCGATGACGAGCACGGTGATGGTGCGCACGATCGCGTCGCCGGGCATGCCGACGGCGAACCAGACGATCGCCGTGATGGCGGCCGCGCCGAGCGCGAACCAGAACAGCCAGGCGGCGGCGGTGTCGGCGAGCCGCTGGGCTCGCGAGGTCGAGGCCTGCGCCTCGGCGACCAGCCGGCGGATGCCCGCGAGCGCCGTGTCGTCGCCGACGGCCGCGACGCGCACGCGCACGCCCGAGTCGGTGGCGACGGTTCCGGCCACGACGGTGTCGCCCGGCTCACGACGAACGGTTCGCGACTCCCCGGTGATCATCGACTCGTCGAACGCGGCCGAGCCCTCGATGACCTCCCCGTCGGCGGGCACCCGGGCGCCGGGGCGCACGATCACGATGTCGCCGATGCGGAGGTCGCTCGGCGCGACCGTCTCGACGCCCCCGTCGGTGACCCGCTCGGCCTCGTCGGGCAGCAGCGCGGCGAGCGAGTCGAGGGCGCTCGTGGTCTGCGCGAGCGACCGCATCTCGATCCAGTGGCCCAGCAGCATGATGACGACGAGCAAGGCGAGCTCCCACCAGAAGTCGAGCTCGTGCGGCAGCAGCCGGAGGCTCGCGCCCATGCTCGCGACGAACGCGGTGGTGATGGCGAGGCCGATCAGCAGCATCATGCCGGGGCGGCGGGCGCGCAGCTCATCGATGGCACCGCTGAGGAAGGGGCGACCTCCCCACACGAAGATGACGGTGCCGAGCACGGGCGAGATCAGGTCGAGGCCCGGAACGGGCGGCAGTTCGTAGCCCAGCACCATCGCGAACATCCCGCTGAAAGCGACGACCGGAATCGCGAGCAGAAGATTCCACCAGAACAGGCGGCGGAAGATCGCGACGTGGTCGCCGTGGCCGGCGTGGCCGGCGTGGCCGGCGTGGTCGGCGTGCTCGGCGTGCTCGGCGTGCTCGGCGTGCTCGGCGTGCTCGGCGTGCTTGGTGTGGTGGTCGTGCGTCGTGTCCATGCCCGCCACCATAATACCCCCCTGGGTATTAGTCAAGGGGTTCGGCCCCGTGCCGCGACGAGGCGTGGCAGCGGGCGCATCGCACACCCCGAGCTCTTCTAGGCTGAGACTCGCGAATGCACGGAAGCCCGCAGGGTCGGGCTACAGACTGCGGAGGTGCGGATGCGCGCGATCGTCATGACCGAGACCGGCGGGCCCGAGGTTCTGCAGGCGGTGGATGTTCCGCCGCCGACGCCCGCCCCCGGCGAGGTGCTCGTGCGCACGCACGCCGCCGGGCTCAACTTCATCGAGATCTACCAGCGCACCGGCGGCTACCGGATGCCGCTGCCCGTCACCCTCGGTTCGGAGGGGGCCGGGGTCGTCGAGGCGCTCGGCGAGGGTGTCACGACGCTGCGGGTGGGCGACCGCGTGTGCACGGCTGAAGCGACCGGCACCTACGCCGAGCTCTTCACCGTGCCCGCCGAGCGCGCGGTCGTTGTGCCGCCCGGCATCGATCTCGACACCGCCGCGGCCCTGCCGCTGCAAGGGCTCACCGCGCACTACCTCGCGACCTCGGCCGCGCATCCGAAGCCGGGCGAGACGGTGCTCGTGCACGCCGGTGCCGGCGGGGTGGGTCTGCTGCTCACCCAGGTGCTCGTCGCCCGCGGGGTGCGCGTGATCACGACGACCTCCGACGGCGAGAAGGCCGAGCTCAGTCGGGCGGCGGGGGCTTGGCGCAGCATTCCGTACGAGGGCTTCGCGGATGCGGTGCGCGCGCTCACCGACGGCGCCGGCGTGCCCGTGGTCTACGACGGGGTCGGGCGGGCGACCTTCGACGACTCGCTCGCGAGCCTGGCCGTGCGCGGCGAGCTCGTGCTGTTCGGCGCCGCGAGCGGGCCGGTGCCGCCCTTCGACCTGCAGCGTCTCAACGCGGGCGGGTCGCTCAGCGTCACGCGCCCCTCGCTCGGGCACTTCCTGCGCACCCCCGCCGAGCGGTCGGGCCGCTACCGCGAGCTGTTCGCGATGATCGAGGCCGGCACGCTCGACGTGCGCATCGGCGCGCGCTTCCCGCTCGCCGAGGCCGGGGCCGCGCAGACCGCGCTCGCGGGCCGCGGCACGACGGGCAAGGTGCTGCTGGTGCCGTAGCGTCGCTGGGGGTCTCAGGATGCGGATAGACCCGAGTCCTCCGCGAGGGGTGTCGTCGTGGCGATCGGACGTCGCCAGCGTGATCTCGACGCGGGCGGGTCAACCGATCCTTTGGCACAGCCGGGCATCACGAGGCGCACTAGCCTTCGAGCATGAGACACACGGTCACCCACATCGAACTCAGGTACTAGGACGGCGCTCGCACGGAAGAGACTCTCGTACGACTCAACGAGCATGTTTCTGAGATGTCGAGAGACGGCTGGCGCGTCGTGAGTACGGTCCAAGCTGACCCGACACATCCACTTGCGATCTTCTGGCAAGCCGACTAGCGCCTCACCTGCGTTCGGACTTCACGTCCGAACGAGCGAGGCGGGTCGAGAGAATGCGCCGAGATAAGGCGCGAAAGGCCCCGAGTCTCATGACTCGGGGCCTTTCGCACGTGGCGGTGACGGTGGGATTTGAACCCACGGTGGGCTCAACACCCACACAACTTTTCGAGAGTTGCACCTTCGGCCGCTCGGACACGTCACCGCGGGAGAGTTTAGTACAGCCGGGCGGGCGGGTCGAACCGGGGGCGAGGTCGGCAGGAGCATCCGGAATCGATGGATACGATGCCGAGGTGGCCTGGTCGTTGCGCACCCCGTTCACGGCGGCGCGCGCACGGGCCTGGCGACGACGGGCGCAGCAGCCGGGAGAGCTGCTGTACGTGGCGATCGGCGACTCGGCGGCGCAGGGCATCGGCGCCCGGCGGCTCGACGCGAGCTACGTCGGCCGCCTGGCCGCGCGGCTCGAGAGGCTCACGGGCAGAACGGTGCGCGTCGTCAACCTCTCGCGCTACGGGGCACGGCTCGACGACGCCCTCGAACGGCAGCTGCCCGCACTGGCCGCGCTCGAACCCGACCTGGTGACGGTGGCGATCGGCGCCAACGACATGGCCGCGTTCGAGCCCGCGCGGTTCGCGGCCGCGTTCGACCGTGTGCTCGACGGCCTGCCCGCGCACGCGATCGTGGCCGACCTGCCGTGCTTCCACTTCGGCGATCGCGAGCAGAACGCGGTGCACGCCTCGCGCCTCATGGCTCAGCAGGTGCGCGAGCGCGGGTTCGCCTTCGCCCCGCTGCACCGCGTCACCGAGAGACGGCGGGGGCCGCAGTCGTTTCCCGAGTTCACGTGGGACCAGTTCCACCCCTCCGCACTGGGCTATCGGGTGTGGGAGTCGGCCTTCGCCCCGGCCGTGAACAGGCGGGCCCGCGAGGTCGGTGCAGCGCCGTAGTCTGAAGCGACCATGGCCAAGCCGACCGCGAACTTCGTCTGCACCGAGTGCGGCTGGACGACCCTGAAGTGGGCCGGGCGCTGCGGCGAGTGCCAGCAGTGGGGCACGGTCATCGAGAAGGATGCTCCCGCCCAGCCGCGCACCGCCGCGAGCCGCCCTGCCGCGGGTCGGGCCGCGCGCCCCATCACGTCGATCGAGCCGCGCGAGACCAGCCACACGCCCACGGGCATCGCCGAGTTCGACCGGGTGCTCGGCGGGGGCATCGTGCCCGGCGCCGCCATCCTGCTGTCGGGCGAGCCGGGGGTCGGCAAGTCGACCCTGTTGCTCGAGGTCGCCGCGCGCGCCGCGAAGCTCGGCCAGCGCGTGCTCTACGTGAGCGCGGAGGAGTCGGTGGCGCAGGTGCGGCTGCGCGCCGAGCGCACGGGCGCGCTCACGCCCGAGCTGTACCTGGCGAGCGAGACCGACCTGGCGACGATCCTCGGCCAGATCGATGAGGTGCAGCCGGCTCTCGTCATCGTCGACTCGGTGCAGACCGTCGCGTCGTCTCTCGTCGAGGGGCTTGCGGGGGGCGTCTCGCAGGTGCGCGAGGTCGCGGCGACGCTGATCCGGGTTGCGAAAGAGCGCGAGGTGCCTGTGGTGCTCGTCGGCCATGTCACGAAAGACGGCACGATCGCCGGGCCGCGCCTGCTCGAGCACCTCGTCGACGTCGTCTGCCAGTTCGAGGGCGACCGCCAGACGGCGCTGCGCTTCGTGCGCGCCCTCAAGAACCGCTTCGGCCCGACCGACGAGGTGGGCTGCTTCGAGATGACCGGCGACGGCATCGCCGAGGTCGCCGACCCGTCGATCCTCTTCCGCTCGGGCTCGAGCACCCCCGTGAGCGGCACGTGCGTCGCCATCGCCATGGAGGGCCGCCGCGCCCTGCCGGTCGAGGTGCAGGCGCTCATCGTCGCCTCCAACGCCCCGCAGCCGCGGCGCGTCGTCAACGGCGTCGACTCGTCGCGCGTCGCGATGCTGCTGGCGGTGCTCGAACGGCGCTGCGGCATGCCGCTGAGCGGCTTCGACGTGTACGTCTCGACCGTCGGCGGCATCCGACTGACCGAACCCGCCGCCGACCTCGCCATCGCCCTCGCCGTGGCGAGCGCGCGCCGCGAGAAGGCGCTGGATGCCCACCTCGCCGCCATCGGAGAGATCAGTCTCGCCGGCGAGATCCGCGCGGTGTCGGGCAGCGCTCAGCGAGCCGCCGAAGCAGCGCGCCTCGGCTACACCACGGTGGTCGACGCCTCGGCGCTGCACCTGCGCGAAGCAATGCGGCTCGCCTTCGCGAGCGCGCACGACGACGCGCTCGACGTGCCCGAGTTCTAGGCCGGGTCTGCCGCCTCGCGCGGCAGCCGCAGCGCGTCGAGCACATCCTGCGGCTCGGCCTGCATCGCGTGGGGCCCGGCGACGTCGAACCACACGGCCTCGAGCACACCGATGTTCTGCTCGAGGAAGTCGCGCAGGGTCTCGCCGTCGTAGGCGAGCACGCGATGCTCCGGCTCTTGCGGGGTCATTGCCGCGTAATTCTCCGGCGCCGAGAACAGCAGCAGCATGTACGTGTCGGCCTCGCCCCGGCGGAACACCCGCACCTGCGGCGGCCCCTCCACCGGCAGCAGCGGCACGATCACGTGGTCGTTGCGCAGGGCGAAGGCGACGGCGGCGGCATCCTGGCGCTCGAGGGCAGCCCCGAGACGCTGGTCGGGCGGCAGGGTCGACTCGGGGAGGGCGGCGGCGGGCAGCCCCGCACCGCGCTGCGGGCGGGTCGGGCGTTTCGGGGAGCGCTTCTTGGGCATCCCGACCAGGCTAGCGGGGCGGGCTCAGCGCTAGTTGAGGATGAACGGGCGGTCGCCGTCGCTCGCGAACTCGCCGACGCTCACGCTGAGCCGGTAGGTGGCCCCTCCCGCGATCACCGGAGGCCGCTGCGCGCCGCAGTCGTTCGGGGTCGAGCGGGTGCGGCTCCACGGGAATGGCGTGGTCGACACCGGCTCGCCGGGCTCGAGCCTCACCTCGGCCGGCTCGGCCGGGTCTTGGCAATCGGTCGACGCCCAGATGCGGTCGCTGCCCGAGGTGATCACGTAGCTCTGCACGTCGGGGCCGGCCGGCAGCGTGCACGGCGCCGTGCCCGTGTTGACGATCGTGAGCGACAGCAGCGGCTGCTGATCGGGCGCGTAGACGTCGGAGTCGGTCACGGGCGTGACCTCGACCTGGTCGGCCGTGCACGGGGCGGCCTCGCCGGGCACGGCGCCGGGGTCGGTGCCGGGGGCGACGCTCTCGGTGACCGTCGGGTTCGGAGTGGGTTGGTCAGCGGGGTCGCCCGACCCCGGCCGCACGATGATGAGCACGATGATGACGATCACGGCCAGCACGCCGAGGCCCACGACCAGCCGACGGCGCCAGTAGACCTCCGGCGGCAGCGGTCCGACAGGGTTGCGGATCGTCGACATGCGGCCAGGGTAGGCCACCACTGCACCTACAGCGTCTTCAGCATGCGCGTGTTGCCCAGGGTGTTCGGCTTGACGCGCGAGAGGTCGAGAAACTCGGCGATGCCCTCATCGGGCGAGCGCACGAGCTCGGCGTAGACCTCAGGATCGACGAGCAGCTGCTCGCCGGTCGGCTCGAAACCGTGCCGGGTGAAGAAGTCGACCTCGAAGGTCAGGCAGAACAGTCGCCGCAGGCCGAGCACCCGCGCCTCGGCCTCGAGGCTCTCGAGCAGGGCGTGGCCGACACCCTTGCCCCGCCAGTCGTCGCCGACCGCGAGCGTGCGCACCTCGCCGAGGTCCTCCCAGATCACGTGCAGCGCGCCGCAGCCGATGACCTCGCCGCTCGCGTCGTCGACCGCCACGCGGAACTCCTGCAGCGACTCGAAGAACACCACGAGCTCTTTGCCGAGCAGGATGCGCTGCTGCACGAGCGGCTCGACCAGGCGCTTGATCGCGCGCACATCGGTCGTGCGGGCCGGTCGCACGTGGAAGGCGCTGCTGCTCACCCCGCCAGCCTAGAGCCGCGCGGGTGGGTGCCGAGAGCAGCAGCGGCGGGCATCCGGTTCAGGATGCCCGCCGCGTGCGTGCGTGCGCGCCTAGTCGAGCGGCGGCAGCTCGGGGGCGTCGGCGGCCGAGGCAGCCGAGGCGCCCGAGGGCCCGGCCTCGACGGCCGCGAGCTCGCGCTTCGTGGTCGCGAAGGTGAACGCGCCGTCGACGAAGTCGACCGCGATGTGGTCGCCCGCGTCGAGGTCGCCGTGCAGGATGCGCTCGCTCAGCGCGTCTTCGATCTCGTGCTGCACCGCGCGGCGCAGCGGTCGGGCACCGAGCGTCGGATCCCAGCCCACCTTGATGAGCTGCTCCTTCGCGGCCTGCGAGACCTCGATCGTCATGTCGCGGTCGAGCAGGCGCTCGCGCAGGCGCTTCACGAACAGGTCGACGATCTGCAGCAGCTCGTCCTGGGTGAGCTGCGGGAACACGATCGTCTCGTCGACACGGTTGAGGAACTCAGGCTTGAAGTGCTTCTTCAGCTCTTCCACGACCTTGGCGCGCATCGCCTGGTAGGTCGCCGCCTGGTTGCCCTCGATGGTGAAGCCGACCGGGCCGCCGGTGATGTCCTTCGTGCCGAGGTTGGTCGTCATGATGATGACCGTGTTCTTGAAGTCGACGACGCGGCCCTGACCGTCGGTCAGGCGACCCTCTTCGAGCACCTGCAGCAGCGAGTTGAAGATGTCGGGGTGCGCCTTCTCGATCTCGTCGAAGAGCACCACCGAGAACGGCTTGCGCCGCACCTTCTCGGTCAGCTGGCCGCCCTCCTCGAAGCCGACGAAGCCGGGAGGGGCTCCGAACAGGCGCGAGACGGTGTGCTTCTCGCCGTACTCCGACATGTCGAGCGCGATGAGCGCGCCCTCGTCGTCGAACAGGAACTCGGCAAGCGCCTTCGCGAGCTCGGTCTTTCCGACACCGGTGGGGCCGGCGAAGATGAACGAGCCGGAGGGGCGCTTCGGGTCTTTCAGGCCGGCGCGCGTGCGGCGGATGGTCTTGGCGAGCACCGAGATCGCCTCCTCCTGGCCGATGACCCGCTGGTGCAGGGCCTTCTCCATGAAGATGAGGCGGCTCGACTCCTCCTCCGTCAGCTTGAAGACGGGGATGCCCGTGGCCTGGGCGAGCACCTCGGCGATGACGCCCTCGTCGACGACGCCGCTCGCGGCGACCTCGCCCGCGCGCCACTGCTTCTCGAGCCGCAGGCGCTCACCGAGCAGCTTCTTCTCGTCGTCGCGCAGCGCGGCGGCCTTCTCGAAGTCCTGGTTCTCGATCGCCAGCTCCTTCTCAGTGCGCACGGCCGAGATCTTCTCGTCGAACTCGCGCAGCTCGGGCGGCGACGACAGAATCGACAGGCGCAGGCGGGCACCGGCCTCGTCGATCAGGTCGATGGCCTTGTCGGGCAGGAAGCGATCCTGCACGTAGCGGTCGGCGAGGTTCACGGCGGCGACGATCGCACCATCGGTGATCGACACCTTGTGGAAGGCCTCGTACTTGTCGCGCAGCCCCTTGAGGATGTTGATCGCGTGCGGCAGCGCCGGCTCGTTGACCATGACCGGCTGGAAGCGGCGCTCGAGAGCGGCATCCTTCTCGAAGTGCTTGCGGTACTCGTCGAGCGTGGTCGCCCCGATGGTCTGCAGCTCGCCGCGGGCCAGCAGCGGCTTCAGGATGCTCGCCGCATCGATCGCGCCCTCCGCAGCACCCGCACCCACGAGGGTGTGGATCTCGTCGATGAAGACGATGATGTCGCCGCGCGTGCGGATCTCCTTCGTGACCTTCTTGAGGCGCTCCTCGAAGTCACCGCGGTAGCGCGAGCCGGCGATGAGCGAGCCGAGGTCGAGCGAGTACAGCTGCTTGTCTTTGAGCGTCTCGGGCACCTCGCCCTTGACGATCGCCTGGGCGAGGCCCTCGACGACGGCGGTCTTGCCGACGCCGGGCTCGCCGATCAGCACGGGGTTGTTCTTTGAGCGGCGCGAGAGGATCTGCATGACCCGCTCGGCCTCCTTCTCGCGGCCGATGACCGGGTCGAGCTTGCCCTCGCGCGCAGCGGCCGTGAGGTTGCGGCCGAACTGGTCGAGCACCTGCGAGCCCTTGTCGGGGCTGGGGCTGTCGCCGCCGACGGCGACGGCCTCCTTGCCCTGGTAGCCCGAGAGCAGCTGGATCACCTGCTGGCGCACCCGGTTGAGGTCGGCGCCGAGCTTGACGAGAACCTGGGCGGCGACGCCCTCGCCCTCGCGGATGAGCCCGAGCAGGATGTGCTCGGTGCCGATGTAGTTGTGGCCGAGCTGGAGGGCCTCGCGCAGCGAGAGCTCGAGCACCTTCTTGGCGCGCGGCGTGAACGGGATGTGCCCGGTCGGCTGCTGCTGCCCCTGGCCGATGATGTCTTGCACCTGCTCGCGCACGGCGTCGAGCGAGATGTTGAGCGACTCGAGCGCCTTCGCGGCGACGCCCTCACCCTCGTGGATGAGGCCGAGAAGAATGTGCTCAGTGCCGATGTAGTTGTGGTTGAGCATCTTGGCTTCTTCTTGCGCCAGCACCACCACACGTCGGGCCCGGTCGGTGAACCGTTCGAACATCTCGCACTCTCCTCACGCGACGCCGTCGACAGGATGCGGAGCCGCTGTATCGAGGGTAACCAGGGCACCCCCGCCGAACTGCCCGTGTTCGCCGTAGGCGTGAGGGTTTGTGGCGACGGGTTGCGGGGCCCTGCGCATCCCGCTACCGTATCGAATATCGTTAATAACGACTATCGATAAGGAAGCTGATGTCCACGTCATCCACCGAGACTCGCCCCTCGCTTCACCGCTCTGATCGTTTCGCCATGGCCGCGCTCGGCGCGGCGGCACTGGCCGGCGGTGTGGTCTGGTTCATCGGCGCGCTCTACTCTCTCGCGCGCACGGTGATGGGCGGTGCGCTGACCCTGGAGCTGACCGTGCTGGACCCCCGTGTCGATGGCGACCTTCCCGCCGGGCTCAACTCGATCGCGTGGGACGGCGCTCAGGTCAACATCACCCTGGAAGCTCTGGGCCCTGCCATCTCTACGGTGCTCCTCGGAAGCCGAGCGATCTCCGTCATCGTCGGCGCGATCGTCACAGGTGCCATCGGAATAGTGCTCCTGCGCCTGGCACGCCGGGCACCGTTTCACCGATCACTGTTCGCGGTCGCTATCGTCGCTGGAGCTGCCCTGTCCTTCGGCAGCATGATCGCTCTGGGTTCGCATGTGTTCGGATCGCTCATGGCTTCCGATCGCGTGAATGGGCTTCTGGGCGGTGAGGTCTTCGCCATCGACGCCACCGTGGATCCGCTCCCCGTGTTCCTCGGGCTGGTTGTCATGGCGATGGCCGTGGTGTTCCGGAGCGGCGAGCGCCTGCAACGCGACACGGAGGGCCTGGTCTGATGAGCCCCGCGGTGTCGGAGGATGAGGAGACGGGCATCCACTGCCGACTCGACGAGCTGCTCGAGCAGCGCGGCATGACACTGACCCGGCTGAGCGAGCTGGTCGGCGTGAGCGTCGTCAACCTCTCGGTGCTGAAGAACGACCGCGCGCGGGCGATCCGGTTCTCGACGCTGCGCGCGATCTGCGCGGCGCTCGACTGCGAGGTCGGCGACCTGCTCGTTGTCGATCCAGTCGAGTAGCGCGGGTGCCCGGGCACGAACGTCTGCAGAACAGGCCATGGCCGCGGGTTCAGGCGCGCGGGGGAGATTCTGCAGACGTTCGTGCCGGGCGCCGCCTCGCCCAACAGACGTAGGGTGGCGGCATGAGCAACCTCGAGGCCGAGCCCGCCGAGCTGGTCTGCGACGGGCAGCCGGATGCGGGCATCCAGGTGCTCGAACCGCGCGAGGTGCCGCTCGGCGGTCCGCGCGCCATGACCGTGCGCCGCACGCTGCCGCAACGGGCCCGCAGCCTGATCGGCGCCTGGTGCTTCGTCGATCACTACGGGCCCGACGACGTCGCCGAGTCGGGGGGCATGCTCGTGCCGCCGCATCCGCACACCGGCCTGCAGACGGTCAGCTGGCTGTTCGAGGGCGAGGTTGAGCACCGCGACTCGACGGGCGCGCACGCCATGGTGCGGCCCGGCGAGGTGAACCTCATGACGGCGGGCCGCGGCATCCAGCACTCGGAGGTGTCGACGCCCGCGACGACGCGCCTGCACGGTGCGCAGCTGTGGGTCGCCCTGCCCGACCGCGACCGGCACATCGCCCCGTTCTTCGAGCACGCCGCGCCCGAGCCGATCGCGCTCGGCGACGCGACGCTGCGCGTCTTCGTCGGCGCGCTCGCGGGGTCGGCGACGAGCTCCGTGCGCACCTTCAGCGCACTCGTCGGCGCGCAGCTCGACCTCCCGGCCGGAGCGACCCTCGACCTGCCCGTCGACCCCTCGTTCGAGCACGGCCTGCTCGTGGATGCGGGCCCCGCGCACCTCGACGGCATCGCGCTGCCCGTGGCCCACCTCGGCTACGCGCCGCCGGGTCGCTCGCGGCTGCGGATCGCGGCCGGAGAGCATCCTGTGCGCGCGCTGCTGCTCGGCGGCGAGCCGCTCGGCGAGCCGATCGTCATGTGGTGGAACTTCATCGGCCGCGACCACGACGAGATCGTGGCGTTTCGGCAGCAGTGGCAGGCCGAGGTCGTCGAGCACGGCACGGCCACCGGGCGGTTCGGCATCGTCGAGGGGTGGGACGGCCGCGCGCTGCCCGCGCCGGTCATGCCCGACGTGCGGCTGCGACCGCGCGACTGATCGGCGCTGCGAGGCGCCCGCCCGCGCTACTCGTGCGGGTCGGCTCCCGCCTTGTCGGCGCGCTGGCTGGCGATGCGCGAGCGCTCCTCCGCCTCCACCTGCGCGTAGGTGTCGCGCTCGGCGCGGTCGGCCCGGATAATGGCGCGCATCGCGAACCAGAAGATCAGGCCGACGACGATGGTGGGCGTCACCGAGAAGATCGCGTTGCCCCAGAAGTCGTCCGGCATGCCCCTATGGTACGGCGCACGTCTGAGAGCCGCCGCGCCGCCGACTCAGGCCGCGGTGCGGCGCCGCGCCCACAGACCGGTGCCGAGCACGACCGCGGCGAGGGCGAGAGCGATGGCCAGCACGGCGGCGCCGAGCAGGGGCAGCTCGCCGACCAGAGCCGGCGAGGCGGGCAGCGGTGCCGTGGCGGAGGGGTCGACGGCGCCCGCCGCATCGTCGAGCGACTCGGTCGACAGCTGCAGGCCGCCGACCTCCTCGCCCGCGCTCACGACGTTGTGCACGGTGATGTCGGCGACCACGGCCGAGAGCCGCCCGGTGTCGGCGACCGCGATCAGGCAGTAGGTGCCGTCGGGCACACCGATGGTCGGGATGCTCGCGCTGAACCCGCCCGTGGCCGCCACGCTGCTCGACACGAGGGGCGCGCCGCAGTCGCCCAGCACCTGGCGGGCCAGGCCCACCTCGACCTCGACCGTGCGGTCGCCGGCGACGACGCCTTCCACGGTGAGGGGGCCCGACACGACGGTTCCGGCGAGGGGCGTGGTGATGCGCAGGGCGTCGGCGGCGAAGGCCGGGCTGGTGGCGAGCAGGGCCGACATCAGCACGATGGGCACGCCAGCGACGACAGCGCGCAGTCGATGAGAGATCATGGGGGTCGCCGTTCGGGTCGGGCGACGCGCGGAGGCTGGGTGGGCATCCGCACGGATTCGGGTGTGGGTACCTTCAGGCTAGGGCGACGCGTCGCTGCGCGTCAGTCCCCCGTCCGGGGGTGATGAGCGAAGTTCAGCCCTTGGCGATGATGCCGACGATGCCCGAGATGAGCAGGTACGCGCCGATGCCCCCGACGACCAGCCAGAGGGCGAGGCGGTTCATGCTGACGGCTGGCTTCTTGTGCTCGTCGCCGGGCAGCTTCAGCGGATCCTCGCGGTCGAACACCATGACGCGACCCTACTTCACCCGCAGTCGCGTCACTTCACCAGCGGGAAGAGGATGGTCTCGCGAATGCCCAGACCGGTGAGCGCCATCAGCAGGCGGTCGATGCCCATGCCCATGCCGCCCGACGGCGGCATGCCGTGCTCGAGCGCGGTGAGGAAGGCCTCGTCGAGGCGCATCGCCTCGGGGTCGCCGCCGGCGGCGAGCGCCGCCTGCGCGACGAAGCGCTCGCGCTGGATGACCGGGTCGACGAGCTCGGAGTACGCGGTCGCCAGCTCGAAGCCGCGCACGTAGAGGTCCCACTTCTCAACCATGCCGGGGCGCGAGCGGTGCTCGCGCACGAGCGGGCTGGTGTCGACGGGGAAGTCCATGACGAACGTGGGTCTGACGAGCGAACCCTTGACGAAGTGCTCCCACAGCTCCTCGACGTACTTGCCGGGCAGCGGGTGGTCGATCTCGATGCCGACCGCATCCGCCAGTTTCTGAAGCTCGGCCATGGGAGTGTCGGGGGTGATCTCGACCCCGGCGGCCGCGCTCAGCGAGTCGTACATGCTCAGGCGGTCCCACTCGCCGCCGAGGTCGTACTCGGTGCCGTCTGCCCACGTGACGACGTGCGAGCCCGAGACGGCGACCGCCGCGTTCTGGATCATCTCCTGTGTCAGGTCGGCCATCTGGTGGTAGTCGCCATACGCCTGGTACGCCTCGAGCATCGCGAACTCGGGGCTGTGCGTCGAGTCGGCGCCCTCGTTGCGGAAGTTGCGGTTGATCTCGAACACGCGCTCGATGCCGCCCACGACGGCGCGCTTCAAGAACAGCTCCGGGGCGATGCGCAGGTACAGCTCGGTATCGAAGGCGTTCGAGTGGGTCACGAACGGGCGGGCGGATGCTCCCCCGTGCATCGTCTGCAGCATCGGCGTCTCGACCTCGAGGTAGCCGTGGCTCGCGAACGTGCTGCGCAGACTGGCGACGGCGACCGCGCGGGCGCGCACGGTCTGGCGCGCCTGCTCGCGCACGATCAGGTCGAGGTAGCGCTGGCGCACGCGCGTCTCTTCATTGAGCTCTTTGTGCAGGGTCGGCAGGGGCAGGATCGCCTTCGCCGCGATCGCCCAGCTCGACACCATGATGCTGAGCTCGCCGCGGCGGCTCGTGATGACCTCGCCCTCGACGAAGACGTGGTCGCCGAGGTCGGTGAACTCCTTCCAGCGCTCCAGGCTCTCGTCGCCCACCTCGGCGAGGCTCACCATCACCTGGAGGCGGCTGCCGTCGCCCGCCTGCAGGGTGGCGAAGCAGAGCTTGCCGGTGTTGCGGCTGAACACGATGCGGCCGGCGAGGGCGACCCGCTCGCCCGTGGCCGTGTCGGGTTCGAGGTCGGGGAACCGCGAGCGGACATCCGGGATCGTCGTCGTGACCTCGAGGCCGATCGCGTACGGAGCGAGGCCCACGTCGAGCATGCGCTGCCGCTTGTCGAGGCGCACCTGCTTCTGCTCAGCGATCTCCTCGACAGTGGGCTCGGTGTCAGCGGTGTCGGGCTCGACGATGTTCTCGCTCATCAGACCCCCAGCCTACCGGCGGCGGGATGCGGGCTTCGGGCCCGGCTCAGCCGAGGTGCAGCAGCGCGGTGTCGATGAGCCGCGTCGAGCCGACCCGCGCGGCGATCAGGGCGCGGGCCGGGCCGCGGTGGTCGTCGTCGACGGGCTGGAAGGTGTCGGGGCGCACGACGGCGATGTAGTCGAGCTCGACCCCCTCGGCTCCCATGAGCACCCCCTGCGCCGCGGCCAGCACCGCGTCGATGCCGCGGTCGGCGGCCGACTGGGCGGCCTCGAGCGCGTCGGGGATGGAGCGCGCGGCGCGGCGCTGCCGCTCGTCGAGGTAGGCGTTGCGGCTCGAGAGCGCGAGGCCGTCGTCGGCGCGCACGGTCTCGACCACATCGACGCGGGTGCGGATGTCGAGGTCGCGCACCATGCGCTGCACGAGGAACACCTGCTGGGCATCCTTCTCGCCGAAGACGACGACGTGCGGCTGGGTGATGGCCAGCAGCTTGGCGACGACGGTGAGCATGCCATCGAAGTGCCCGGGCCGCGATCGGCCCTCGAACATGCCGCCGACCGGTCCGGCGGTGACGCGCGTCTGCACGGGACCGGTGGGGTACATCTCGTCGACGGCAGGAGCGAAGACGGCGTCGACCCCGCGGCCGGCGAGCGCGGCGCGATCGGCCTCGAGGTCGTGCGGGTAGCGGTCGAAGTCTTCGGTCGGGCCGAACTGCAGCGGGTTCACGAAGATCGAGACGAGCACGACGTCGGCGGTCTCGCGGGCGCGATCGACCAGCGCGAGGTGCCCGTCGTGCAGCGACCCCATCGTCGGCACCAACGCGATCGTGCGGCCCTCCGCGCGCACCGCGTCGAGCCGCGACCGCAGCCCGGCGATGGTCGACTCGACGGCGGGCAGACCGGCGGGGGGCGGGGCGGCGGTGCTCACCGGTCGAGCCTATCGACGCTGTCGACCGCCCCCGCCTGCAGGGCGTTCTCGACGGCCGAGCGCACCACCCCGCCGAGCAGCCGGCCGGGCTCGTCGACGCCGATCGCGCGCAGGGCGGCAGCCGACTGGCCGATCAGCGCGGTCGAGAACGCGGCGACCGCGCCGACCGCGTCGGCGTAGGCAGGGCGGTCGGCCTCGTCGATCACGACCGGCTCGGCACCCATCTCGACGACCAGCGCCTGGGCGATGGGCAGCACGGGGGTCGGCGCGGTCACCGCGCACCACGCGTCGCGCAGTCGGGCGAGATCGACGCTCGTGCCGGTGAACGCGAGCGCCGGATGCACGGCCAGCGGAATCGCGCCCGCGAGCCGCGCGGGGTCGAGCACGGCGGTGCCGTACCGGGCGGCCGTGTGCAGCACGAGCTGCCCGGGCTGCCACGCCCCGAGGGCGGCGAGCCCGCTGACGAGCTCGCCGAGCTGGTCGTCGGGCACCGCGATGACGACGAGCTCGCTGCGCTCGACGATGGTCACGACCTCGAGCACGGGCGCCCCCGGCAGCAGCGCCTCGACGCGGTCGCGCTCGTCGTCGGTGCCGGCCGAGATGCCGACCAGGGCGTGCCCGGCGGCGGCGAGCGCCGCGCCGATGACCGGGCCGACGCGACCCGCTCCGACGACGCCGACACCGAGCCGCCCGTCGCGGCCGCTCACGCCTGACGCCACCGGTGGCTGGTGTCGCCGCGCGCCGCGCGCACCGAGGCGGCGGCAACGTCGTCGAACAGGCGCATCGCATCGAGGCGGTCGAGCGCTCCGATGGCGGGCACGATGGGGCCCGCGACCGTGTGCACGTGCACCTCGCCCAGCCGCAGCGCCCGCAGCACCGGCCCCTGCCGCACGGCGACCGACTGGGTGCGCGTCAGCGGCACCACGGTCAGCGAGCGCCAGATGGCGCCCGTGCGCAGCAGCACCGCCGTCGGGCCCAGCAGGTAGCCGTTGCGGCGGCGCGAGAACCAGCGCAGCACCCGTGCGCGCGGCGGCGACACGATCCAGCCGCCGTCGACATCACGACCCAGGATGCCCTGCTCGAGCGCGGGCGTCGCCTCGTCGGTCGCCACCTCGGGCAGCAGCAGGCGCAGCACGGCCCGCACGTCGTCGAGGTTGCCGACCGGCAGGATGGTGGTCTGCTGCTGACCGGCGGCGCCGTTCTGCGACGACCGGGAGGCCCGGTTGACAGCGATCTGCCACCATCCGGCCGGCCGCCACAGCAGCGGCTGGCTGACCTTCACCGAGTGGATGCGCCCGGGCGGCAGGGTCTCGTTGGTGGTCGAGAGCAGTCCGAAGCCGACCCGCACGCCGTCGGGGGTGGAGGCGATCGAGTAGCGCAGCGACCGCGTGATGCGGGTGACGAGGAAGCCGCCGAGGCCGATGAGGCCGGGGAACATCGCCAGCAGCAGACCGAGCTCGCCGGTGATGGCGATGAACACCGTGAGGGCGATCAGCATGGCGACGAGGATGATGGTCGTCTCGCTGAGCAGGGTCGAGCCGATGAGCCGGCCGGGGTTCATGCGCACGACCGACTGCGGCTGGGCGACCTCGACGTCGAGTTCGGGGGCGAGCAGCTCCGCCGCGCGCTGCTCGAGCATCCCGCCGATGCCCTCGCCCGAGCCGACCGCGGCGGCGCCCGCGGCACCGACCGCATTCGGGGCGGCTGCGGGGCGCTGGGCTCCGGAGGCGAGCAGGAGGATGTCGCGGCGCAGCGCGTCGGCGTCGGTGCCGCGCAGGTAGGCCAGCGGCACGCTCGCGTCGTTGCCGGCCACCGTGATCTCGAGCTTGGCGGCTCCGAACAGCCGCGGCACGAACGGCCGGGCGATGTTGATGCCCTGGATGCGGTCGAGTCGCGCTTTGCGATTGGTGCGGAACAGGATGCCCGACCGCACCTCGACCACCTCGTCGGTGATGCGGAACATGTGCACGCGCCACGACAGCCAGAAGCCCGCGATGATGAGCAGCAGCAGGCCGATGCCGGCGAGCAGGGCGACCAGGACGAGCTGCTCGCGCACGAGGTAGTCGATGGCGTCAGACTCGAGGTCGCCCCCGTTCACGAAGTCGTCGTCATCCGCCCCGACGAAGAGCGCGATGAGGCGGTCGCGCAGGTTGACGATGAGCACACCGATGATGGCCACGAAGGCGATGCCGCCGCGGAAGAGCGGCGTTGCGGGGTGCAGGCGATGCCACTCGCCGTCGGCGAAGTCGGTGCGGGCCGGCGGCCGTGCGGGCGCAGCCTGCTCGCGGGCATCGCCGGTGTGGTGCGGGTCGCTCACAGTCCCGCCCGGCGGGTCTCGGCGACCGCGACCAGGTGGTCGCGAAGACGCTCGGCCTCGGCGAGGGGAAGCCCGGGGATGAGCACGCCGCTCGATGCGGCGGCGGTCACGAACTTGAGCTCGGCGAGGCCGAAGGCGCGGGCGATCGGCCCGCGACTGATGTCGACCAGCTGCATGCGGCCGTACGGCACCGCCACGAAGCGCTGGAACATGATGCCGCGGCGGAAGAGGAGGTCGTCGTCGCGCAGCAGGTAGCCGATCGATCGCACCCGCCGCGGCGTCAGGGCGAGGGTGATGATGAAGATCAGGGCGAGCCCGGCACCGATGAACCAGCCCTCCCGCCAGCCGAACCAGAACGGCAGGAATCCGGCCGTCGTGGCGATCGCCCCGAAGACCAGGGTGCCGATCATGTCGACCGGGATGTACCGGGGCGACACCCGCTGCCACTCGGTCTCGGAGCGGGTCAGACTGCGCGGCTCAGCCTGCTCGGCCCGCGCGGCCTGCTCGGCCTGCGCGGCCTGCTCGATCGGTTCACTCATGGGGCGGCCTCCTCGGTCGGGTCGTCGGGGGGCAGGGCGCACCAGTGCTCGGCGACGAGCCCCGCGACGAGCAGCAGCACGGCGGCCACCGCAGTGCCCCCGGCGGCCAGGCTCGAGCCTAACGGCACCACCGCACGGGTGACGAGGTAGAGCAGGACGCCCGCCGATGCCCCCGCGAGCAGCGCGCCGGCGACGGCGCTCGACTTGGCCAGCACGACCACGCGCAGGGCGTAGAACGGGTCGATGCGGTGCTCGCCGGCGGCCGCGCGGCGCACCGGCCAGGCGAGGGCAACGAGCACCCCGCCGATCAGCACGAGGGCGATGGCGAGCGAGACCGGCGGCACCACCACGGCGAAGCCGCGCAGCGCGAGCAGACTGTCGAGCCCGTAGGCGCTCGCCACCCCGACCAGGGCGGCGATCACGAGGGTGAGCGGGCGGGTGCGGGTCACGCGGCGCCTCCGCTCGGGTCGGCGGGCGCTGCGGCCGCCGAGCGCACGCGCTCGAGCAGGGCGGCGATGGGGCCGTGACCGATGAGCTCCGCATCCGGCTGCACCTCGAGCCACGGCGCGAGCACGAAGTCGCGCTCGTGCGCCCGCGGATGCGGCAGCTGCAGCACCTCGGAGTCGATCTCGAGCTGGTCGAGCGCGATGAGGTCGAGGTCGAGGGTGCGGTCGCCCCAGCGCTCGGCCTGCGGATCGCTGCGGTCGCGGCCGTTCTCGACCTCGATGCGCAGCAGCTCGTCGAGCAGCGTGTACGGGTCGAGACGCGTGCCGAGCAGCGCGACGCCGTTGAGGTAGGCGGGCTTCGCGGGGTCGAGGCCGTCGAGGGTGAGCGCGACCGTTCCGTGCCACGACGACACGGCGAGGATGCTCGACTCGGGCAGCGCGTCGAGCGCGGCCACCGCGCGCGCGAGCGTGGCCTCGCGGTCGCCGAGGTTGCTGCCGAGCGCGATGACGGCCGTGGCGAGGTGGGCGTGGGTGCGGTGCTCGTCAGGCGCCATCGCGACCCCGCACGATCGTCACGCTCACGTCGGCGAACGGCACCGTGATGGGCGCCTGCGGCTTGTGCACGGTCACCGTGGTCTGCCGCACCGCGCCGTGGGCGAGCACGACGGCGGCGACCCGCTCGGCCACAGTCTCAATGAGGTCGACCGGGTCGGTCTCGACGGCGGCGACGACCTGCTCGGCGAGCTCGCCGTAGTGCACGGTCTTGTCGAGCGCGTCGTTCGCGGCCGCACCGCGCAGGTCGAGGTGGGCGACGACGTCGATGACGAACTCCTGCCCGTCGCGGCGCTCGTGGTCAAAGACGCCGTGGTGGGCGTAGGCGCGCAGGCCCGTGAGGGTGATGCGGTCGCTGGCGGCAGGCAGACCGCCAACAGCGGGCAGACCGGCACCAGCGAGCGACCGCTGCACCGCGAGAGCGCGGGCGGTCGCGGCGACATCGTGCACGCGGAGGGCATCCACCCGGTCGGCCACGAGGGCCGAGAGCACCGCGGTCAGCAGATCGCGCTCGTCGACGGGAGTGCCGTCGGGCAGCAGCGCGCCGAGAAACCGCTTGCGCGAGGCGCCCACGAGCACGCGCGCGCCGAGCGCCCGCAGCTCGTCGAGGTGCGCGAGCAGCTGCCAGTTGTGCTCGGCGCGCTTGGCGAAGCCGAGGCCCGGGTCGACCCACAGTCGGTCGGCGGCGATGCCCGCCTCCCGCGCCGCGGCGAGCCGCGCGCGCAGCTCGTCGGTGACGTCGCGCGGGGCCCAGTCGTACTCGCTCACCTGGTCCCACACCGCGCTCGGGCCGCGCCAGTGCATGAGCACGTAGTCGCACGTCAGCCCGGCGACCGTGCCGAGCATCGCGGGGTCGGCGAGACCGCCGCTCACGTCGTTGACGATCGCGGCTCCGGCCTCGACGGCGGCGGCCGCAGTGCCCGCATTCATGGTGTCGATCGAGACGCGGATGCCCTCCGCGGCGAGCGCCGCCACCACCGGCAGCACGCGCGCGCGCTCCACCTCCGGCGCAACGGGCTCGGCGCCCGGCCGGGTCGACTCACCGCCGACGTCGATGACGGAAGCGCCGGCGGCGACGAGCGCCCGCCCCTGCGCGAGAGCTGCGGCGGGGTCGAGGTAGCGCCCGCCGTCGCTGAACGAGTCGGGCGTGACGTTGAGCACGCCCCAGACCTCGGGGCGCGCCGCCGCCGCTGCGGCGCGCGGCTGCGGCGCACCGGGCTCGCCGCTCACGGGGCGCCTCCGCCGATGAGCGCCATCACCTCGGTGCGGCGCGCGGGGTCGGCGAGCATCCCGCTCGCGGCGACCGTGACGGTCGTGCTCTCGGATTGCCGCGGCCCTCGCGCGCCGACGCAGCCGTGGCGCGCGTCGATGACGACGAGCACGCCCTGCGGCGCGAGCGCGGCCTCGAGCGCGTCGACGATCTGCTCGCCGAGGCGCTCCTGCAGCTGCGGACGCGACGCGAGGGTCTCGACGCAGCGCGTGATGCTGCCGAGGCCGACGAGACGCTCGCCCGGCAGGTAGGCGACGTGCGCGACGCCGGTGAACGGCAGCAGGTGGTGCTCGCAGATCGAGCGCAGCGCGATGTCACGCAGCAGCACGGCCTCGCCGGTGCGCTCGAGGGCGTCTTGCGTGGCGAGCTCGTCCTGCAGCAGCGGCACCGGGTCGACGCCGACTCCGGCGAAGAACTCGGCGTAGGCCTCGGCGACCCGCTGCGGGGTCGTCGCCAGGCCCGGCCGCTCGGGGTCCTCGCCGATGGCGGCCAGTATTTCAGCGACGGCCGCCTCGATACGGCCGGTGTCGACGGTCATGGCCAGGCTCAGTCGCGCGCGCCGTCGACGGTGCTCTCGGCGGTCGCGTCAGCCTTCTTCGCCCGCGGGGCGCGCTTCGCGCGAGCGGGCGCGTCGGCGGCCGTGCTGGCGAGCGCCGCGGCCTCGACGGGCGCCTTGGTCGGCATCGGCACCGGCGGGATGTCGGGCAGCGGTCGGTCGCTGCTCGAGAGCCACTGCGGGCGCTCGGGCAGCTTCTTGACGTCGGCGAAGATCTCGGCCAGCTGCAGGTGGTCGAGCGTCTCCTTCTCGAGCAGCTCGGTCGCCAGGCGGTCAAGAATCTCGCGGTTGTCGTTGATCACCCGCCAGGCCTCGTCGTGCGCCTGCTCGATGAGGGCGCGCACCTCCGCGTCGACGCGCTCGGCGACGCTGTCGCTGTAGTCGCGCTGGTGACCCATGTCGCGGCCGAGGAAGACCTCGCCGCTCGACTGCCCGAGCTTCACGGCGCCGATGGTGGCGCTCATGCCGTACTCGGTGACCATGCGGCGCGCGATCGCTGTGGCCTTCTCGATGTCGTTGCTCGCGCCCGTGGTCGGGTCGTGGAAGACGATCTCCTCGGCGACGCGGCCGCCCATCGCGTAGGTCAGCTGGTCGAGCAGCTCGTTGCGGGTCACCGAGTACTTGTCGTCGACGGGCAGCACCATCGTGTAGCCGAGGGCGCGCCCGCGCGGCAGGATCGTGACCTTCGTGACGGGGTCGGTGTTGCGCATGGCCGCGGCGGCCAGGGCGTGGCCGCCCTCGTGGTACGCGGTGATCAGCTTCTCGTGGTCGCGCATCACCCGGGTGCGGCGCTGCGGGCCGGCCATCACGCGGTCGACGGCCTCATCGAGCGCCTCGTTGGTGATGATCTGCTCGTGCGCGCGGGCTGTCAGCAGGGCGGCCTCGTTGAGCACGTTGGCCAGGTCGGCGCCGGTGTAGCCCGGCGTCTTGCGCGCGAGCACCTCGAGGTCGACGTTCTCGGCCATGGGCTTGCCCTTGGCGTGCACCTCGAGGATCTTCTGGCGGCCCTTCAGGTCAGGTGCATCCACCTGGATCTGCCGGTCGAAGCGGCCGGGGCGCAGCAGAGCGGGGTCGAGGATGTCGGGCCGGTTGGTGGCCGCGATCATGATGACGTTGGTGTTGGCCTCGAAGCCGTCCATCTCGACAAGCATCTGGTTGAGAGTCTGCTCGCGCTCGTCGTGGCCGCCGCCCATTCCGGCACCGCGGTGGCGGCCCACGGCGTCGATCTCGTCGACGAAGATGATCGCCGGCGCGTTCTCCTTCGCCTGGGTGAAGAGGTCGCGCACGCGGCTGGCGCCGACGCCCACGAACATCTCGACGAAGTCGGAGCCCGAGATCGAGTAGAACGGCACGCCCGCCTCGCCCGCGACCGAGCGCGCGAGCAGGGTCTTGCCGGTGCCGGGCGGGCCGTACAGCAGCACGCCCTTAGGAATGCGCGCACCGACCGCCTGGAACCGCGTCGGGTCTTTCAGGAAGTCTTTGATCTCCTCGAGCTCCTCGATGGCTTCATCGGCCCCGGCGACGTCGGCGAAGGTGACCTGCGGGGTCTCCTTGCTGACGAGCTTGGCGCGCGACTTGCCGAACTGCATGACCCGGCCGCCGCCGCCCTGCAGGCGCGTGAGCAGGAAGTAGAAAATGACGCCGATGATGAGGAACGGGATGATCAGGCCGAGCAGGCTGACGAAGAAGTTGGTCTGCGGCACCTCGTCGGTGAACTCCTCCGCCACGTTCGCGGCGTCGACCGCGGCGACGATGGCCTCGCCGCGGGGCGCGACGTAGTAGAACTGCACGTTCTGCCCGAACTCCTCATCGGGTTCGGCCAGCACGAGGTCGACCCGCTGCTCGCCGTCGACGATCTTGACGCTCGTGAGCTCGGCCTCGGCGAGGAACTCGAGCCCCTGCTGGGTGCTGATCTGGCGGAACCCGCCGATGCCCGAGAGCAGGGCGAACCCCGCCCAGAGCACGAGGGCGCCGGCGACGATGTAGAGGAACGGGCCTCGAGTGATGCGCTTGAGCTTCATGGGCAGGCGTTGAGCCCGGCACCTTTCTTCCGATGAGACGTGCCTGCCAGGTTATCGCGCGACCCTTGGCGCACTGTGTGCTGTTCGCCCGCGGCGGAGCGGGCACGAACGTCTGCAGAATCACGCGCCTACGGCCGGACGCCGCGCACGACGCCGTTCTGCAGACGATCGTGCATAGGCATCGCCGCTAGTGGGTGTAGACGTGCGGCGCGAGCACGCCGATCGCCCGCAGGTTGCGGTACTTCTCGGCGTAGTCGAGGCCGTAGCCGACCACGAACGCCGGCGGGATGTCGAAGCCGACGTAGTCGACGTCGACCTGCACCTTCGCCGCCTCGGGCTTGCGCAGCAGGGCGAGGATCTTGACGCTCTTCGCGCCGCGCGACTCGAGGTTCGACCGCAGCCACGACAGCGTCAGCCCCGAGTCGATGATGTCTTCGACGATCAGCACGTCGCGACCGGCGATCTCGGTGTCGAGGTCTTTCAAGATGCGCACGACACCACTCGACTCGGTGCTCGCGCCGTAGCTCGACACCGCCATCCAGTCCATCTCGACGTGCATCGCGAGCTCGCGCGCGAAGTCGGCCATCACCATGACGGCACCCTTCAGCACACCGACCAGCAGCGGCGGAGCATCCGCGTAGTCGGCCTCGACGCGGCGAGCCAGCTCGGCCAGCTTCGCGTGGATCTCCTGCTCGGTGACGAGCACCTCGGTCAGGTCAGAGCGGATGTCGTCGACGTCCACGGGTTACTCCTCAGCCAGGTCGGGGGTGGTGTCGGGGGCGAGCGTGAACACGATCAGCCCTGCGGTGCGTTCCACCCTAACGCCGGGCAGGTGCACCGGCCCCTGCCCGTGCCAGTCGGTCGCGAGCCGGGCCACCTCGAGGGTCTGCGCGCGGCTGATCGACGCGCCGAACTCGCTGCGCACGACCAGTCGGATCAGCCGGTGCCGGATCGCCGGAGGGTTCGCCACGAGGCCGGCGACCGTCAGCGAGCAGCCGCCGTCGGCGAGCGCGGTGAGCTCCTCGGCGATCTCGTCGACCATGCGGTCGAGAGCCTCGGCATCCTCCCGGGCGATCGCGGCGGTGCGGGCGAGCGCCTCGACGACACCGGCATCGAGGTGCTCTTCGAGCATCGGCAGGATGCGGCGCCGCACCCGCACGCGCGCGAAGCGCTCGTCGCTGTTGTGGGGGTCGCTCCACGGCTCGAGCCCCTGGTCGGCGCAGGCCTGCGCGAGCGTCGCGCGACGGATGTCCAGCAGCGGTCGGCGGAACAGCCCCGCCACCGGGGCCATGCCCGCGATGCTCAGCGTGCCGCTGCCGCGGGCGAGCCCGAGCAGCACGGTCTCGGCCTGGTCGTCGAGCGAATGGCCGAGCAGCACGGCGGCGGCTCGGTGCTCGACGGCCGCGACCTCGAGCGCGGCGTACCGGGCGTCACGCGCCGCGCCCTCGGGGCCGCCCGGCCCGACCACCCCCACCCGTTCGATCTGGACCGGGTCGAGCCCCAGCGCTCGCGCCGCCACCGCCGCGCGCTGGGCCACGGCCGCCGAGTCGCTCTGCAGACCGTGGTCGACGATCACCGCGCCCGCGCGCAGCCCCAGCCGAGGTGCCTCGAACCCGGCGGCCGCGGCGAGCGCCAGCGAGTCGGGGCCTCCGCTGAGGGCGACGAGGGCGAGCGAGCCCGCCGGCAGCTCGGCGAGAGCCTCGCGCACCGCGCGGCGCGTGTCGGCGACCGCCGGCGTGAGCCGGGGGCGTCGCGGGGCCGCGGAGCGCTCGGAGGGCATCCACTAAGGTTAGAGCCGCGCTCTCGCGCAGAATCCCGCCGATTTGTCGTCGTTGAAGGAGCACCCTGTGGGCGCCTACCCCGTGATCATCGAAGTGCCCAAGGGCAGCCGCAACAAGTACGAGATCGACCACGAGACCGGTCGCGTCATGCTCGACCGCGTGCTGTACACCACGTTCGTGTACCCGACCGACTACGGATTCTTCGAGAACACCCTCGGGCTCGACGGCGACCCCGTCGACGCGCTCGTGCTCACCGAGTACCCGCTGCTGCCGGGCGTGGGGCTCACCGTGCGGCCGGTCGGCGTGTTCAACATGACCGACGACGGCGGCAGCGACGCGAAGGTGGTCTGCGTGCTCGCCAAAGACCCGCGCTGGAGCCACATCCAGGACGTCGCCGACATCCCCGAGTTCACGAAGAAAGAGATCGAGCATTTCTTCGAGCACTACAAAGACCTCGAGCCCGGCAAGTGGGTGAAGACCGAGGGCTGGGGCGACGCCGCCGAAGCCGAGGCGGTCATCCAGGCGGGTCTCGCCGCGTACGTGCCGGGCGCGCACTAGCCGCACGCCTCGCGCGCGGGCGTCGGGCGCTACCCGCTGGGCCGCGCCACGAACGGCACGCGGTCGAAGCTGCGCGCCGTCGTGATGCGCACCGGCACGCCCGGGTAGGGCGCCTCGATCATCTGGCCGTTGCCGATGTAGATGGTCACGTGGTACTTCGAGGCCGACGTCGAACCGCCCGTGCTGTAGAAGATCAGGTCGCCGGGCTGCACCTGCGCCCAGGGCACGAGCAGCCCGCGCGTCGACGCACGGTTGTAATGCGCGGTCGCGCCGTGCCCGCCGATCGCGATGCCCGCGGCGGCGTACGCCATCATCGTGAGGCCCGAGCAGTCCCACCCGTCGGGGCCGGCACCGCCGAACACGTAGGGCTCGCCCAGCTGGGCCCGGGCGAAGGCGATGGCCGTCGCCACGGCGGCGGCGTTCGGCTGCGGGCCCGTCACCGGGGGCGGCGTGGGCGCGGGCGGCTGGCTCGGCGACGGGGCCGGAGCGCTCGGCGAGGGCGCGGGCTGGCTCGGCTGCGGGCCGGGCGCGCTCGGCGACGGCGCGGGCTTGCTCGGCTGCGGGCCCGGCGCGCTGGGCTGCGGCGAGGGGATGCCCGACCCCGGCGGCACGATCGACTCGAGGTACTCGCGCTCGAGCGCGGCCGAGCGTCCCGTGAGCTCCGCCAGCAGGGTGGCGAGCTCACCGAGCCGCACCTGCTGCACGGCGACCCGCTGCTCGGTCTCGGTGGCCAGCCGTGCGGCCTCGACGGCGGCGGATTCCGCTGCCTCCACTGCGGAGGCGTGCGCGACCGCGGCGGTCTCGGCGGCCGCCGTGAGGGCATCGGCCTGGTTGCGGTCGACGACGGCGGCGGTGAGCACGGCGTCGGTGCGGCCGGCGAGGGCGCTCATCGTGCCCAAGGCGGTAGAGCAGGGCGTCGGCATCGTCGCCGCTGAGGACGAGGGCGACGGTGACGTCGCCTCCACCCGCGCGGGCGAGCTGCGCGGCCAGGTGGGCGGCTTGGCGTGCGGAGGCGTCGGCGCGCTCGCGCGCCGCATCCGCCCGTCGCTCGGTGGCGGCGAGGGTCTGCGCGGCCTGCTCGGCGGCGAGGGTGGCCTGCTGCAGCTGCTCGCCGGCGATGAGCGCGGCGATGCGCTGCTGCTCGAGCTCGCCGTTGAGCTGCTCGACGACTCCGACGATGCGGTCGACAGCGCGCTGGGTGGCCGCGGCGTCACCTTTCGCTGCCTGCACGTCGTCCCAGCTGGGCGGGGCGGGGGCGGCGAGCGCGGGGCTGGTGATCGACGCCGAGCCGACGCCGAGCCGGCGACGAGCGCGGCGGAGAGCGCAACGTGAGGGCCGTCACGAGGGCGACGGCCCGATGGCCGCGTCCCCCCGGGGCGTTCATCAGAGGCGCCTACCCGACACGGAGGCCCTTGTTGCGCAGGAACGGGATGGGGTCTTGCGGCGTGCCATTGGTGCGGATCTCGAGGTGCAGGTGGCAACCGGTGGAGGTGCCGGTGGTGCCGATCTTGGCGATGTTCTGCCCGACGACGACCTCTTGCCCCTGCTGCACCAGAATTCCGCCCCGCTGGATGTGGGCGTACGACGAGGTGAGGCCGTTGCCGTGGTCGATGCGCACGAAGTAGCCGTAGCCGCCGTTCCAGCCCGCGTAGGTGATGGTGCCGCTGGAGGCCGCGTAGAGGGGGCGCCCGCAGCCGGCCGCGATGTCGGTTCCCGAGTGGAAGGAGACGCGGCCGGTGATGGGGTGGATGCGCGTTCCGTACGGCGAGCTGATGTACCCGCTGACCGGCACCGCCCAGCCGTTGACGATCTGCCCGGCGTCGAGGTTCGAGCCCGCGCCGTACTGGGCGGCGATGCCGGCCTTGTAGTCGGCCTCGGTGGCGTTGCGGTTCTCGACGAGCACCGCGAGTTGAGCTTCGAGGCGGGCCTGGTTCTCCTGCTGCGCGATGAGCGCGGTTGTCGCCGCCTGCGCGGCGACCTGCGCCTCCTGGTAGGCGGCTTCGGCTTCGGCGCGCAACTCGTCGCGGATTCCCTTGGCGACGTTGGCCTGCTCGGTGAACGACTGCGCGGCGTTCTGGTCTTGCAGTGCCGCGGCGTAGATGCCTTCGGCCTGCTCGGTGATCTTGCTGGCGAAGCCGAGCCGCGAGAGCAGCTCGTCGGCCTGGCCGGGGTTGGTGAACAGCGAGGCCGAGAGGTCGCCCCCGCCCGAGCGCGCCAGCTCGGCTACGAACTGGCCGGCGCGCAGCCGCGACTCGTCGGCCCGGGCCTGCGCCGCGTCGGCCTGCGCCTGCAGCTGGTCAGCGGTGTAGGCGGCCTCGTCGAAGGCGAGCTGGGCCTCGTAGTAGAGGGCGCCCTTCTCCTGCGCGATCGCTTCAGTGCGTGCGACCTCGGCGGTGATGGCCTCGATCGCGGCCCGAATCTCGGTGATCTTCTGCTGCGCGCGCGCGACGTCGCGGCGGGCCTCGAGCACGTCGTTCCACGAGGGGTAGTCGGTGGCGTAGGCGGGCCGCTCGGTGACGGCGACAGCGCCGGTCACGAGCAGGGCGACGGCGGCGAGCGCGGCGACGATGCCGCGGCCGCGATGGCGCACCGGCGCCGTGCCGCTCGTGCCCATCGCGTTCCCCCCGCGTTGTGCTGCCCGCATGTCTCTCCCCGTCCGGCCGGCATGTCGATCGTGACAACGCTTCGTTATGTCACAACTGTCACAACTGTCACACCAGCACCATTGACAATAGTACCAACGGATGCCCCGCACAACCAGGCACGGCGCGCCCCGGTGGGGCGTGCCGCCGGCCGAGCGCTGCTCGGGCATCCCGCCCGCGACGCTAGCCCGCCCCCCGCCCCGCGGCCGGGAGCCCGCACGGACCGTCGCCGAACCCGATTGGCGAAGTCGTGGCCCGACCCGTATGCTGGTGTATCGGTTGCTGTGCGGCTCGCGCCACCACGGCCCCATCGTTTAGTGGCCTAGGACACCGCCCTTTCACGGCGGCAGCACGGGTTCGAATCCCGTTGGGGTCACGAACGGCAATACAATTGAATATCTGCAAGGCCCTGTAGCGCAGTTGGTTAGCGTGCCGCCCTGTCACGGCGGAGGTCGCGGGTTCAAGTCCCGTCAGGGTCGCCACGGCGACGGGCCCTCTCCTCGGAGGGGGCTTGTTCCGTACGGGGCGGCAGCGCCCCACGGCTCTGTAGCTCAGTTGGTAGAGCGCACGACTGAAAATCGTGAGGTCACGGGATCGACGCCCGTCGGAGCCACCACACAGTTGCCCTCTTCATCGCGGGTAGTCCCTGAACCTGCCGTCGTGCTCGTGCTAGCTCGGCGCGCGCTTGGCGAGGGCATCTGGGCCGCGTCTGTGATGAAGTACCGCGACCACTTCCGCGAGCTCGAGCCCTGGGAAGACCCGGTACCAGACGCCGTATGGGAAGACCGTCATGCCTCGTACCCGCACGCCTGGTCGCGCCTCGGGCATCAGCATCGGATTCTCCGCAATCCCGGCGAACGTCATCTCGAGGTCGTCGACGAAGTGGACGACCTGCTCGGGCGCGCGGGCTGCAAGATAGGCAACAGCGTCATCGACGTCCAGCTGAGCGGAGCGCTCAAGGACGAGCCGGAAGGTCACGCGCTGTGTCGTGCGCGGAGTCGGCGAATGAACACGTCAGACGAGATCGCGTCGGCACTCGGCGCCTCACCCAACTGAGCGAGCCGACGGTCGATCTCCTCCAGCACCTGCGGCGCGACGCCCTCGTCACGGAGCGACACCTCGATGGCGCGAACGAGCTCGAGACGCGCAGCAGCATCCAGGAGGAGCACCTGCTGGAGAAGCGCGCTGTCGACCATGGAGGTAGGGTAACCCGCTCCGCCGGCACGGTGGCGAGATGTTCACATCGACCGCGATCCATGCCCGCTCGGGACGTACGACCCAGGTTCTGCGCGCCGCCCGGCGGTAGCCTGGACCCCGGGGGATCGCACACCTCGGCACCGCTTTCTCGCGCCCGTCTCGGGCGCTCCGGTGCCGACCAGAGAAAGAGGACAACATGACCATCGTCGAGGGAACGTGCCCGGTCGTTCACGGGGCTCACACCTCCATGAAGAGCGGGCAGGAGTGGTGGCCGAACGCACTCAATCTGGACATCCTGGCGCAGCACGACACCAAGACGAACCCGCTCGGCAGCGCCTTCAACTACCGCGACGAGCTCAAGAAGCTCGACGTGGATGCTCTCGTCACAGACGTCAAGGAACTGCTGGTGACCAGCCAAAGCTGGTGGCCGGCCGACTGGGGCCACTACGGCGGCCTGATGATCCGCATGGCCTGGCACTCGGCGGGCACGTACCGCATCGCCGACGGTCGCGGGGGCGGCGGCTCGGGTACGCAGCGCTTCGCGCCGCTGAACTCGTGGCCCGACAACGGCAACCTCGACAAGGCCCGCCGCCTGCTGTGGCCGATCAAGAAGAAGTACGGCAACCAGATCAGCTGGGCCGACCTGATGATCCTCGCCGGCACGCTCTCGTACGAGGCGATGGGCCACAAGACCTTCGGCTTCGCCTTCGGCCGCGAAGACCTGTGGCACCCCGAGAAAGACACCTACTGGGGTAGCGAGAAGGAGTGGCTGGCGCCGAGCGACGAGCGCTACGGCAGCGTCGACGTGCCCCAATCGATGGAGAACCCGCTCGCCGCTGTGCAGATGGGTCTCATCTACGTCAACCCCGAGGGCGTCAACGGCCAGCCCGACCCGCTGAAGACGGCGGCCCAGGTGCGCGAGACCTTCGCCCGCATGGCGATGAACGACGAAGAGACCGTCGCGCTCACCGCAGGCGGCCACACCGTGGGCCGGGCGCACGGCAACGGTCGAGCCGAGAACCTTGGGCCCGCTCCGGAGGGTGCGGACATCCACGAGCAGGGTCTCGGCTGGAACAACCACGTCGGCCGCGGTGTCGGCAAAGACACGGTGACGAGCGGCATCGAGGGCGCCTGGACGACCAACCCCACCCAGTGGGACAACGGCTACTTCACCCTGCTGTTTAAGTACGACTGGCAGCTCGCGAAGAGCCCGGCCGGCGCGTGGCAGTGGGAGCCGGTGAACATCGCCGAGGAGGACAAGCCCTTCGACGTCGAGGGCACCGCACGGCAGAACCCGATCATGACCGACGCCGACATGGCGATGATCAAAGACCCGGTCTACCGCGAGATCTCGGAGCGCTTCTACCGCGACCCCGAGTACTTCAGCGAGGTCTTCGCCCGCGCCTGGTTCAAGCTGACCCACCGCGACATGGGCCCGCGCACGCGCTACGTCGGCCCGCTGCAGCCGACGGAGGACCTCATCTGGCAAGACCCCGTGCCGGCCGGGAAGGCCGACTACGACGTCGCCGAGGTGGCGCAGCGCATCCGGAACAGCGGGCTGTCGCAGACCGACCTGATCGTGACGGCGTGGGACTCGGCGCGCACGTACCGCGACTCCGACAAGCGGGGCGGCGCGAACGGCGCGCGCATCCGCCTGGCGCCGCAGCGCGACTGGCACGCCAACGAGCCGGAGCGGCTGCACCGCGTGCTCGGCGTCTACGAGGCGCTGTCGGCCGAGACCGGCGTGAGCGTCGCCGACCTGATCGTGCTGGGCGGCAACATCGGGGTCGAGGATGCCGCGCGCGCGGCCGGCGTCGAGGTCAGTGTGCCGTTCCACCCGGGGCGCGGTGACGCGTCGCAGGAGTGGACCGACGCTGACTCGTTCGCCCCGCTCGAGCCGACGCACGACGCCTTCCGCAACTACCTGCAGAAGGACTACACGGTGCCGGCGGAGGAGCTCATGCTCGACCGCGCGAGCCTCATGAACCTGACGGCAGTCGAGCTGACCTGCCTCGTCGGCGGCATGCGCGTGCTGGGCACGAACTTCGGCGGCACGCAGCACGGCGTCTTCACCGACACGGTCGGCGTGCTGACGAACGACTTCTTCGTCACCCTCACCGACATGACCTACGTGTGGGAGCCCGCCGGCTTCAACGCCTACAACCTGCGCAACCGCGAGACCGGCAAGGTCGAGCACACGGCCACCCGCGCCGACCTCGTGTTCGGCTCGAACTCGATCCTGCGCGCCTACGCCGAGGTGTACGCGCAAGACGACAGCCGCGAGAAGTTCGTGCACGACTTCGTCGCCGCCTGGACGAAGGTCATGAACGCCGACCGCTTCGACCTGGTGGCCAGCTAGCCGCCACCGCGTCCGGCTGCAGGATGCTCGGGCCGGGGTCTCCACGGAGGCCCCGGCCCTTCCGTTTGCTGGGGTTGTTTCAGTCCACCGCACTCCTCGTTAGGCTGCGCTCATGGCTGACCGCAACGAGTTCAGGGTCTTCGTCGTCGAGGCGCTTCGGGCGCTCGGTGGCTCCGCGACTGTGCTGGACGTGACCAAGCACGTGTGGCAAGTGCACGAGGCAGATCTGCGACAGTCAGGCGATCTCTTCTACACCTGGCAGTACGACATACGTTGGGCTGCCCAGTACCTGCGCAACAACGGATATCTGAAACCGGTCAATCGCGACAGGAGTCACCCGTGGGAGCTGACGCAGGAGGGCTGGCAGGTTGAGCTCGAGACCCTCGCCTGGTGACGTCCCGCTGAGTGGTGGAGTTTCTCAACACCGTGCGGGTCAGCTGTTGT
>VFQU01000225.1_pt1 | contig 60492 bp, 62 predicted proteins | sample 3512311 | NCBI WGS metagenome assembly VFQU01 (sample SAMN10412377, study PRJNA504923) | tailings metagenome | isolation source: Relicate 3 Philex TSF3 active mining site | place: Philippines: Tuba, Benguet | collected 2017-08-29 | reverse complement strand
CTATTATGTTCATGCCCCTCGACTTTTTACTACGTTTTTTGTCTAATTTGGTGACAGTCGCGATTCTGGGAAGTGGCGCTTATATTTTTTACGAATGGTATCAGGGTGAATTGATTAGCGATCGCTGGTTGTATCTGAGTATTGGGCTATTCGCCTGGTCATTTCTCGGCTTGCTGCCCATTTTACTTCTTCGCCGTCCTGGACGAGATGAGCCTAGTCCACTCCGAAGTGAGCGAGTTCAACGGTTACAACGACCCGATGGCAGTGAAATCAATGTTGAGTTTTATGGGCCTGAACATGCGCCTCCACTGATTTTGACACATGGTTGGGGTCCCGATAGCACGGTTTGGTATTACGCGAAAAAGCAACTTGCTGAGCAGTTTCGAGTCATCGTCTGGGATCTGCCAGGGCTTGGTAAATCTAAGAAGCCCCAGAATCGAGACTACTCGTTAGAAAAGTATGCGCGTGACTTGGAAGCAGTATTAACGTTAGTTGGGGATCAGCCTGCTATCTTACTCGGGCATAGTATGGGGGCAATGATTCTGCTAACGTTTTGCCGCCTGTTTCCTGAACATCTAGAGCAGCGAGTCGCAGGCTTAATTCTAGTCGATGGCACTGATACAAATCCTCTCAAAACAGCTTTATTGAATCGGCTATTAGTAGCACTGCAAAAGCCTTTACTAGAACCTTTGCTTTACCTTACGATCGCACTATCCCCGGTTCTCTGGGTGATGAGTTGGTTAAGCTATTTGAACGGAACAACGCTACTCACAACTGAACTTTCTGGATTTACAGGCAGAGAAACACGGGGACAGCTTAATTTTTCTAGTTTGATCGGAATCAAAGCATCTCCGGGTGTATTGGCGCGAGGAGTGCTTGCGATGCTGAGATTTGATGAAACTAATACTTTATCGACGATCGCAGTACCGACGCTCGTTGTCGTTGGTAAATCTGATATTGCGACACGCCCTTTTGCCAGTGAGCGTATGAGTACAGCTATTCCTCAAGCACAACTCAGCGTACTGTCTCCCGGAGGACATATGGTACTCATGGAGCGCAACTTACAATTTTCAGACCTGATTCGGGCATTTAGCAGATCTTGCTTAAGATTAACTACATAAGTTAATAAGTTAAATCATTCTCCGCTCGTGTCAGAGACTATTCAGCCATGCTCAATCATGAACTCGCCTGGTTGATTCCGGCGCTTCTATCAGCCCTGTTCGCGGCATTAACTGCGATCTTCTCGAAGCTTGGCGTGGCTGAAGTCAACTCAAATCTGGCAACAGCAATTCGGACGGTGATTATTCTCGCGATCGCTTGGGGCATTGTCATCCGTGAAGGCAACTTGCAACAAGTCTTGCATATTCCTCAGAAAGCCTTAATTTTCTTAGTGGGTTCGGGTATCGCGACCGGATTATCCTGGATTTTCTACTTTCGGGCGCTTCAGCTTGGCACGACTGGATCGGTTGTGGCGATCGACAAATCCAGTTTGGTTTGGGTGATTCTCTTCGCACATTTTTTTCTCGGAGAACCCCTGACGCTCAAAATATTTCTAGGAGTGCTGCTGATTATCGTCGGCACATTAGTTGTAGTCTTGTAGTAAATCATCTTTGATTCCTACTGGTTCAAAGACTCTCTTGATGTTAGGACAACAGGTCGCATTGCCCTAGCACGCTCTGTCGCTACACCTTGAAAAAAATAAAACAATTTAAATCTTATGATCACGCAAACAAGGACAGCAATTCCGCATCCGGTGAAAATCATCATTCTCTGGCTTGTTTTCTTGCTCGGGCTGCTCTTTCATACTGATCTTGGATTGATGCCACTTTTCCATGACCTGAGTGTTGCTGAATCTCAGGCGAAAGATATCGCAGAGGTTACACCAATTTTTTGGGCAATGTTAGGCTTTTTTGTCTTGCCTATGTTCGCGATCGTTGCGACTCTGTTTCTGGATTCAAAACGCTATCGAAAACTCCATTTTGGCTTCACCATTCTCTACACGGTATCGAATTTCTTGCATTTACTCGCAGATTTACTCGTGTCGCCAATTCTCTGGTATCAGATCTTCCTCATGCTGATTTTATTTGTGCTGGGATTGTTGATCAATTTAGTATCGTTTCAATGGATGAAAGAGCAAAATCACAGCCAGCCTTGGGAAAATCGAGCCGCGTAAGTGTCGTTCTCCAAAAACTGAGAACATCACATTTCAGTCATTTAGAACGTTGTCCACAACGACAACGCAACTTTGTGCCGAAAATTGTCAGTTGCCAGCCGTTCAGTTTCTTGTTCCGCTTGCCTTTCCTCAGTCATCCTATCCGGGACACTCCTAATCTGTCAGGTCTGCCTGCATAAACTGCAAACTCCTAACGTGGATTTCATCACAACCACAAAACACTTACATCCATTAGGAGATATTGCACCATGAACTTTCGTCCCTCTCTCAAAACAATTCAAGCACTCGGTTTAATGGCAATGACGACTGCAACCATGACAGCGACTAGCATGACCATCAATTCCGCTCCCAGCAGTGCCCAAACGATCCCACCCAGATTATTTCAGTTCATCAATAAAGGTCTCTACGTCGCTCGCTATGAATTGAGCTATAAGGTTAACGGTAGATCCTTCACTCATAAAACAGGGGATGTTGTGATCAACCGATCGGCCAGCTTTAAAGTGCCTTTCAATGCGACCGATATTCGGACTGAAGGCATTCTCTTCACGGGCTTATTTAATGAGACCAGACGAGTCTTTTTTCACCGCTTCCCTACAGTCCCTCAGAACACATGTTTTACTACTTTTGGGACAACATTGCATCCTCAGCAAAACCAAGACTGCCGCTTGTAAGCGTAGCAAGTGTGCCATAATCCGCCGTGAATCTCTGAGCCTGCACTAGATGCGACTCAAATGAAAGGAGAAACCCAATTGGGTAAGTTACCCTAAGGTATTTCTTCATGATGGCAGCATGTTCAACCCTGCTCGCTGCTCTATTCACGCTGGCATTGATCAAAAGAAGTCCTAGGCAAGTGCCCTATGCACTTGTCTAGTTTGTCACCAGAATTTAGCACCTGTTGAAGTCTGACCACTCTTAAGAAATCCAAACACCTCGCGCTACTTACTCGAATTCCGATGTATTCTAGGCGACTCAGTTTACATCGTTCATCCTAGTATGCAATTCTCGAAACGGCGAGCCGCGAAACGCTCAATACAAAAACGCATCTCTTTGACTGCAACAAGTCTTATGCTCAGCTTTGGCGCTGTGCTCAGCATTTCTCACACTTCGGTTGCAGAAGTTGTGAATATTACACTTTTACATCTCAATGATATTTATGAAATCACCCCGATTGAAGGAGGTAAACGAGGCGGAATGGCACGGATCGCAACATTGCGAAAACGGCTTCTTGCTAGGAATCCCCGAACGTTTACTATGCTTGCAGGTGATGCACTGAGTCCATCCGCGTTAGGCACTGCAAAAATTAATGGTAAACGTCTCGCAGGTCAGCAAATGGTTGCTGCTATGAATGCAGTTGGCTTCGACTACGCGACTCTGGGAAATCATGAATTTGACATTACGAAAGAAGAATTTTTACAACGTCTTAGTGAATCAAAATTTAAATGGTTTTCGAGCAATGTCGATAATGAGTTTGGGCAGCCTTTTCCGAATGTAGAACGCGCTCCGATCATCATTACTCAAGGCGATCGCGGTAACACAGTTCGTATTGGATTAATTGGACTAACGATTGATAGTAATCCCGCTCAATATGTCCGCTATCGTGACCCGATTGAAACTGCAAAAGCTCAAGTTGCTGCAATGCGTGGAAAAGTAGATGTAATTGTGGCTCTGACGCATCTCAGTCTTGCAGAAGATCAGCAGCTTGCGGTTGCTGTGCCCGAAATTGATCTGATTCTGGGTGGACACGAACACGAGAACATTCAGCAATGGAGATTTGTTCAGCGCCCAACTCGATCGGCTCGCTGCTTTGACCGAGGAACTCCGATTTTCAAAGCAGATGCCAATGCTCGAACCGCTTATATTCATACACTCAGATACGACACGACGAGCCGCTGTCTGACGATCGACTCTCGACTGCAACTGATTACCGATGCGATTCCTGATGATCCGACGACAGCTAAGGTTGTGCAAGAGTGGCAGCAGAAAGGGTTCCAAGGCTTTCGCGATAGTGGATTTGATCCGGCTCAAACCATTGCGACGACCTCTGAATATTTAGATGGACTAGAAGAAAGCGTTCGCAATCGATCGACGAATTTGACTGATCTGATTGCAAAATCAATGCTTCGAGAAGTTGGAGATGCAGAACTTGCAATTTTTAACAGTGGGAGCATTCGGATTGACGATCGCATTCCACCCGGAAAAATTACCCAGTATGATGTGATTCGGATTTTGCCATTTGGTGGGAAAGTACTCTCGGTGGAAATCCCCGGAGAATTGCTGAAACGAGTTTTAGATCAAGGTCGCGCAAACCGAGGTGCAGGTGGATATTTGCAAATGGCGAATGTGCGATATGACGAAAAGTTAGGATGGTTGATTCAAGAGCGATCGCTTCAGACGAACCGAAGTTATAGAATTGCAATCAGTGAGTTTCTGATGAGTGGCAACGAACAAAATCTTGGATTTTTGTCGCTGCAAGCGCCCGGAGTGAAGCGGATCGCAGAAAAACGAGATATTCGATTTGCTGTGATTCAGGAAATGCAAGCCATGAAGTAACAGGCAACCCTCTAGAGAGTGAGGTTGCAAAAAGTAAATTAGATCACGATTGAACGAGCGCCCCGTTAGGAGTTTTTTATGAGCCAAACTGTCTCTGATCCGTTAGTTGATAAAGTTGTCGAAACGCAGTATCCGATCGAAGCTGTGATCCAAAATCGCTGGAGTCCGCTTGCGTTTTCGGATCGTCTCGTCGAGCCAGAAAAACTGAGAAGTGTGCTAGAAGCCGCACGCTGGGCAGCTTCTTCTTACAACGAGCAGCCGTGGAATTTCATTGTTGCGACAAAAGACAATCCAGCAGAATTCGATCGGCTCTTAAGCTGTTTAGCAGAAGGCAATCAAGAATGGGCGCAGAGTGCTCCTGTGCTGATGATTTCGGTTGCTAAGCTCAATTTTGAGAAGAATGGAACTCAGAACCGTCACGCCTTTCATGATGTTGGAGCAGCCGAGGCAAATTTAGCGATTCAAGCGACTGCGCTAGGACTGCATGTTCACCAAATGGCAGGCTTTGATGTTGAAAAGGCAAGAGAACTATATGGTATTCCTCAAGGTTATGAGCCTGTCGATGCAGTCGCATTAGGCTATCTCGGCGATCCTTACAGCCTGTCGGATAAATTGCAGCAAAGATTATCGGCTCCGCGATCGCGCAAACCTCTAGAGTCGTTTGTATTTACAGGACGTTGGCAACAATCTTCAAATCTGCTGAGATAGCTCCAGCGGTTGACCATCTTGAAAGATGAGGGGTTGACCATCTTGAAAGACGAGCAATTCACCGGGTTGTATCACTGTCCAGGTTTCATTATCTGTCAATGAAGTCGTGGCAATGACTGCAACCCGATCGCTCGATGTCGTTAGCTCTTGAAAATCAACGGTAACATCTTCATCAATCAGGTGTGCTGCGGCAAACGGAGCTTGGCGGACAATGTAGCAAAGTTTGGTTGAGCAATGGGCAAAGAAGTGTTCACCGTCGGATAGTAAGTAGTTAAAGATGCCATGTTGAGCAATCTTCTGTGTGATCGATTGCAAGGCAGCATAGAGTTCTGCGATCGCGGGTTTTCCATCAGGAAATTGTTGCCGAATGTAGTTGAGCATCAGACAAAATGCCTGCTCGCTGTCGGTTTGTCCGACCGGACGATAAAACCCTTTGTGATCGTATTGCAGCGATGGTAAATCGCCATTATGAGCGAATACCCAATAGCGTCCCCACAATTCTCGGCGAAAAGGATGGCTATTTTCTAACCCAACGGCTCCAATTGTTGCTTTGCGAATATGCGCGATCACATTCATCGATTTGATCGGATATTGACGAATAAAGGCAGCGATCGGAGAAGAACTTGAGGGATTGTCATCGAGAAAGATCCGACATCCTAAGCCTTCAAAAAAGGCGATCCCCCAACCGTCTTTATGATCGTCTGTTTTCCCACCCCGCGCACAAAATCCTTCAAACGAGAAGCAAATATCGGTGGGCACATTACAGTTCATCCCCAATAACTGACACATGATAACTCCCTAAACTCACACACTACATTTGAGTGTGCGATCGCTTGTTCCCGAGTTATACCATTTTGGCTTGGGGGAGACTGATTTTAGGGCGAGTTTTTGTTGCCACTTTGTATGATTGATCAAGGGAATCGCTTCTTTTGTTCTGTTTCTTCTACAAGTTGCGCGATCGCGGTAAATAATGCCCTTGCGGGTTTCCTAAGATTTGTCCTCGATCGTAAATTAGGTTCCCTCGCAAGAAGGTCTGCTTGACTCGTCCGGTTAGCTCCATCCCTTCAAAAGGTGTATATCCTTGTTGTGACAGAGATTCAGCAGCACGAACCACAAAGGTTTCATTCGGATCAACCAGCACTAGGTCAGCATCATAGTCGATCGCAATATCTCCCTTTTGTGATAATCCAAATCGTTGAGCCGGATTCCAGCAGAGTAATTTCGCAATTTGATTGTAAGACAGACCTCGCTTGCTTCCTTCGCTGACCACTCCAGACAGTAAGTATTCTGTTCCGCCAAAACCTGCTTTCGCAAGCCAAATGTTGTCTGGATCTTGAAGGCTAGCTTTCTTCTCCGCAGCACAGCAAGCATGATCGCTGACAATCCAATCGATCTGACCTTGAATCACCGCATTCCAAAGCGCTTCAACATCCGATCGCGGTCGAATCGGAGGATTGACTTTTGCCCATTTGCCTGTCGGCGTTTCGACATCTAAGAGAAGATGACCTACTGTAACTTCTCGCTTGAAATTGATATGAGGAAAGATCGTTTGCATCATCAGTGCTGCCTCGATCGCTTTACGAGAACTCAGATGCAGCAGATTAATATTGACACAGTTCGTTTCATGAGCGAGATAAGATGCAATACAGATTGCTAACCCTTCGGAATGTGGAGGACGTGCAGCACTATAGGCACTGAGTCCTGTAAGACTTGGATCTTGCTGAACTATCTTGGTGTAAGCATTCAGAATATCAGCGACTTCACAATGGAGACTGAGGCTAATTGCCTCATTGGGATAGCGCTCTCGGAGTTTAGACAAGCCTCGCATAATAAATTCAAAATGAGCAAAATCATAGCGCTCCTCTTTGTTGATCATTAAGAAGAGATTTTGCTGATCAGACAAACCATGCAAGCCATAGCCTCCATAGAACATAAAGATTTTGAACGACGCAACGCCATGCTGCTCAAATAGCCATTGCATTTCATCAATATGTTGAGCACTGATCGGTGCAATGTGATAGCTATAGTCAACAAAAAAGTTACCTTCTGATAGAGAAAGCACCTCTGGAAAAAAATCTTTGTACGAGCCGCCTTTGTTCAGGTAATACTGTCCGGTGCGCATGTAATTGAGGCTCGTCGTTACGCCTCCCATTGCAGCAGCTTTACTTTCTGCGATCGCATCTTGTTCAAGGGGTCGATAAATTCCAATATGCATGTGAGCATCGACTACACCCGGAAAGCCAAGCAGATTTTGAGCATCGAGGACTTCTTTGGCTTGGTCAGCGCTGATTTCGGGTGAAATTTGAACGAATTTCCCGTCTTTGATCCCTAAGTCGAGGCACTCAACTTCAGATTGGTTGGGGCGGACAACCCGCACATTTTTGATCAGTTTATCCAGCAGATTCACAACGCCTCCAAAGCTCTTAGAATGAAGTGAGATTCTAGGTTGGGAGCAAAACCTATGGCACAGTTTAACGAGTATCATTTAGATCCCAAACAGTTTTCTTTCCTAAATCTTCTTCAGGAAAATTGGCAAGCGATTCGAGATGAATTTATTTCATTCAGGCAGAATGCTTCTCCCGAAGAAATAGAGCTTGCCTTCAATGTGATGGGGCCAAAAAGTAAAACAATTAAAACAAAAGGTAAGTCGAAATATAGTGCGTTTGGTGTGCTATTTCAAGGAATGTTTATTGAACAATATATTCAGGCACATCACCTTACATATCCGCAGTATGAGTTACAGAATGTCTCGGAAAAAGTACTTGAGTTAAGAGAGCACTATTTCCCGAAGCTAGCAACCGCGATCGCGCAAACCAATGCCCTACATGAGAATGTTTTAAGAAACGTCTATTTTGGAACGTTTCTGCCGGGGTTAGATGTGAAGCTGCATGTGAACTACAATCCCCATATGAATCGGGGCTATCTCGGTTTGATTGTGCCAGAAGGCGATATTGCGATGAAAATCTGTCATGACAAGCTGTACTGGCATGAGGGCGAGTTTATGGTGCTCGATCATAGCTATCCGCACTGCCCGCATAACTATACAGACTATGAAAGAACGGTGCTAGTCGTCGATTTCTTCAAAACGGATCAGCCGAGAGAAGACGTTGCCCGATTTGAGCAAGAGTTAGTCAAGCAGCGGATGGCGGAAGATCCGTATAGCTTGGGTGTTTTTGGCAAGAATGACAAAGCCAAGCCTGAAGACTTTGTTCTATATGGGCTAAGTCATCAGTTGGAATGGGACAAAGGATTGGGGGCTTAGTTCGATTTGCCATCACTGCCGAGATACTCTCGATAGCCACAAATTTTGTCTCCGCGTACATCGAAAGAAACTGCAACGCGATTTTTGTACGGCGTTCCCCGCATCAGTCCTTGATCGCGGAACTCGAATACGACTGTCGTTTCGTTGCTAGTGACACGATCGAGGGTCAATGTTAAGCCCTGCTCGTAAACTTCAGAAACATAGTTAAAAAACTCGATCGCGCGTTCCTTCCCGACATTTAATCCCAAAAATTTCCCAAGCGGAAACCAGAACGAAAAATCATCGGTCAGCATATCGAAAAAAGCTTGCCAGTCTCCGGTCGCAAGTCCATGCTCAAAATGCGTGAATGCTTGCTGAGCAACAGCTAATGTATTGGCAGATTCTGAGGTCATACTAAAATGGCTCTAACGTTGTTCTAGAGGTTGATCATGGCAACTCGTGAAGTCATTGTCCCAAAAGGGATGGAAATGTTATACGAACGCTATCATTATTGCCCTGGTATTAAAATTGGTAACACTTTGTATATCGCTGGACAAGTTGGTCGAGATGAAAATATGCAAGTCGTAACGGAACCGGAAGCACAATTTGTTCAGACTTTTGAAAATGTCAGAAGAGTCTTAGATGCTGCTGGTGCAACGTTTGATCACGTTGTTGAAATGGTAACTTACCATGTGACGAGTCCAGAATTGTATGCTGCATCAGAGCAACAACCTTTTACAATTCCTTATCTCGCCTTGTTCATGCAGGTGAAAGATCGCTATTTTACGAATCCCTATCCCACTTGGACAGGAGTTGGCGTGACAACGCTTTCGACTCCTGGGTTAATTGTAGAAATTAAATGTACAGCCGTTCTGATGCCCTAGAATTTTACGACGACCTTGCCGCAGTTCTGACCACTGAGGAGATACTCGACGGCATCCGGTATCGCCTCAATGCCATGAAATTCTCTAGGATCAACCGCGACCTTGAGCTTACCTGTGTAAAACAGATCGAGTAAGCGATCGCGGGCTTCCTCGGCATATTCAGAAAAGTGCGGCATCAAAAATCCTCTCACTGAAGCAGATTTCCAAAATAACTTCTGATAAATTCGCGGTTGAGTCACAGATTCTAAATCATTCGCATACTCAGAAATAAAACCTACTACAACCAATCGCCCTCGAACTGCTAAATGCTCCACACAGGTATCGAAAGTTTGTTTTCCAACGCAATCAAAAGCTAAATTAATTCCGTTGGGATATTCTTGTTGGAGAACGGTATCGAGCGTTTCGTTTCGATAATTGATGATGCGATCGCATCCCAAACTTGCCAATAATTTCGCTTTCGCATCCGAGCCGCACACTCCAATCACATGATTTCCTGCTAACTTGGCAAGTTGCACCGCAATATGTCCGACACCTCCGGCTGCGGCTGTCACTAAGACAGTCTCCCCACTCTTCATCTCTCCAACTTTTTCGAGGGCAACGAGTGCTGACATTCCAGTAGGCATCAGGGTAAGTACTTCGGGAATGGCTTCGCGGATCTTAATCGCTTGGTTTGCAAAAATCACTTGGTATTCGCGATAGCCTCCGCCACGGATGGTTGTTGCAACTGCGTCACCAACTTTTAAGGTATGAACGTCTTGCCCGATTTTTACAACTTCGCCAACTGCTTCAACACCGAGATCAAATGGAGGAGTGAGATTCACGTAAGGAACATTGCCTTTGCATAGTAATGTATCGAATCCAGCATTGATGCCAGCGAATTGATTGCGAATCAGAATTTCGCCAGAATTTGGAGTGGGAATGGGGAGTTCTTGAATGTCGATCGCACTTCTAAAATCATCACTCAATCGGGTTGCAATCAGTTTTTTGTAAGTTTTTGACATCATTCTACTGTTGAGTTCATGGGCAGTAAAAGCAGAGGCTCACCTTCACTGCCAATTCGATCATCTGCTACCTTACCTCTATCACCTCATCCTCTAGAGAGGAGCGTTTCCCTGGATGGCTTGCATAATCTCGCGGCGGCATCTTGAGAATCTCTCGAGCCTGTGCTGGCGTTGCAACTTCCCGACCTAGAGTATTTGCCATCTGTGCAACCTTCTCGACTAACTCGCCATTGTGCGGCGTTCCAAAACGGTTGTAAGGATGATCCCCTAATCCAATGCCGACATGACCTCCCTGTGTGATTGCCCAAGCTGCTAAGTGCATCACGTCCCCATTCCAGCACATCACTAGCCAAGGCTCACCTGCGGGAATCGAATCGACTACCGCTTGTAAATTAGAGAGTGTTGGCAGAATGCCACTTGGCATGATTTCCCCTGTGAATACAAATTCCCAAAATGTATTCTCTGGAAGCAGTCCCATTTCTCGAAAGCAGAGTGCTGTACGAATTTGTCCTACATCCCAACAGACTGTACTCACAAAGATATCGTTTTCTTTTAGTATTTTTAGAACTTCTTGCATGTAAGCACGAGAACTAATATGGACTTGATCGTATGTTTGAAATTGCTTTGTCTGTGGGTTCCAGAAGTCTATATTCAGGGAGCCAAACTCTAAAGGAACCATATCAATTCCCAACGCTGGATTATTTTTTGCTGCTAGGATGTGCTTGACGCGATCGCTGACATGACTTTGTTTGGTAACGTAGTTCAACGTGGGATTGATAATCAGATCAGTCTTTTCTCGAATTCCCTGAATCGCTTCAAGATAAATGTCAACATCACTAATCCACGCACCACTGACTGGATCTCGCCCGTGCCAATGAAAGATTGAGGCTCCCGCTTCCCAAGCACGAACCGCTTCCCGAACGATTTCCTGTGGACTGTGTGGGCAGTTGGGATTATCCTTACGGTAGTCCGTATCGTTGCTGCGACACTCGATGATAAGCGGTAGTTTGCTGCTCATGGTCTTCCTCCTGATTTTTCAAGACAATCGCTATCGTTTGAGATTGCTATTCATTTAGAAACTCGACTACAACCTTAGAAATTTCTTCTGGCATCTGATTCATCATGCAAATTGTGCCACCTTGAATCTCAACAACTTTGCCGTGGGGAATCGCTTGAGATACGAAGTAACGATCCTTTGCGAGTGCTAATCCTAAATGCTCGAATTCCTGAACATCATCAATGCCCCACAAAATCATCGTTGGGCATTGAATCGATCGAAATCGTTCTGCTGCATCAATGCAATAGTTACCCACTGCCCAAACTGCATACAACGGATAGCCGAAACACTTGAGATCATCTAAGACCCAACGGTGATTTAACTGGGCTGAACCCACGTAGCGACTGCGAGCAAGCCAACGTTCCATGAGATGAGAACCGTCGTCTTTGATCACAAATCCTTCGTCAAATCGCCGCATTAGCTCTGCTTTTCCAGCTTCACCAAAACCTGCAACATTGCCCAAAATTAGTTTGTTCACGCGATCGGGATACGCTACTGCAATTTCACCAGAAACAAATGCGCCTGTGTGATTGCCTAAAACATCCGTTTTCTCGATGCCAAGTTCGTCAAGCAGTGCGATCGCAGTTTTTGCATAGTCCGCAACGGAATATAACCGAGATGGCTTATCTGAATCACCAAATCCCATCAAATCCATTGCGATGACTTGTCTTCCCTGTTGAACGAATATCGGCATTAATTCGCGATATTCATCACTACTACGAGGATTCATATGGAGGAGTAACAGCGGCTTTCCTTCACCACCAACGCGGTAATGAATTTGACCATCTTCAGTATCGAGAAAAGCACGTTTAATTCGAGAAACCATAATTCTGATACAGTCGCTAAATAGTTGCTAAATAGTTGAGTTAAGCCGTTCTTCTTGAATCAAAGTCCGTTGATAGATTTTGTCCTGCTTGAACCAATGCCAAGTTCGCGCACGATGATTGTTACAGGGACTAATCTGAATCATTTCATAGAGGTAGAAATCTGGAACCGATTTGTAAGCAAACCACAGAATCACAGTTGAATCGTCTACTTCCCAGGCATGACCTTTAATGCGTTCTGTATCAAACCAGAGTTTTTTATCACAGTAAGCTCCTGGAAACTGATGCTCTTCTTGTTTACCATTGTCCCAAGTGTAGCGATTGATTTGATAGTACTTCGTTGGATCGTCGGTTGGAAATGAACAAGTCAAATGCGATCGATGTCGATCGAGCACATTGCCATCGCAATCGATCAAGGTATAGGTTCCAACCCAATCCCCTTCATGTCGAGCAAGTACGGGCATTTCTTCGCGAATATTTTCCATTGTGTCCTCCTATTGAAACCACCAAGGGTCAGTAACAGGTTGTGTTTTGATCAAATACGCTTTTTTGCGCATAAATCGCTTCAAAGCAGCAGAACCCATGCGCGATCCGCCCATTCCAGAATAGTTAAACGCATTCTTCTCTCCTTCGTGAATCAAAGCGGTCAAGGCTGCGTCGTTAATACTAATTGCACCTGCTTGAATGCGATCGCCTACAGATAATGCTTCTGTTTCTGACCCTGCAAATACGGCTGCACTTAGCCCATAGATGGTATCATTTGCCAATTGCACCGCTTCCTCTACAGTTGTAAAAGGCATAATCGGCATGATTGCTCCGAATGTTTCTTCAGTCATAATTTTCATGCTGTGATTCACATTCGTTAGCACTGTTGGATAGCACCACCATCCGCCTGCTAAATTTTCAACTTTTCCACCACATTGAACGATCGCACCTTTGTCGATCGCATCTTGTAATTGATCTGAAATAATTGCGGCTTGGCGCTCGGCAATCATTGGCCCAATTTCGCCACTATTCACAGTTGGATAGGCAAGTTTGAGTTGTTTTGCTTTAGAAACGAGTTGTTCTGTAAAAGGTTCAGCGATCGATTGATCCACATAAATTCGCTCGATCGACAAACAAGACTGTCCTGTATTAACCACTGAACCCCATAAAATTGCAGAAGTTGCGAGATCTAAATCTGCGGATTTTAGAACGATCGCAGGGTCTTTTCCGCCCAATTCTAAAAAAGCAGGAATAAATTGCTTTGCTGCCGCCTCCGCAACGATTCGCCCAGTTTTCACACTCCCTGTAAAGCACACTAAATCAACCTGCTCGATTAAAGCCGCTCCCGTTTCTCCCGCTCCTTCAATAACAGTAAATATCTCGCGCAGTTTCGGAACTTCATCCAACGTTTTTAACAAGGGTTGAATGAATCGAGGTGCAATCTCACTCGGTTTTACAATCACAGCACATCCAGCAAGTAAGGCTGGAATCGTATCAATCATTGCTAGTAAAAATGGAAAATTCCACGGACTGATCACACCGACCAGTGGATAAGGAACAGAATCTTGTTTGAGATGAATGAATGGAATTGCAGTAGGTTTCTCGATTTCTTGTAACAGTTCTGGAGCTAGCTTACACCAGCGATCGAGACTCGATAGTACAGAATCAATCTCTAGCACTGAAACACCGAATCGACCTGTATCTGCAACTAATGCGGTTAGTAAAGCTTCGCGATGAGTTTGAATCGCTTGTTTCCACTGCTGGAGTGCGCTGATTCGCCGTTCTAAACTTTCAGCCCAAGCAGGTTGAGCCATTCGTAAGCGATCGCACTCTTCAGAGAGCTTTGGAGGAGTAATCCAGTAATCGATCTCTCCTGTGCGAGGATTACGAACCGGAATGCTTGACATAGTTCAAATCACTCCCCGCTTCGCTAAACGTTCGATCGTTGCTAACTGAGTTTGAATAAAATGCTTACGCTCGATCGCGCCATTTGCCATTGTATTCTTAGGATAGAACTCTGCATTCTGATAGCTCTCTACATAAGCATCAAACCGTTGACGCGATAGTAAATTTCCCAATCCAGGCTGCCGACGATAGCGCCGCAAAGCAGTTAAATCGACTTCTGCAAAAGCTGCCATACTCTCGCCTGCTCCGGTTTCTGCTAGCACCAAGCCCCGGTAATCGACAACTTTCGACCCACCATCGACAGATGAGATGGGAATCGGACTATCTGCAATTCCGGCAGTATTTGCTGAAATCACATACATCATATTTTCTACAGCGCGGCTGATCTTTGCTGCTTCTTTCGGCGCACGGGCTTGACCATAAATTTCGGAAGTCGGATGAAGCAACACTTCCGCTCCACGCATTGCCAAGCAGCGCGACACTTCTGGAAACAAAATCTCATCTGATGCGACTGCTGCAAGATTGCCAATTTCGGTTTGAGCGACGGGAAACACACCCTCTAATCCATACTGATCAAGATAACGATCCCACACATCGTGAGGAGTAGGCGCAAACAGTGAATTCAAGCGGCGATAGCGCAAAACAACTGAGCCACTCGGATCTAACACAAAGCAAGTTTGAAAATATAAGCCTGGGAAATGTGGATCGACTTCGTAAGCATTTCCGGCTAAGAAAATTCGATGAGTTTGAGCGATTTTGCCTAAAGCTTCGTACTCTGCACCTGCCATTTCCAAACAAGCTTTTTCTGCCCAATCTTCCAGAGATTCGCCCAGTGGAAACCCAGTGAGGAAATATTCTGGCAAAACAATTAAGCGACATCTCGACCCAATAAATGCAAGGCTTGCAGCAATTTGAGGTTCCAACCGCGCGATCGCACTTTGCATACGCGATCGCGCTTCTTGTCGATCGCGGCTTTGATTAATCGCATGACAGGTTACCTGAAGTGCTAATGCTTGATAAGCAAGCTCATGGTCAATCGTCATATTGCTGCTGCCGAGGATTGCGGGTGAATTCTAGCATCGATACAACGATTCCCACCGACTTGCGTTGTAAAACTTGAGAGAAACGCCAATATAATTCAGGCAGTGCAACATGGGGGAATCCTGACATGTCAGTTTCAACTCAGCTTCTCGATGCCAAACATTGGGTAAAAGTGCGATCGTCGCTTGACCCGACGCAATCGAATTTCTTAATCTGGACAGGTTCGATTCACTCGTTTATCCCTGGTGAAAAGCGACAGCGCTTGTTCAAAATGGTCGGAATGAGCGTGAGTCGTTGTCTTCCCACTGAGGAGAATAGTTGGAAGTTCACCTCTAGAGAATTAACGTACTACTTAGACCCACAGACAGGTGAGAAGCTCGAAACTTGGAAAAATCCCTGGACTGAGGAAGTTCTGCCCGTCATGCATGTTGCAAACAATCCGATTCAAGGACTTTTCAAAGGACAGTTTCCTGCCCAAGTCGATGATGAAACGACAACTCTATCGTTTGATATCTTTCCGGCTTATCCCAGTCCCCTTGCTGATCCAAAGTTTGCCGAGTACTTCCCCAATCCCGATTACCAGGCGGCAGAGTTGTTTAAGTTTATGATTCCGACAGATGAGCTATTTGATGACCAAGTTCTCTCGATTTCTAAGCTCTGGCTGAGTTGGGATCGCATTGGTCCTTGGTTACCTTGGATGAAAATGGGCGATCGCGCTGGATATTTAATCTACAGTGCTACGGGTAAGAAAGTCGATGGCTTTGAGCAGTTGCCTCAGTTGCTTCAAGATGAGATTAATACGCGAATGCCACTGTATCGAGATGCTCCAGCAGATCAGCTAGATACGGAAGATATGACTTCTTGGCTTTACTTTGAGAAGCATTTTGATGCTTATCTGGCGGGGGAGACTTTTCCGATTCCGGCGGCTTAGCGGGGAGTGGGAAGTAGGGGTTCTTTTCTTGTCTTCATGAGGGTGTTTGAAACGTATCAAGAATTTCCTCGCTCCGTTCTATTCCGGGGGCGGGTGAAGGCGATGAACGATACGTTTCAAACATCCTCTTAACTCTCGATTAATGTCCAGAAGTAACCATCAGGAGCAGTAAAAGAAAAGCTACGATCGCCAAATTCATCCAAACAAATTTCAGTCACATTTCGAGCAGAACTTGCCTGAATGCGATCGCGATATTCCTCAACCTCCCCAACTCGATAGGTATATAAGGACATTCCTAAACATCCAGGTTGTGCCTTCTCAAACTGCTCTGGGACTACAGATGCTTCTGGAAATCTCACAATGTACAATCGTCCAGAGCGTGCGGCTTGCCAATCCGTTGTAGACGATCGCGGATCATCAAATGCAGTCACAATAAACTTCTCGCCGGGTTGCAAATCAAAAAACACGCGCCCCGCCTCTGAAAACTCATAGAACGTTTCTACATCGTCCCGCACTCGCAACAATCCCAAAACATCTTCGTAAAACTGGATGGTTTCCTTGCTATCATCCTGAACAATCATGCCCATGTGAGTGACTTGGCTGGCTTTGAATGCAGATTGTTCATTGATCTGCCCATAGTTTGGCACACTATACCCAAACCGTTGAAATAAAACCTGTCGCGTCAAAGGCTGCAATAGTAGGGCTTCACGAACCCCGATCGTATCGTCTAGAAACGGGCGCATCTTGCGATCTTTGTTGTAAATGATCTCCCAATACGGCATTGTGTAACGAATTGGAAATCCTGCGCGATCTGCTTCTTCTGCCTGATTGAGAATCGTTAGCACATCTGCTGTCATCGTCGTTGCCCAACGATTACCTCTGACTCGCATTGATGCCAGCCCTAAGCCTTCATTTCGGGGATGCTCCCACTGCATGAGTCGGATCAAACCATGATCCGCCGTCTGATGCGTCAGTCGCACTGAATGCAAAGCAGAATTTGATTGATATAACCGTTGAGCACTCTCGGCTGAAAGGCTACCTGTTTGATCCACACTGTAGCCAAACTGCTGCCAATACGCGATCGCGCTATCGATATCAGAGACTCCAATGCACACATCGTAAATGCCTGTAATCATGTTGCTACTTCTCTCTGTGCGGCTTGTTTCTCGAAATACTGTTGATGATCCTCTGTCGCTAACCAATAATCAGCAGCAGGTTGAATTTCAGTCACAATTGGCTTGTCATAGCGATTTGAACGATCTAAAGCAAGCTTAGATTGGCGCGCGATCGCGGCTTGTTCTGAGGTGTGATAAAAAATCACAGAACGATACTGATCGCCTCGATCGGCACCTTGTCGATTTAAGCTCGTTGGATCATGAATTCGCCAAAACACATCCAGTAAAGCCTCATAACTCACCTGTGCTGGATCGTATTCAACCTGGCAGACTTCCGCATGTCCAGTAATTCGCGAGAGCACATCCAGATAGCAAGGATTCTCGAAATGTCCACCCATATACCCAACAGAAGTAGATTTCACGCCCGAAATCTTACGAAATGCGGCTTCTACCCCCCAAAAACATCCTGCTCCAAACGTTGCTTTTTCCATATCATCTCTCTGAAACGCTCTACATCCAGAATTGCATTCTATAGATACCCTAACCAAGAAGCAGCCCAAGCGATCGTGGCTCCACCAAGTACCAACCAGACGGCACTGACTCGAAATCGAATCGCAAGCAAGGCACTCATGAGTGCGATCGCAGTTGCTAAAACATCGATAAATGGAGCTGACGATTTTCCAAGCGTTGCGATCGCGAGTTGCACCGTTACGACAACCATTAATCCGACCGCACTGACATTCACTGCATCTAAGAATGCCGAAGCCCATTCAGAACGACGTAAGAGCGGAATCACAGGATTCAGCACCACGACGAACACAAACGACGGTAAGAAAATTCCGATCGTCGAAACAATCGCCCCAGGAATTCCTCCGATTACATAGCCAATGAATGTTGCTGTCGAAAGAATTGGACCTGGTGTAAATTGACCAATTGCGATCGCATCGAACAATTGCTGCTGAGTTAACCAACCCAAATTGTCAACAAACGATCCTTGAATAAAGGCAATTAAGACATATCCACCCCCAAACAACACACTTCCAATCTTCAGAAATGTCCAGCCTAATTGCCAGAGTGAGAATGGAACGGTAGTCAGCCCGACTGCTGCCGTTGCTTTCAGAGCCGATGTAAGCGTCAACCCTGTGATCAATAAATTCGCCTGCTCGTTTGATCGATCGTGCGGTGTTTTCAGCCAGAGCATTCCTAGAAAACCACCGAGCAACAAAGCGACAATTTCACTCACACGAGCGAACCAGACGAGCAAAATCACGATCAGCGCGATCGCAAATAATATGCGATTCTTCACTGCTTTCTTGCCCAATCGCCACAGGGCATCAACGACGATCGCGAGTACCGCAGGCTTAATGCCATACAGCAAAAAAGCAAGCTGTGGCAGCGCACCCAACGCAACATAAGCCCAAGCAAATCCGAGCGTAATCAGCACCGCAGGCAGAATAAAACACACCCCTGCTACGATCAGCCCTAACCACCCTGCATAGAGATACCCGATGTGAATAGCTATCTCAGTCGAATTAGGCCCTGGAATCAAGTTAGTCGCCCCAATCAGATCGAGGAACTCTTCTCGCTTGAGCCATTGTCGCTTCACAACGACTTCTTCTTCCATCATGGCAATGTGCGCATTTGGACCGCCAAAGCCAATCGTGCCAAGTTTCAGAAACAGGTGCGCGAGTTCGATCAGTCGAGCAGGATGTGATGAAGAAGACATAACCTAAATTCTGTAATAAGACTCAGGATATAGTCTCTGAAAATACAGTTTCATCTTCTTTTCTCCAAGCCGGATCAACGATACAGATAAATACGATCGCTTCGGTTCCAGTATTGCGAAGGAATTGAACCGCATTCGGCGGAATATAGACCGCATCTCCAGGCTCAATGGTTTTCAGTTCGTTATCGATCGACATTTCTCCTGTACCGCTCAGAATGTAGTAAACCTCAGAAGTCGTGAGTGAATGCGGAAGTGAAGTTGCACCAACAGGCAAAATTGCATGAGCGAGACTATAGCGCAGATTGATCGGTTGCTTATCGGGGTGTAAAAGCTCACGTAGGATCGTTTGATCTCCTGCAAAAAATTCTTCACACTCATCCAATTTTCGGATCAACATGATCTGCCCACCTCTCAATCAAGCGTTAGTTTCCTTAATCTAAACTAAACGTGGATTGCGCGATCGACACTCCAAGTAGATGGGCGTAATTCAACACCAGTTCGGCAAGTTCTCTCGCTCCGTTCTATCTCGCCCCGAATTCAGTGGGTTTCAACCTACTTCGCACAGTTAGGCCCGTATTTTCAATGCGGGGCGGGATGCAAACGAGAACGACTTATTTACCACGTCTAACATAACCCGTGCCATTCAGCCAAATCGCACTCTTGGGGTCTTTGGGATCGGTAATAATGATGCGGTTTTCTGTCGTCCCATCGTCATAGTTAATTCGCAAGACTAACCCATCGATTTGGTACCGTCCCCGTTGGTTCGGTGCGACCGAGGATGTGACCACACTACTGCCCCCACTTGATGCGGATGAACCCGCACCATTACCTCGTACAATTCGACCATCTGGAAAAAACGTGTAAGCACGCCACGCTGCCACAGAAGCACTTCCACCGATCGCGACGTTGCCCGTCCCGGAAAGAGATCGATAGGTTCCATTTAAGCGAAACTGACTCGGTAAAGATTGATAAGTCGTGGGAAAAGGGAGTGCCTTCCATCCCTTAGCAGTTTTTAATTGCACCCGTCCGCCGCTGCGCTGCCACTGCGTCCAGTCTTCAGGATGGGCGCGTCGATAGGCATCCAGGCCACCTGCATACATCAAACCTTTCACATCGGTGAGCGCTTCGCCATTCCGAAACAGCACAACCGGATAGATATCCTGCGTCAAGAATCCACCAACGCCCATCATGGTTCGCATATTGAAACCAAAAGAGTCGATCGTCGCAACTACCTTGGAAACATCAGAGTCAGATTTAGACGACATCGCTGTTGGATTGCTTGAACGATTCGTCGTTCTAGACCCAGAATTTGTGACCTGCTGTGGCTTGGTATTGTTCGTCGATGGTGAACCTGCGGTTGCGACTGTGGGTGAAGCAAGCCGTGTAACCGATACAGCAAGATTACAGGGATCAGCATTGGGCTGTTTCTGAGTCAGAGCAGTGAGCAAAATTGAAGCTCCTTTGTCCAGTTGGCGCTGCATATCCGCGGATAGCCCCTGAATTTGAGTCCGAAGCGCAGTTACATTTTGTCCCTTTTCCCAAGCAGCGATAGATGCGGATTCACTAGCATTAAAACTCCGCCCTGCTGCACATTGAGTAGACAACTGATCAAGCACTTTCACAATCAGAGCAGCACGGGCAAAGGATTCGTCGATCGCTGGCTGTTTCTGCGCTCTAGCCACTGTAGATAAACCAAGCACAAGTCCAGCGGCAAGCACAATACTCAGCCGCGAGCTTAAAAAAATCGTGGATGTTTTCATATTGCTTAAAAATCAATGACATTCCGACTTGGATCACACCCTTGGAACCAAAGAGAATGAACTCACTTGTTCAAAACTCAAGCGTTTCTAAAAAAGTTTGTCTGGAACTACTACCTTCACAATCCAGCACCCAATTCAAGCCACCATTAAAGCACAACACAGAACATCAGAGGTAGAGTTAGAGGTAGGATAGTTGCCAAAAGCGATGATGTCTCACAATGAGATCTCACAATGAGCGATCGCTCTTTCAGTTCAACGATTCAGATCAAAATATATGAAACCTCAATTTAACTTCTTTCAGCACTGGTATCCGCTTACTCCTATTGAAGATCTAGAGATCAATCAACCTACCGCAGTCACCGTACTAGGATTACGGCTAGTCATCTGGAAACCGAAGTCTGCTGAGACGTTTCAAGTATTCTTAGATCAGTGTCCTCACCGTCTTGCTCCACTCAGCGAAGGGCGAATTGACGAAAAAACGGGAAATTTGATGTGTAGCTACCACGGCTGGCAATTTGACTCGCAAGGCGTTTGTACTCAGATTCCCCAAGCGGACAATCCAGAATTAGTCAGTAAAAATCAAGATAATTTATGCGCGATCGCGTTTCCGGTGCAACAGCAGCAAGAGTTACTTTGGGTTTGGCTCGATCCAGCATCTCCTGAGCAAGCTGCACAAACTCCGTTGCCTTTATCGCCTCAGATCGATGCAAGTAAAGGCTTTGTCTGGTCTTCTTTCGTGCGCGATCTAGAATACGACTGGCAGACCTTAGTCGAAAATGTCACTGATCCGAGTCATGTGCCTTTTGCACATCATGGAGTACAAGGAGATCGCAATAAAGCCGCCCCAATGCCCATTAAAATTGTGCAATCGACACCCGAACGGATTGAAGCAACTGCTTCAGGACGATTTCCTGCAACGATTACGTTTGAGCCTCCTTGCCGTTTAGAGTATGCCATTCAGTTTGGAGATAGCGGCAAGCAAGTGGGACTCGTGACCTATTGCATTCCTGTGTCTCCAGGAAAATCGAGAATTGTCGCTCAGTTCCCGCGCAACTTTGCACAAGCCCTGCATCGATTTACGCCGCGCTGGTGGGAACATATCCAGACGCGCAATCAGGTGCTAGATGGAGATATGATTTTACTTCAGCAGCAAGAGTATTTTTTGCATCAAAAAACGCGCGCCGAAAGTTGGAAAACTGCCTATAAGTTACCGACGAGCGCAGATCGTTTAGTCATTGAGTTTCGCAACTGGTTCGATCAATATTGCCAAGGACATCTGCCGTGGCGCGAAGTTGGACTCGAAGCACAACCGCGCTGGAATGATCATCGTGAGCAGGTTCTCGATCGCTATCAACAACACACACAGCATTGTAGTAGCTGTCGTAAAGCACTCTTAACGATCGATCGCTTACAGATAGCACTCTTAATTTACTTTGCGCTCACGGTTGCGATCGTTGCACTTTTGCCAGATGCGCTCCGATTGAAACTCGGTCTACCCGGCATTGCGATCGCAGTTTTGGGACTAGGCATTTATGGTGGACTAAAGTTTTGGCTTCGTCCGAAGTTTTACTTTGTAGATTACATTCATGCACAGAAATGAGCTTGCAAGATTTTGGGCTTGAGTTCCAATCCGCGATCGAGGATTGTCAAAGATTAAGACGTATAGATTTACGTCGATCGTTTGGAAATTGCTGAGTGCTTATGGTAGTCAGTATTGACCAATAATATCCATAATTCCAGGGGTCATGATGTCGATCGACTACTCAAAAGCCGCAAAGTATGCCCTCTTCTGTAAAAAAGTCTACGAAAACTTTGATACAGTTCGTTTTGACGGCATCACTCTCACTCCAGTCTTGATCAGCGAAGCGAAAACAGATACGCAGTGCGCCATTCTCACCGAAGGAACATCTGCCACGATCGTCTTTCGAGGTAGTGATTCGTCTCAGGATTGGGAAACTGATTTTACTACACGATTAGAGCGCGCCCAGTTTGATCAAAATGTGATTCAGGAGTTAATTGTCGAACCTAAAGAGAAAACCTATCCTTATGCAACGAAGAATAGTTCAAACGCGCAGATGCATAGCGGGTTTGTAGCGGCTTACTTTGCCGTTCGCAATCAAATTCATGATTACATTAGGACGAGTGAAGTCACGAATGTGGTTACGACTGGGCATAGTTTAGGGGGAGCATTGGCAACATTGTGTGCCGTCGATCTGCAATACAATTTTTCAGCAAAGATTACGGTCGAATCTTATACTTACGGTTCACCCGCAGTGGGAAATGGTGGATTTCGAGATTCCTACAATGAGCGGGTTCCGAATACCTATCGAATTGTTCATGGAATGGATCTCGTGCCAGAGCTACCGCGATGGTGGCAAGGTTATAAATCAGTCGATAAGGAAATTCGGATTGGCAAACGCTTCAGTCTGAACTTTATTAGCCAACGGTTCAAAGATCACGCGATCGACTGCTACATCAACGTGCTCAAACAGTTGGTGAAATAGAGAGATGAAACAGCAAAAGCCAGTGATAAGCTGGCTTTTCAATTCAGTTCGATGAAGAAGGTTGAGATTACAATGCAAGTCTAAAGCGGGGTTTAGCAACCATAGCCTGCGCCCGTGAACACCGATTTCAACTGGTTTCCTTGTAATTCGTAAAGGCTGAAAGTAATGGCTTCATACCCATTGTTCTGAATCAGTACTTCTTGTTGACCATCTCCATTTGCATCGATCGTGCCGACAATTTCATAGATTTGTCCAGCCTCGATAGCAGGCACAAAGTAAGGAACAGCCTGAGATGAAAGAAGTTGCGGTTGAGACGCGCCATAGCCTAACCAAACATTGGCATAGATTGAGCTAACAGTTGGTCGATCTCGGTTGGGTTGAACCGCTCGTGCCGGAGCTTTCCTTAACTTTCCAAACACTTCTGGCTGACCATCGCCATTGAGATCAAACACTCGGAGTTCAACGAGTGTGACTGTTCCTTGAACTGATTTTGCCTTCGGGTTCTTGGCGATTTCGTTTGTCCCAATCCGGATTAAATCTTTGCGATATTGATCGAGTTGGGCACGAGTTGGGCGAACTGTTGTAGCCGGGGTCGTTACTTTTGCAGCGATCGCGGAACGCCAAGTTTCATCAAATTCTTGACCATTGAAGACACCACTTGAGGTTCTTTGGCTAGCGCGAGGAAGCTGATTAAATGCGAGGTTGAGATCTGACTGTCCCGCAAGCTTTCCTCGTCCAACTAAAACCGCAGAACAAGCAAATTGACCTACTCCCAGTCGATCGACGCTGAATTTGCCCAAGGCATAACCTGGATTCGCTATCGTCAAAGTCGGATTCGTATTGAGCACACTGTTTGCCGCATTGCGCTGAACGATCTCTGCTTCTTTTGAATCTTCTCGAACTTCTGGAGTTACGTCGAGGCTAGCATCGGTGTAGCGTCCGTTCCTGTATTGTGCGATCGGATAAATTTCTCCTCGATACTGTTGATTGAGATTGTTACGTTTGAGCATGAAAAGCCCAATGAGATTATCTTGCACAGGTTGTGCCGAAGGTTGAGAGACTGCGCGCGGTGAAGAATTTATAACGGCACAACTTACTAAAGTCAGAGCAGTGCCAACCAAAGAAAACAATTTTAAGTTTGTCATTTTCGGGTGTCTGTAGCGTTAGAGTTTAGCGAGATGGCGTTGTCGAACTGTCAAGGGTCATTTACTGACAAACGGCATCCTCTAAAAACAGGAATCTCAATTTTTCCTAAACTGATGGAGATTGCATAAGTAAAGACACACGAGCAGAAGAGTAGGTTCCGTAAATGGTTGGGCTACTAGAAATTTGGTGGGGAGTGGGGAGACTCTATTTCGCTGGACTTGCTCCTCGATCGCGAGTCCGCCAGCGCAGGACAAGCTGTGTAATCCGAGAAATTCCAAATCCGAATAATCCAATCACCAATAGTCCTGCTAGCGCTGGAACTGTAAAAGCCAAAACCGACAATGCAGTCGCAATCACAAGTTCAATCGCTGCAAAAATCGGATTCGTCAAACCTCCTGAAGCTGCTGTTGAAGTTCCGCGCAGCAGATTTGTGAATAGCTTCGTAATTCCGGCTGTTCCGCCTCCAGCAACGATCGCTAATGTCCATTGAATTAACGGATTCATATCTGGCGAAACCGATGCTGCCACAATTGTCCCGACAATCATTGCGGCTGGAGTAGCTAAAACATCGAGCGCATGGTCAAACCAAGGAATGGAGTAGCCAATAATTTCGAGAACGGTTGCGATCGCGAATAACGTCAATGCCTGCTGATTCTCAATCCAATCAAAACTGCTCGGCAAATCGTAGTGTCCCAAAACCGAGAACGCACTCAGCGCTAGCAGTGGCACAAAGACGCGAAATCCTGCCGCTGCACTCAAACTGATGCCCAGAAGCAATTCAATCACCGTATGAAGAGTCAAATCCACAGCATTTTCCTCAAGGGCTTTAACTCTTAAATGTAGATCGCGATCGTCGATATTGCAGTCGTAAATCCGGCTCAATTCTGGTGAGAAATCCCACCCGGACAGCAACGCAGTTTGCTTCGACAATTCAAGTGAGCCTATGGAGTAAAAAATGAACCGCCTAGAACAAGGATGCGAATGTTGTCAGCAAGGCGAATTTCTAACAGCGATCGCCCATTTCGATCAAGCGATTCAAGCCGATCCAACCTGTGCGACGGCTTGGAACTATCGAGGGAATGCACTCTCCGGATTAAAGCGCTATGCCGAGGCATTGAGAGATTACGATCAAGCGGTCTTTCTAAAGCCTGACTATCATGCAGCCTGGTTCAATCGGGGAGCCATGCTAACTGAAATGGCAGCCTATGGCAACGCGATCACGTCTTACGATCGCGCCATTCAGCACAAACCCGATCCGGTTTATCTCCACGCACGAGCCTCGATCGGCATCAAGCAGCAACTGATCTTTACGTAAACTAACCGCCGCTAATTTTTGCCTTATATCCGAGTCCTGTTAAGAGTTGTACTAACTTCTGAGCATGATCCCCTTGAATCTCGATCGTGTTCTCTTTCACTGATCCCCCAGTTCCACACTGCGCTTTTAATTTCTTCGCCAAATCGCTCAGCGTTTCCGGCTTGCTTTGGAACCCAGAAATCACCGTCACAGTTTTCCCCCCACGACCTTTGCGTGACACCTGCACCCGAAGATTTTGCTGATTCGGAGGCAAATCGGGAACCGCCCGCTCGAACACCTCCTCTGAATTGCCAAACTCAGAGTAAACAATGCGATCCTGCTTGCCTGCGCCGGAACCGTTGCGATCGGTGGGTTTCTTCGCCATAAATGAATAAATGTTACAGAGCAATCGTAATGTCAATCTTAAAGAGTCTGTGTCTCTAGAGTGAAAATGATAGAATTTCGATCATCGTCACCTTCAGAAGTTGAGTATACTGCTCAAGTTTAGGATGTGACTGGGTGCAGTGGAAATTATCCCGCCGCAAAGATACCGATCAACTTGAATTTAAAAAAACTTCTATTACTCGTGCAGACCCAGAAGCACCAAAAGATCGAACTCAGTACGGATTATCCCTGTCCGTGCCGCCGTCGCGGTCGCCTTGTCCCGATCGCGCTAACTGACGCATTTGGCTGTGATCGCTGTCAGCAGATCTTCGTCCTCGAAGAAAACGGCTACGTGATCGAACAACTCGCAACCAGCTACCCCTATAAGCGATCGTGGCGTTGGACAGGTCACCAGTGGAATATTGTCCAGCCTGGACTTGGAGACAGTTATTTACCCCTAGCACTCGGTATTCTCCTAGTGCTGTTGAGTATTTGGCTACCCGTTGCGCTTCATTCGCCGTCCGGAGCCAGTATTATGTTGTGGGCGATCGTAGCGCTGGTGTTAGCCGTGCTGCCCGCCTTAATGGTTTGGTTAGCCTATCGGCGGTAAGCCCAATGACAACGGATTCTCTGGGAGCATTTGACCCGATTTCAACGCTGCGATCGGCTCATACAACTTCGCTGGCTTTAGCGGCGACAAGTGGTGTGAACCGGAGTCGGGCAGTGCAGGCAATGGCACAAGCGTTGTGCCGTCGCCAAATGGATATTTTGGAGGCGAATACGCTCGATCTCGAAATTAGTCGAGAGATGGCGATTTCAGACTTGCTGCTGGAATGGCTGAAATTAACTCCGGAGCGGATTCAAAATACAGTGCAAATTCTCAATCGCCTGAGTGAGTTGCCAGATCCGATCGGGCGGGTCATGCCTGCCAATTTTCAAGTCGATCGCGCTCAGACCTATTCGCAGTTGATGCCGCTTGGAGTCGTCGCCCTGATTTATGAAGCGTTTCCAGAACTCAGTGCGATCGCGGCTGGATTGTGTATCAAAACAGCAAATTGTCTGGTGCTGCGAGGTGGAAATGAGGCGAGTCACTCGAATAGTGTAATTGCTGAAACGCTGGCACAGGCTTTAGAAGATGAAGGATTACCAATCGAGAGTGTGCAACTGCTTCCGGTCGAAAGTACGCCGATTCGGGATTTGATTAGTCAAGATCGCTATCTCAATCTGATCATTCCTTACGGGAGACCGAGCCTAGTGCAACAAGTCGTGAGACAGGCAACGGCTCCAGTTTTACGATCGGCAATGGGCAATTGTTATTTATATTGGTCGCCGTCGGGCAGTTTGGATCTGGCGCGATCGATGATCGTCGATAGCCATTTGAGTGAGCCTGATCCGGTCAATGCGATCGAGAAAGTTTTAATTCATCGACAGCAAAATTTTTCGTCTCTCGTGATGCTGTGGGATAGCTTGCGCGAGAAAGGATTTGAGATTCGAGGTGATGTGAATTTAGTCGAACAATTTCCAGGCTTGCGACTAACAGAAGATGTCGAATGGGGACAGGCTTATCTCGATCGTATTGTCAGCTTTAGAATGGTAGATGGCTTGACTAGCGCGATCGATTTGATCAATCACTACAGTAGTGGTCATGCCGATTGTTTAGTCAGCGAATCTTATCAGGAGAGTCGGCAGTTTGCCCTCGGGGTAAATAGTGCTTCAACTTATATCAATACGTCGCCTCGGTTTTATCGCAATCCGAAGCGAGGCGATGCAATCTTTCTCGGCATGTCCAATCAGAAAGGACATCGACGCGGATTGATTGGACTAGAAACCTTAACGACCGTGAAACATATTGTGCAAGGCGTTGGAAGCTAGTATAAGCCTAAACCTATCTCATTTCAGAACCGATCTCATAAAGTTGTTACTGCAGTCGTTCTCGCCATTTTTCGGGATCTTGATGGCTATGAAACACAGCATACACAATGACTTCTGTACCTGTGTCCTCATAAAGAATGGAGTATGGAAAACGGCGAACTACGGCTCTACGATAGTGCTTGTAAATTTCCTGGAAAATCTTGGGATTTCGACCGATAGATTGAAGACGAGCATCAACAGACGTTAGAAATTCCCGACCTAATCCAATCTTTCTACTTTCGTACCAAAAATATCCTTGGTCGATATCGTCCTCCGCTTCAGGAGTGAGCGTAATCCTTTTAGCCATGTTTCTCAATAATGCGCCGTTTCACGTCCTCCCACGAACGACCTGTAGAAGGATCGGCTTGATAAGCTGCTTTTCTACGATCCAGTTCGTCTTTTTGCCAATCTGTGAGAGGAATATCTTCTGCTTCTATGCTGTCCCACAGATCTTGCACTAACAAGAGACGTTCAGAAGGACTGAGTTTGAGCAAGTCTGCATGTTCAGTATTAATCATGGGGATCGCTCGATTCAATATCTTTGTTGTACTGCAAAACTTGCGAAACCTCAAGATGTCGTAGTTCCTGGATGTACTTCCCCAACGAGCACCTTATCTACTCGATTTCCATCCATATCCATGACTTCAAAGCGCAGGGTTTCCCACTCAAAATGATCAGCAGCAGTGGGAATTTTTCCTAAATACATCACCACAAACCCGCCTAAAGTCTGATAGCTCCCCCGTTGCTCTCCCGGCAATTCCTGATCTTCAATATGGAGAATTTCCTTGAATTGGTAAATCGGTAACATGCCATCAAGTAACCAAGTTCCATCCTCGCGCTGAATCGCTTGAGGTTCTGCCAACTCTTCAACGGTGGGAATGTCACCGACGATCGCTTGTAGGACATCCGTCAACGTCACTAAGCCCTGAATCACGCCATACTCATCGACTACAAATGCGATTTGAGTTCCGGTTTGCTTAAATAATTCCAACACTTTCAGCGCGCGAGTACTTTCTGGCACAAACACGGGAGGTTGCAGCGAGGTACGAACATCCAGAGATTGACCATACATAGTTTTAACGAGCAGATCATAGGTCTGGACAATACCCAGCAGATTGTCGAGTCCACCCTGACACACTGGAAATCTCGAATGAGCGCTTTCCATCATTTGGCGGCGAATTTCGTCTTCGGAATCTTCTAAATCAATCCAGGTGATTTCTAATCGAGGAGTCATCAGCGAACTGACTCGACGATCGCCCAATCGAAATACCCGTTTCATGATGTCCTCCTCTGCCTGCTCAAACATCCCCGCTTCGGTTCCCTGCTCGATCATGACGCGGATTTCTTCCTCAGTGACGGGCGGATCATCCGAGGGGCGAATTCCCAAAAATCGAACTGCGACATTCGTTGAAGCACTGAGCAGGTAGACGATCGGAGCCGCAGCTTTTGCCATCAGACTCATGGGGACGGCTGCCCAGGATGCAATCTGCTCCGGTGAATTCAGCGCGACGCGTTTGGGAACTAATTCCCCGACAATCAGCGTTAAATACGTCAAAGTCAGAATTGCAATCCCGAAAGAAAGCGGCTGACTATACCCACGTAAAAATGGAATTGAACTGAAAAACGGTTCTAATTGTTTTGTTAATGCCTGTTCCCCAAATGCACCCGATGCAATCCCAATCAACGTGATCCCGACTTGAACGATCGCTAAAAAATTGTTCGGTTCTTCAGCCAAGCGGAGTGCGGCTCTGGCTCGGGTATCACCTTGATTGGCGTTTTGCTGAAGTCGGATTTTGCGAGCCGAGACGATCGCTAACTCGGACATGACAAATAGCCCATTTGCTAGCGTCAGTAACAAAATAATTAGTAAATCTGTAGTGAACGAATTCATCGGGGAATTTGAAAAAGCTTAAATCCGACCGTATTAGTGTATCCCTGAATGGTGAGTTCATTGAGGCGAGAGATCTTCTGCCAACCAGCAGAAACGGGATTCGATACAATGTAAAGACTCATTTCAGCTCCTCTTGTCCGACATGGCTTTTTCTTCGATTATTCGCGCACTGGGTCGATCGCCGCTCACGGCAGAACTCCTGAGCAAACTGAAACAAAATTCGACACTGAATTTGAGTGGTCTTTCTCGTTTAGCGAAAGGAATTGTCGCTTCGACGTTGGCACAGGCAAGCGATCGCACGCTTTTAGTCGTAACTTCGACTTTGGAAGAAGCCGGGCGATGGAGTGTCCAGATGGATGCGATGGGCTGGAATACGGTGCATTTTTATCCCACATCGGAATCTTCGCCGTATGAACCGTTTGACCCGGAAGCGGAGATGACTTGGGGACAGTTGCAGACGCTCGCGGATCTAGTAAAAGCGGGAGAGAAGATTGCGATCGTGGCAACCGAGCGCGCGCTCCAGCCCCATTTACCACCGCCTGCCGCTTTTTTGCCCTATTTTCTGACGTTAGAGAAAGGCAGTAGCCTCAATCTCGCTCAGTTAAGCGATACGTTGGCGAAGTTGGGATATGAGCGATCGAACTTGGTCGAAACCGAAGGGCAGTGGAGCCGTAGAGGCGACATTATTGATGTGTTTCCCGTTGCCGCAGAACTTCCTGTGCGCTTAGAGCTATTTGGCGACGAGTTGGATCAGATTCGGGAGTTTGATCCGTCTACGCAGCGATCGCTCGATCGCGTCACGCAAGTTACCTTCACGCCGACGAGCTTTAGCCCGATTATTCAATCTGCACTCGGAGAAGACGTTCTCGATCTTCTCTCACCTGAAGACCAAGAGCGATTTGTAGAAGGAACACCGATCGAAGGAATTCGCCGCTTTTTAGGCTTGGCATTTGAGCAGCCAGCTTCTTTGCTCGATTATTTACCTGAGAATACGCTGGTGGCACTCGATGAGCCAGACATGGCGCAAGCCCACAGCGATCGCTGGCTGGAACATGTCGAAGAGCATTGGCAAGAAGTTAAGCCGACTGTGCCCAAGATTCATCGATCGTTCGAGGATTCGCTGGTCGAATTGGCAAGGTTCGAGCGGATTAATCTCGCTGAGTTAGCAGAGGTCAACAATGGTCTGAACCTTGCAAGTCGTCCGGTTCCGGCAATTCCCCATCAGTTTGCGCGATTAGCTGAGACATTGAGGGGGGAGCGCGATCGTAACTTTGCAATTTGGCTCGTTTCAGCACAGCCTTCTCGCTCGGTTGCTTTGCTTCAAGAACATGACTGTCCGGCACAGTTCGTTCCGAATCCGAAAGATTATTTAGCGATCGAGAAACTGCAAATTCAACACGTTCCTGTCGCAGTCAAATACTCTGGCTTAGCAGAACTTGAAGGGTTCATTCTCCCAACGTTTCGGTTAGTCGTTGTTACAGATAAAGAATTTTTCGGACAGCAGACGCTAGCAACGCCAACCTATGTTCGCAAACGTCGCCGAGCCGCATCGAAACAAGTCGATCCAAACAAGCTAGAGCAAGGCGATTTTGTCGTTCACAAAAGTCATGGCATCGGGCAATTTATCAAGCTCGAAAGCTTGACGATTAACAATGAAACTCGTGAATATCTCGTTCTGAAGTATGCAGATGGATTGCTAAGAGTCGCCGCGGATCAACTCGGTTCACTCTCGCGTTTTCGAGGCATGGGCGATGCCAAGCCTGAGCTAAACAAGATGTCGAGTAAAGCTTGGGAAAAAACGAAAAGCAAAGTTCGCAAAGCCGTTAAAAAAGTTGCAGTCGATTTGCTACAACTCTATGCACAACGCGCTCAGCAGCAAGGCTTTACTTATCCGGTTGACATGCCTTGGCAGCAAGAGATGGAAGATTCTTTCCCTTACCAGCCCACACCGGATCAGTTAAAAGCAGTTCAAGATGTGAAGCTCGACATGGAAAGCGATCGACCGATGGATCGCTTAGTTTGCGGTGATGTTGGCTTTGGTAAAACTGAAGTTGCAATTCGAGCAATTTTCAAAGCAGTAACGGCTGGAAAGCAAGTTGCGTTACTCGCACCGACGACTATTCTGACTCAGCAGCACTATCACACGATCAAAGAACGGTTTGCACCCTATCCGATTCAAGTGGGATTGCTCAATCGATTTCGATCTGCTGAAGAACGCAAAGATATTCAGCGTCGAATGATCACAGGTGAACTTGACATTGTTGTCGGAACCCATCAGCTTCTCGGAAAAGGCGTTGCATTCAAAGATTTAGGCTTACTCGTGGTCGATGAAGAACAACGATTTGGAGTGAATCAGAAAGAGAAGATCAAATCTCTGAAAACACAAGTTGATGTGCTGACGCTCAGTGCAACTCCAATTCCGAGAACCTTGTATATGGCACTTTCAGGGGTGCGAGAAATGAGTTTAATTACGACTCCACCCCCATCGCGTCGTCCGATTAAAACACATCTCTCTCCTTACGATGGGGAAATGGTGCGATCGGCAATTCGCCAAGAACTCGATCGTGGGGGACAAGTCTTTTATGTCGTGCCGCGTGTCGAAGGAATTGAAGAGATTTCAGCGCGCATTCGAGAAATGATTCCGGGTGTGAGAATTGCGATCGCGCATGGTCAAATGCCCGAAGCTGAACTCGAATCGGTGATGCTGACGTTTGGAGCAGGCGAAGCAGATGTCTTACTCTGTACCACGATTATCGAATCCGGGTTAGACATTCCCAGAGTCAATACGATTCTCATCGAAGATGCTCAGAAGTTTGGCTTATCACAGCTTTATCAGCTTCGAGGTCGAGTCGGACGGGCAGGAATTCAAGCGCATGCCTGGTTGTTCTATCCAAAACAACATCAACTCTCAGATAATGCCAGACAAAGACTTCGAGCCTTGCAAGAATTTACACAGCTTGGATCGGGCTATCAATTAGCTGTTCGAGATATGGAAATTCGAGGAGTCGGGAACTTACTCGGCGCAGAACAATCGGGACAGATGGATGCGATCGGGTTTGATCTCTACATGGAAATGCTGCAAGAAGCGATTCAAGAGATTCGAGGTCAAGAGATTCCGCAAGTCGATGATACTCAGATTGATCTCAGTCTGACAGCGTTTATTCCCGCCGATTACATTCCCGATCTCGATCAGAAAATGTCCGCTTATCGCGCGGTTGCTGCGGCTCAATCCAAAACTGAACTGATGCAAGTTTCAGCCGATTGGATTGATTGGTATGGACAGATTCCACTGGCTGCTCAGCAATTGCTAAGAGTCATGGAACTCAAGCAAATTGCGAAAAAGCTCGGTTTCTCACGCATCAAGCCAGAAGGCAAGCAGCATGTAATTTTAGAGACTCCAATGGAAGAACCCGCTTGGAATCTGCTGAAAGAGAACTTACCCGATCATTTGCGATCGCGCTTTGTCTTCACGGCTGGAAAAGTAACTGTGCGCGGTTTAGGTGCGCTAAGTGCCGATCAACAATTGACCAATTTGATCGATTGGCTAGGTCGAATGCAAGGAGCGTTACCTGAGCCTGCGCTGAGTGGGACGAGTAAGTGAGTGAGTGTGCGTCGTAACGTTTATTGCCTTGCAGGATTGGGGATGGCATCGAAACTATGGCTCGAACTGCGAGGTGCATTGGAAAAGCAAGTCAGTATATCTTCACATTTTCTCTAAATGCAAGAGAATAGATGTAAGCAGAACTGTGGATGGCGCAGGCTAAGAGATCAACAAAATGGTCTTATTTCCTAACAGGCATTAGACGATGAACGCATTTTTGAAGCGTACGCTCGTTGCTCAAACTGGAGCAGCGATAGCGATCGCACTATCGAGTGTTGATGTTACCCCGGCTCATGCATTAGCAATTGATACTTCGCCAACTGGACTTGCAAATCCGGCTCAAACGATCGACTTTAGTGACCTCGCTAGCGTGGCACCGGCTGGTACAACTGCGCTTACTAATCAATATTCCAGCGCGGGAGTCACGTTTTCTAACCTTTATTTTGTGGGGTCTGCAGATTTCGACATTTTGAGTTTTGGCGAATTCCCTTATCAAGATTCAGCATCTGCATTCAATATCACTAGTCTTTCCAATGGAATGACAACTGTGAACCCCTTCTCTATCCAGTTCGCATCTCCCCAAACGCAGGCAGCCTTCAAAATCTACAGTAGTACACCTACTGTAACCTTCACAGCCCTACTGAATGGCACACTGATAGAATCGTTCACCTCTAGTAGTGTCACTAATGGACCTCCCGGAGAATACTATGGCTTTACAGGGGTAACATTCGACCAAATCCAGATTGCTGTAGGCGGCTCGGATCTGAGAGCAGCAGGAATTAGCAGTCTTCAAGTCGGAGAGGCTACGCCTGTGCCTTTCGGCTTCACGCCGCTTCCAGGGTTAGCGGTTTCTGGTCTGCTGTGTGGAATCAATCGTTTGCGTAAACGATTTGCTTAGCAATTAGTGCATGAGAAAGCTTTGGAACTAGAATCTAAATCTCCTAGTTCCAAGGCTTTGTCGTTTTGCTTCTTTGCTGTTTGAACTGATGTAAACCACTGCAATGAACTACCAAAACCCGTTAGAACTCATAAAAAGTAATACAAACATCATTGCAATCGAGAATCGTAAAGTCAGTACTTCCCCAAGATTTCTTTTCTAACCTGCCATTGGGATGAATCAGGGTACGATCGCGCTCCACAATCTCCCGATATAGGTCAGCAATGTCCTGCACTTCAACTCTCAAAGTTGTCCATTCCGCGCACTCTGGATCTGGATTCTTTTGTAGAAATAACTCAATGTCATCGCGCGCAATCAAAGCTAATTCAGGTGTTTCGCTATCTTGCCATTGACGCTTGAAGCCTAGCTTCTGCTCATAGAATGCGATCGTCTTTGCAACATCGTCACCTGCTGGAATAAATGGGCAAATCCTTCTCAGCCTTGCCATTTGTATGCCTTGAGTTGTTTTGTACTAATTCTAAATGCTGAGGTAAGTAATCGCAATCTTTCCAGACAAACAAATCTCAACGTCAGAACCGCGATCGCGCTTTCTTGCCCCATATTGACCGCAGTAATAAAACTCATCCCCCTCAATCCGAAAATCCGTTGGTAAGGGCTGAGTGCAAGGATGACAAAACACCATTTCAGGCTCAGGATCATCAGGTTCAACGTAGGGAAGATTCACATTCCAATAAAATCCCGGCTCATAGGGACGATTTGCGAGATGCTCGACAACTCGGGCTGCCCATCGTGCCGAGCGTTCCCAATCCACCGGAATTCTACCTTTTTTATATTGTGAGATGGCGATTCCAGGCACACGATGAAATGCTGCTTCTCGAATTGCTGCAACCGTTCCTGAAATATAAACATCAACGCCCATGTTACCACCAGAGTTAATACCTGACAGAACTAGCTTAGTATCAGGAAAAAGATAATTTAGCGCAATGCGACTACAATCCGCCGGAGTGCCCGCGATCGCATATTCTTGATCAGTTCTTTTCTCAACTCGAATCGGTGCGGTCGTTGTGACTTGATGCCCACAACCGGAATAAGGACCACTTGGCGCAACCAAAATTCCAGATCCATTCACCGCTTTCAATAAAGCTCGAATACCTGGGGCATCAATGCCATCATCATTTGTCAAAATAACCGTCATTCAATCTCCCAAATAAATTCCTAACCCTCGTGCCGTCCTGACGAGTGTACTATCTGGATCGACCACACAGTACTGCTGAATGGCATCCAAAATCGGTACATCGATCACATTGCGATCGCGCCAAGCGACCATGCGATCAAACTTACCCTGCGCGATCAGATCCACTGCGGCAACTCCAAAGGCAGAAGCCAGTAAGCGATCGAGCGGTGAAGGTGTACCGCCTCGCTGAGCATGTCCTAGCACCGTCACTCGTGTTTCTGCACCATGACATTCATGGATGACATCGGCAAGATACTGTCCGACTCCTCCATATCGCATCTCTCCAAATGCATGAGTACAGTTGACGGCTTGACCTGCCTCAGTTTTGACTGCTTCCGAAACAATAATCAATGAATAATTTTTACCTTGGGCTTGCCGTTCATCCAATTTGCGACACAAATTGCTAATCGTATAGGGAATTTCAGGAATCAAAATCACATCCGCTCCCCCGGCAATTCCCGCACTAATGGCAATATGTCCGGCATCTCGTCCCATCACTTCTAAAATCATCACGCGCGAATGACTTGCCGCTGTGAAATGTAAGCGATCGAGCGCTTCTGTAGCGATATTCACAGCCGTATCAAATCCAATCGATTGTTCTGTAATATCGACATCGTTATCAATGGTTTTCGGAATGGTGACGAGGTTCATTCCGCCTTGTTGCGCCAGTTTGCGAAGAATTGCCATACTGCCATCGCCCCCGATTCCAATGATGGCATCGAGGTTGAGCATACGATAGCCTTCGATAATCTCCTCAGAGCGATCGAGAATTTGCCCATCCGGCATCGGGAAAGCGAAGGGATTGCCTTTGTTCGTCGTTCCTAGCATCGTGCCACCCTGGGTCAAAATGCGATCGACTTTTTCAATCTCCAAAGCCGTAAACTCTGGCGGGCGAGCCATCAGCCCGTTTGTCGCTCGTGAAATTCCAAACACTTTCCAGCCATAGCCCGTCGCTCGATACACCACAGCGCGAATGATCGCATTCAACCCAGCACAGTCTCCACCACTGGTTAAAATTCCAATCCGTTTGACTTCACCCATAAATCCCCTACACTGAATAGGCTGTGTGAGTTTAATACGCCACGTCAGACAGTGTCCCAGATTACAGAATTCATTTAGGAATGTCAGAACATCCAGACATTTTCACGATTCCCACGCCGCCTGAGAACTATCGATCGGGCTTTGTTGGCATTATTGGTCGCCCCAATGTCGGCAAGTCCACGATTATGAACTTTCTCGTGGGTCAAAAGATCGCGATCACCTCTCCCGTTGCCCAGACAACTCGAAATCGGTTACGGGGCATTTTAACCACGCCTGAAGCCCAAATTATCTTTGTGGATACGCCTGGGATTCACAAACCGCATCATCAACTCGGACGAGTCTTAGTCAAAAATGCTCAAAGTGCGATCGACTCAGTGGATGTCGTTCTATTTGTCGTCGATTGCTCTGTTGTCGCAGGAGGAGGCGATCGCTATGTTGCAGAACTTTTAGCCCAGACTGAAACTCCCGTCATTTTAGGCTTGAACAAGTCCGATCAACAATCTGATGCGGACTTCGATCAGACTTACCAAGCCTTGGCAGCGGATCGAAACTGGACGATCGCGAAATTTTCAGCCCTGCAAGGCGATGGCATGGAGGAATTGCAGCAGGCAATTATCGGACAGCTTGAACCAGGGCCTTACTACTACCCACCGGATTTAGTCACCGATCAGCCCGAACGTTTCATTATGGGCGAGTTGATTCGAGAACAAATCTTGATGATGACTCGTGAAGAAGTTCCCCATTCCGTTGCAGTTGAAATTGAGAAAGTTGTGGAGGAAGAAAAGATTACGCGAGTCTTTGCTGCCATCAATGTTGAACGTCCTTCACAAAAAGCCATTTTGCTCGGCAAAGGTGGAGGAATGATTAAAGCGATCGGGACTGCTGCCCGCGAGCAAATGCAAAAGCTAGTCGAGGGCAAAATTCACTTAGAGCTATTTGTGAAAGTCATGCCGAAATGGCGACAATCGCGAGTCAAGCTTGCGGAATTTGGCTATCGGGTGGAGGAAGAGTAGTGAACTGCTCAAAGTTGTTAATCGCGACTTTGAGCAGCGCTGCGATAGATTTAGTTTTTGAACGATTAGCAAATTGCTTTGCACTTGTGCGATCGCATCAAAAATACAGCGATCGCACAAAGTATCATAAGTTTGCCGTAATGAGATTCGATCTGTGTCTGCCAAAGATTTTTTTCATGATGCTGTCAAACACGCATTGCAGAAAGAACAATGGACGATCACAGACGATCCTTTGAAGTTCAAATTTGGCAACGTCAACTTTCAAGTTGATTTAGGAGCAGAACAACTGCTTGCCGCAGAGCGATCGGGCGAGAAAATCGCAGTCGAAATCAAAAGCTTTCTCAATCCATCAGCAATTACAGATTTCTACGCTGCATTAGGGCAATTTCTGAGCTATCGCCTTGCTCTAGAATCAATTCATCCTGATCGAACCTTATACCTTGCAGTTCCGTTCGATACCTATCAAACCTTTTTTCAGTACGAATTCACCCAAATTGCGATACAACGCTATCAAGTTCTAATAATTGTGTACGATCCTGCCAATGAGGTGATCATGCAATGGACAAACTAATTCAATACCGCCAGTATGTTCAAACGCTGTTGAGCCAGTACGCCAGCGATGATATTTCAGATGAGCAAGTTGAGGTGCAACTCATTCTTGACGCTGAACGGGATCATTATCAGTGGATGAATGTTGGTTGGCAAGGGTTGAATCGGATCTACCGTTGTGTCATGCACATTGATATCAAGGCTGAAAAAATTTGGATTCAACAGAACCTAACTGATCAGAATCCGGCTGAGGAGCTAATCAAGATGGGCGTACCTAGAGAAGACATTGTTTTAGGATTACAGCCGCCTTACAAACGACCCTATACAGACTATGGTGTCGCCTGAAGAGAGGAAAAGTGCGCTTGGGGAGATAGGAGCAGAAACCATGATTTCAGATCTTCACCCTATCCCCCTATCAGATTTATTACGGTCAATGACTCGCTCAGAAGCAATTAAGAGATATCACAAACTCAACAATTGCTGCATTGCCAGCCACCACTGATCGCGCCCTTGCTTGCGCTGCCAATACCAATATTCACAGCCCCACAACATCACCGGATCAAAGCCGATTTCTTGAACTCGATCGACAATACTCGTTGCCTGAATCGGGGATGAACTCGGATACTCAAGCTGCGATACCGGAACTAACTCATTCGCCTCCCAAGGTTCCGCCTGTGCTTCAGCAATCCAGCTCTCTTTCCCCCATCGTCGCAACTGCGATCGCCAATCTTTTAACTTTTTCCAATACGAAGGCTGCGCCTCAAGATATGCCTGACTCGCCCCTTGTGGCACTTTCGTATACACATTAAATCCAATCGCATCGGCTAACCAAAGACTGGCTCGAAAGGCTTGATCGTCTTCTTGTCCCTGTCCATCTGGGAGGGTAATTGCATTCGTTAGTAAAATTTTCTGACCTGCTTGCGCGCGAGATCGTACTAATTTCACTTCTTGTCGAACAAACTTCTCACTCAACGATCTCCCATGCGTAATTTCTAGCGTTGTAAACGGCTCATTCTCAACTTGCCAATACCGAAGCGCTGGAGCCGTTTTCGCATGACTGACAACACGATCGAGCATCTTTAACGTCAAATCTGCGATCGCAGGATCTCGATCCAAAACCCTCGCACTCGTCGTATCGTACTTTGCTCGCATCCAATCTGGAAAATGAAACTCAGGATAGCGAGGCGCTTTCATACCGACTGCTAATACGACCTGAATCCCGCGTCGATGGCTCTCATCTAAGAGCCAATCAATCTTACTGAAATCAAACTGATTCGCCTGCGGCTGCAATTCATGCCAATAAGCACACAGCCGCAACTGCTTAAATCCCAAATCGCAAATCGCTTGGAATGTCTCACGATAATCCAATCCCAAATACCAACATTGCAACTGGCTAAACGTCGTCCCTAATTTCATCGATCGAGGTGGAGTAACAAGATCCGGCAGAGAGATCGTTGCCCCTGCACTAGCAGCCATCAAATTGAGAAAACCAAAAGTCGAAAGTGCGGTGAATTGCCTGCGGGTTAAGTTGCGAGAAGCTCGATGAAATATCATGGCTCAAAGTAAGATAACGAACTCAGCACGCTGATCTACTTTTCAAATCATTGCATTCGCAATCGTGCTCACTTTCAACAACAAAGGCAATGCTAGCGGTTACGGGTGAACGATCGCAGAAAATAATGCAAGTAATTTCACAGCAAAAAATCAGTCTAGGTGAGTATATTATGCTACTCAATCTAAGTTGCGCGCGAAATCTTGAGGTCGTTAGTTCAACCCCCTCATTCACGCTTGATCTTCAAAATTTATGTCGATCGCAAATTCAGACTGAGCCATCCCCAGTCTAAAAATCCCAATCTAAAATCGATTTAGCTCTGTTCGTCAATGCCCATCATTTCCCACCACCGATTCAGTGGAAAATAAACGACCGGTGCCCACAAACTGCTTAAAATTGCAGAACTCAGCGCAATAAATTGGTGATACGTCCAAATGTCAGACAGCGATCGTTCCCCTAAGAAACTAAACTGTAGCGCAGTGATCGTTTCTGAAATCACTGCCATGAGAAAGACAATGAGTGCAACAGAAATAAAGTCTTCTTGCACGTACCGTTGCTTTTGTAATTTTGCAGTCAAAGCTCCCACAATCATCAAGCCGATCGCATGAGTCGGTTCGGGTGCAGTCATGCCATCTTGCAGCAGTCCTAAGATTAAACCTGCCATTGCACCTTGCCAAACCACTCGTTTGACACTCCAAGCGACCACCCAAATTAAGAGCCAATTTGGACTAATTCCTGCCAGTTCCATTCCTGGCAATCGCAGGGGCAAGATCAACAAACATAAAAATACCGATGCGACAGTTACGGCTCCATTCACAAGCGGGCGAGCGCTCGGATAGGTATCGACAAAATTCTCGATCGCACGCAGGCTCATGGCGTAGAACTCGGCAAAGCTTCAGGAGTGGGCGAAACAGTCAAACTAGCATCAGGACTCGGTGAAACAGTGGGATCAGGCGAGGCAGAGGGAGACGGAACCAGATTTGGTTTAGCTGCAGGTTGAGGATCTGCGAGAGCAGGAGAATGCGGATAAATCATTGCCCACTCTAAATAATTAATCGGGGCAGTCAGTTCGATCGTGGCTTCAGGAGCCGGACTTTTGGTGAGATCAACAGATTCAACTCGTCCGATCGGAATTCCCGCCGGAAACAGTTGACTAAACGAAGAAGTCGTCACCACATCATCTTTGCGGACATCTGGAACCTTCTCAAAAAATTCCATAACCGCACGATTTCCTGTTTTCCCGCGCAGATAGCCCATAAATCGACTACGGCTAATCGCAACCCCAACCCGACTAGAAGGATCGCTCAATAACAACACTCGACTCGTACTCGGGCTAACATCAATGATCCGTCCGACCAGTCCGCCCGGACTCATGACCACGGCTCCTTCTTTCACACCATCGTTCGAGCCACGACTCAACGTCACATGCTGCCACCAATGATCCGCACTCCGCCCAATCACTGAGGCTGGAATCCCTTCTGCCTTCTTCGACTTGGCGAATCCCAGCAGTTCTTCCAGCTTTTGATTCTTGCTTTCTAGCTCGATTAAGCGCTGCTGTAACTCACGGGTTTGAGCATTCATCAACCGATCCATCGCCACTGGCTTACTCTGAAATGGGCGAGTTAACCACTGGTAAGTTTCCATCACAAACCCGGCCTGACTCTGACGTATCAAGAGTGCAGTTCCCAATCCAAGAGTAGCAAGAGTGAATGGAATCCCAAATCGATCCCACCAGCGACGCAGTTCGTACATTCAGCGCGTTCTCAATCAGTGAGCAGCCTAACAATACACCTTACCGAAGCAAGATTAAACACAATTTTCACACTTAAGGTCGCCCTATCAGGACAACTTTAGCGAGGCGGACGAGTACTAAACACCCGCTCTAATTGCTTAAAGTTTTCTAACACGCGCCCGGTTCCCAACACAACACAACTGAGAGGATCAGCGGCAACGTGTACGACGATTCCGGTCTCATGACTGATCAGGGTATCAATGCCTTTGAGCAATGCTCCACCACCTGCCAACATAATGCCTCGATCGATAATATCGGCGGCAAGTTCTGGCGGAGTTCTTTCCAACGTCCGTTTCACAGCATCGACAATCACAGACAAAGGCTCTGACATACTTTCACGAATTTCAGGTCCCTTAATCGTCACCGTTCGTGGCAATCCAGACAGCAAATGAAGTCCGCGCACTTCCATCATTTCTTCATCGACTGCACCCGGATATGCCGAGCCGATCTGAATTTTAATTTCTTCCGCCGTCCGTTCCCCAATCACCAGGTTGTGGACTTTTTTCATATACTGCACGATCGCGTCACTGAGTTCGTCCCCTGCAACTCGAACCGACTCGCTCAAAACGGTTCCTTGCAAGCTGAGAACCGCAACTTCCGTTGTCCCACCACCAATATCAATGATCATGTTCCCTGTGGGTTCAGCAACCGGCAATCCTGCCCCGATCGCGGCGGCTACTGGTTCATCGATCAAATAAACCTCACGTGCACCTGCCTGAGACGCAGCTTCCATCACCGCACGGCGTTCAACGCCAGTAACACCGCTAGGAATTCCAATCACAATCCGCGGAGAAACTAATGCTTTTCCTTCATGCACGCGCTGAATGAAGTGTTTGAGCATTAACTCAGCCGTATCAAAATCGGCGATTACGCCATCTCGAAGTGGGCGTAATGCCACAACGTTTCCGGGGGTTCGACCTAGCATCCGCTTTGCGTCTTCTCCGACAGCCAAGGGGACTCTGTCAGACTGGTCGATCGCTACGACGGAAGGTTCTGAGAGAACAATACCTTTTCCGGATACGTAGACCAGGGTGTTAGCGGTACCGAGATCGATACCCATGTCCCGCGAGAGGGAGAAGCGATTGAAAAAACCCACTAGATTCTTGCCTCTTTAACTGCAATGAGTACGCTGATCAAATGAAATGGTAAGCAATGATGCTGATCGATAGTGGATTTTATTACAGTTTCACCCCTGAGTCTAGGGGTTAGCACAAGTTAAGAGCAATGACCCAGAAAATCATTTAATATGGGAGGCAACTGCATTATTTAGTACAAAAGAACCATGAGCTTAAATGTTGTCACGCTGGTTGGGCGAGTCGGTGGAGATCCGGATGTCAAGTATTTTGAGTCAGGCAGCGTCAAGTGTCGGCTGACGCTGGCAGTGAATCGTCAGACACGCAATAGCGATCAGCCAGATTGGTTTAATTTAGAACTTTGGGGCAAGCAAGCAGATGTGGCTGCCAATTATGTTCGTAAAGGTAGCTTAATCGGGGTTAAGGGATCGCTGAAGCTCGATACTTGGACAGATAAAAATTCGGGTGCGGCGCGATCGTCTCCTGTCATTCTAGTCGATCGGCTGCAATTACTCGGCTCGAAGCGTGACAATGAAGGCGGCGGTGGAGAGTCGGCAGGTTACGAGGAAGATTTTTAGAAAAGTAGGAGAGTGGGGAATTTATCATTCGCCATTCCCCATTCCCCCATCAAATCCCCGGCATTCTATCTCTAAACCGTTCTCGCATTTCTCCGCGCCGTTTCTCCATGTGTTCCGAAAATTTCTGACGTTGTTCTTGAGTCAGAACGCCGCGCATTTCTAACATGCTGTTGAATTGCGCTTCTGCGGCTTTTGCTCTGAGAGATTGAACCTGGCGAAATTTATCGCGAATCTCATCGTCTTTTGCCGAGCCAGCCATTAATTTGCGTAACTCTTGTTGAGCTTGACGGGCAGCCGTGCGATCGCTGTCTAATTGATCTCGATAGCGCGATCGAATCTGCTGGATCGATCGCATCTGATCAGCAGAGAGATTTAAGTCACGCATCAATCCAGGTCCTCGCTTGCCAGGACGTTCGTTGGGAGCCTGGGCGATCGTAGGTGAATTCTCATTTCCAAAATCGATCGCCCGCAAAACCGCCGCGCTTCCCACTAAAACAAGCACGGTTGAAGCTGCCACGATCGCGACACGACGAAACATAGATTTCAACTCCTATTCATTCAAATTTGGTTCAACCAAGGCAAGATAATCGGGCATATCGTTTATCGATGCTCCCTCCACCACACTGGACCAATTGCTGGTCATAAAGCTTTCTATCTCATCGGCATCAGCCACCGGATAAGGCGTTTGTCCAGGTCGCGTGATCACCGTTGCCAAAAGGTAGGCAGCAATTCCAGTCACTAGAAAAATCAGCGATCGCGATCTCGCAGTTCTGCGCGGCAGGGATTGAATAATCTGGTCTTCTAAGCCGAGGGCAGGAGGGGGAGGATTCGACCGATGACGTTGGAGAAACTGAGTCAGATCCTCGTCATCTTCAGGAAAAGGTTTCATAATTGGACTCCTTGACGATCGAGAAATTGACGCATCGCACCACGCGCATGAAACAATCGAGATTTAACTGTACCTACTGGAATTTGTAGAATGTCCGCAATTTCTTTTTGCTGCATTCCTTCTAAATCATGCATCACCAAGACCGTTCGATGGTCAAAACTTAAGTCTTGTAATCCTCGCCTAACAATATCTTCGTAATGTAATTGCATGAGATCCGGTGCATCCTGCTGCTTGGAAGCTTGTTGAGTCAAAACTTCTAAGCGCGATCGACCTTTTGCCGCAGATTGCCGATAGTCGGATGCAACATTCCAAACAATTCGATAAAGCCACGTCGAGAATTGCGAAGACTGCCGAAATCTAGGCAAGCCTTTCCAGACTCGCAGAAACACTTCTTGAACCAGATCATCGATGGCGTAGACATCACAAAGTTGGTAGAGCAAAGCACGCACACGCGGATGATAGCGACGATACAGATGACGGAAGCTCTGAGTATCTCCCTCGATCGCAGCTAAAATCAGTTCGCGATCGCCCTGATCCGCAGAATTTGAGGAAGAGTCATTTGCTTGCACCGGAAATGTAGAACCTATCCAAGAAATTGCGACCGCTAACACTGAAAGATGTGCCTTCAATTTATTGAGGATACTCTTTTGACTGCACTAAGTTCAAAAGAGTTCAATCGGTCAACCCCAACTTCACCGAACCGCAATCTCGCTCTGTTGGGTCGATTATTCTCCTGGGAATACTAGGCTCACTAATTTTCCATCCATCTAAGGAAAGATATTTTATGTATGGCTTAGTGAATAAGGCAATTCGCGACATGGTTTGCGCTCATTTTGGTGAGGCAACTTGGCACGAAATTCGACAAAAAGCTGATATTGAGATCGACGTTTTTCTGACGATGGAAGGATATCCTGATGACTTGACTCATCGGTTAGTGAAAGCAGCCAGCCAGGTCTTGGGACTCTCTTCTGCCGAAATCATGCAGGCATTTGGCGAATTTTGGGTGCAGTATACCGCAGAAGAAGGGTACGGAGAATTGATGGCAATGAGTGGAGAGAACTTACCCGAATTCTTGCAGAATCTCGATACCCTCCATGCACGAGTTGGCGTTGCCTTTCCCAAACTTCAGCCTCCTTCGTTTGAGTGCACTGAGACAGATGAAGCATCAATGACTTTGGAATACCACACGCATCGAGAAGGACTTGCCCCCATGGTTGTTGGATTGGTTAAGGGCTTAGGCAACCGATTTGAGACTGAGGTAGAAGTGACCCAGACACAAAGCAAAGCAGAAGGGGCTGACCATGATGAGTTTGTGATTCAATACCATCAAGACTAATCACCTATGACTTCACCTGAGTTGCCCCGTGAAGCTTGGAGCCTACCCCCGCATCTCTTTACGACCGCATTTCCCTTTCACTTTGTTTACGATCGCAGTTTAACGATCATTCAAACCGGGGAAGTGTTGCAACGTATGAGCCGAAAACCCTTGGTCGGCAGTTCCCTCCTCGATCACTTCAAAATCAGCCGTCCAAGAATACAACTCGAGTTTGAGGCAATTCAGAAACAGTCGCAGGCTCTATTTTTGCTGGAACTCCTGCATAGTGATCTACACATTCGAGGGCAAATGGTGTATGTCGAAGAACAAAATGTCATCTTCTTTCTCGGTTCCCCTCGGATCAATGACACCCAGCAATTAGCCCAATTGGGTTTGAAATTTAAGGATTTTGCGATTCACGATCCGATCATCGATTTTCTGTTTTTAATGCAAGCCAAAAATGCAGCACTCAACGAAGCCCGCCAGTTAACCCAAGATCTCTCTCAAACGATCCAGGAATTGCAGCAAACCCAAATGCAATTGGTGCAAAGTGAGAAGATGTCTAGCCTAGGACAATTAGTGGCAGGCGTTGCTCATGAAATTAATAATCCCGTCAACTTTATTCACGGGAATTTGCATTACGTTGAGAAGTATATGCAGGACTTATTGGATATGCTGCAAGCTTACGAGCGATCGTATCCGCATCCGGTCGCGACGATCGTCGATCTAAGCGAAGCGGTTGATCTTGAATTTCTCCGTGTGGATTTACCGAAAGTTTTAGCTTCGATGGATATCGGTACGATTCGGATTCAAGAAATTGTTAAATCCTTAAGGAATTTCTCCCGCTTGGATGAGGATGGCATGAAAATTGCCGATATCCACGAGGGAATCGATAGTACTCTGTTGATTCTGCAAAACCGCCTCAAGTCAAAAATAGACCGCCCAGAAATTAGAATCATTAAAAATTATGGCAATCTGCCCCCTCTGAAATGTTATCCGGGGCAATTGAACCAGGTTTTTATGAACTTGCTCATGAATGCGATCGATGCCCTGGATGAAGCTGCATCCCAATGCTCAAAACGAGAGTGTGAAGCCAATCCAGCCACCATTACGATCACTTCAGAGATGCAGTCTGAGCATTCTGTCTCGATTGTGATTGCAGATAATGGCACTGGCATTCCAGCTTCAATTCAAGCAAAGCTGTTTGACCCGTTTTTTACAACAAAGCCTGTAGGGCAAGGAACGGGACTGGGACTCTCTATTAGCTATCAGGTGATTACAGAGCGACATAAAGGCACGATCCAATGCATTTCAGAACTCGGACAAGGGACTCAATTTTGTATCACTCTGCCGATCTCATAAGCCGCGCAATAACTGATCCGCTACAATTTATCGACTTAGCATAGGATTGAGAAGGAGAAATCATTCTTTTTGCTTATGTCTGCGTCGCCTCAAGTTGTTCTGATCACGGGTGCATCTGCGGGAATTGGAGCCGCACTTGCTCAAGCCCTCGCCGATCGCATTCCCAACATTCGATTAATTTTAGCGGCGCGGAATTTAGCCAAGCTTGATCTTGTTGCCGATCGTGCTCGAAAAAAAGGAGCCGAAGTGCTCACCGTTGCAACAGATATGGCTGAGCCGGATCAAGTGAAAGCGTTGGCAAACACCGCGATCGAGAAATTTGGCAGAGTTGATGTGTTAGTCAATAATGCGGGGTATGGGCAAATGGGACCGATCGAACTGATGCCGATCGAGGCAGCTCAGCGCCAGTTCCAAGTCAATGTGATTGGCGCGATCGCATTAATTCAAGCCCTGATTCCGGTGATGCGAGATCAAGGGGGCGGCAAAATTATTAATGTCAGTTCGCTTGGAGGACGGATTGCATTTCCATTTTGTGGAATGTACAGTGCTTCTAAATTCGCTCTAGAATCGCTCAGTGATAGTTTGCGGCGAGAATTAGAACCGTTTAATATTCGAGTTAGTGTGATTGAACCCGGCCCCGTCAGTACAGAATTCTTTGATGTGGTGGAGCGGGAAGTGAATATCACAATGCCGGACGGGAAAGATACACCATATCGCGCAGCTTTTGAGAATCTAGATAACCTAGATAAACTCACAAAAAGCCAGGCTTGGAGTTCTGACAAAGTTGCAGCGGTCATCGTTAAAGCTATCATGGCAGAATATCCTCAACCCCGATATGTAGCAGCGACGGCGGGTGGATTCCTGTTGTTTATGATGACTAAGGTGTTACCGACATGGATCGTCGATCGCTTTTGGCAGAAGTTTTACGGCATCGATCGAGTCGCCAAAGAGTGGAAAAATCGTCAACGTCAGCCCTCCCTGTAATGAATTTACTCGAATATCAAGCCAAAGAGCTATTTCGCGAAGTTGGAATTCCAGTGCTTCCAGCCCAGCGAATTGAGCGTCCGACTGATTTGAAAGCACTGAAAATTCCTTACCCCGTTGTATTGAAATCCCAGGTTTACGTGGGAGAACGGGGACGAGTCGGCGGAATTCGTTTTGTCAGTAATACGATCGATGCCATTGCTGCCGCTCATTCGATTTTCAATTTGTCGATCGTCGGCGAATACCCCAAAGTTCTCTTGGCTGAAGCGAAATACGATGCTCAGCAAGAATTTTATCTGGCGGTTGTGTTAAATCGCTCGATTCGTCGCCCTGTCTTACTGGGATCGAAGAAAGGCGGGATCGATGTTCAGACCTCGATCGACGAGATGCAGCATGTGGTCGTCGATCAAGAATTTTCCTCATTCTATGCGCGTCGATTAACGATCAAAATGGGACTGAGTGGCGATTTGATCAACTTGGTCAGTGATGTGGTGGAGCGAATGTATCGCCTGTTCATTGATAAAGATCTCGATTTAGTCGAAATCAATCCCTTGGGCGTGAATGCCGCAGGCGAAGTCATGGCACTCGACGGAAAAGTCAGCGTGAATGATGCAGCCCTAGGACGACATCCAGCGCTTGCTGCTTTGGATAACCGACCCCAAAAATTTGTGCTCGATCGCTTACCGGATTCGCTCACGACAATCGATGCCGATGGACAGATTGCCATTCTTTGCAATGGGGCAGCGTTGACCATGGCAACGATGGATTTAGTCAGTCAAGCGGGTGGCAAGCTCCTGCACTATCTCAACATTGGCAGCGAAACCCATCACGATTGGCAACCTGAAACGCTCTGTGACCGGGTTGACCAAGGCTTGAAAATGCTGTCGCAGAACAAGCAAGTCAAAGTCATTTTAGTGAACCTCGTCGGTGGAACGGTTCCGAGCGATCGTATTGCTTCAACGATCTCAAAATTTCTCCAGCGTCCGCCTGCGCCTCCGATCGCGATTGGGGCACATAAAGATAATCTCCGGATTAGCCGAGGCGTGCCAGTTCCTAAGCTGGTGATTCGGCTGTTGGGCACCAACATGAATGAAGCGAAAGAAATCCTAGCAAGCACTCCCGCCTTGGTTCTAGACGATCTCGATAGCGCGATCGAGCAACTGATTGCTTTCACAAAGCGGCGCGAAGGTTAAGACGGTATTAACCTTGTCTTAACCAAAATATAATTCGAGTGTTTTTACGGATTTTTTGCTTGACCAAATCGTTTCTTTTTTGGAGTTTGGCAAATCTAGGCAACTGTGCCTTAACTCACACAACTATAATTCTAGGGATGACTTGATCCTGGGAATAGCGTTATCATAACGGGATCTACGAGAATGCTTCGAGCAGATTGCAATTCCGTAGTGATATTAGAAATACGAATACTTGTGTCATAGAATGCTGAACCTAAACGGATTGTATCGCCAAAGTCAACCGTCTATAGTTCTAGCGAAAAGCTCATTTTGAACAGTTTCGCGCGCCATTCAGCGGAATGATTTTTAGTCTACCAGCGATCATCTATTTCTTATGATATTTACGCCAGCCAGCAAAGTGATTGTGCAAGGCATTCTGGAACCATTGGGAGAAATTTATACTCCTTTGATGCAGAAGTACGGAACTCAGATTGTCGCAGGGGTTAGCCCTGGCAAAGGAGGTCGTTCGCTGGCTGGAATTCCGGTATTTGACATGCTGGAGCAAGCGATCCCGAAACTGGGATCGATCGATACAACGGTAATTTTTTCGCCCCCCTATGCTGCCTTAGACGCTGCCTTAGAAGCGATCGCAGTTGGAATTCGTCAGATTATTCTGATTAGCCAAGGGATTCCTCCTTTAGATATGGTACATCTGATCCGTAAGGCTGAGGCAACCGATACGCTCATTGTGGGACCTAATAGTCCAGGTGTGATTGTTCCAGGGCAAATGCTCCTCGGGATTCATCCTCCAGACTTTTATCGACCTGGGTCAGTCGGACTGGTGAGTCGAAATGGAACCCTAACGTATGAGGTAGCTTGGGTGTTGTCACAAGCGGGCTTAGGGCAATCGATCGCGGTGAGTATTGGCGGCGATACGATTATGGGTTCGACGTTTCCGCAGTGGTTGCAGATTTTGGATGAAGATCCTCAGACCGATGTGATTGTGCTGGTTGGGGAAATTGGCGGAGATTGTGAGGAAGTGGCAGCGCACTATATTGCAGAAGCGATCGATAAGCCTGTCGTTGCGTATGTTGCGGGTCGGAGTGCACCTCGCAATCGCCGGATGGGACATGCTGGCGCGATTATTGATTCGCAGGCAGCAGATCTAGGACCAGATTTAGGCACGGCTGAAAGTAAGGTGGCGGCATTTAAGCGGGCAGGGATTCCAGTGGCGGAAAGACCTTCAGAAATTCCTGAGTTGGTCAACCGGATTCTGAAAACCTCTGTGAAAAAAGCAATCTAAAGCCCGAACTTCGCAGACCCATTTCTATTGCTTTTCTGGGTTGGATCGATTCGGGGAGTCAAATGGATCATCTTGGAATGCTTCTCGAACCGAGAATACCTGTTGGGGAATTCCGATCGAAATCCCTGCTGCGTCCAAAGCTTGTTTGACTCGCCGCCGGAATTCTCGCCCGACCACGGCTGGTTGCAAAGGTTGGGTTTTAATCCAAGTTCGTAAGGTAATCCCTGCATTGCTAAAATCCTCAACGCCTAATACTTGAGGGGCTTCGAGAATTTTGGTATGCCAGTCGGGATCCGCGCTGAGATCTCTGCCAACTTTTTCGATCAGCTGAATTGCGCGATCGACATCTGCATCGTATGAAATGACAATCGACAAATCGACTCTTGACCAATCTTTCGAGAGATTTTCGACGATCGCGATCGAACTATTGGGAATCGTGATTAATCGTCCATCTGCACTACGAATCTGAGTAATTCTGAGACTAATAAATTCGACTAATCCACTGACATCATCGACTTGAATAATATCGCCTACTGCATATTGATCTTCAAATAAAATGAGAAATCCATTGATCATATCTTTGATCAAATTCTGAGACGCTAAAGAGATACCAATCCCAATAATTCCTGCACCCGCGAGCAATGGCAGGATTTGAATTCCGATAATCGATAGAATAATCACAATGCCAATGCTAATCCACATTAAGCTGAGGATACCTTTTGCAACGCCCGAAAACGTTGAAACTCTCAGTGCCACCCGTTGAGAGGCATCTGGCGTTGATTCAGAAATATCAAGTGCTCCGAAGATGCGATCGACGATCAGATCACTCAATCGAATCACCAGATAAGTCGCAACAATAATTCCAAGAACCTTTAATGGTGTTGAAAGGACGAGCGGTTGGAGGGGACGCGAATCTGGAAAGAGTCCCAAAATGAAATAGATGCCAGCCATCCAGATTCCGATCTGCATCAGTTGCAGCGATCGCCGTTGCATATCTTGCAAGGTTCGCTCCCGCCTACTTTTCATCTGTTGTTTGACAGTGAGTTGAGTGCGCGGACTCGCTGTTTCTGGTGTGTTCGGCAGAATGTCAGCCGGGGAGGGCGTTTCGTCTTCAAGCAGCCTTTGTCGCTTGCGCAAATATTTTTGCAAGCGGGAAACGAGCCAACTGAGTGCAAACATGCCACCCAGAGTCGCGATCGCTTTTCCCGTTTGTTGCGTGATCACTTCAGGCTGTCGTTCCCGTTCCGCTTCGAGTAAAGCGGTGCGAATGATCCGAGTGAGTTCTTCTGCATAAGGAGTCGGTTCTTGTCCCTGAAGTTGGGCATCCAATGTTGTCACGGTCATCAAATACCGTTGATTGATGGAAATGATCGGCAGGTTGCTATTTGCGTCTAGTGTGGAATTAACTTGAAGGTCAGGGGCGTTCCGTTGATTTGCGAATCGTTGCAATGTGGCTTCAATACTTTGACGACGAACTGCGATCGCGCTTCTTTGGTTCGGTTGATTCGGCTGAGCCGTCGCAGGCAGCGCGATCGTGAAGAGTTCCCGTCCGTCAAGTTGAATCCCGGTCGTGACAATATCGGTGCTATTGATTTGGGGAAGGGCAATTTTAGGAGTTGGCAGAATTGGGGTTTGTGCCAAAGTCGTTGGACTAAGCACTAGGATTAGGCTCAGAGCAAAACCGAAAAGAAAGCCGAAACGACGCAACCTTAAGCCTCCTATTTTTAAATACAGCATTGGATTGACAGAGTTTGATCCCCTGACTAGATCCAGTTGAAATTTAGTCTCGATCGACCAAGATAACCAAACTGAGTGCGCGATCGATTCTCCACCGCGATAGAACTTCTGACAAAAAAAGATCTCCGAAAACTCGAAGATCAGGCATTCGTTGACGACTTTGGTGACAACTGAACGGTTACAACTGAATGATTTTTGCAGTCACAGCCATACTTTCCTCGTACAGCACATCCTGCCCGACCCGCTGAAGCTGTTCACTCAACAACGTTTCAGCCTTCTGATCATTCAGTGGGGTCACTTGATTGATCCGGCACGCCTGTGCGCCCCCTCCTGCTTCCATTCGCATACATCCAGTCGTCTGAGAACACAACACTGTGCAGCAATCCGCGCGCAAATTCGTCGAAGACAGTTTCAAGCTCACCATATCGCCTTTCACTTCTCCCACGTCTGCGGTCGGAATCCCCGCAAGTTCCGCCTCAATTTTGCGCCCGTTCGCCGCCATAAAGAAGACGCGCTGCAAATCATAAATGTCATTTTCTTTTTCGCGCGAGACCGGCTCCCACTCCAAACGACTGGCTAACCAACCGAGATACATCAATGCTTGTGCAGAATTGCCTTTTTCGTAATCAATGACAACTTGATCGACTTCCCAAATTGCATCCCGCCGCTCCGGAGCATCAAATGCTTCTGCTGCAAGTTCCTGCCAAGCAGCTAACCGTCGCCAATTGAGGTCAGTGACAAACACACCCTCTTCACGTAAGTTCGCAAGCTTTAAGAGTTCTGCTTCAGCATCCGCAGCAAACCGACTGGAATCAAAAATAATCTGATTGGAAAGCTTCGACAACCGTTGAAAGAGCGGTTGATCAAGATGCGGTGCTCCCTTCCACCAAACAATCCGGGGCAATTCGCTAATCAATAAAGAAGTTGCTAAGTCACTGGCTCGATTCAAAGCGGCTTCTGTTCCTTTCAACGAAACATACTCACAACAGACGAGAGCCGCCTGATTGGCTTTATTGATTGGACAGTAAGCCGAAACCTGAGCCGAAACGCCTTCATCTTCTCCCGCAAAAGGAAACAGCGAAATAATTCGACAAGGATTTTGGCTCGCAACGACATCGGCAATTCCAGAGCCTGCTGCATCTGATACATAGCGAGGGGCTTCTGAGTTCTGAGTCGGAATTTCTCCCTTTCGCTTGGCTAGGTCCTCGCGCAGCTTCGCTAACAGTTCAGGACTGGAATATCCGTTCACTTCCAGCCCATAAGCTGCCTGTGCAACCCGAATGGCAGCTTCGGTTCTCGGACCGTCAATCCCGTCCACGGGACCAGTATAAAAGCCCATCATCGCCAACAATCGCTGGGTTTCTTCTGGTTCATAAACGACTAAGGTAAACGTTGTAGCCCGGGTGGCAACCATACCTGAATTATCACCACCAACTTCTCGATACCCTTGCCAAATTTGATTTAGCTCTTGTTCGATCTCATTGAGCGAGACATCCTTAGGAGCTTGGAGTGAAACGAGTGGAGCAGATTTAGGAGCCATAACACTGCGGAGTTTTAGAGTTTGGAGTTTGGAGTTTGGAGTTTGGAGGCTGAGTCAAGCGATCAGCTATCCAACCTCAGGCAAGCTTCTGAAGAATCTGGAGTTTAGAGTCTGGGCAGTTCGATCGCTCATCCAATCTCTAAACCCCAATTTCTCTAGAGTCTTCGCCAACGACGACCATCACGGTTAATCAACTGCTCAGCTTCAGAAGGTTCCCAGGTTCCAGCTTCATACTGAGGCATCAGGCTCGGATCAGTGCGGGCTTCCCAAGCGGTTAGAGCAGGAGTGACAACACGCCACGCGGCTTCTACTTCGTCAGAACGGGTGAACAGCGTTTGGTCGCCCATCATGCAGTCGAGCAGTAGGCGATCATAGGCTTCTCCTCCGGTTACGCCGAACGAAGACCCATAGCTGAAGTCCATTTCTACCGATCGCGTTCTCAGATCCGCACCCGGCATTTTGACTTCAAACCGCATGCCAATTCCTTCATTCGGTTGCAGCCGCATGACGAGAACATTCGCATTTGCCTGCTTCGCTGCCGACTGAAAGATCAAATAGGGAACATCCCGGAACTGAATGGCGATTTCGCTGACTTTCTTCGGCAGGCGTTTTCCAGTGCGGAGATAGAACGGAACCCCCTGCCAGCGCCAGTTATCGACCATAAATTTCATCGCCACATAGGTCGGAACGAGCGAATTCGGATCGACTCCCGGTTCTTCTCGATATCCTGGCACCTGCTTGCCTTTCATCCAGCCTGAAGAATACTGTCCCCGCACAGCGGAGTGTTCTAAGCGAGCCACATCCGCGAGGTGAGTCGCTTGAATCACTTTCACTTTCTCAGTCCGAATACTATCGGCATCGAGTGAGTTCGGTGGCTCCATTGCTGTCAGACAAAATAGCTGCATCAAGTGATTTTGCACCATGTCTCGCAGAGCGCCAGAAGATTCGTAATACCCTGCTCGATCTTCAACGCCCACAGTTTCAGCAACGGTAATTTGAACATGATCGATAAATTGGCGATTCCACAACGGCTCAAAGATCGCATTGCCAAATCTGAAGACTAATAAGTTTTGAACCGTTTCTTTGCCGAGATAGTGATCGATCCGATAAACCTGATGTTCTTGACAGACTTCATTCACAACGCGGTTGAGCGCTTGAGCCGAACTGAGATCCCGCCCAAAAGGTTTTTCAATTACGAGGCGCGTTTTCTGCGCGTCTTTGAGCATTCCAGCTTTGCCGAGTTGCTGAATTGCTTCCGGAAAGAATTTCGGTGCAACGGAGAGATAGAAAACTCGATTGCCTCTTGTGCCCCGAATTTTGTCGATTTCTTCTAGGCGTTGTTTGAGTTTTTGATAGCTGTCTGGGTTATCAATGTCACCGGGACAGTAGAACAGTCCTTGCGCGAAGTCTTGCCAGAGCGCATCGGAGCCAACGCCATCGGAGAATTCTTCAACGCCTTCTCGCATTTGTTCGCGGAAGTAATCATCGCTCCATTCCCGACGGGCGACACCAACGATCGTTAATTCTGGAGGGAGTCTCCGCTCTCGCTTGAGGTGATAGAGAGCCGGAACAAGTTTGCGTTTCGTCAAATCGCCGGATGCCCCGAAGAACACAATGATGTTCGGTTCGGGCATTCGTTGCTGTTGAAGTCCAACGCGCAGAGGATTCTGTAAGAGAGTAACCATATTGGGAGGGGAAATCAGGGGAGTGAATTTCGGAGTGCAGAGCTAATGAAGAGAGTAGCTGAGAGCCTGTTAGTTGAAGTCGCGACGAACAGATAAGAACACTTACAGTTATGGAGATGGGATAGACCATCTGTGCGGTTTTGTCTGTCCGCCGCGATTTCTATGGATTGGGGGCGTTATCCAAGACTAAACTTAGACCGCAGCTAGTCGATCGACCTTTTCTTGCAGCGAAGCCATCAACGATTCAAACGGCTGCACAAACTTTGCAATGCCGTCTTCTAGCAGTTCCGTCATCACTCCTGCAAGATTGATATTGATATCGGGATCGTTCAAGCTTTCAATCAAGTTGTAAGCTTCTTCAACGCCAGTATCGATACGAGAAGCCACGTCACAATGATCTGCACAGGCTTCGATCGTGGCTGGCGGCAACGTATTTACGGTATCCGGACCAACCAGTTCATCGACGTACATCACATCGCTGTACTCTGGATTCTTCGTTCCGGTACTTGCCCAGAGCAGGCGTTGAACATTCGCACCTTTTTCTTTCAGAGCGAGCCAACGGGGATCATTAATGATCGTCTTGTACTCTTGGTAAGCAATTTTGGCGTTCGCGATCGCAATTTTTCCCTTCACAGCACGTAGCTTTGCTTCTTGTTCAGCAGTATCTACACCTTTTGCTAATTTTTCGTCGATTTGAGCATCGATACTACTATCAATCCGGCTTAAGAAGAAACTAGCAACTGAAGCAATTTTGCTGATGTCTTCGCCTTTTTCAACGCGTTTTTCTAAGCCTCGAATGTATGCCCAAGCCGTGTTGACATAGCTTTGAACCGAGAACAATAGCGTCACGTTGACATTGATCCCATCTGCAATCACCGCTTCCACCGCAGGCAATCCGGCTGACGTACCAGGAATCTTGATCATCACATTGGGACGACCAATTTCTTTGTAGTATCGACGCGCTTCTTGAATCGTCTTCTCGGTATCGTTGGCAATATTGGGCGGAACTTCGATACTCACATAGCCATCCAAACCACCGGACTCTTCATACACAGGCAGAAAGATGTCACAGGCATTGCGAATGTCATCAAAAATCAGCGACTCATAGAGTTCGAGCAACGGCTTACCCGCACGAATCCCTGCTTCGATATCCGCATCGTAAATTTTGTTTCCTTTAATCGCTTTCTCGAAAATCGCTGGATTCGAGGTTAGTCCGCGTAATCCACGCTCTTCAATCATGCGCTTAAGTTCGCCGGATTGAATCAGATCGCGCGCCAAGTTATCCATCCAGATACTTTGACCGTAATCTTTGATTTCGAGAATGTGGTTTACCGTTACCATGGGGTCTGCTCCTATTTGTACGAACCTAAAATTGTCTTTTCTCGGATGCGCTCTTGAACAAAGGATTCAACCAGCGCAACATCTTCGGTGCTTCCAATAATCAATGGAACCCTGTCGTGTAACTTATCAGGAACAACATCTAGAATTTCCTGGGTTCCAGTGCTTGCCCGCCCACCTGCTTGTTCTGCCAAAAATGCCAACGGCGAAGCTTCGTAAAGCAATCGCAGCTTGCCTTCTGGCTTTTTGACCGTACCGGGATAAAGGAATACACCACCTTGATACAAAATGCGGTGAAAATCACCAATCAACGCGCCGCCATAGCGTGCGGTATAGCCTTCATGCCGATGCACGTAGCGAATAAAATCCCGGTAGGACTCTTCCCACTGCCAGAAATTCCCTTCATTGACGCTGTAGATTGCGCCATGTTCAGGAATTCGGATATTTTCATCCGCTAAGATAAACTCTCCCAAACTTGGGTCAAGCACGAAGGAATGCACCCCTTTGCCGATCGAATAAACCAGCATCGTGCTCGGGCCGTACAGAATGTAGCCTGCGGCGATCTGTTTGCGACCGTGACTTAACAAATCCTGTGCTGTTCCGTCTGCGTCGTCTCCTTCTTGCTGTCTAATCGCAAAAATAGAGCCAACATTGATATTGATATCGACATTCGAGGAGCCATCGATCGGGTCATATAGCAACGTATATCGACCCAAAGGGCAGTTCTCTGGAATGTAATAGGGTTCGTCCATCTCTTCTGAAGCCAGGCGACAGACTAGCCCACTCTGCTTAAACACAGAGATAAAGACCTCATTGGCATAGAGATCCATTTTCTTGACAGACTCGCCTTGAATATTTGTACTGCCCGTAAATCCTAAAACGCCTTCCATCAACCCGGCGCGACTGAGGCGACGAGCGATGAGTTTTCCAGCAAGCGCAATTCGCGACATGATCGCACTCAAATCCTGAGCATCGGCTGAAAAACTTTGCAGTTGTTCCAGAACATGACGAGAGAGAGTAGTGCAGTCTCGATCGAGGGTCAAATCGCGATCGAGCAGAGGTTGAGCATCGACCATTCCAGTTTCCTCCCTGAGATCAGGGTTTTTATTTCACACGTCTCTAAATTAGTAAAGGCGACTGTGCGGATACTTCTATCTTAAGAAGGCATTCTCGAAACGGGGCGTTCTTTAAGATGAGCTAAAGAATGTCAATCCATTTAAGTAAGCAATGATACGGAGACAAAGCTGAATGCCTCAGAATTAGAATCTGTCAACGATTAAAGGAACTAATTCTTGAGGAGACTGAATCAAAAAATCAGGATGATTCGCTTGTAAAATCTCAGTAGAATTCAATCCCCAAGTTGCCGCGATCGCGCACACTCCACTTTTTCTTGCCGCTTCGATATCACGGGTTTCATCCCCCACGTAATAGACCTGAGACGGATGGAATTGATGCTGGCGCAAAATCTTAAGAATCAGGCGACTTTTGCCAAACAAAGCATAGCTTGCCGAAACAAAATCGAATGTCGAAGTTAATTCTTGGATTCTGAGAAATTCCTGAATATTTCTAACTGAATTTGTCGAAACAATTCCTAATAAATGTCCATGCTCTTTCAAGTGTAAAAGCGTTTCTCTCATTTCTGGGAAAAGCTGTAAAGAGGAAATTTCTCGATTGAGTTCTTGCGTAAAACGTCGAATCAAAAATGGGAGTTTCCAAACCGGAATTCGGGATCGGCGTAGGGCTTCTCGCGATCCGAGTTGCTTGAGTTCTTCTAAGGTTTCTTCATCAAACGGCGGAAAGCGAAACTCAGCCGCTAATCGATTCGTGATCGCAATTCCAACTTCGACACTATCGACGATCGTGCCATCAAAATCGAACAAGATAACTTTCACAGGTGAAGGTATGAAACGATAAAGCCAACAGCAAGATTAATACTTATTTACAGGGTAATCAACTTTGATATCAATTTAATCCTACTTTTCTCAGGTTCCTCTATTCTGAGAGTTAGAGATCTTAGCGCTACGTTCCAGTCTCTTCACACTTCAATCTGAGAGGAATTTCATATGTCGCAACTTCATGCTGCTGAGTTCTTCAAATCGGTTCGCAATGATCAGGCATTGAAAACCCGATTGCAGGCAACAAGCGATCCGCAGACGTTTGTGAAAATTGCTAGCGATCGAGGCTATCAATTTACAGAAACTGAGCTAGAGAATGCATTGGAACAATTCCCGGAATCCGAATTGGCTGCGATTTTTAATCCTGGTGTTGGGGGGCGGCAACGGTTAATTCCACGATAGCCTCTAGAGTGAGTGAATCATCGGGGGTTGGATAAATCCCCGATTTTTGCTGTCACACCATTCCAAAATTGTTGAAAGATTGCGTTAAGCTTGATTCCGACTATCTTGGCGAAATGTTCCATGCGCTACTCTTCTTTCGTGTGCTTCGTTAGTTTGCTGCTTGTGACGAGTTGCACAGCTCCGAAAACCGCAGATTCTCCGACTGCATCTCCAAATCCGACACCGGAAGAAGCCCGCCGTACGCTGACATTTCCGCCTGCTCCCCCGACTGCACCTTTATCAGTTTCTCCAACTTCTCCAGTCGATCCCAACACTAGCGCGATCGTTCAAAAGTATTTGAGCCAGATCTCTGCTCAAGGCTATCCGCAAACGGTTCAAGGCATCTGGATGCAATCCGGCAATACGTTATTAGCGCAGAATCAAGGAACTATCCCTCTGTCTGCTGCCTCTTTAACGAAAGTTGCCACCTCTCTTGCAGCCCTTCAGACTTTCGGAATTGATCATCGGTTTGAGACGGTCATTGGAACCAATGGCATGATCAAAGACGGCGTTCTCAATGGCGATCTGATTCTTCAGGGCAATGGTAATCCTCTCTTTGTCTGGGAAGAAGCGATCGCAGTTGCCAATGCGCTTTCACAACTCGGCATCAAAAAAGTCACAGGCAATCTGATTGTGTCGGGTCGCTTCTTTATGAACTTCAATCCAGAATTAAACGCGTCAGGTGAGTTATTTAAGCAAGCCCTGAATGCGAGTACTTGGACAGGCGAAGTTGCTGAACAGTATGCTACCTTACCTGCTGGAACTCCAAAACCCCAGATTGCGATCGCAGGTAGTGTGAAAGTTGCGACCAATCCCTCAATCGCTCAAACCTTAATTCGACATCTTTCTCTACCTTTGCCGGAACTGCTGAAAAAGATGAATCGCTATAGCAACAATGCGATGGCAGAGATGGTCGCACTTGCGGTTGGTGGCGCAAAAGTGGTTGCTTTGAAGTCTGCACAGGCAGCAGGTGTCCCTCAACAAGAAGTGATTCTCGTCAACGGTTCAGGACTCTCTCCAGAAAATCGGATTTCGCCGCGTGCAGTATGTGCGATGTTTCTCGCGATCGAGCAATATCTCAAACCGAGTCAAATGACCGTGGGAGATATTTTTGCGATCGTGGGTGAGGATGCTGGAATTTTGGATCAGCGAAAGCTGCCCAAAGGATTAGTTACAAAATCCGGAAGTTTGAATGAAGTTAGTGCGCTCGCAGGAGCATTGCCGACGAGCCAGAAAGGAGTGGTTTGGTTTGTTGTGATGAATGGCGGAGGCGCAAACTTAGAAGGGTTCCGGGCAGGGCAAGAGTCGCTAGTGAATACTTTTGCAAATCAGTGGGGAGCAGTTTCAGCAGTTCCCGCCCAATTGGCAGCAAATCGCGATCGCGCAAGTTTGAAATCCTTGATTGAAAAAGCAAACTGATGGGAACGCGTAACACAACGTTTTGAAATCGATGCTTGATTGAAAAATTG